>Ga0224531_1000736_pt1 | contig 15695 bp, 16 predicted proteins | sample CBST100metaG_FD_179876 | JGI IMG/M metagenome (GOLD analysis project Ga0224531, IMG submission 179876) | Peat soil microbial communities from Stordalen Mire, Sweden - C.B.S.T100 | ecosystem: Environmental > Terrestrial > Soil > Wetlands > Peat | place: Sweden: Norrbotten County, Stordalen Mire... | reverse complement strand
GCCCCAGCGCGATCCGCCGCCCCCGCCACCACCACCGTCGCCGCCCAGGATGCCTGTGCCGCCTTCCTTGCCGGCGAGGTTGAAGGCATCCGCCGGACCTTCCGCCTTCGCATCGAGCGCCAGCGGCCCCGCCGGGGGTGCCGCCACCTTCGGCGCCGACGCCGGCTTCTCCAGCGGCCTCGGCGGCTGCGGTGTCGGTGCCGGCGGCTGCGGAACCTTGTCCGCCTCCGTCACCTTCGGCTGCTCGATCATCTTCTGCTCTGGTGGGGGAGGCAGTGGGGGCGGAGGCTGCAACGGCTGGATCTTCACCATCATCATCTCCGGGACTTTCCGCACCGGCTGCGTGTCGGTCCGCAAGAACACCACCGCCAGCAGCGCAACCACCGCGACCGCAACGGCGCCCGCCCCCAGCGATGCCCCGTGCTCGTCCAGGAATTCGCCGACCCGGCTCATCTCATGTCACCGAGGCCGGAAGGCGCGATCGGCAGAAGGAAGGCTTCTTTTTCTGAAGAAAAAGAAGCAAAAAGACTTTCGTCCATTCCGCTCCGCGCGTGCCGCAGCTGCGGAGCCAAAGAATGAAGCTTTCTTGGTTCTTCTTTCTCGAAAGAAGAACCCTTTCTTCCTTCCTGCCCCGGCCCCGCGCCCGTGCTTCCGCGTTCATCTCATTTCACCAGCGGCTTGGTGGCGAGGCCGACTTGCGTGATGGAGAGCCGCCCCAGCAGGTCCAGCACGTCCATCACGTTCTGGTACTGCGTCTGCCCGTCGCCCTTCACCACGACTGGGAAATCCGGCGTCATCGCCTTTTGCGTCTGCAGCCGCACCTCCAGCTCCGGCAGCGTCACCGGCACCGTGTCGAGAAAGATCTTCCCCTCGTTGGTGACGGTGATCGCCTTGGTCTCGGGCTTCGCCAGGCTCGGCGCCGCCGTGGCATGGGGGAGGTTCACCTTCATCCCCTGCACCGACGCCGTCGTCATGATGATGAAGATCACCAGCAGCACGTACGCCAGGTCCAGCATCGGCGTGATGTTGATCTGGTCGTACGGCTTGTCCTCGTCTTGCAGGTGCATCGCCGCTCACTCCCCGGCCACGGCCGGGACCGCAGGCTCTGCGGCGGCCGCAGCCATCTCGGCGTGCAGATCGGCCTTGCGCCGGTAGGCTTCCGCTGTGCGCGTCAGCAGTTCGTCGACGAAGACTTGCAGTTCCGCCGAGCTGTTGCGGATCCGGGTGAGCAGCCAGTTGTAGCCGAACAGCGCCGGGATCGCGACGATCAGCCCCGCCACCGTCGCCGCCAGCGCCGCCGCAATGCCAGGCGCAATCGCGTTGACGTTGACATCGCCCGACGCCGCGATCGCCGCAAAGGTGATCATCACCCCGATCACCGTGCCCAGCAGCCCCAGGAACGGACCGCCCGCAATCGCCAGCGTCAGCAGCACCATCTGCCGGTTCATCCGCTGCACTTCGCGCACCTGCCCGGCATCCAGCGAGGCCCGGATCGTCGCGAGCGCCTCCGCCGTCAGCGGACGCGGCCGGCCCGTGCGCGTCTGCGCCCGCCGCTTCAGTTCCTCCGACGCAATGCTGTAGACTCGGTAGAGCGACGAGTGCTTCGCGTAGGCCGAGACGCCCGTCTCCTCCCCGTGTGCCAGCAGCGTCGGGTCCGATACATACTTCACAAACGTCTCGCGGAACCGACGGTTCGCCTTCTCAAGGCGCGACAGGTAGCCCGCCTTCCCCACCATGATCGCCCAGCTGATCACCGCCATGATCATCAGGATGCCGATCACCACCCAGCCATCGAGTGTCACCGAGTGCAGGATCACTGCGAAGTAACCGCCCGACCACGACGATGTCTCCTCGTCCTGCCCCAGCTTCGTCAGCTTCCCGCCGTCGGCCCCCTCGCCCAGCGCCGCCAGCTTCACGAACCCCGCCGGCCGCGTCACCTTGGAAATCTCCAGCTCGTCCAGCTCGCCCACGAACGCCACATGCGTCACCGCTGGCGTTGCAGGAGTCGAAGGCGTTGCCTCGGGAGTTATCGATCCCGGAGTCGTCGCGTTCGTATCAGGTGCCGGTGCCGGTGCGGGAGTTGCCGCCTGCGGCGTCGGCCCGAGCTGCGCCACGCTGTTCAGCGCCGGCAGCGCCGCCGCCACAGACCCCACCGCAGCCCCGTCGAGATACAGCGCCGCCGCCTGTCCTGTCGCCACCACCGCCAGGTGGTGCCACAAATTCGCCGCCAGCGTCGGGGTCGTGGCACTCCGCTGCGCCTGCCCTGCCCGCGTGATCTCCACATACGGCGCGCCGTCGTTCAATCCGACCGCAAAGCCGTTGGCGCCGTCGGTGCGCGAGAAGATCACCGCATCGCCCTGGACCTGTGTCGGCTTCACCCACGCCGACCACGTCATCGCCGCCCCGTCCGTCCAGGTCAGCGACGGAGAGGCCGGCAGGCTCACCGGCGTCGTTCCGTCCAGCTTCAGCCCCGGCCCGATCAGCGAGCCGTCCGTGCTCTGTCCCACCGTCTGCGCAGTGTTGTTGAACACCGACGAATCCTTCGCTGGAACGCCATGTTCGGCAAAGTGGTAGACCAGCGTCGTATCCGCATCGAACGCCGATCCTGCCGCCGCCGGCGCCTTCGCGTTGCCGTAGTAGATGTAGAATTGCGTTTGGGCTCCCGGATTCAGGTCCGGCACGTCCACCCACACAAACGCCTCGCCCAGCAGCGAGTCGTATTTCTCCACCTCGAACTTCAGCGGCGTCTTGTCGTCCCCGGCGATCACCCGCAGATCCGACCCATCCGGCTTCGCCGCGTCGAACTTGAAGTTCCCCACGGACAGCCGTACCAGCACCGGCGTCCGTCCGATCACATCGGTGATGCCGCCCCCTGCCGCGCTCGTGTCCACCGTCACCGGCTTGCGCAACGACCAGTCGTCGTTCCACCATGCCTGCGCGGCGCCCGGACGCAGAAACAGGCTGACCACCAGCCCCATCAGCAGGAATAGAAATCTCGTTCGCATGTCAGATCCTTGTCTTCTGCGTCACGCTTTTCCGCGTCGCGCCGCCGCTCAGAATTCCGTCCATACCCGGAACGTCACCCGCGGGTCGTAGCGCTTCGTCGGATTCTGCGTCGTGAACGGTACCGCCACATCCACCGAGCCGTTCAGGGTGTCGAGCAGTCGCACCCGCGTCCCCACGCCCACGCTCGCCATCGCAAAGCGCGCGTGCTCCTCCGGCAGCGGGTCCTGCACCGTCGCCTCGCCCCCGTCCCCGAACACGAAGAACCGCCACTCGTTGAGGTTCTTCCCGTCGACCCACCGGCTCAGCGACGGGCTGCGCAGCTCCAGCGTGCCCAGAACCGCCGAATCCCCCAGAACTTCGGATTCCAGGTAACCCCGCACCGTGTCCTCGCCGCCCGCCGCGAACTCCTCGTTGGACACCAGCGGCGCATTCGCCACTTGGCCCTGCAGCCTGCCGAACACCTGCATCCCGCCCACGATGTCATGCGTGTGCGACGCATCGCCGCGGAAGTAGATGAAGTCTCCCTGCGCCTTGTAGCGCTTCGCATCGAAGTCCGCCGGCCCGCTCCCCATCCCGCGGAACCCGAACGTCACTCCGGCATTCACCTGGGTCAGCGAGCCCGGGCCCTGCCAGGTGCCGCTCCACGTCGTGCTGATCGGGTAATATGTGATCGGCGCCTCATACGACCCGCTCGCGCCCTGCTCGACCGTCTCGTTGAAGTTCTTGTAGTCGATCCCCGTCGACAGGCTCTCGAAGAACCCTTCCTCCCCGGGCAGCGTCACAATCGCCCGGCCGCCGATGATCTGCCCCTTGCCGACGACGTTCATCGTCGCCAGCGACTTCACCGTGCTGTTCTGATCGACCCCGTAGACCAGGAACGAAACCTTGTCCCACCCAGGAACCCGGATCAGATACGACCCCGAGAACACCTCCGCATCCGACGGGTTCTCCGGTGCCAGCTGGAACGATACCGACAGCGAGTGGCCCATCTGCCAGAGGTTGTCGTAGCGCAGCATCCCGTTCAGGCGCAGGTGCGTCGTGTCCGCCGAGTAGCGGTTGTTCATCTCCAGCGAGCCGTGCAGCGGAAACTGGTCCTCCACCGTGAGGTCCGCATCCACCGTCCCCGGCGTCGCCCCCGCCCGCAGCGTCGGCGTCACCTTGCGGTCCGGCTGCTGGTTCAGTGCCACGATGTCATGCGACACCGCGTTGAAGTCCGGCACCTTCCCCTCCGCCAGGGACGGCGCCTCCTTCTTGATCGCCTCGATGTCGTGATACTTCGAGCCTTTGACGCGCAGGCGCCCGACCTTCCCCTCCGTCACCACCAGCGTCACCACGCCGTTGTTCACCTGCTGAGGCGGGATCGACACCGCCACCGTCTGGTAGCCCTTGGCCATGTAGGCCTTCTCCAGCGCCGCCCGCGCCCCCTCCACGTCCGCCGCCGTCTTGTCAGGGCCCAGAAAGGGATAGACCGCCGCTTCCACTTCCTCCGGCGACAGAACCTGCGTCCCCTTCACCGCATACTCGTCAATCTCCATCGGCTTCGACGGGGATGCCGGTGCAGACTGCGAAGTCGTCGATGGTGCGGTTGCCGATGCAGGCGACGACGCCGGTGCCGGCTGATCCGCCTGTGGCGACATCGGAACAGACAACGCCAGCACCAGCACCGCCAGCGACACCCCGCTCAAGGCTCGGGACCGGGTCCTCGGCCGGGTCTCGTCCCCCCCGGCTCGCTCCACTCGACACGTCAAAACCCGATCTCCCGTCCTGCGCCACAACGTCACGCCACACACGCCCCCTCCGCCGATGGATACGAACCTCGGCGGCACCACCCGGAACGTTTCCAGGAAGAAGCGCGTTCAAACACCAGTATCAATACACGACACACGCAATATTGATGGAGACTCTTTCGTGACATGCTACATATTTATATAATAAATCTAGAACGAATCACTCATAATTCCGCGCACATACACGCGCAGAATTATGGTCCATTCTCCATTATACTATATTAAAGTCCAAATAGATAAATTTTATATTTTATCTATTTTTTCATTCTACCGTTGCCCAAAATCCTTCTCCCGACCGCACTCACCCCACCCCGTCTCCCCAGGGGAGCAACGAGGCGACCATACGAGACCGGAAGCAAACAGTTCTCTCTCCGGCTCGTTTGCTTAGACGCTAGGGTGGCCAAGAGGACGAAGCTCTGTAACGAAAGCTTCAAAATTCGGGCGATGAGAGCGACCGCTCTTAAAGATCCGCGGGCACGGCCGAAGCTGCCTCAGCGGTGGGACCATTGCCGAAAATGCGTTGGAAAACAGGGATACGGTTTTGTCGGGCCAGGAGAACCAGCCCATCTTTCTGGGGACTTCTAATCCTATTTAGCCATAAAATGACTTCTTAGCTCAAAAATACGATATTCCCAGGAAAAAAATGTACATGCGCTCCAAACACTTGATGAATCTGGGTAACAACATCACCCAATTGTTCTAATTTAAATTGAGCTGTCACGAGGCGTTTGCTCAAATCGGAGTTAGTGACGATGATTCTGCCACGTCGATAACGATTGACTTCCTCGATCACGTGGCCGAGCGGTGTGTTGTGGAAAATGAGCTGCCCTTGCCGCCATGCAGTTACGACCGCCGGATCGACTGTGATGGCCGCCTCGACGGCATGATCGTCATACGAAAGTTGCTGGTCTGGACCGACTGTCGCTGTACGCTGTCGATGCCAGACCTGTACAAGGCCAGCAAGACATGTGATCTGCGTGGTACTGCCGGTGCAGAGAACGTTGAAAGTCGCATCGGAAGCGGTGATACGCCCCTGGGAGGCAATGACTGTAAGGGGCTCTTGTGGGGAAACCGCGGCTGTGATCGCGGTTTCACCCTGGATCAATTCGATTTCTTTCCCATGCCTGGACGATGGCACGTTGAGGCTTGTTTCGGTGTTCATTTCCACGGAAACACCCTCACCGATAGTCAAACGCCGTTGCTCTCCCTTTCCGGTCCGATAGTCAGCCACAAGGCTGGAAAACGATGGAGCAGCCGACGGGTAGACGATTGCGGTGACCGCCGCTGCCGCGACGGCGATGCCTCCCCCAAGGAATACCCGCCTCGTTATCGGACGCCGTCCCCGCAAGAAACTCAGCGGCCTTCCACCTTCCTGCCATGCTACGGCCGCCACCGCAGGTTTGATGGTTTTCCAGAAGCGGCAGGCTTGCGCAAAAGCGTCGGCATGAAGAGGACTTTGCGCGCGCCAGTCACGCAATGCCTGGAGGTCGTCCTTCGTGGCTTCCCCAGACGTTAAGCGCACGAGCCAGTCCTGAGCCTCTCGCTTCAACGCCTTGGCGAGCTCCCGATCCGTGTCCGCCATCATTTCAAACACACTCGAAACGCCGCGCACCACGTGGGCGTCCTGCCCCTTAGACGTTTGGGCGGGAGGCAAACCGAAGCGTCGTCAATCATTTTTTTTCAAAACGCTCCTCGCAAAATTCCAGCGCCGCCTTTAGCTCCAATTGCACCATTCGTGTGGAAATGCCGAAACGTTCCGCGATTTTGCGATGAGGCGTCCCGTCCAGCCGCGCCGCAATCAAAATGGCCCGCCGACGCCAGGGCAGATCTTCGATAACCCGCTGAAGCTCGTCGAGCCTCAGGTGTCCCTCGGCCTCGCGCGCCGGGCCAGGGGCGTCGTCCGCGATATCCAGCTCCTCCTCGATTTCCCTCGCCTTGAGGCGGCTCTCCGTTCGATAACGGCTCATCGCAATGTTGAACGCCGTTCTCAAAACATAGGCACCGGGACTTCGCACCGGCCCGAGCTGGTCGTCGCGGTCCAGCAGCAGATAGGTCTCGTGGAGAGTTTCGCTGGCCAAATCGTCCGACCCGAAGCGGCGCGACAGGCGACCGCGAAGTTCGTCGTATCGGTCAACCAGCAGTTGCCGCAACGTCGCCCAGGTCGTCTCGGTCATGATTCAGCGAGGATAACATCTTGAGCGCGGGTTGCCCACGCCACAGCGAAAGGAAACTTAATTCATAAAATTTCGAAAGCCAATGTTGCAAATCGATGAATTATCTGCCCGTGGAATTCCGCAGCTATTGTGCCCCATTGTGACTGTCTGCCGGCACGAGGGGTCACTGAGAATCCGCAACAGAGCAATCCCCTGTCTCCTTCGGATTACGGGGGACAATGATGATGCCCAGCGGCTGCGGCAGATCCGGAGGGGCTGGCGTGCGAAACGTCAGTCCGAGGAGACTGTTGGCTATGGCAGCGTCCCGACCGCCCTCGCCAGTGCTTTTCGTGACTGCCACTTCTGTGATCATGCCCGAGACGTCGATGCGTATTCGCAGCTTCATCCAGTAGCGGCCCGGCCGTGTCAGTGCGGAACGGCACAGCGCCGCGACGATACCGGCCTGTGCTTCGCCCAGGAACTCACCATCCTTCCGCATATCGATATGGCGCCGCGCCATGCCCGCGGTTGCCGTCGGTATGGTTTGGGGATTGTCCTGAGAGAAAATGGTAAATGCTCCAGCTGTGGTCTTTCGGGCTTGCAGGGAAGTTCCGCGCAGCAGGCTATGGAGAGCGCTCTCGGCCGTAAATTGGCCCTTTATGGCGGTAGAGCGGCGCCCCAAGGTAAGTGTCGTTTCGTAAAGAATCTGAACCCCGCTTGCTTCCATGAAAGCTTGGATGGCATCTTCAAGGGGTTGGGCAGGGACATCGAATGCTGTCTCCCTATCAGCTGCGATAGCCCCAAAAAACGACGCATCAACGACTTCGCCAACAAGCCCCGCAAAAAGCAGAAACACGACGGCAAACAATGCTCTCCATTTGGATCTGACACCGGCTTTCGACGGGAAATTCTTTCTCAGCACCGTGTGACCCGCCCCAAAATCGTGGGCATTCCATTCTGAACAGGCAGGCACTCACTGGCGTCTACCTGGTGACAACTGCTGTGGCCCACCCGTAGGAGCAGCACAGCAGCCACCCGGATAGACTGCGTCTACGTCGATCTCTCTGCGAGCATAGCGTTCAAACAAGTCGCGAATCTTCTGGGACTCTCTGCCGGGGCCCTTGACTCCGTGCACCTTTCGCCGTCGTGACGGTTGTCGGGCAACGTCCTGTATTGCTCAACATAGGCGGCGCACCAAGTCTTCAGCCCGTGAGGCCATGCCGGCAGCCCACGCTCGAAGGGCGCTATTCCCAGCATCGCTGAAGGGACAGTGGCCAAGCTTTTCCAGAAGGCGCGCCGGGCCACGTCGCCCAACGGACGATCGCCGCGGGCGTCGAAACTGTAGGACAACATCCCATGGAACCCGCTCAACGGGGCTGGTGGGAGGAACAGCTGTGCCTGGACAGCGGCAACCGGACCAGGGCAGAAACCCAGATCCCAACGCACAGAATGGCACCATCGCGCGTAAGATGTAGGCACAGCAACCTCCCCCGCATCAGCTCGCTGATGCGGCTGCTCGGTGGGCCAATCATCGCTTATATTGTGGAATGCGTTCTGTGACACTTCGGCGGCGGTCTGCACCCCGCATACCGAAAACGTCGGCACCGACAAGCGACAGCCCCTCGCTGATTGCGCTCAGCGTTGCATACACGTTACGCCAAGACGTAACATCTTGATTTTACACCGTGGTTTTCTCCCGCACGCTTCCGCGGAGAGCGGAAACGGCTTGACCGGTCGATCTGGTACTGTTCGAGGCGCTGAACCGCATCTCCCGCGACCAAGCTGCCGGGGCAATCCGATGGTCTCCCAGCTATATTGCCGGCGCCATTCGATTCTCCACGACTTTGACGAAGGTCATCCCTCCTCACCCGCAGATGATGCCGACGCTCAAGCGGCCCGAGGCGCGCGGGCTTGCAAAGGGCTGATCTGGGCCTGCCCGCTTTCCTGGAAAGAGACGCCGGCATGGCGGAGAAACGCCTCCATCGCCGCCTCCGAGACGGCACCCACCACACTTTGCCCCGACAGGGAACCGGCGGCCTCCCGCCCCACAACGAGCCCGATGACCAGACCCTCGCCATTCAGCATCGAGCTGCCGCTGGCGCCGTAGCTGGCCTCCGAGAACAGCAGAAAGCGCTCCTCGCCCGTCTGTGCCGATCCCTCCACGGCAAAGCCGTTGTACAGCACCTTCGTGCGATCCGGCATGTGGCGGAGTTCTTCGTAGCTGGCCGCGAACACAGGCCGGTTGCCCTGGACCGCAGGGTCAGCCGCGAAGGTCGCCGCCAGATAAGGCCGGATCGCGCTCCTGACCAGCGCGAGGTCGGCGTCCCGGCTTATTGCTACCCGTTCGGCACGCGCCACCTGGCCGTCTTTCAAGATATAGAGCGCCCGGCATCCCTCCAGCGCATGGCGCGCGGTCAGCACCGTCCCGTCCATGCCAACGAAGAACCCCGAGGCGTTGGGGACGATCTCGGAGGGATGCCCTCCCGACGGAGAGCTCCTCAGCCAGCGCCGTGCGGGCCATGCCGGTCAGCGCGGCGAGCCCCAGGGCGAAAAGACACCCGATCACTGGAAGACCGCGCCGCATCAACGCTCCGTGCCTGACCACTCGTCGCCGTTATACCGCCCGACCGAGCGCAGCTGCTATTTTGACTCGGCGCAGCAGCCTCGGTCTTCCGGCTGCGCGAGCGGCGCTGCACGCTTCTATTCGTCTCGTTTATTCCTGTCCGGCTGGAAAGGAACATTCTCATCACCCCGAGCCACCCCGACGCGGCGGGAGGATTGCGCACGAGCTGCCCGAACCGGTCTGGTGGGACGAGCGGCTCTCCGGGGGGCCGCCCGCCCCATGGCTCATCGCACGGCGCTCTTCAAAGTCGGCGACACCTTGAACCGGACGGTCTTGCCGGCCTTGACCCTGATCTTCTCACCCGTGCGCGGGTTGAGGGCGTGCCGCGCTTTCGTCTTGCGGACGATGAGCGTCCCGAAGCCGGGGAGCGTGAACTTCCCCTGCTTTTTAAGCTCCTTCACGATCGCGTCGATGACGGCGCCGGCGGCCTGCTGGGCCACCACGCCGGTAAGACCGGCCGATTCCTTGATCACGTCCGCGATGAATGCCTTCGACATGGCGATCCCTTATCCTGAGGGTTACAGTTACCAGTTCAGGTTATTGCCTCGTCGCGCGTCGCTTCAACCCGGCCAGGTCCGATGGATTTTGTCCGATGGCGCTCGGTGTTGCTTCGCGCGACGGGCTCTGCCGAGGTGGGCGCAGTGCCGGCAGTCGTCACGGTGAAGCCTCGTCAAGCCGGAATTCCGCCTATGGAGATGGGAATCCAGTAATCTGGAATGCTCCTTCGGAAAGCGGGTGGATAACTATGAGCGACAGGCATTTCGCCGCGGCGTCGGGGGAAAAGACGTCTGCCAGAGCTGATTGCGCGGGAAGCGCGCGACGACGATGCAGTCGCCCACGCCTCCGGTCACCGCAGCCTCCAGGTCAGGACCGTCTTCGTCGCGGGCTTCGCGCCGGAGATAGATCCGCATCCGTACGATCCTGGCACGGGACAGGGAGACAATCTGTTGGCCCAGAATAGGAAGTTTCCGGCCAATGCCATGGCAAGCACCCGCGCGCGGCGATCACTCCGTGCTGCCGATACGTTTCCTCCAGCAAGCCGATCAGACGCCGAATTCGGCCTGTCGTGACTGACGCGACCGCGGGGGCCTCGTGGATGCTTGCGTGCGTCGACGATGATCCATTGCCGCTAGCCAACGCACCCATCCCCGCCATGCCCATCTTGCGCCCCTGTCAGTGCAGCCGGTTGCCGTAGGTCGCGGTTGGCCGCCAGGGGATGACCGACTTGCCGTAGTTCGGCCCATATTGCTGCTTCAGGGCCGTCTCGTTGTAGCCGCCCAGTTTGATCGCGGGAGAGGAGGCGTCCAGCGGGGCGACGTTGCCTGTCGCCTGCACACTCTCCACCTGCTTCTGGAGAAGCTGGTTGAGGCAGCTCAGGTTCGGCGTCTTCTCGCCGCCGATCTCCACCTCGACGCACGTCCCTTGCGCCAGGGCCTGCGGGATGGCCAGGGCAAGTCCCAGGAGGGCCAGCAGGACGGCTTTCATGATGGCGCCTCACGACGGATGGCTGGTCACCAACCGCACCGGGGCCACCTTCCGGACACGCTGCGATTGACGCTGCGCAAGATCGAGGATGTCCCGAAGGGTCCCGCTCCGGTTGAACGGCAACCAGACCGCGCTGAAGACAAGCGGCTCAGGCTCATCGGCGATCCGGCAGACCGCCACATTCGGGAACGAGGACTTTGGCTCCAAGCCGGTCGTCAGCGCCAGTCCGTAGCCCTGCGCCACCAGGGACATCATCGTATCGCGCCCGACGTCGAAATGGCGCACGGTAGGGCGGAGCGCGCGTTCGGTCAGGCGGGCCACGATATGATCGTGGAGCTGAGGGCCGATTCCGCCATTCCGGACGATGAACGTCTCGGTGGCAAGATCGGTCCAGCGCACGATTTCGGCCTCAGCCAGAGGATGCTGGGCCGGCAACGCCACGACGAGGGTTTCCGTCCAAAGCGGCCTGCATTGGCAGTCCGCGATCTTGGGAGCCCCAAGCACGAAAGCGATATCGAGCCGTTCCTCGCGCACCTGCCGGATCAGGCCGTGCGCGCGGCCCTCGGCAATTTCGATACTCACCCCGGGATGGCTCGTGCGATAGTCCTTCAGGAGGTCGGCGAGGAACCCTTCGGCGATCGGGGAATACAGGCCGATCCCCAGATGCCCCTGCTCGCCGCGAACAATCATGCCTGCGCTTTTCACGGCATAGTCAAGGTGCTCAAGCCCCTGGGCGATCTCGTCCAGAAAGCTGCGTCCGGTCGGGGTCAGGCGGACACCGCGAGGATGCCGCTCGAACAGAGAAACGCCGAGGTTTCCCTCCAGCACCTTGATGCGTTGGCTGACCGTCGACAGGTTGGTCCCCAGCGCTTCCGCCGCCCAGCGGAAATCCAGATGATCGGCCACCGCCAACGCCTGCACCAGCGCCACCAGCGAAATCCGCCCTACCAGCGAGGAATGAAACTGGTACGGACCCACCACACCGTCTTCTTCCCCTTTCCCGGGAGAGGAATCGGCCGTTGTCTCCGTCACCGGAATGCTTCCAGCGACCATGGCATCTGCACTGGGGAAAATGTTCGCATCCATAGGCTCCATCGCTCCTCGGCAATCCTCCTGCCCCGGGCACGCCCGAGCCGTACGGCTCAAGGATTCCCCGCGCTCAGGATGTCCATGGACAATCGCCGGAGAACGACACTGCATGTCTGTGCTTCACGACTTGATCTGGAGATTGAGACGCAGCACCAGGGGCTGGCGCATGTCGGGCGGCGGAAGCTCGCTCAGCGGCGCGGTGGTCAGGACCTGGCGCAGATCCGCGTCGGCCTGGGGCGCGCCCAGGGAGGGAAAGTCGAGCCGCGTCACCCGCCCTTCCGGACCGATCCACACCTTGACCAGGAGCGGCCCCGGCGGCGCGTCCGTGGCGCTCACTGCCCGATCCTCCAGGAACTTATGCAGCCGGTAGGCCACGTCGTCGTCGCCCATCAGCCACGCCTGGAACTGCTGGCCGACCAGGCCGGCATAGCTGCTCCACGACGCCGGCACCGCAGTCGACTGCGCTGCCGCGGTCCCGCCCAGCGACAGCGCCATGAATGTCGCCGCCAGGGGAGCCACGACTTTCCCTAAACCGAACCTCCACCCAGTCAGCACGCCGTTTCTGCGTCCCTGAGAATCACGCATCTCGATCCTCCCTTTCCCGCCCTACGCGGCAAGCAGGCGTTTCCGGTCCGCCCACCACTGCACGACGCTCTCTGCCATGTGCTCCGGGCGCTGCTCCGTCATGCACACCGGCTCCAGAAATCCCTTGGGGCACTGGTCCATCCAGGTGCGGGACAGCCACCAGCAGTTCCCGCAGGTCGGCGGGTCGATCGCCAGATTGTCCGGATAGCCAAAGTAGGCACTCGACGTCGGCCCGAACACCACCGCCGAGGGCGTCCCGAAGTAGCGCGCCAGGTGGACCAGTCCGCTCTCGTTGTCGATATGGAACGCGGCCCCGGCCAAAAGAGCCGCCACCTCGGACAGGCTTGTTCTCCCGACCAGTTTGACGTCGCAGTGCGGCAAGACCTCGCTCGTCTCCTTCACCCCAAGCTGCACGAACGTCAGACCGGGGAGCTCCTTCTTGAGAAGAGCGACGACCTCCCCGAAATACGGATAGCACTTAGTCGCCCGGCGACCGCTGATGATGAACTCCGTGTCGAAGCCGTTGTGGACCGTGACGTAGCTCCTGCCGCCCAGGCCCAGGCGGGACATTGCCCCTGCCGAGGAAGGGATCGAGAGCCGATCGCCCCCATAAGGGAGCTGCGCCATCGCCTGCAAAAAGTCGTGTCGCCGGTGCCCCCGGGAAACGGCCGTCTGAGCCAGAAAGTTATCCAGGAGGGGATGGTTCTGGATCATCGCCTCAGTGCCGGCGCGGGACTTGATGATGTTCTTGGCCGCCTCGGCCATGGACGGGAAACCGCGCAGGGCGCGCCAATCGAGTGTGTCCGGGCAGACCGAGACGGTCTGATTGGCCCGCAACGCCAGACCGTAGTTCCACCTCAGCGGCTCAAACAGCACGTCGTGATAGGAACCGCAGAATCCCTCGACGCTCCCGAAGATCCAGGCGTTCCGCCGCGGCGTCGAGGAAAAGACGTCGAAGCTCCCTCCCCCCGTCTGCCGAAGCAGGTCACGCATGAAGCGTGCGATGACGATGCAGTCGCCCACGCCCCCGGTCACGGCAACACCCAGGTGGGGGCCGGCTCCGCCGAGGGCTTCGCGCCGGCGATGGATCTGCCTCCGCACGATCCTGACACGGGGCAGGGAGACGATCTGCCGGCTCAGAATCGGAAGCTTCTTGACCACGACCTTGGTCAATACCTTCGTGGCCGCGATCGCGCCGCGCTGCCGATACGTTTCCTCCAGCAAGCCGGCCAGACGCCGGATTCGGGCTGTCGTGACTGACGTGGCCGTGGGGGAGCCCTGGATCTGCTCCGGCAACGCCGGACAGCTGTTCAGCACTTCAGAAGCCCCTTTTCGTCCTCTATCCTGAAGACGGTTTTTGGGGGCAAAATCGGAAAAGGTTTTTCTTTAAGCTTTCATGACACCCGTTACGCCTATGCGCTCAAACTGCCGCCCGCAGTCCGCATCGCCGCCTTCCTGGACGAAATCTTTCTGCCGCGTGCCAGTATTTCCACCCGACAGCAGGGCGAACGCAGCACCTTGGCGTACCATTGCCGGACTGCTCCAACATTGCGGCGAGAGTCCGATGACCCTCCCTTGTCGATTCCGGCAGGTCACAGTCCGAGTTGCTTTTAGGCATTCCAAGGCGCGATCATTTTCCTTGATCGCGGCCGCCTCAGTGAGGTCCGCATGGGTCATCCAGGACGCTGGACCCGCTCGCCTGAACGACCGGAACGCCGCAGCGTTTCCGGCGCCGGGCGGCACCGCGTTCCTCGGCGCAAGGGAAGCATCCACTCATGGGCGCAAGAAACCTGAGGTGGCCCCCGGGCCTTCAACCGTAAGCGTCCGGCCAGGATCGTCAGCCGGGCCCCGTTTCCGCGTAAGGTGCCTGGGCGAAGCTGACGCTCATGGTGCGGAGCCGCTCTTTGCCGAGGATCGTAAGATCGGTCATCATCGCGAACTGCTCACGGCTGTCGTTGACGTAGGCCTTGATCTTGTAGCGCGTGCCCCACGGCATCGGTTGCGATAATTTTCACCGGGCTGTCTGGTTTCCGGTGGGTGCTGGCTTCGCCGATCTCGGTCAGGGCCTGGCGGACCGCGGCGGCGTCGTGGTCGGGGTGCAGGTAGAAGTTCGTCACGCAGAGCAGGCTTCGGCCGCCGCTGCTGGCGTTGGACACGCTCGTCGACCAGAGCCGCGAATGCGGAACGATCACCTCGTTGTCGTCCGCGGTCACGATATGCACGGCCCTGGTGCCGATGGCCTTCACCTCGCCGTAGGTGCCGTCGAACTCGATCCAGTCGCCCGGCTGATAGGTGTTCTCGACGATCGTCACGATGCCGGCGATCAGGCAGATCACGTAGTCCTTGAGGGCAAAGGCGAGCGCCAGTCCCACGGTTGCGACGAGGGCGACGATGTCCTCGAAGGTGGGCTCGACCAGGACCGGGACGATGATCGCGATGCCGGCGATCCAGATCACGAGGCGCGCGAGCGGTGCCATCCGCAGGATCAGGAGGCGTCGGTGCGAGGGCGCGCGCTCGGCGGTGCACCGCACCAGCCAACGCACCGCCAGAACGAGCAGGCGGCAGCCCACCAGAACGACGAGGACGAGAAGGGTGTGGCTCCAGGTCAGCTCCCGCAGGAAGCCCAAAGGATGACCGGCTTCGTCCATGGTATTGCCCCTTCGGAAGGTCCGGCGCGCATGCCCAGGACGCTACCACGGCCGAAGGGGTGCCGCGGGACAATACGTCGATGATCAGACGGAAGCCGGCTGATCGGCGGTCGGTAGCGGGACCCACGGCATCAACGCGTCGATCCGGCTGATCGGGTGCCCGTCGGCGATCCTGACGAGCGTGTCGCGGAGATAGGCCTCCGGGTTCAGGCCGTTGAGCGTCGCCGTCTGGACGATCGTGTATATTACGGCTGCCCGATCCCCTCCGCTGTCGGCGCCGGCGAAGAGGTAGTTCTTGCGGTTATGGAAAGATTTGCAT
>Ga0224531_1000734_pt1 | contig 15707 bp, 14 predicted proteins | sample CBST100metaG_FD_179876 | JGI IMG/M metagenome (GOLD analysis project Ga0224531, IMG submission 179876) | Peat soil microbial communities from Stordalen Mire, Sweden - C.B.S.T100 | ecosystem: Environmental > Terrestrial > Soil > Wetlands > Peat | place: Sweden: Norrbotten County, Stordalen Mire... | reverse complement strand
GTGATCCAGTAGGGCTGGCGCAAATTGTGTACGCCCTCGGGCGGAGCAATCCGGCCGTCCAGCGTCATGGCCACTTTCATCAGGACCAGCGGCCGCTTGTGCTGGCTCCAGCGGGCAAAGCCCTCGTTGAGCCGCTGCGCCTCCGCCTGGCAGACGCCCAGGGCCACTTGAATGCCCGCAGCGCGCAGCCGTTCCAAGCCGTGCCCAGCAACTGTAGGGTTGGGGTCGATGGTGGCGATCACCACGCGGCTCAGTCCTGCCTCGATCAGCGCTTCGGTGCAGGGAGGCGTGCGTCCGGTGTGGTTGCAAGGCTCCAGGGTCACGTAGGCCGTGCCACCCTTGAGCCGTTCGCCGGCGTGCTGCCGGGCAATCTTTAGGGCGGCAACTTCGGCGTGGTCCAGCAGGTCGTACTCGTGCCAGCCTTCGCCTACGACTTGTCCCGCGCAGTCCAGAATTACGCAACCCACGGCGGGGTTGGGTGAGGTGACGGCGATGCCGCGGCGGGCCAGTTCCAGCGCCCGCTTCATCCAATACGTGTCTTGATCTGTGACGTTCATCGAACCACGCTTTCCATCGCGTTCGCAGCCCTATCCCAGCAGCGAATCCACAAATGCCTCGGGCGAAAACTCCAGCAGGTCACCCATCTGTTCGCCTACGCCCACAAAGCGCACGGGCAGGTTCAGCTCTTGCGCAATGGCCACGGCGATGCCGCCCTTGGCTGTGCCGTCGAGCTTGGTGAGCAGAATGCCGGTGACTCCGGCGGCCTGGGTAAATAGCCGCGCCTGTTGCAGCCCATTCTGTCCGGTGGTCGCGTCCATCACCAGCAGCACCTCGTGGGGTGCGCCGGGAATCAGTTTGGCGGCGGTGCGGCGCATCTTGTCCAGCTCGTCCATCAGGCCGGTTTTGGTGTGCAGGCGGCCGGCTGTATCCACAATCAACTCGTCGATCTTGCGCGCCTTGGCGGCCGTGGCCGCGTCATACAGCACGGCAGCCGGATCGCCTCCCTGACGGGTCTTGATCATCTCCACGCCGCTGCGCTGCGCCCACACTTCCAGTTGCTCGATGGCTGCTGCCCGAAACGTATCCGCAGCGCACAAAAGCACGGTGCGGTCCTGGGCGCGGAACCAAGCCGCCAGTTTGCCCGCGGAGGTGGTTTTGCCGGTGCCGTTCACGCCCACCAGAAAGGTGACGCGGGGTGGCGCTTCCGGCGTGGGAGCGGCTTGCTGCGGAGCCTCCAGAATGGCGCACAACTGAGCCTTGAGTAGCGTGCGCAGCTCCTCGCCGCCCTCGATTGCCTGATGCCGGGCCCGCTCGCGCAAAGCCTCCAGAACCGTGGCCGTCGTCTGCACTCCAATGTCGCTGGTCAAGAGCGCGGCCTCAAGGTCTTCGAGGGCTGCCTCGTCCACCGTGCGGGTCAGGGCGACAATGTTTTCGATCTTGGCGGTGAACGACTCGCGGGTACGCGAGACGGCCTGCTTCATGCGGCTGAAAAAGCCCGCTTTGGGCGCTTCGTCCAGCGTCGCGCCGGTTTCAGGTGCGGTGTCCGGCGTGGCCGGCGCGTCTTTTTTCTTGCCGAAAAACTTCATCATGGAGGGTTCCAGCTTTTAGTCTAGGGCATCCGGGCGGGAGGACGTCTTGGAACATGGGTGGCGAAATTATGCAGGTTTCTGCAACCCAAATCGAATTATTCTTGCAAATCAATTGACGAGACAGCCTTGCAGGGACAAAGCTGGTATCTGAGCGGCTTGCGCTACTGTTTGCTATGACAAATGGAGCCAGGCCCAGGCAGCCCAAATTGATCTGAATTTGTTACCCACTGGAGTACGACTTTGAAGGAACCGCATCTGATTCTTGGCATAGGCGAGTTGTTGTGGGACGTTCTGCCCGAGGGGCCTCGCTTGGGCGGAGCGCCGGCCAACTTTACCGTAATGGCAGGCAGGCTGGGCAACCACGCCGCCATCCTGAGCCGCATTGGCCGCGACGACCTGGGCCGCAAGGCGGTGGAGCGGCTTGACCCTCTGCCTGCGGATACCAGTCATTTGCAGATTGACCCCGCGCACGAAACGGGCCGCGTGACGGTAGCCTTCGAAGATGGGCAGCCCCACTACATCATTCACCAGCCCGCGGCGTGGGACTTTGCCGAGCTTTCAGACGAGTGGGTCAATCTGGCCGAGCGGGCGGACGCCATCTGCTTTGGATCGCTGGCGCAGCGCTGCCTGGAGTCGCGGCAGACCATCCAGACGCTGGCGGCACAAACCTCCTCCGACTGCATTCGCGTCTTCGATGTGAACCTGCGCGCGCCGTTCTATTCCGGCGAGGTGATCCAGGAGTCGCTGGAACTGGCCACGGTGATGAAGATGAACGACGCCGAGGTGCCCCAGGTGATGACCCTGCTGGGCTTGCCGGCGGGCGAGGGAACGGAAGCCGAGCAACTGCGGCACGGCGCGGAGAGGCTTCTGGATGAATTTCCCATGCTGAATATGGTGGCCATTACTCGTGGCGGCCATGGCAGTCTGCTGGTCACGCGCGAGGAGTGGAGCGAGCACCCCGGCATCCCCACCCAGGTGGCGGACACCATCGGCGCGGGCGACGCATTTACTGCCGCGCTGACTCATTACATGCTGCGCGGCGCAGATCTGGCCACGCTCAACGAGGCCGGAAATCGCTGGGGCGGATGGGTGGCCTCGCAGTCCGGCGCCATGCCTGCGCTGCCCAACGAGGTGCGCGACCGCATCGCCGCCGCGATCGAGGGGTGAGTGCGATGCGAGTAAGACAAACGCGAGAAAAAGTGTGGATTCTTGTAGCAGGCCTGCTGTTTTTGACCTGCGCCGGGTTGCGTGCGCAAACCCCGCAGCCGCATCCCGTCGACAGTCCCGTGCTGATGCCTGCCCAGGGCGCCATGGGTAGCCAGGCTATTGCCGCGCAGGATTCCATGGGGAGTTCTGTCTCCGGGCAGGCCCAGAACGCTGTGCCCGAACAGGTGACGGTTTGGCAGAAGATGCCGCCACCCATTGCTCCCTTGCCCCACGGCGAAGGCGCGCGCCGCATGGGTGAGCGGCTGAAGAAAATTTTCGACGACAACGACTGGCGCGCCGATCCCAGCAAGCCCTTCGAGCGCATTACCTACTACCAGATGCTGCTCACACACCACCTCTCGCTTTGCGATGAGGTGGCAGTGCGCATGGAACTGGGCAATGAGCAGTTGCGTGCTGGGCGCAGTGAGCGCGCTGTTGAGACCCTTGAAACCCTGGTCCAGCACATCGAGCCTCAGTACACCGAGTCGCATCCGTGCGTGGTGCCGCGCAATATTCAGGCGGCTATTCACCAGGAGCTTGCGCTGGCCTATCTGCGTCTGGGCGAGCAGGAAAACTGCCTCGGCATGCACAATGCGCTCTCCTGCAACTTTCCGCTTCACGGCAGCGCCGTCCACCAGAAGACCCGCGGCGCAGAAGGGGCCATCCGCGAATACACGCGCACGCTGGAACTGAACCCCGGCAGCAACATCTCGCGCTGGCTGATGAACATTGCCTATCAGGCTTTGGGCCGCTATCCGCAAGATGTTCCGCCGCAGTGGCTGGCCGCGCCCGAACTGTTCGCGTCCGATTACGACATTGGCTACTTTCCTGAGGTGGCCGCTCTGGCCGGGATCAACAACTCTGAACTTTCCGGCGGCGCAATCGTTGAGGATTTCGACGGCGACGGCCTGCTCGACGTGATGCTGTCTTCCTCCGGGCCGCTCGATCCCATGCACTTCTATCACAACAATGGCGACGGCACCTTCACCGATCGCACCAAAGAAGCTGGCCTCGGCGATGAAATCGGCGGCTTGAATCTTGTGCTCACCGACTACAACAATGACGGCCATCCTGACGTGCTGGTGCTGCGCGGAGCCTGGTGGAAGAAGTTCGGCATGTACCCGCTGTCGCTGCTGCGTAACAACGGCGATGGCACCTTCGACGATGTGACAGAAGAGGCGGGGCTGATGACCGCCGGTCCCACCCAGACCGCTGCTTGGGCCGATTACGATGGGGACGGCTGGCTCGACTTTTTTGTCAGTCACGAGTCCGGGCCCGAGCCTGGGGCTAGCAATGTACACCTCTGCCAGCTCTTCCATAACAATCACGACGGCACATTCACTGAGGTCGCTGCTCCCGGCTCGGGCGCTGGCGTCGGGGCCCTTGGATCCAATCTCGGCTATGTTAAAGGCGTGGCCTGGGGCGATTACAACAACGATGGCCGCCCCGATCTCTATGTCTCGGCCATGTTCGGCGGCAGCCACCTGTTTCGCAACGACGGCCCCCGCGACCCCAAGCACCCCGAGACAGGCGAGTGGATCTTTACTGACGTCACCGAGCAGGCCGGACTGGGTGGCCACCGCTACACATTTCCCACCTGGTTCTTTGACTACGACAATGACGGCTGGCTCGACATCTTTGCCGGCGGCTACTCCACCACTTCCATGGAAGACGTGGGCCTGTTCGAGCTGGGCAAGCCCAACAAGGGTTCCATCTCCCATCTCTTCAAAAACAACCACGACGGCACCTTTACCGATGTTCCCCACGCCGCCGGCTTGGACCGTTCCATCACCGTCATGGCCGCCAACTTCGGCGACTTGGACAACGACGGCTGGCTCGATCCGTACCTTGGCTTGGGCGAGGGTTCCTATGAATCTCTGTTGCCCAAGCACATGTTCCGCAACGACCATGGCCGTTACTTTCAGGATGTGACCACCTCGGGTGGTTTCGGCAACCTGCAAAAGGGGCATGGCATCGCCTTTGCGGATATTGAGAACAACGGCAACGAGGACGTTTTTGAAGAACTGGGCGGAGCCTATCCCGGCGACAAGTTCGTGCCCACGCTCTATCACAATCCGGGCCACGGCAATCACTGGGTCACGCTGGTGCTGGAGGGCGTAAAGACCAACCGCGCCGCATACGGAGCGCGCATCAAGGTCACGATTGATGAGGACGGACATCCGCGGTCGATCTATCGCGCCGTGGGTTCGGTTGCCAGCTTTGGCGGCAACCCCATGCGCCAGCACATTGGCGTGGGCCAGGCAACGGTCATCCGCGACATCGAAATTTGGTGGCCCGTCTCCAATACTCGCCAGCACTTCCGCAATGTGCCGCTGGACTGTGCATTCCATATCCGCGAAGGCCGCGACCTGCTCGACCCGATTCATTGGAAACCGTTTGAAATTGGAAAGACAAAGATCGCACCAGCCATGATGGATCACCACCACTAAGCCTAGCCCGGAACTGCCTCGGCCTGCGCTCACCTGGGTTCGTGTATTTGCCTCCTGTTTCTCTGAACATTTGTTGCTCGATAAGTACTGAAATGCATAGACAAATCTCCGATGGATGCTGTACTGTTTTTCTCAATCCTGCATTTCTGTCCAGAATGCACGGAATCGTTTTCGCAAAGAAAGGCGAGTGAATGGCACGCCCGCGCAAGACAGCAATCAAGCTGATGCCACCACCGGAGCAAGAGCCCGGAGATCACACCGCCAAACATCGTCGCGTTTTTGACTATTTGCACGCCAACATCCAATCAGGTGCGCTGAAGGTGGGCGACCGTCTGCCTAGCGAGGCGGAGCTGGGCAAGCTCTTCGACGCCTCGCGCATCACCGTAGCCAAGGCCGTGCTGGATTTGCAGCGCATGGGTCTGGTCACGCGTCGCCCCGGAGCCGGAACCCATGTGCTGGCGCAGCATCACGCCGTCGGGCATACCTTCGGCCTGCTCATTCCCGAGCTTGGCCTCACGGAGATCTTCGAGCCCATCTGCCACGGCATGATGCGCTCGCCCTTTGCCCGGCCCGATGCGCTGTTGTGGGGCAACGCCTCCGCGTCCGTCCGCGAAAGCGCCAAAGAAGGCGAGCAGATGGTCAACTCCTTCATCGTGCAAAAGGTGTCGGGCGTCTTTTTTGCCCCGCTCGAACTGGCCGGGGAGAAGGATGCCGCCAATCGCCGCATCGCGCGCACCCTGGAGCGGGCGCAGATCCCCGTTGTTCTGCTCGATCGCTGCTACATGCCGTTTCCCGAGCGCTCTGCCCACGATCTGGTCGGCGTCGACAATCGCCGCGCCGGCTACATGGCCGCCGCTCACTTGCTCAATCTCGGGGTGAGCCGCATCGTCTATTTCGGCGAGGCCAATGTCGCCAACACCGTGGATGCGCGCATCGCCGGATTTCATGAGGCGCTACGCAACTTCCAGATCAAGCCGGACCAGGACCCAGCCTGGCGCGGCAGCCCGCAGGATGAGGCCTTTGTGCGTCGCCTGCTCGATACCGTGCGTCCCGAGGGGATTATCTGCGCCAACGACCTCACGGCCGCCCGCCTCATGCAGACGCTGATGGCCCTGGGCGTGCGCATTCCTGAAGATGTGCGCATCGTTGGCATGGATGACGTGAAATACGCCAGCCTGCTGCCCGTGCCACTTACCACCATCCATCAGGATTGCGCCGGCATCGGAGCTGTTGCCATGTCTACCATGCTGGAGCGTGTCGAACACCCCGAACTGCCCGTCCGCGACGTGCTGGTGCCTACCCGGCTGGTGGTGCGCCGCTCCTGCGGAGCGCATCTGGGGCAGGAAAGCGTAGACACTGAAATCTAAAGGCAGTTCCGATTTGGTGCACCACCCTCGCCACTCTTTATGTCTTTGTGGCTAGGGTGGAATAGCGTGAACCTCTCGATGTCGATCTCCGTCCGGCAAAATTCGCGCCGTGTAGAAAACGTTCTCTCCCTTGCAACAGCCGTATTCATCCGCTAATATGGCCTCCTCATGTGTAAACGATATTTTGCCTCCGCTCTGCTCGTTCTCGCGCTGTCTGGGAGTCTGTTTGCCCAGGCTCCGTCGCTTGCCATTCAGGTCGATCATCCAACGGCCAAGGTGAGCCCCACCCTCTATGGCCTGATGACCGAAGAGATCAACTTCTCCTACGATGGCGGCCTCTATCCCGAGTTGGTCCGCGACCGCACCATCGGCAAAGACTGGCAGGCCTTGGCCCACTGGACCGTTGTAGCCCGCGGCAACTCGGCCGTCAAAGTCTCAGCCGACGACAAGACCGGACCCAGCGCAGCCCTTCCGCGCAGCCTCAAGGTCAGCGTCGCTGCCGCCTCTGAAACCGCTCCCGGCGGCGTCCAGAACGATGGCTTCTGGGGCATCCCGGTCCGGCCGCACACCACGTATACCGGCTCTTTTTACGCCAAGACCGATAGCTCCGATCTTCCCGTCACGGTGAGCCTGGTCAATGATCAGACTGGCCTCACCGCAGCTAGCGCGACAGTTTCCGGTGTAGGAAGCGACTGGAAGCAGTACACCTTCACCCTCAAGACCGCCGACGTCCCGGTCACTGCGACTAATCACCTGCTCCTGACCGTTACGCGCCCCGCGACCGTCTGGTTTGGCCTCGTCTCTCTGTTTCCGCCCACCTACCATGACCGCCCCTTCGGCAACCGCATTGACCTGATGGAAAAGATGGCGGCCATGCACCCCAACTTCCTGCGCCTGCCTGGCGGCAACTACCTTGAAGGCGACCACATCTCTGAGCGCTTTGAGTGGAAGAAGACCATCGGCCCCTGGGTTGATCGGCCCACACATCCCAGCCCCTGGAACTACCGCTCTTCCGACGGCATGGGCCTGCTGGAGTTCTTGCAGTGGTGCGAAGACCTGAAGATCGAGCCGGTGCTGGCCGTGTATGCCGGTTACTCCATGAAGCAGGAGCACGTGGAACCCGGTCCGGCGCTTGAGCCTTACATCCAAGACGCCCTTGACGAAATTGAGTACGTCACCGGCTCGACCGGCACCAAATGGGGAGCCGAGCGCGCCAAAAATGGGCACGCCGCGCCCTTCCCGCTGCACTATGTCGAAATCGGCAACGAAGATTTCTTCGATAAGTCCGGCTCCTACGAGGGCCGCTACACGCAGTACTACAAGGCCATCAAGCAGCGCTATCCTGACCTGCAATTGATCGCCACCGCGCCCATCAAAGGCATGAAGCCCGATGTGCTCGACGAGCACTTTTACATGTCGGCTGTCGAGTCCTTTGCCGACGCCACACATTACGACAAGACGGACCGCAACGGGCCGAAGATATTTGTTGGTGAGTGGGCCACGCGCGAAGGTGAACCGACTCCCAACTTGCAGGCGGCCCTGGGCGATGCGGCCTGGATGACCGGCATGGAGCGCAACAGCGACCTGATTCTTATGGCAAGCTATGCGCCTCTGTTCGTCAACGTCAACCCCGGCGGCATGCAGTGGGAGACCGACCTCATTGGCTACGACGCGCTCTCGAGCTACGGCTCGCCTAGCTACTGGGCGCAGGTGCTGTTCGGCAAATATCTGGGCACGGAAGTGGTTACGGCCACGCTCACCAATGCCGGACCGCATGTCTACACTTCGGTCACCCGCGATGAAAAGCAGCGCAAGCTCTTCATCAAAATTGTGAATGCCTCGTCCGATGCGGCACCGTTGAGCATTACGCTCAAGGGCGCAACCAATGTCTCGAAGCAGGCCACGCTTGTTACCCTGAGCGGCAAGTCGCCTAACGCCACCAACAGTCTTGCGGATCCCAATGCTGTGGCGCCCGTCGAGCACAAGATCCCGGTTGCCGGTCCTAACTTCGAGCATAGCTTCGCGCCTTACTCGATCAATGTTCTGGAACTAAGTTACTAACTACGTGCCGCAACTGAATGGCTGAAAACTGAGGGGTACGGGCATCTGTCCGTACCCCTCAGCCGTTGCTTGTCTGCTTCGAATCATTTCCTTGAGAACGCTTTTCCGCAACTTGCTGCTATAGTTCATTCGTGTCCGACTATGCAAGATAGAATTCCATCCAATCGCCAGCCAACCATTCGCGATGTGGCCAAGCTTGCGCGTGTGGGGTTGATGACCGTTTCGCGGGTCATCAACAACAATCCCAACGTGCGCCCAGGCACCTTGAAAAAGGTGAGCGCCGCCATTGCCGAACTGGGGTATCGGAAAAACGAAGCAGCCAGTCTCCTCAAGGGGCAGAGGGCCATGCTGATCGGCCTCATTGTGCCCGACTTGTCCGATGCGTTCTTTGCGGCTTGCGCGCATACCGTGCAGCACCTTGCTCGCGCCAACGGATACATGACGCTGGTGGCGGCTTCGGAACGCGACTGCGCGCTGGAGGTTCAGCAGGCGGAGTTGATGGCCAGCCGCAAAGTTGCCGGGCTGTTGGTTGTCACCTCGACTGACGGCGGAGATGAGCGCTTGCAACGGCTGCAGAAGACCGGCCTCGTCCTTGTGGCATTCGATCGTCCGCTCGCCGGAATGCAGACCGATGCCGTCGTGGTCGAAAACCGCGCTGGTGCGGAACAGGCAGTGCGTCACCTTATCCAGCACGGGCATCAGCGCATCGCCTGTGTCGGATACGACGAGGATGTCTACACCGTGCGTGAGCGCGTGGATGGCTACTCCAGTTGCATGCGCGCGGCTGGGCTTGAACCCATGGCCGCGTTGGGCATCAGCACCCTGGAGGGAACCCGCGAGTGGCTGCGCACTGCGCTTGCGGCAGAAAACAGGCCAACCGCGATCTTTTCGCTGAATCATCGGTCGTCCACCTTCCTGCTGCAGGCTCTTGCCGAAGCGAGGCTGGCCATTCCCCAGGATATGGCGCTGGTCGGATTCGACGACTTCGACCTGGCAGCCATCCTCACGCCTCCGCTCACCGCGGTTGCGCAGTCTCCGGTCGAACTGGCCAAGCGCGCCATGACGCTGCTGATTGACCGCATTGCCGATCAGCGCCGCGGCGCGGAATTTGTGCCCGCCAAGATTGTTCTGCCCGTGACTCTCGTGGTTCGCGGCTCCTGCGGCTGCGTCCAGGTTCGGGTTTCTGGCCCGTGGAGCAGGTCGGCGAAAGCAACGGCCTGATAGCAGATCGTATTCGGCTTCCGCCAATCTGCTTCCAGGCGCAGACCTCGTACCCGCATGAGTCACTTCTGTGGATGAGAGAACTGCTACGAGGTGAGCAAAAGCGGATTGCATCGCCGTGTCCGAAGCGCTATTGTTCATGACGTACAGCCCCTATTCGCCACGGTCCGCAACCTGAGCAGTGTTGGAATATTCATTAAAGCAAATAACGTTATTCGTAATAATAGAATATAGGCAGGATTGATTCTGGTTTATTCTTAGCTATTACGGTATCGTTATTTGTGAGGGTATCCATGAACGCACTTGTACTGAAAGACGCCAATTCCTGCCGCTGGGATTGCGTAAGCCTTGGCGAAGTTATGCTCCGTCTCGATCCCGGTGAGAACCGGGTCCACACCACCCGGCAGTTCACCGCCTCGGAGGGTGGCGGCGAATACAATGTCGCCCGCGGCCTGCGCCGCTGCTTCCGCCTGCGTACGGCCATTGCCACCGCTCTCACTGAAAACCCGGTCGGACGCCTGGTTGAGGACCTCCTCCTGCAAGGTGGAGTCGATCTCGACCTCCTGCGCTGGGTTCCGTATGACGGTGTTGGACGCGAAGTCCGCAACGGCCTCAACTTCACTGAGCGCGGCTATGGCGTGCGCGCCGCTGCCGGCTGCTCCGATCGCGGCCATACCGCCATCAGCCAGGTCAAGGCTGGCGACTTCGATTGGGAATCCATTTTTGGCGCGGCAAATGGTTCGCGCTGGTTCCACACCGGCGGCATCTTCGCAGCTCTGTCGGACACCACCATCGGAGCCACCAGCGAAGCCATGGACGCGGCCCACAAGCACGGCACGGCTGTTTCCTATGACCTGAACTATCGCGAGTCGTTGTGGAAGTCGATTGGCGGAAAGGCCCGCGCGCAGGAAGTGAACCGCGAACTGGTCAAGAAAGTCGACGTTTTGTTCGGCAATGAAGAGGACTTCTCCGCCATGCTCGGCGTCAAGCTCGAAGGCGTTGGAGAAGACTTTGACGTGTTGCCGGTTGCCAGCTACGACAAGATGCTGCACGAAGTGGCCGCGGCCTATCCCAACCTGAAGGTCATCGCCTCCACGCTGCGCACCGCGCATACTGCATCCAAGAATGCATGGGGCGCAATCGCCCTCAACAGCGACGGCATTGCACATGTCGCGCAGCGCGATATCGACATCCTCGACCGCGTGGGCGGAGGCGACTCCTTCGCTTCGGGTTTGATCTATGGCCTGCTTTCCGGCCAAAACCTTAACTGGGCCGTGCAGTGCGGCGTTGCGCATGGCGCTCTGGCCATGTCCACACCGGGCGACACCAGCACCGCATCGCTGTCTGAAGTCAAGCGCGTCATGGGCGGCGGCGCGGCGCGCATCGCACGCTAGATCCGCACCTCACGTAGCACTTCAAGTGGCCCGGCCAGTCCGCGCGGGCCGCAACAGTACGCTTCATGAATTGCATGAAAGGCTGAGAAGAAATGAAACAATTGCAAATGGCGGATTCAGTCCGCTATCGGACCATGACCACCGAGGAGTTGCGCGATACGTTTCTCCTCAGCGACCTGTTTCAACCGGGAAAAATCGATGTGACCTATGTCGATTTGGATCGCACTATCATTGGCTCTGCGGTTCCCACCAACAAGCCCCTGGTTCTGCCCACCTATGAGATTTTGAAGTCCACCTATTTCACCGAGCGGCGCGAACTGGGAGTCCTCAACATCGGAGCTCCCGGTTCTGTCACGGTCAACGGCAAGCGCTATGATCTGGACAACCTCGATGCCCTTTACGTCGGACGCGGCAACGAGAACATTTCTTTTGAGAGCGCGAAGGCGGATCATCCTGCGGAGTTCTATCTCCTCAGCTATCCGGCGCATACCGTGTATCCCACCAGCCTCATCAAGTCTGCGGATGCGATGAAGGTGAAGATCGGCTCCTCGGCAACCGCCAACGAGCGCCAGATCAACCGCCTCATTCACCTGGCTGGTGTGCGCAGTTGCCAACTGGTCATGGGCTTCACGGAACTGGCGCAGGGAAGCGTCTGGAACACCATGCCGCCGCATACCCACAACCGCCGTTCTGAAGTCTACTTGTACTTCAACATTCCCGCAGGTGAGCGCGTGATTCATTTGATGGGGCCGGCTGATCAGACGCGAAACATCATTATTGTCGACAAGCAGGTCGTCGTTTCGCCGGGGTGGTCGATCCATGCTGGTGTTGGGACCACGAACTACACTTTCTGCTGGGGCATGGGCGGAGAGAATCAGAACTACGAAGACATGGATCAGGTAGCAATTGCAGACTTGCGGTAAGAGGAGGCAGCTTTTGGTTCTGGACAGTTTTAATTTGAAGGGAAAAACGGCGCTGGTCACGGGTTCGTCCCGTGGCCTGGGCGCTGGCATCGCCCTCGCGTTGGCTCAAGCGGGGGCTCAGGTTGCGCTGCACGGCTCCAAATCGGTGCCTGAAGCTACGCAGCAGCAGATTGCACAAACTGGCGTTCGCTCCATCGCATTGACGGGCGATGTCAGCGACGAAGCGGTCTGTGCCTCGCTGGTCGAACAGGTGGTCGCGGAGTTCGGCGCCATCGATATCCTGGTGAACAACGCCGGCACCATCCTCAGAGCCCCGGCAGCGGAACACCCCATGGAGTATTGGCACAAGGTCCTGGCTACCAATCTCACCAGCGTCTTCCAACTGACGCAGCACGCCGGAAAGTACATGCTGGCGCAAGGCTCGGGGAAGATCATCAATATCGCCTCGCTGCTCACGTTTCAGGGCGGAGTGAATGTGCCTTCCTATGCCGCCGCCAAGGGCGGAGTTGGGCAACTGACCAAGGCCTTCGCCAACGAGTGGGCATCCAAAGGCGTCAACGTCAACGCCATCGCGCCCGGCTACATGGCCACAGACAACACGGCCGCGTTGCGTGCGGATGCGGAGCGCTCAGAGCAGATTCTGCAGCGCATCCCGGCCGGGCGCTGGGGCTCGCCGTCGGATATGGGCGGCGCAGCGGTCTTCCTCGCCTCACACGCCAGCGACTACATCCACGGACATATCCTGGTCGTCGATGGCGGATGGATGGCTCGCTAGGTCCCTGACCGCTTGAAGTTGCGCCAAAACTGTGTGCCCCAGGTTTCAATTCGAGACCTGGGGCACACTGCTTTGTGGTGCAGGAAAGGGCGCTCTGCAAGGCGACGGGGCAGCGGCTTTTCGAATTGCCGGAATGTGGGGCTGCGGGTAGAGCAAAGAGAGCAAGTGGAGAGTCTTGGGCAAAGGAAAAACGCGTAAAGAACGGTAAAAGTGCTGTTTTTGGTGTGTTTTGGAGGGGGTTTGGAGTGCCCATGGTGTGATAAGTGTTACCACACGGAAGGACAAGGGCGCAGGGAGAGCGGGGTGAAGCTGGGTTAGCTGGCGAGGACTTCGCTGAGGGGCTCTTCAGAGCGCACACTCACCTTGACCTCGACGCGGGAGCCGAGGCGGTTGATGATCGAGACGAGGCGGTCGAGGGTGAAGCGGGCCAGGTCGGCGTTGCGGATGCGGGAGAAGTCGGCTGCGGCAATGCCGGTCTGGGCGTGGGCGGCGCGCACGGTCAGTTGCTTGCTGTCGAGCATCTTGATGATCTCGGCGGCGAAGATGGCCTTCAACTGCTCGACGTCGGGACTGGCATGACCCAGGTCGCGGAAGACGTTGCCGCTGCCGCGCACGATCTCAATCTTTTCGGTCTCCATCCCAGCATCTCCTTCAACTGTCTCAAGCGGTTCTGAAGACTAGTGTAGTCAATTCTGACAACAGGTACCGGGTCACTGGCCAGAATTCTCTGGACAGATTAGGTCTATGTGGGCATAATTGAGGCGTGAAGCAAGGGATCAGGCCGCTGCGGTGGATTAGGTCGGCGAAGAAGGATTTGTTGGCCATGCCGGATGGGGTGCAGCAGACCTTTGGTTTTGCGTTGTATTCCGCGCAGATCGGTTTGCTTCATCCGGATGCCAAGCCGCTCAAGGGGTTCGGGTCGGCGGGAGTTTTGGAGATTGTCGAGGACTGGCGCGGGAATGCCTACCGCGCCGTATATACCGTTCGATTCGCGGATGCGGTTTATGTGCTGCATTGCTTTCAAAAGAAGTCGAAGCAGGGAATCGAGACACCCAAACCGGAGATGGATTTGATTCGAGAGCGACTGAAGGAAGCCGAGATGCTGTCGAAAGGAACTGAGCGATGAGCGACGCGAACGAAGGCATGAACGTCTATGCGGAACTAGGATTTCCAGATTCCGCGGAGATGCTGGTGAAGGCGCAGTTGGTGGTGAAGATTGCCCAGATTCTGCGAGACCGGGGATGGAGACAGCAGGAGGCGGCCAAGGTGCTCGGGTTGACGCAGCCGAAGCTGTCGAAGATGCTGCGCGGTCAGTTTCGCGGCATCAGCGAGATGAAGATGATGGACTGCCTGGTCCGGCTGGGACGCACCGTCAAGATTGTCGTGGGACCGGAGGGCGAAGTCGCCGAGGAGCGCATCGAAGTGGTGGCGGCGTAGAAGCGAAAAGCAGGCTCCAAAAGCGGGAACTGGGGTGCGCGGCCACTGGCTTGTTGCGGAAATCGGGCGGTGATAGCATCTATCCAAGCAGGAAGGAGTTCCCATGAGCGAGATCATCTTTGAGGTGCGGGAAGACGAGGCGGATGGAGGCTATGTCGCTTCCGCGCTTGGGTATGGCATCCATACCCAGGGAGAAACCCTGGATGAGTTACGCGCGATGGTGAAGGACGCCGTAGCCTGTTACTTCGACGAGACCATGGAAGCACCGAAGATCATTCGGCTGCATTTTGTGCGGGAAGAAATACTAGCCGCATGAAACTACCACGCGACGTTGACGGGCCGCAGTTGGTCAAGGCGCTGGCCGTTTTGGGGTATGAGGCGAGCCGGCAAAAGGGATCGCACATTCGCGTCACCACCCAGCGGGACGGTGAGAACCACGAAGTCATTCCGTTTCATCATCCGATCAAAGCAGGCACACTCTCAAGCATCCTCAAGCACATCGCCGCTCACCACGGGTTGAGTGCCGAAGAGCTTCTGGAGATGCTCGATTTGTAGACTCTACGCCCAAGTCTCAAGAGCGGGAAATGGGGCATGGCATTTCAAGTTTTGCGCAGAGGAATTGCCGATGGGATCAATGGGACATTGTATCCATGCGTTTCGAGAATTCTCTGTACCTCGTCGGTCTGCTCGCATAATGGGCCGGTTCTAACCCGAGTGATTGGCAAATGAGGGGTAGATTGAAATAGGTTGGACTCCAGGTAGGGTATGGCCCCACTCCCGCTAGATTCCCTATACAAAACCTCCTGAGTTAGTGGTCGATTATTCGGGCACGCCATCGCAAGGCGCCATTCTAGTTCGGCCGAGAACGCGTCATTCTTACAATGACTTGCCACGCGGAGCAGGTCAAATAGAGTCCTTTTCCATGCGGCGAGAAGGCGATCTCGTAGTTCGTCATGCAGTTTTCTCTCAAACCCATCTCTGTCGGGGCCGAGGCCATTGATGCGTTGCACAATTCTCCAGGTCCGTATCTGTCCCTCCATCCAGCTCTTGTCTTGAGATAGCCCATCAAGTTGTGTCACGAGGCCAGTGAAATGGCTGAGCGCACTTTCGATCAGTAGAGTTTTTTCCTCTTGAGTGTAGACACAGGGGGCGAATGTGACAGCTACTTGACCTTGCCCTCAGAATGCGTATCCCATAAGCGCTGGGTTGATTGATTTCATCCCGTCGCCGTCGAGGCTGTGGGAGTGTGGGAATCGCGCAGCGATTTCCATACTTCCATAGCCT
>Ga0224531_1000728_pt1 | contig 15782 bp, 19 predicted proteins | sample CBST100metaG_FD_179876 | JGI IMG/M metagenome (GOLD analysis project Ga0224531, IMG submission 179876) | Peat soil microbial communities from Stordalen Mire, Sweden - C.B.S.T100 | ecosystem: Environmental > Terrestrial > Soil > Wetlands > Peat | place: Sweden: Norrbotten County, Stordalen Mire... | reverse complement strand
GGTAAGCCGCGAGGACCTATCGATTTTGCACTTGAAAAGCTCGGCTTAACCAGAACGATTGGCCTTTGGGTGCCGTCGTTCCTCCCAGCCCTTGTGGCGGCAGCAACTTCGGACCTTGTCGCGTCTGTGCCCGAATATTTCGCCTCTTCGGCTGTCTCTCTCTTTGGGCTACACCTCTTCCGCATCCCCCTCGAACTGGAGCCCGTCACGCTTCTGCAGGCATGGCACCCACGCCTTGATGCCGACCCGGCACATCGACTCCTGCGTGAATGCACCCATCAAGCCTTTCAAGAGAAGAAAAGCCGCAGCCTAGGACGATGAAGACGCACACGGCCTATCGGGAGGCGAACGTCAGCGCTTGGCAATCGCTCGCTCCTTGCTGAGGAACTCACCCGTGCTCATTCTCGACGAATCAACTTCTGCACTCGATGCACCGACAGAATCCGCAGTGCTGTCTTCCGTTTCCAAGTTCAGTGAGGGGCAGACTCTGATCCTCATATCGCACCGCATCAGCTCGCTTGCGTGGGTAGACCGCTTCGTGCTGCTGGACCGCGGCAGGATTGTCGAAATGGGCAGCCATGAAGTGCTCTATGCGCGGTCAGCGCTCTAAACATGAAATCGAGCTGGTCAAGGATCGACTAAAGAAGTTGAGGGAGATGCTTGGATGAAAAGCGAAGAGATGGAAGTGGTATGCGGCAGTGGGAATGTATTCCGTGATTTTGGACATGAACAGGCAGATGTCGAACAGTTCAAAGCTATTCTGGCGGCCGAGATTATCAAGATGCTGGATCGGGAAGAACTGAGTGTGCGGGGCGCTCACAGTCGTACAGGCATTGCAGCCGCAGATTTTTCCCGTATCCGCAACGCCGACCTCGGGCGATTCACTCTTGACCATTTGGTGTCGATCATCAATCGGCCCGGATCGCGGATTGAGATCAAGGTAAAAGTGCGTCGAGTGCAAGCAGCAGAACACGCAACAGCCTAGGTTTGCCATAAAACAACAGCAGCTACAACCGAATAGAACTCATACTTCTCTAGTTTGCAGCAGACACTTCGGATTGCTCAATTTGAACCTTAAGCAATGACATTAGGTGTGGAATAGTGGCAAGCAAACGCTCTCGCGATACTCCGTCACGCGCTTGAACCGACAGACCATGAAGAAAGGTCGCAAACAAATCTCCCAGAGACTGGGCGTCCGTATTCTTGGGCAACTCACCTCTGCGGATAGCCTCTTTCAAATGCCTCACGATGCTGGCTGTTCTTGCGCGTCGATGTTCTGCCAACCACTGACCGATCCTTGTATTCTCGCTCGCACAGTTTGTCGCTGCGGAAACCACCATACAGCCAAGAGGATTCCCGTTCTGTTTCCGTGTGTAGAGTCTGATTGCTTCATCAAACATTCGTTCGAGTGTGGAGAAGACCGTCAGTTCTTCCGCAATCGCCCGGTCTGCGAAACCTCCCTCTTGCTCCTCGTATAGTTCTATAGCTGCTTTGAATAGCTCCTCTTTCGACCCGAACGCCGCATAGATGCGAGCTGAGGCAAGGCCGAGCGTTTGGGCGAGGTCAGCCAGTGAGACACCTTCGTAGCCTCGCTTCCAGAAGAGATTACGAGCGAGCGCCAGTGCAGCATTTCTATCGAACTCTCTCGGTCTTCCTGCCATTCTGCTTTGCTCCTATCGTTTGCCCCATTGACAGAATAATCTCTTTTCCCTATTCTTTGTCAATCGACAAAGAATAGGAGACGATTATGCGCGCTGCTGTCGTAGAAGAATTGAACAAACCACTGATTGTTCAGAATGTACCGGACCCGGTGTGTCCTCCAGATGGTGCGATCATCCGCGTCGGTGCGAACGGAATCTGCCGAACGGATTGGCATCTATGGACAAATGATTGGGCATGGCGGGGACTGGCTATCAAGCCTCCATTTGTGCTCGGACATGAGTTCAGTGGAACGATCGAAGAAGTAGGCCATGACGTAAAGAAATGGAAAAAGGGTGAACGGGTAATCTTTCCGATGAACCCAGGCGAGGGGACATGCGAGTGGTGTTGCAATGGCAATCAGCATGTCTGTGATTCAGGTGCGCAACTGGTTCCCGGCGTGTCGTATTGGGGCGCATTCGCAGAATATGTGGCTGTGCGCTATGTGGATGTGAATCTCGTTCGGTTACCGGAGTCGATCTCATTTGTTGATTCAGCTAGCATGGGCTGTCGTTATGCCGCCGCTTTTCGCGGTGTTGTAGATCAGGCGAACGTGCGCGGTGGAGAGTGGGTGGTTGTCTATGGCGCTGGTGGAGGAATGGGGCTTTCTGCCGTTCAGATCGCCGCAGCCGTGGGCGGACGTGTGATCGCTGTAGATGTTTCCGAACGGGCATTCGCTGCCGCCCGCAAGAACGGCGCGATGCACGTTATTGACAGCCGTGCAGACAATCCCGTGGAAGCGATCCAAACCATCACCGGAGGCGGTGCGCAGGTTTCCATTGATGCTCTAGGTATTGCAGAAACCTGTCGCAACTCAGTTCATTCACTTCGCAAACTCGGTCGCCATGTTCAACTCGGTCATACCACACGGAAAGAAGCTGGATATGTACCACTGCCAATTGACGTCATACTACTCAACGAACTCAGACTCTACGGGACCTTTGGGATGCAAGGTCAGCGCTATGGCACGATGCTCGCTATGTGTGAAGCTGGCACGCTCAACCCTGATTGGGTCGTAAGTCAAAGAGTCAATTTGGAAGGCGTAACGGGAGTTCTGGAAGCAATGGGCAACTACGAGACAACCGGTATCGTAGTAATCGATAAATTCTGAGTGGGATAGCAGTGCTTGGGTATCGGGAATCGTCTGCTGCCGATATTCCACGAACTAGCTCCTTGCCTCGCCGGTGCTACCTGCCCAATAAGGAAACCAGCCGTTGCGCGGTATCGGTTCCTTCAACCGGAGTAAAGGAGAAGAGCTTGAGATGCGGCGAGCGGAATACCTGAAGGATGCTCAGATGGAGCGTCAATCTTCCGGCCTTCGGGTGTCTGAGCACCTTCGAGCGCTCTACAGGAAGAATGACATCGTGTGTGGACCACCATGCGCGAAATTCTTTACTGGACTGCCGAAGCGCGCTGGTTACTTCGGCCAGTCGGGGATTGCTCGGAACTGAACCTAACTCTCCACGGAGGCCCATCAGTATGCAATATGCGAAGGCGTCCCAATCCAAATACAGCTTGCGAAAATACGGATCGGTGAACAGTAGCCACATCAGATTTCTTTCCCGGACAGGCTTGTCGTCGAACTCGCCAAAGACTCGTACCGCAGCTTCATTCCATGCAACCAAGTCCCAGCATTCGTCCACAACATATGCGGGACCGGGTTCGAGGTCGCGCAGCATTCCACGCAGTCCCTGCATCATCACATCGTCGCTCTCTGTGTTGATGGCAGATGTTTGCTGTCCCGCGAGCGCAAACAGATACCTGCGCTCCTGCGGAGCCAGACGTAAAGCATCGGCAAGTTGCTCCAGTGTGTGTGTCGAGACGTTCACCTCTCGGCCTTGTTCGAGCCAGGTGTACCAGGTCGCCCCGATGCCCGCCAGTTCAGCAACTTCTTCGCGCCTGAGCCCCGGAACCTTGCGACGCGCGCCGGCGGGCAAGCCGACTTCCTGCGGGGTCAACCGCGCTCTGCGGGTGCGGAGGAAGTCGGCCAACTCGGCACGCTGCTCCGCATTGAAATCAGTTGACGATGGACTTGTTACTGTTTGAGTCGCCATTATGCTCCCAAAGGTGGTTCAACCAATACCAGGAATAGCAAACACTGGTACCAGCATTCTATTCCCCTTACGATCTCTATGTGAACCTGTGGGGACACGGAAGGTGAGGAGCCGAAAAATGATAGCGCAGCAAGAAAATACGGACAATAACCGCACCGTAATTGTCGCGGGGGCGCATGGCGTTGCAGGCCGCGCGGCATTGGAACACTACGCCACGTTGCCGGGAACAGTTGTATACGGACTCTCTCGGAGGTCGGCGCCAAGAAGCGGAAAAATCCATCACATCTCAGTGGACCTGCTGAACCCGGATGACATTCGAGCAAAGCTCGGACATCTAAGCGCAGCCACGCATCTCGTATTCGGAGCCTACATCGAAAAGCCCACGGCTGCTGAGAAGACCGCCGTGAACGTCGAGATTCTTCGGAACCTGTTGGATGTTCTCGAAAAGACCGCCCCGGCGCTGAAGCACATCATCCTGTACCAGGGCGGTAAAGCATACGGCGCTGATCTCGGGCCATTCAAGACACCTGCGCGAGAGGACGATCCCCGGTTGATGCCTCCCAATTTCTACTACGACCAGGAGGATTTGCTGCGTGCGCGTCAGAGGGGAAAAAATTGGCACTTCACTGTTCTGCGTCCAGAGGCCATTTCCGGATTTGCATTGGGTAATCCAATGAACCTGACAATGGTGATCGCCGTCTATGCTTCAATTTCCAAAGAACTGGGTCTCCCGTTGCGCTTTCCTGGAACCATAAAAGCCTATCAAGCTCTCTACCAGATCACTTCCGCCGAGATACTCGCTCGCGCCACCGCGTGGACAGGCGTGAGTCAAGCAGCGCAGAACGAGATCTTCAATATTACGAACGGGGACTACTTCCGCTGGCAGTACATGTGGCCGCGTATCGCAAAGATGTTCGAGATGGCTGTAGCTGATCCGATTCCGATTTCTCTCACGGAATACATGGCGGACAAGGGACAGGTTTGGGATGCAATCGTAAAGAAGCACGATCTTCAACCCATTCCATACGAACAGATTGTTGCATGGCCGTTCGGCGATTTCATCTTCCACACTGAGTTCGACAACATCACCAGCACAATCAAGGCTCGGCGAGCCGGGTTTCATGACTGCATTGACACCGAGGATATGTTCTCCGAGTTCTTTCAAAAACTCCGAGCGATGAATGTCCTTCCGCAACTACACGTTGAAGGCAGTGAAGCAACTCACAAAGAATAGGGGAAGACGTCATGCCAGAAAAAGAGAATCCATCCAAGATCACTGAGAGGTTGAATGCCGCGATCGACGCTGCCGTAAACGAAGAACGCATTGTCGGGGTTGTTGTGTTGGTCGCGCTCGATGGCAACGTCATCTATGAGAGTGCTGCCGGATGGGAAAATCGTGAATCACTTCAGCCCATGCAGGCGAATACGATCTTTCGTCTTGCCAGCATGAGCAAGCCGATCGTCTCCGCTGCAACTCTCGCTCTCTGCGAGCAGGGAAAGATTCATCTTGATGATCCGATCACAAAGTACCTTCCCGAATTCCGTCCAAGAATGACCAATGGCCGAGTGCCAGAGATCCGGCTATGGCACCTCCTCACCCATACGGCGGGGTTGGGCTATGGTTTCGATATTCCACCTGACAACGAGCCGTACGCAAGCGCAGGCATCTCGGACGGCATCGACAATACGGGCATCAGTCTGGAAGAAAATCTGCGCCGTCTGGCGTCTGTTCCGCTCTTCCACGTGCCCGGTTCAGAATGGCGATATTCACTCGCAATAGACGTTCTCGGCGCAGCAATTGAACGGGCAACGGGATCAGCGTTGCCTGAAATTGTCAGATCGTTGGTGACGGTTCCACTCGGAATGGCGGATACCGACTTCTCTGTGAATGCTCCATCCCGTCTTGCAACAGCGTATGCAGACTCGCTGGTTCACGGAGAACCAGCCCGGCTCATGACCGATGCGGACACCTTGCGCAAGGAGTTAGGTGGGATTGTTCACTACGCACCGGGACGCGCGTTGGACGCGACAGCTTTTTTGTCCGCAGGCTCTGGCATGGTCGGAACCGCGCATGACTATCTGTGCTTCCTTGAGGCGCTGAGACAAGGCGGCGCGCCGATATTGCAAGCTGAGACGACGCATCGCATGGTCGAAGACCAAGTCCCATTGCTGACAGCAGGAGATCCAGGAATTGGGTTCGGTTTCGGCTTCGGGACAGTGCGTGATCCCGTTGTCGCCAAAACGCCCAAGGGGGTAGGGAGTTGGGGATGGGCTGGTATCTACGGGACTACGTTCTGGGTGGACCCTGCGGTGCGCCTGTCAGTAATTGCTTTGACCAATACCGCCTTGGAGGGTGTTACGGGATCATTCGCAGCGGATGTTGTTGATGCCGTTTATGGCAATGAGCGTATGGCATATCAAGATTTCAGCTAGATCAATCAAGCCCAGAATCGGATTGAAACCGAAGGGCACATGAAAGAGAAGAAGAGCACTCCGGGCCGACCACCTCGCTGATAGCTCCCACGGAAAGCCCGCCTTCGAGCAGCACATCGACAGTTCTTCGGTTTTCCCGCAAGTGAAGCGCTATTCTGAGAGCGATATGTGTGGCCGTTACGCCCGAAAATCCGCGCAAGAGCTTCTTGCCGAATGGTTTGATTTGGACTTGAACCTGATGCCCTGGTTCACGGCCAGCTATAACGCCGCACCGCAGAGCTTCCAGCCCGTGGTCTGGCTGGATACTGAATCCAGTCAGCGGCGCATCTCATTGATGCGTTGGGGGTTTGGTTCCATCCTGGGCCAAGGACGAGCGGATTGGCCTGGGCACCATCAACGCACGCGCTGAGGAGGCAGCCGAGAAACCGGCTTTCCGTGAAGCGCTCAAAAGGCGCCGTTGCCTTATTCCTGCGGATGCATACTACGAATGGGCGCAACTCGGAGCAAAGATAAAGCAGCCGTATGCCATTGCTCTCATTAGCGGTAAACCCATTGCTTTTGCCGGTCTATGGGAGAGTTGGCACGACACCAGCAACAATACGCTGGAGACCTTTACCATCCTCACCACCACTGCCAACGAACGGCTGGCGACGATTCACGACCGCATGCCGGTGATCGTCGCCCCGAAGAATTACGAACGCTGGCTGGACACAGGCAGCAAGTCCACGCCAGCGCCTGATCTGCTTCAACCCTATCCTGCCGAAGAGATGGAAGCCTGGAAGGTGAGCGATCAGATCGGCAATGTGCGCAATAACGACCCGGAACTTCTCGCTCTACAAGAGCCGGACCAAGGAACCCTGTTCAGCTAATTCTGGATTCATGCAATTCCACTAAGTTCTCTGATGCCTTCAATTCAGGATGTCCCGCGAAATCTAGCGCTGCAAGAGCTTGAGAGCGCCGTCCATCGAATCGCTGATTCACCTTGACTGAACATCCATCTCCCGCTGCTGGTTGCAGTCAACGGGAGATGGCACTCAACAATGAGATCTTCCAGGGCGAATTTGACTGCTGAACAGATCGCTCTCCAAAACGCGGTCTATTCGACCGGGCGTGAGCCTGTGATGAGGATGTCTACCAGCCTTCTAGCGCTTTGTTGCCAGCCATCTCCAGAGGCTACATGGGCCACCCCGATCAGGGCTCGAAGCAGGTCGAAGGGGATAAGATCGGGTCGTATGTCGCCGCTCTTGATGGCGCGCTTTACCTGCGCGTCTATCGCGCCCTGGACCAAACCGCGAGAACCCTCGAAGAGTTTCGACGGGCCACCAGCGACGCTATTCAATGCGGGAGCAATGATCTGCTTGGCCGCAATGTGGTCCACAAACAATAGCATCCACGTTCTCAGCGCTTCAATCGGAGGCATTGTCTCGGCGAATTTGCCCTCCGCCGCAGCCAGCTTTTCCACTTCACTCCGATAGACCGCTTCGATCAAGGCGTCTCGGGTGGGAAAGTGACGGTACAGAGTTCCAGGGCCCACTTCCGCCTGTTTGGCGATCTCGTCCAGGCTGGCATCCGCACCAAAACGTGTAAACGCCTCCTTCGCCACCTCCAAAATACGCTCGCGGTTTCGCTGCGCATCCGTGCGCGGCTTTCGGGCAACGGGTTGTGAACTCTTCTTCGCCATGGGTAAAAATAATTGCAACCGGAGACAGTCTCCGGTAATCTGTTAATTCGGAGGATGTCTCCGTTTTAATTGGAATCTAAAGTCTTGTCAATAGCGGTCTCTGATTCTTGCAGCTTGGGAGGCAAGGAATATGAATCGAATTGTTTCTTATGGATCTTCGAAGAACTCCAATCCTCGCTCCGTTGGCTTGATGAAGTCAGCGGAGCAAGAGTTGGCAGCATTCTTCAACGCCGTCAAACAGATGTTTGGGAGAGAGCAGGCAGAGCTTTCAGCGGAAGATTGGCTGCACGAGCTGGCGAAGAGCGATGGCCCACTCTCCTCAACCCGCGACTGGCGATTGATCACCGTCAAGGCGTCGACTCGGCTTGCAACCCGAGTCAACGTTTCTTCCTTATTAACAGAATTCACAAATGCGTAGGAGGGACAGAAGATGAAAGTTTTTGTCACAGGAGCTACAGGCTTTATAGGTTCTGCTGTCGTCCGCGAGCTGATCGGCGCCGGCCATCAAGTGCTCGGCCTAGCTCGCAGCGATGCGGGCGTAAAATCACTGATCGCCGCCGGCGCTCAGGCGCATCAAGGCGACCTCGAAAACCTGGAAAGCCTGCGCAGCGGAGCAGCAGCGTCCGATGCTGTCATCCACACTGCCTTCCAGCATGACTGGTCTCGGTTTGCGGAGAGTTGCGAACTAGACAAGCGCGCAATCGAAGTTATCGGCACCGTCCTCCAGGGCTCCAGCCGTCCATTCATCGTCACTTCCGGCGCTGGAGTAGCTCAGGGCCGCGCCGCCACCGAAGACGATCCTCCGCTTTCTTCTCCATCTCTTCCGCGGGTATCCGAGGTGACGGCTGTCGCGCTGATGGAGCGCGGAGTTTACGCCTCGGTGATGCGCCTGCCGCAGGTCCATGACACGGTAAAACAGGGCCTCGTCACCCCCCTAATCGCTGTAGCCCGCGAGAAGGGCATCTCCGCGTATGTCGGCGATGGTCAGAACCGCTGGCCTGCCGCGCATGTGACGGATGTCGCCCATCTCTACCGTCTCGCCCTGGAAAAAGGCGCGGCGGGAGCCCGGTATCATGCGGTGGCCGAAGAGGGTGTCCAACTCAAAGACATCGCCACCGCCATCGGCCGCGGCCTGAACGTGCCCGTCACTTCCATCTCACTGGAACAGGCCCAAGAGCATTTCGGCTTCTTTGGGTTCTTTGCGGGGAGGGACGCTCCTATCTCCAGTGCGCGGACTCGACTCGAACTGGACTGGAACCCCACCGGCCCCTCTCTTCTCACCGATCTCGGGAACATGCGCTATTCCCAATCTTGAGCCGGGGAAACGCATCTAGACAAGCAAAGGAGTTCAAATGATGACCGATAAAATTGCAATCATCACGGGTGGAAGCCGCGGCCTGGGCCGCAACACCGCCATCAATCTAGCGCGTCGCGGCGTCGATATCGTCTTCACCTGGCGCGCAAATGAGAAGGAGGCTGAGAGCCTCATCCGCGAGGTCGATGGAATGGGCCACAAAGCCGCAGCGTTTCAACTCGACACTGGCGACACGCGCGCTTTTGACTCGTTCGTCGCCGAAGTTCATAAAACACTCGAAAGTTGGGGACGGAATCGCTTCGATTACCTCGTGAACAACGCAGGCAACTCGCAGCACATCAACATCGACAAAGTGACCGAGGCGGACTTCGATGCAGTGGTCAATGTTCACTTCAAAGGTGTCTTCTTCCTGACGCAAAAGTTGTTACCGCTGATCAACGATGGTGGCCGCATCGTGAACATCTCCTCCGGTCTCACACGTGCCTCCTTTCCCGGAAGCTCCGTCTACGGTGCCGCCAAGGGCGCGGTCGAGGTGCTCACCCGCTACCTGGCTAAGGAACTCGGACCGCGCGGCATCACCGCGAATGTCGTAGCGCCGGGAGCGATTCAAACCGACTTCAGCGGCGGCATGGTGCGCGACAATCCCGAAGTGAACAAAATGGTCGCAGGCATGACTGCCCTCGGACGCGCGGGCGTGCCCGACGACATCGGACCCATGATCGCGGCGCTTCTCTCCGACGAGAATCGCTGGGTGAATGGTCAGAGAATCGAAGTCTCCGGCGGCATGGCGCTTTAGTGGATCAATACCCGTAGCAGGGGGAGTTCATGTCGTAGGGCAAATGGGAAAAAGATTGCACTGGTGACCGGAGGGAATAAAGGCATTGGTTTCGAAATCTCTCGCAATCTCGCGAGCGCGGGAAGCGTAGTGCTTCTGGGAGTGCGTAACTTGGAGCGAGGCCAACAGGCCGTCCAGCAGCTCAGGCAGGCCGGACTCCCATGAATAGAGCGTTGTAGAGATCCAGCAATTTGTCGCTCATCTCGAACCACGCCGATGCTCGTGAAAGGAGTTTCTATTCTGATCCCTTTATGATTCAGGGCCTCAGGAGAACACGAAAGCCGAGGTGCTCGTTGCGGTCGGAGGGCGCATATCCGTATCGCATGGAGGTCCGACAGGCGAGGCGCCCGGGGTTGCCCCAACTGCTGCCACGGTCGACCCGCCACGAGCCGCCCTGGGGAGGCGAAAAGTCGCCCTGGGCGGTACGCGGGAAGCCCGTCTCATCCCACCAGTCCTCGCACCAATTGAAGACGTTCCCCGCCATGTCGAGTGTGCCGTAGGGCGACACTCCCGTCGGGAAGCTCCCCACGGGTGAGGTGTAAGGGAATCCATCGTTATGGTCCAAGTCACGTCCACCAAATTGCGCCATGTGCTCGTCTAACGTCTTCCCATTGCCCATCATGATTTTGTCCCCTGGACACGATGCGTCCAGGTAGTTCGCCTTTGTAGGGTCCCAGTCGATCCCCCACGGATACTTTCGGCCGTCGGCGCCTCGTGCAGCCTTCTCCCATTCGGCCTCGCTCGGCAACACCAGCCCGGCCCAAGCGCAGTAGGCTTGAGCGTCGTCCCACGAAACCATGACCACCGGATGACAATCCCTGTCCTCACCCAGCTTGCCGTCGAAGTAGGCCTTCTCTGGTTCGGCTCTGCCAATCGCGGCGCAAAACGTTTTGAACTGCCCACGCGTCACGTCGTTGCGACCGATCCAATAGGAGTGCTCCATGGGGTGGTTATGCCTCGGCTTTTCCCAGTCGGGCGCGTCCGAGTCGTCCGCCCCCATGACGAAGTCGCCCGCGGGCACCGCGACCATTTCCATGTCCGAGCCGTCCGGCAACCGGAACAGGTAGAGTGGCACTTGTGTCCCCTCCGCCGCCGGCACGTCTCGGCCCGCGAGCCGTAGCCCCTCGGGCAGCTTTCCGTCCTTATTTACCTGAATGATTGAGTCCATAGTATGTACTCCTTTTTTGTTGTATTGCGTCGGACGGTAGTTGATCGTTCAGGCATAGGGTGTGCCATTCATCGCGGCTTTCAAGCCGACGATTCCCTGATCAACAAGAGCGAGAAAGGAGGCTTTCGCTTCATCTGTATCTTTACTTTGTCGAAAGACCCAGTGAGCTTGGCTGGTGGCCACGGTCCACGTTGTCAGGAACAGACCGGCCGCCAAACGAGCGCCAGAATCGGTCGATTCTCGCCCTAGGCATTCGGATAGCGCCGCCGTCAAGAGTTCCGCGCGCTCGTCGCATATCGCCCTGGCTCGCGCTTTGAGGGTTTCGCTGCTCTCGATCGTCTCTATAAACTGTTGGCTCGCAGCGGAGAATTCAACGAGCGGGCTCTGGCTAGCGGCGAGGCGATGAGCTAGCAGGCGTAACGTCTCGATTGGAGCGATACGGGGATCACGCTGCTGCAAAGCTTCGCACAGGGTCTCGCGGAACTCCTCGTCTCTATCGAAGAACAAGTCCTCCTTGCGGGGAAAGTGATTGAACACCGTTTTCCGCCCGACGTCAGCAGCTTCCGCGATCTCGTCCACGGTCACATGATCGAAACCCCGCTCGTAGAACAGGCGTGTGGCGGTATCGGAGATGCTCTGCCGCATAGCGAACCGCTTACGGGATGGACGATCTGAAGACACAAAAATAGATTACACTGAGTATATATTTATATCAAGTGTACTTATGTACTAAATATACCAACATGAAAAAATCTGGCATCTGGCGCACTCCGCGTGTGATCGACTCAGGCATTGATGATCGGATCTCTCGGACTGAAGCTGCTGCGTTCTTCAATCGACGATCAACCGGATCGGTAGGTTCTCACCAAACGACTGAGCAAACTGGTGGCAGCGCCTCTACCACCGCCACAGTTCCTTAGATCGGAATCGCGGGATGAGCTTTCGGTGTCGCGGAACCGTGGATTGCGGAGGTCAGCACCTCCTCGCACCACTGGCGGAAGCTCGTCGGCGTAGAAGAGGCTGCGGTGCGCGGTGCGATGTTAGCGATGCCCACGCCTTGAGCTTTGGCCACCATCGTGTCGACCAATCCCTGGGTCATCGCTTCCGAAGCGCCGGACTTGAGTATCTGTTGCTTGTAGGTCTCGATTGAGATCTGCTGGAAGTGAATCGGCTGGCCTAGAACGTCAGACATGGTAGAGGCCATGTCATTGAAGGACAGGTCTTCGGGGCCGAGTAGTGGGACATGATCCTGGCCACTCCAGGACAAATCTAACAGCAGTTGCGCAGCCACCGAGGCAATGTCCTGTGTAGCGCAGGCCGGCATCTTCAAGTCGCCGTCGAGAGGCGAAAAGAACATACCCCTGCGTCGGATCGTCTCCGTTTGGCGCAGCATGTTGTCCATGAACGCCGGAAGCATCAGGGCGCGATAGGCGACGCCCGCAGCGGCAATAAGGTCGTCCATCTTGAGCGAGCCTGTGATGATGCCGGCGTGGTCGACCATCGGATGGCCGCGGCCGAGCACCGTTACGCCCACGACGCGCTTCACGCCTTGAGCCTTGATCGCCTCGCAAGCCGGACGGGTGAAATCGACGAAGGCGGCATCTACGCTCACAGCCCGGAGATTCGGAGGGGTGATCCAGAAGACGGCGTCGGCCCCGGTAAAGGCTCGCGTGACCACGTCGAGATCCTTGTGCGAACCTTCCACAACCTCGACGCGGTCCCGCACTTGTGGCGCAAGACGGGAGGAATCGCGGACGATCAGGCGTATGGGGACATCGCTTTTGAGAAGGTGGTCGACGACCTGTTGGCCAATCAATCCGGTAGGCGTGGTAACAACAATCATGGTCTTTCTCCACGTGGTAGGGCCGGTCGGCTCGAATGCTCGAACTCTTCGAGTACCAGCTTCCCGATCATCGTACCCTTCTCGATTTGTGCGTGTGCCTGCTTGAGGTTTTCAGCGTTGATAGGAGAGAGCCGTTCCGTCATGGTCGTTCGGATCATGCCTTGATCTACGAGGCCTGCGACCTTCGACAGAAGCTTGCCCTGTTCTTCCATATCCGCGGTTTGGAAGAGCGAGCGAGTGAACATGCTTTCCCAATGAACCGATACCGACTTCTTCTTGAAGGCCGATATATCGACCGATGGCGGATCGTCGATCAGCGCGAAGCGGCCCTGCGGAGCAATCAGGGCCGCGATCTCCGAGAGGTGTTGGGCTGACTGTGTTGTTGAGAAGACAAAGGCAGGCGCGCCCAGCCCAAGTTCCGAGATTTGCTTAGCGAGCGGTTGGCTGTGATCGATGACTCTATGAGCGCCCATTTTGGTTACCCAATCCACGGTCTCCGGCCGGGATGCGGTTGCAATGACTTGCAGCTTCGTCAGGTTTCGGGCGAGTTGAATGGCGATAGAGCCAACACCGCCGGCCCCTCCGATGATCAAAAGAACAGGCGCAGCACCTGCCACTGGTCGCCCAATCTCTAGTCTGTCGAAGAGCCCCTCCCATGCGGTGATTGCGGTCAGGGGCAGAGCGGCCGCGGAAGCCCAATCAAGGCAGGTCGGCTTCTTGCCAACGATACGTTCATCTACGAGGTGGAATTCGGAGTTGGTGCCAGGGCGATCAATGGCGCCCGCGTAAAAAACGGCATCGTCAGGATGAAAGAGAACAGCCTCAGAACCTACCGAGCGAACGATGCCGACTGCATCCCAGCCCAGCACCTTCCATTGGCCCGCGTCAGGACCGATTCTCGCGCGGAGCTTTACGTCCACGGGATTCACTGAAATGGCTTTTACCTCCACCAACAGATCCCTGCCTGTGGGCTCTGGCGTTGGAAGATCGATGTCCAACAGTGCTTGCGGTTCGAGGAGAGTGCCGGGGTCCTTGTAGCCGACAGCGCGCATATGAGAGAGGTCCTTTGCGCCTCCGAAGCAAACATATCGTGTATGCTCGTTCGTGTGAAGTACGCACATATTTCGCCAGTAGGCACAAAAAGGATACTGCCATGTCGAGAAAACGTCACCCCGGCCCACATTGCAGTCCTGGCTGCTCCGTCGAAGCCACCCTCAGCCTCATTGACGGAAAGTGGAAGTGTGTCATTCTCTTTCACTTGTTAGAAGCCACTGTGCGCTTTAACCAGTTACGTCGACTCATCCCGAATTTGACACAGCGAATGCTGACTGCTCAGTTGCGCGAGTTAGAAGCTGATGGCTTGATTGTGCGTAAAATCTATCCTCAGGTTCCCCCAAAAGTTGAGTACAGCTTGGCGCCCCTTGGTCAAAGTTTGACACCGGTTCTCGCCGCACTGAAGGATTGGGGGGACACTCATCTTGACCTCTTCAACAACAAGACCTAAGAGAAAATCATTGGCTGAGCAGGAGGTACTCTGTAGTGAGGTTGAACTTGTTTTTTTAGCAATTCAAAGTGACGTCGCTCTTCCGCAAGTTGTTGAGGGCCGAATTCTCCCTCAGACTTGCCGATAGTTCACAGCTAGTGCCCGTAGCCTTCGGCGTCGGTGGGGACTTTGCCCCAGAACTGCCTGTAGACGATAACGGAGTACATCAAGGCCAGAGAGATCCCCACCGACCACCAGATCAGGCCGACGCGCAGTGTATGAGGATCGGAAATCGCTCGATCAATGGTGATGTCGCGCCCCGCAATTCCAACGGCGGGAAGAAGAACGGGGAAGAGACCGGTCGCGGCTCCCACAAGCATCGAGATGAGGTAGACACACGAGCAGAGGAAGCAGAGCAGATGCGAACCCTTAGCCATGGTGTAGCGCATCATTCCGAGACTTGCTATGACCGCGAGTGGGGCGAGGAACGCAATAGGATGCCCTTTGAAATTATTGAGGGAAGCCGGACGCGCCAGGACCGTGGCCGGAATGCCCGCGGCGGTGAGAACTACAGTCGCTCTCCAGATACGGCAAGCGATGCAGAGGGCGCGGCGCTCCAGGTTGCCTTCCGTCTTAAGGGCGAGGTAGAGGGCGCCATGAAGCGAGAGGGCTGCCAAGGCGATGATGCCGGCGAGGACAGTGTACCAATCGAGGATTCCAGGATTCGCTCCCGTCTGCCAGTTGGTCCACAGAGGCAGGAAGAAATAGTCATCAGCACCTATCGGAACGCCGCGCACAACATTGCCCATGGCCGCCCCAAAGAAGATGGTGAGCAATACGCTTGAGAAGCTGAAGAGCGCATCGAAGAAAGTGCGCCAGAGCGGGTCAGCGTAATGGCCGCGCAACTCGATGCTGACCCCGCGCAGGATGAGCAGCCAGAGAACCATCATTAAGGGGAGGCGGAGATAAAAGCCGCTGAATGCCGAGGCATAGAGAAGCGGGAACGCGAAGAAGAGCGTGCCTCCGGCCGCCAGCAACCCGTTGGACGGGTCGGTGTTCAGAGAGTGCGAAGAGGCACCCGGTTGGAAGTCATGCCTAGATTGCTCCACATTTGAACCATTGAGATCTGGGTCATTTTCGTACGATCAGACGGCTTTATTCTGCGGCTGAGCCGCGCACCGATTGAGCAAGCTGTCCCTGAAAACTCGAGAACGGCTATGCAAGAGAAATGGTAACGGTAGGTCGCCCAGTGTCCCGGTTTCTACCTACTGC
>Ga0224531_1000726_pt1 | contig 15811 bp, 13 predicted proteins | sample CBST100metaG_FD_179876 | JGI IMG/M metagenome (GOLD analysis project Ga0224531, IMG submission 179876) | Peat soil microbial communities from Stordalen Mire, Sweden - C.B.S.T100 | ecosystem: Environmental > Terrestrial > Soil > Wetlands > Peat | place: Sweden: Norrbotten County, Stordalen Mire... | reverse complement strand
TCCATCGTTCCTGCCTCAGAGGTCTCGCTCCTCCTGCTTGTACCAACCTCCAAAGAATAAAACCGAAATCAAATGTGCGAAAAATATCGTACGTTATCAGGCCTTGTTGGTCAGCGTGGCGGGTGCCCCCGCTCCCTCGCAGTTGGGGACCGGGGAACCACAACGCTATGGATCGAAATCATATGGTCACGGAGCTAGAATGGGCTGCCTGGCTGACGGCGGCGATAGGGACCGCGGCGAGTGAGCAGAAAGATATAGAGCAGACAAAATATCCGGCATCACAGGCCGGTAATGGAAGAAAATTGTAAAAAAATCACTTCAGTTGCTTTTTGGCATTCTCTTCACGTATTACGACTTCAGAGCTTTGGCATTCATTAGTCCTATACTGAATTGAATCTCGCTTCCATTGCGGCCAGGAATTTACTCGTTCGCTCGCACGATCCAATGTGTGCATGTGGCTTGAAATAATACGCTCGTACGATTTCGCTTCAACCATGATTTACTCCCTGCAACTTCCGCAAAACTTTGCCAAATTCTTCGAGCAACCTATCCTCGCGCTCTAAATAGCTGACAGGCAACATGGGCACGCGAGGCGGTCTCGCCATCTTTGCTTCTTCGGACGGAGTTCCATCGTCGTTTTTGCGCTCGATGACGCGTCCGCTGCTCAGTTCAAGTGAAAATAGGTCAAGATAACGTCGCGGTCCAATCCCGACGAATGGGAGAAACGGAATCTTTCCCGTTTCCTCAGCTTCCCGCTCATCAAAGCATATCGCATCCGAATGGAGATCACGAGCCCTGCTTTTTGGATACGGCTCGATGTAGTACACCTTTTTGATTCCCGAGGAAATGATGTGCCTCGTACAGTTGTGGCAAGGAAAGGTCGTTACAAACAAATACTTACCGCGAACGCTTATTCCAATTCGTGCACAAGTGAGGATGGCGTCCATCTCACCGTGCACAGCCCTTCCGTATTCGGTAATGTCTCGAAGTTCACTCGAGTCAATACATTCTGTGACATCTTCGATACAAGTAAAAGCAGCTTTGTCCTTTTCGATTTGTACTGCGGATAATTTTTTGATTTCGTCCGATACTGCTTGTCGCCTACAATCAGCAATCACGCGCTCGATAATCGGCTGTACGTTAGCATCCGTTAGTAGTTTTTTGTTCAGTTTATTGACTATGCTTCCAACAATGCGTTTTCGATACAGGGTATTTGAATCTCCTCGTTTAATGTGATCTCGGTCGTCATTGGTATCCCCCTCCCAATATGGCCCGCCATACTGAGAGGGAACTTCGTTCATCCCAACCGCAATAACATCGCCTTCTTGCGTCGCAATAGCCGCACCTACCTGCCGTCCCAGTTGTGCGGATCGTGCAGCTGACGCATAGGCCATGAACATAGCGTGTTCTTCTCTGGTAGGGGTCTTGAAAGGATGCCCAAAAATCAGGTCCACGAATCGCTCTAACTGCTTTTTATAGGCATCACCTTTTCGCTGTACAAACACATCCGCCAAATAAAACGTTTTTCGCGTTCGCTGTCCGTAGAGTTGATGCTCGTCCTGATCTCTGTGGAGGAGAGTATCTGTTTCTACATCTGTTAGCCCAATTTCCTTAGTCAGATAAGCGCGCTGTGAATCATCGTCGTCAGCAATGCCGATCAGGAAAAATCCGGGTCTGTATACCTGTCTCAATAACTGAACTTCTTCAGGCCTCTTCAGCGAGCGAATAATGTTGGCGGTTCGTTCCATCGCCATTGGCCGCTTCTGTGTATCTTCTGAGCGGTGAGAGGCAATATCGTTGATTGCCATAACGGCGAGCATGCGATTATCTTCCGCAAGTTCACACGCCTTGTTCCCGGCGTCCATCAGCGCATTCATTCTCTGGGACTTAGAAATGTCTTCAAAAGGAATCTCTAAGTTAAGTGACTGCAACTTTTTGCTTACGCGAAACTCTTTGGACTGATAGCCGTATTGTTCCAGGTAATTATTTAAGACACTGATTACAGGGTCTGCGTCGGTTCCTACGGCGTAGACAAATCCAAACACAAGTTCGGCAAAGGAAGCAGTCTCCATAGCAGGTTGGCAGCAATTGTACGCTTAAATGTATAAGCTCTATCTAGAAATAATTGCATGAGTTGTCGTTGAGGTTAGCGCTAAACAGGTTGCGGCACGACTTTAGTCGTGCCCTTTCAAAACTTTCTTGTAGTAGACATTTTTCGAGCGCGCAGCGGCCAGTGATGCCGATTGCCTCCGCTTTAGAGTTCGGCCACCAGCTCGATTTCGACCAGAGCGTTTCTGGGCAGGCGTGAAACCTCAATGGTGGTGCGCGCCGGTGCTTCGCCATCGAGTTCGAGATACTCGCCATAAACCGCGTTCATGGCGGAAAAATCGCCCAAATCTTTCAGGTAAACCGTCGTCTTCACCACTCGATCCATGCTGCTGCCGGCCTCGACCAAAATAGTCTTCAGGTTTTCCAGCACGCGCCGGGTCTGCGCCACGGCGTCTCCGGCGACCAGTTGTTGCGTTACCGGATCGATGGGAATCTGGCCGGAGGTGAAGAGCAGATTGCCCACGCGCACAGCCTGCGCGTAAGGGCCGATGGCGGCGGGAGCAAATTCCGTGGAGACGATCGATCGTGTCATAGCACGATTTTAGAGCCACCGACGGCGAATCGCCGCGCAAATTGCGGGCTATTTCAGGATGCGCAACGGCTGACTTCGTTCGAGGTTGATTTCTTCGCTAACGGCAAAGGGGACAATCTCCGCGAGAAGATTGCCCCCCTGAATTTTTCGCACGCGAACGGCGAAGCGGTTTAGAGCAAATCGCCTGATGGTATAGAGGAGAAAATCGTCCCTCAGGGGCTAAAGCCCACGATTTATGGGCATTTTTACGGCACGGCTGAAGCCGTGCCCCTTCAAAGCCACTCTACACCTACAAGAGATTTTCTCTAGTGGAAAGCCGCGACCAGAGCGCCGCCCACAGCCATCGCCAGCAGCCAATAGCCGGCATTGATGGCAAAAAGATTGGCGCGGCGACGCTCAAGAATGTGCTGCGCGAAGAGCGGCGGCGCCATGAAACCAAGCCAGCAGATCACGCCCAGGCTGAAGCCACCGCTATAAACCTTTGTTCCAGCAAGGGCAACGAGGTGCCCCAGCACGAACGAGAGCAGAAAGTTGGCGATGAAAAAAGCGACGGCACTGAAAGCAATCTTCGCCGGTTTCTCACACTCCGCATTGCCGGTCAGATTCTTCCAGGACTTGCGGAAGATCAACCCGTACCAAAGCAACCCAAGCAAAAACTGGACGACCGTCGCAATCAGGATTCCGACAAAATTAACATGCATCTTAATTAATCCTCCACACGGAGTTGATGTTCGGCTCCCAAACACGCATGCTCCAGGGAATGGGGGGAAACAATCGCTGGTCCCAGATGAAAGGAGTCGCCGACCTCACTCTCCGAGAGGCGCAGGGGCCATGTCAAGGCAATTCGACCGCGATGACTCAGAAGTGGCAAATAAAAGCGGGTAAATCAGAGCGGTTCCAGGAAAGCTATTCTCCTCTTGGCCCCCTTCAGGGTCGCCACTCGCCGATGCTCGCGTCAACTGGAGTGAATTGGCTTCGAAGTACACCATTCCTGGAAGCGCTCTAGCCCAGAATCGTGTTATCGATCAGCCGCGTCTTGCCCACGTAAGCCGCCACGGCAAAGAGCGTTCCCGGCGCGGCGGTTTCCACCGGCTCCAGCGTGGACCAGTCAACCAGCTCGATGTAATCGATGCGCACGTTGGGCTCGGCGGCAAAAATCTGGCGCGCGGCGGCAAGCATTACCTCGGCGCTGCGCTCGCCTTGAATAAAGAGCGCTTCGGCCGCACGTACGGCGCGGCTGAGCGTGAGCGCCTGGGCGCGCTCCTGGGCGCTGAGATAGGCATTGCGCGAGCTCAGCGCAAGGCCGTCGGTATCGCGCACGATGGGGCAAACGACAATCTCCGTCGCCAGCCTGAGATCGGCAACCATCCGCCGCAATACGGCTACCTGCGCGGCGTCTTTTTGGCCGAAGAAGGCGCGATCCGGCTCGGCGGCCAGCAGCAGTTTTGCGACGACCGTAGCCACGCCGCGAAAGTGTCCCGGCCGCGAGCCGCCATCCAGCCGCTGGCTCAACCCGGGAACCTCGACGAAAGTTGAGTCCTGCCCATAGGGATAAAGCGCTTCGACCGCGGGTGCAAAAACAACATCGGCCCCTTGCGCCTCGGCCAGCGTGCAATCGGCATCAAAGACACGCGGATAGCTGGCGTAATCCTCGTTAGGCCCGAATTGCGTGGGATTGACGAAAACGCTGACGGCCACCTGCGAACAGGCGTGATGCGCGATGCGGATCAGCGAGGCGTGCCCGGCGTGCAGCGCACCCATCGTCGGAACTAAGCCAACCGTATTGCCGTTTTTTTTATGTAGCGCGCGTGACCAGCGGCGAAGTTCATCTACCGTGCGAAAAATCTGTATTGGCAACAGCTCAACCCTCCCAATCCGGCAACTCGTCCCGATTTGCTACCGCGGAGTTGCCGGTTTCCAGCTCATGTCGCGCCGACGGCGGCAAATGGTAACTCTCCTCATCCGACGGAAAAGCACGGCGCTCTACGTCTTCCCGGTAATGTTCGATTGCCGAGTGGAAGAGCGCGGCGGCGTCAGCATAGCGGCGTACGAATTTAGCCGCCGGCGCAAAACTTAAATTCACCAGATCGTGAAAAACCAGAATTTGGCCGTCGCACTCCGGCCCGGCGCCAATGCCGATCGTCGGCACCGGCAACTCGGCGCTGATGGCGGCCGCGGCCTCGCGCGGCACACCCTCCAGAACAATCGCTCCGGCGCCGGCTTCGGCCAACGCCAGCGCATCGGCCTGCAACCCGCGCACGGCTTCAGCCGTCCGCGCCTGCACGCGGAAGCCGCCCATGCGATGCACGCTCTGCGGCGTTAGTCCCAGATGCCCGATGACGGGAATCTCCGCCTCAACCAGCGCACGGACCAACTCCGTGCGCGGCCCCTCAATTTTGACCGCCTCGGCCCCGGCTTCTTTGATGTAGCGCACGGCGTTGGCCACGCCCTCGGCGATCGAGCTGTGATAGCTGCCAAAGGGCATGTCGGCTACCACCAGCGCACGGCGCGTGGCGCGAGCAACAGCTCGTGTGTGATGCAGCATCTCGTCCACCGTTACGGCCAGCGTGTTCTCCTGGCCGAGCACGACCATCGCCAGCGAGTCGCCCACCAGAATCAGATCGACGCCGGCTTCGTCGGCCAGCCGCGCCGTCGCATAGTCATAGGCGGTCAGCGCGCAGATCGGCTTGCCCTGGCGCTTCATTTCCATCAGCGCAGGCATCGTGACTTTAGGCAGGGGAGGATTGGGCTGCTTTGGACAAGCGCCCGCGAAAGATTGATTTAGGCCCATCGTTTTTTCTCCAGTGCCGCTCCGCAAATGCAGGATGCGGCCCGAACAAAGGCAGTATACGCCCGCGACGCTCGCCACGTACCGGGCCTGCACTTATAAGCAGAGCCGGGAGATCGCAAAAAATGCTATAAGGAACAAAGGACTTTGCCAGATTGGCGGCAAGCTCCCCGGCAATTTCACGGTATCGAGGAATAAGCGAATGGCCTTCGAGTTAGCGATCGTATTGCCCACATTCAACGAGCGCGCCAATGTGGAGCCGCTGGTCGAGCGCCTGCAAAAAACGCTTGCCGGCATTCGCTACGAGGTCATCTTCGTCGACGACGATTCGCCTGACGGCACCGCCGCAGCCGTGCGGCAGTTGGCCCAGAGCCACGACAATCTGCGCGTTATTCACCGCATCGGCCGGCGCGGCCTGGCCTCGGCCTGCATCGAAGGAATTTTGGCCGCTTCGGCGCCCTTTGTCGCCGTCATGGACGCCGATTTGCAGCACGACGAAAGCATTCTGCCCGAAATGCTGCGCCGCATCCGCGAAGATCATCTCGATTTAGTCGTCGGCTCGCGCAACATAGCCGGCGGCAGCATGGGCGAGTTCTCCCGCTGGCGCGTCAAGCTCAGCCAGCTCGGCCGCAAACTCAGCCTGATGGGCGCAGAGCATGAGCTGAGCGATCCGATGAGCGGATTTTTCATGATCCGCGTTTCGACCTTCGAATGCTTCGCGCACCGGCTCTCCGGCATCGGCTTTAAAATTCTGCTCGACATCGTGCTCTCGGCCGGTCCCGGCCTGCGCATCGGCGAGGTGCCCTATTGCTTCCGCTTGCGCGAGCGCGGCGAAAGCAAGCTCGATGTGCTGGTCGGCCTGGAATACTTCGAATTGCTCGTCGACAAGCACTTGGGCAATCTGGTCAATGTACGCTTCGTGCTCTATGGAATGATCGGAGCCATGGGCGTCGGCGTGCATCTGCTTATTTTGCACACGCTGCTTTTTTTTGATGGCTTAAGTTTTGCCGCCAGCCAGACCGCCGCCACCATCACGGTCATGATCCTCAATTACGTTCTCAACAATTCCCTTACCTATCGCGACCGGCGGCGGCGCGGATGGTCATTTTTGGGCGGCCTGCTCTCCTTCGGCCTGGCTTGCGGGCTAGGCGTTGCGGCCAACGTCGCTATTGCCAGCGAGGCATTTCATCGCGGCGTGCCCTGGGTGCTGGCGGCCATCTGCGGCCTGCTTTTCTCCTCGGTTTGGAATTACGGCGTCACTTCGATGACGACCTGGCGGCAGGCGCGGCGTTCCCGTGAGCTGCGCGCCCGCCGGCGCATCGCCGCCGCAAAAGATAACGCCACGCCAGCAAAAACTGCGTAGGGCACCCCACAAGCTGATAGCTGGCGGCTGAAAGCTGATAGCTCGTCCCTGTTCTTCCATTTGCCCGCCGCCGCCGCCGCGCCTCATACTGGCAAACAGAATGCTTTCTCCTCTGGAAACTGGAATCTACGCCGGCCTGGGTGTCGCCGCGGTGGCTGGCCTGGCTGTGGGTGGATACGCCTACGCCTCGCTTTGGCCCGCTTCGCGCATTTTTGGCCGCCCCCTGACCGCTCCGCGGCGGCTGGGCGAGCTGGCTCTAACCTTCGACGACGGACCCAATGCTACATGGACTCCGCGTTTGCTTGAAGCTCTGGCTCGCCACGACGTTCGCGCTACTTTTTTCATGCTTGGCAGCCGCGCCGCCGAACAGCCAGAGCTGGTGCGCCAGATCGCCGCCGCCGGCCATACGATTGGCCTGCACACCTGGTCGCATCCCAAGCTCTCCCATTGTTCCGCCGCCTGCATTCGCGAAGAAATTACGCGCTCGTGCACCGCTATCGAGCAGATTCTTGGCACGCAGGTCCGCTTTTTCCGGCCGCCCTTCGGCGCGCGCCGCCCGGCGGTCTTTCGCATCGCCCGCGAAATGGGGCTTGAAGTTGTGCTTTGGGACGCGATGACCTCGGATTGGAGCGACCAGAATCCCGATCGGATCGTCGCGCATCTGGCGCGAAAAATTGACTGCATCGGGCAGCGTGGCCGCGCCGCCATTGTCGTGCTCCACGACGGCGGGCATCTCGACCCGGCAGCCAATCGCGCGCCTTCGGTCGCCGCCGCAGATTTGCTCGTCGCCCGCTACAAGGCTACGCATCGCTTTGTAACGCTCGATGCATGGCTTTAGAGCAAGCGCGGTAGAAGGAAAACTACCACTCACGCCGCACGCCGAAGGCGTCCAACTTTTCGTCGTTGCTGAGCAAAAGCAGATCCTCTTGGATGGCTTGCGCGGCCAGCATCCGGTCGAAGGGATCCTTGTGGTCGGCCGGCAATCGGCCGGCGCGCAACGCATGCTCGACAGAAATCGAAAGCAGCGTGTAACCCGCGCCTGTCACCTTGGGAACAAAATCCTCGGCCAGCGCCTGCGCAAAAGGCAAGCGGCCCAAACGGTACTTGGTCGCAATCTCCCAGGCCGAAGCGGCCGAAACCAGAATCTCGTTGGCCGGAGCTGCAATCAACCGCAGCGCCCGCTCCGAGAGCAAATCTTTGCGAAATGCGGCCCAAAGCAGAGCGTGGGTATCGAGCAGAACTCTCATTCCCCTTCGCCATTCCACAGGCGAAGCTCGTCGGCCGGCAGCGGCTCAAAAAACTCCGGCCCCACATCTCCCTGCCCCTCCAAAAAACCTATGCGGCGACTGGCGGCAACGGGCTCGATCGGCTCCAGGCGCACAACCGGCTTCCGTTCCCGTCCCATGGTGATCTGCACCTCTTCGCCCTGGAGCGCTTGCTGCACCAGCTTGGAGAGGTTCGTCTTGGCTTCGAAGATCGTTGCAGAGAGCATAATTTTATCCTGCTAACATAGCTTAGCTAATTTAGCACTATTTTGCAAGACACCAATTTGCCTCGACTTTTTAAGAGGAAGCGGAAGGACACGATTGTAGAAGATCGATCATTAGCAGGGCCTGAAGGCCGCGTTAATTTGATTGCATTTGCGGCACGACTGAAGTCGTGCCCTTTTACAAAACCACGCGTCGAATTGGGCGCAGAGGCGTCTTGGGCAGGCTCCTCCTGCGCTATTTCGCTTTTAGAGCAAATCGCCTGATGGTATAGAAGAAAAACGTCCCTCAGGGCCTAAAGGCCATGTTGATTTGATTGAGTTTACGGCACGGCTAAAGCTAAAGCCGTGCCCCTTCAAAACCACTCTACACCTATAAGCGATTTGCTCTAGCTCGCCCGCTGCATCGCCTTTAGCGACTCGCCATAGGGCGCGCGCAGTAACCCGCGCTCGGTAATGATCGCCGCGATGTACTTGGCCGGAGTCACGTCGAAGGCCGGGTTGCAAATGCCCACGCCGTTGGGTGTAATCTGCCGTCCGGCCAGGTGCGTCACCTCGGTTGCCGGCCGCTCCTCGATGGGAATTCCGTCGCCGGTCGCCGTCGCCAGATCGATTGTCGACCAGGGCGCGGCCACGTAAAAGGGAATGCCGTGCTCGTGGGCCAGAATCGCCACATTATAGGTGCCGATCTTATTGGCCGCGTCGCCGTTGGCCGCGATCCGGTCGGCGCCCACCACCACAGCCTTGATCTTGCCCTGCCGCATCAGACTGGCAGCCATGTTGTCGCAGATCACCGTGGTCGGAATGTGGTCGGTCACCAGTTCCCAAGCCGTCAGCCGCGCGCCTTGCAGAAAGGGCCGGGTCTCGTCGGCGTAGACCTGAATTTTTTTGCCGCGCTCGACGGCCGCGCGGATCACGCCCAAAGCGGTTCCGTAACCGCAGGTGGCCAGCGCGCCGGCGTTGCAGTGGGTGAGCACGCCGCCTTCGTCGGGCAGCAGCTCCGCTCCGTAAGCGCCCATCGCCTTGCAGGCGGCAATGTCTGCCGCGTACATGGCGTGCGCCTCGGCCAGAATCTTTTCTTGGACCTGAGCCAGCGCCGCGCCGGAGGCCAATAATTCCGCGAAGAGCTTCTTCATCCGGTCGATGGCCCAGAAGAGATTGACCGCCGTCGGCCGCGTTCCGGCCAGCCGCGCGCAGATGCGCTCGAACTCCGGCGCGAATTCCGCCGTCGTCTTCGCCTGGGTTTTGAGCGCGCCCAGGGCCACGCCATAAGCCGCCGAAACGCCGATGGCCGGCGCGCCGCGCACCACCATGGTGACGATGACTTCGGCCACCTCTTCGTAATTCGTGGCGAGCACGTAGCTCTCTTCGAGCGGCAACTTCGTCTGATCGATAAAGCGGACGCCCTCCGGCCTCCAAGCAAGTGTAGGAATCATCCTCTTCAGTGTAATGGCTCGTCGCCCAGCAGATACGCCCGAGCGCCCGGCAAAAACATTTACGCATATGCTGGACGCGAGCCAGTGCCGGTGCTTAGAGTTGATTCTGATCTCTTTTAAAGCTCGCTTTAATCCGCGGAGGAATACTTTTCTATGGCTATGCAAACCAAGCCCGAAACGGCATCGAGCACGCCCAATTATCTTGTCCCGTTTATTATCGTCACCGCGCTCTTCGGCATCTTCGGTTTCCTTACCAGCCTGAACAACCAGTTGGTGGGCAAGCTGAAGCAGACCTTCGCTCTGGGGTATGGCCAGGCCATGCTGGTCACCGCCGCCTGGTTTCTGGCCTATCTGGTTTTTTCAGTTCCTTCGGGCAAGCTGATTGAGTGGGTCGGCTACAAAAAAACCATGATCATCTCGCTGTTCATCATGGTTCTGGGCGCGCTGGCCTTTATTCCCGCGGCCAACTCGGTCAGCTTTCCGCTAACGCTGTGCGCCGTCTTTCTGCTGGCCATCGGCGTCTGCGCTTTGCAGACCTCGGCCAATCCCTATGCCGCGATTCTGGGCCCCGAGTCCAGCGCCGCCATGCGCGTCAATCTGGCGCAGGCCTTCAACTCTGCCGCCTCGGCCTTGGCTCCGGTAGTCGCCACCACCTTCATCCTGACCAACGCCAGCAAAACGGGCACGCCTACCGAGCAGGCGCATATGCTCATCACCCCCTACATCGTGATCGCCGCCGCGCTCTTCGTTCTTGGCTTCATCGTCATGGGCCTGCACCTGCCCACGGTCAACCTGACGCGCAACTTCCGCCCCTCCGACGCCAACGCCTTTAACCGACGCTCCATCTGGAGCTACCCGCATGTCGTTCTGGGCATGATCGGCATCTTTTTCTATGTGGGAGAAGAGATCGCGCTGGCCGCCATCGGCGTGCGCTTCGCCCAGGAGCAGGGCATCGACGACGTCAAGATTGCCGGCTTCCTGGTCACGGTCTACTATCTGCTCATCATGATCGGCCGCTTCGCCGGCTCGGCCCTGATGACCAAATTCAAGCCCCAAAAGCTGCTGGTCGGCCTTGGCTTCTTCGGCATTCTGCTCATGCTGATCGGCATGTTGACCTCCGGTCCTGTAGCCGTCGGTTGCCTGGTGTTCTGCGGCCTGGCCAACTCGATCATGTATCCGACCATCTTCGCCCTGGGCATCGCCGAACTAGGACCGCTGACCAGCGAAGGTTCGGGCGTCATCACCATAGGCAACGTAGGCGGAGCCGTGATTCCGCCGCTCTTCGGCCTGATCGCCGATCACATGGGCATTCAACACGCCTTTGTACTGGTCATCATCTGCTACGTTTTCGTCGCCTACTACGGGCTTTCTGGCTACAAGCCCTCGCGCGCAAAAGCCGCGTAGCCTATACGGTCTCCGCTTTAAAAACAAGCCCTCCGGCGCCATGCCGGGGGGCTTTCTATTTGCAGCCGGCGCCAACGCCTAAAGAGGAACGAACGCCGTTGGAAATCGCTTCTTTCCCGCATGGTTTCGCGCGGCAACTGCTCCAAAGCCGGGCAATCGGCTGTTCTGGATCGAGACGGTGACTGACGCACTTTGCAACAGCATTTGCCGCGCTTCGCAACACCGTTTGCATCGCTACGAAACATTTTGATTCGACACGAGACAAAAGCCCCTCCAAAAAAACTTAAAGGTTATGACTAAAGTTATTTCGCCTTATACCGATGAATGGTGTGGATGCAAAAGAAACCCATCCGCAAGCCAAAGTGGCCGAAGCAAACTGAACAAGCCACGTAAGGCCAGGCTGGCAATACGGCATCCGACAAGGAGTTGAGTCCCATGGCCCTAGGTGTTTTGAACAATCTGTCAGCGGTTTATGCAGAGAACAACCTCAACAAGACAAGCAGCAGTCTGCAGACGGTTCTCGAGCAATTGTCTTCTGGTTCGCGGATCAACTCCGGAGCCGATGACGCGGCCGGCCTCTCATTGGTCAACGGCCTGGCGGCCAATTCGACCGCCCTAAAACAGTCGACGACCAACGCCACTGAAGGTGTGGGTTTGTTGCAGGTAGCCGATGGCTCTCTTTCGCAGGTCACCACTCTGCTGAATCGCGCCATCACGCTGGCCGCCGAATCATCCAACGGCACGCTTGATAGCTCGCAGGCACAGGCGGCCAACGAAGAGTATCAGTCGATCCTCGACGAAATCACGAACATTGGCTCGACGACTACCTATAACGGTAATCAGGTCTTCACCGGCGGCACCGTCGACATCTATACCGGCGACTCGACCTCGACCGGCGGCTCGATCGATAGTCTTTACTTCGCCACGCTGGGCTCTTCGAGCGTTGGCACCACCGGCGGCACTATGTCATACACCACCGCTGGTACCGCCACCATCAGCTACACCGCTTCGGCCGGCGAAAATCTGAGCACCTCGAGCCTGCTTACTACATCCTCGGCGGAAGCCGCCCTGACCAATTTGAACCTCGCCGTTGCCGACGTAGCGGCAATGGATGGCTACATCGGCGCGCAGATCAATACGCTGGAATCGATCAGCACTGTCATGAGCACGCAGCAGGAAAATGTGCTTTCAGCGCAGAATGCAATCCAGGCTACCGACTATGCCTCCGCGACTTCGAATATGTCGAAGTATGAGATTCTGACGCAGACCGGCATCGCCGCGCTGGCGCAGGCCAATAGCGTTGAGCAGGAAGTTACCAAGCTGTTGCAGTAAGCGCAGCTTCGCGGCCCGCGGGCCATGGGCCGCTCTACGTGATTTAAGTTTTAAGTATCGCTGCAATACCTTCAAGACAACCCAGGGACAGGGCGGCGGCAGGGCGATAGCCTTGCCGCCCACTTTTTTAAAGCAGCTTTTAGCTACTAGCTTTAAGCCTCTAGCTTTTTTGCTGCACACGCAAAGCTGTTCCTGACTTCGCACGGCTAGAGCAAATCTCCTAATGGTATAGAGGGAGAAATCTTCCCTCAGGGGCTAAACAGGCTGCGGAAAAACTCTTATTCCGGAAAAGCCTTGAAGGGGCACGGCTTCAGCCGTTCCGTAAACTCAATCAAATCAACGCGGCCTTTAGCCCCCGAGGGAAAGGTTTGTTCCCCTCTACCATTCCTGAAATCGCTTTATGCCGCCGATTGCCCCAGCTCTAGATTCCGAGCCCCTCGGAACAACAGCACTCTCGACGCAAGCCGCCGCATTCCGCTTTTGCAGATCATTTCGCTCCTCAGGCGCAACATATACCCAGCAACTCCCCTCCTCAAGCTGCTCCCTGGGGCGCCCCAATAAAATTTTTCGGGCAAAAACAGCCCCAATCTTGGTGCAGAATCACCTACAGAATAATGTATGTGTAATCATTTCATTAACTTATCTGTTAACTAAAAAGTATACAATTTCCCGCTTTACCCCTCTTTGCACGCACAAAATAGGCCATAATCGCGCCATTGTCCGCGTGTAAAACCTGCATAATCAACGCGAAATTCAGAGGCGTCTTTCTTCAAGCGTAATCCACGCAGAATAGAAAGGCCTGCGCCATCGGCGCAGGCCTCTTTGCCATTCCTTGTGCAGATCGCTTACTTGTAGTCCTGCGCCGAAGGATAGTAGCCCGGCTTGGCCGTCACAACCACATTCGGCCGATTGACCCGCACGTCGATCGTGCGGTACTTGCTATCGTAGATCGATTCGTGACTCAGGTAGCCCAGCGTGTACTGCGTGCGAGCCTCCTCGGCGACCTTGGCGTAGCTTTTCTCCATGTTGTTTACGTTGCCTTCGGCGTACATGTCACCGCCCGTGGCGGCCACGTACTTGTACAGAATGTTGTCGTACATCGTAAAGGGCAGATGGAAACGATCCAGCCAACCCTCGCCCCAGCGCGCCGAGTCGCCCACCACCGTGGCGTAAACGGCGATTTTGTTGGTCTGCAAATAGCGCGCGACCTCTTTCTCGCTCGCCTTGCTGCCGTATTCCTTGCCGTCGGAGATGACGAAGATCATCCGCCGCCGATCCTTGGGCCGCGAAGAAAGCTCCTTGGCCGCCTGCAGAATGGCGTCGTTGAGGGTGTGAATCTCTTTGGGAATGGTCATGAAGCTGCCATTGCCGGCCGATTTGCCGGGCTGCAAGTTCGGATCGACGCAATTGCCATTCTGATAGATGCTGCAGCCCGCCATCGGGCCGCTGTTGATCGGAATCATCGGGTCGCTGCCCAGAGCCTTGGCCAGAGAAAGCACCGCGGGCAGCCGTTGGCCTTGCGCCCCGGTAAAGGTCGTCCACTCTTTGGCGCCGTTGGCGTAGCTAAAGACCGCGGCCTCGTCGTAGGGCGTCAGCGCGCCCTGGATCGAATCCAGCGACTCGTTAACCTGCCGCATCACATTCGAAGGCAGCGACTGATCGATCACAAAAGCGATCGATAGCGCCTCCGGGTCCACGCTGAAAACCCTTAGCGGCACATAGGTATTGTTCTCGTAGACCTTGAAGTCCCGCTGGGTCAGTCCGGCCACCAGGTTGCCCTTGGCGTCCTTGACCGTTACCGGAACCTGCACGAAGTTTACCTGGACGACAAACTTTGCCAGTGCGGCGTTGCCGATCTCCGGCTGCGCCTCCTGCGTATCTTCTTTTTGCGGCTGCACCACCGACGGCTGGCTTACAACCACCTTGGGTGGTGCCGCGACCGGCTGCGTTGCGGCCGGAGTAGCTGTAGTGTTGTTGGCGGCCGGCGTTGCCGCACTCGTCGCACCCAGTCCGGGAGTAATGGTGCCATTAACGCCCGGCAGCGCGGTCGGCGCCTGCGGCGTGGGCGCGTCGGGCACAGCCGTCTGCTGCTGCGCCACAACTCCTGAAGCCAAGGCCAACCCCGCGCTGAGAAGCGCCGCCGACGCAATCACTCTCCATCCGACGTTCACAGCGATTTCATCCTCCATCAGGTTCTGTTCCAAAAGCCGCAGGCAAAACAACACCCTCCACGGCACTCTGCATCTGTCAGAGTATCAGACGCAGCGGCCGGACGCTTGTTTCATTTGCTCTTTTCGCTCCCCCGGAAACGGCCCGGCCGCGGCAAAAGAAAACCGGTCCAAGTTGAAGGCGACCATGCGCTTTCAGCACATCGAATTCCGCTAGCTCTGTACGCTCAGCAGATTGTTGTCATCGACTCCGGCTCTGCCAATAGGCGACAGCCAACCCGCTCCAGAAGGCCGTCTTTCGTCCTGTCGCTTTGACACCTATTTCACAAGTTGATAGCCTCTAGAAGGACGCGACTATCCGGCGGATGGCATTTTGCCCTCCGAGTCGCGCGCCTTATATGCGTCCCCGTCGTCTAGCCCGGCCTAGGACACCGCCCTTTCACGGCGATAACACGGGTTCAAATCCCGTCGGGGACGCCAAACAAATCAATTACTTGCAAGTCCCGTACAGAATTTTGTAGGTCCGTTATGGTCCGATAAGCGAAGTGCTCGGTTTCGCTGCGGATTACGCAGTCTGTTTCTTGTCAAACAACATGCTCACAATCTTGCTTTGTGCGTCGCGCTTATTCTGCGTGATCGCCTGTGCGTACAGGTTCATCGTCACAAGACTGTTGGCATGTCGCAGGAGTTCCTGCACCGTCTTGACATCCTCACCGTTGGCCTTGAGGAGTGTCGCGTAGGTGCGCCGGAAGGTATGCCAGCCAATGCCCTCAATGCCGAGGATTTTGGCTGCTGGCAGGATGTGCGCCCGGTAAAACGCGCCCGGCCAGTAAGGTAAGCGTCCATTCGAATGTGGGCTTGCGAACACCCAGTCATCCGGCTGCGGGTACGGACTAATAGCCTGCCAACGGGACAGAGCGTCCGCCAACCTTGAATCGAGAGGCACCGGCTTACGGCTGGCTTCCGTCTTGCAGTCGCCAATGTGTTGCATGACGATGGAGCGGGTGACGGAGATTTGCGACTTCGCAAAATCAATGTCATTCCACTTCAACGCCAGCAGTTCGCCCACGCGCAGCCCGGTCATCACATCGAGAAAGACCGCCGTGCGTGCTGGTTCTTTCAAGAGCTGAAGCAGCGCGGCAATTTCCTCGACGTCGAGCACAATCGGAACCTTGGACCGTTTCGCGCTTTGG
>Ga0224531_1000725_pt1 | contig 15851 bp, 16 predicted proteins | sample CBST100metaG_FD_179876 | JGI IMG/M metagenome (GOLD analysis project Ga0224531, IMG submission 179876) | Peat soil microbial communities from Stordalen Mire, Sweden - C.B.S.T100 | ecosystem: Environmental > Terrestrial > Soil > Wetlands > Peat | place: Sweden: Norrbotten County, Stordalen Mire... | reverse complement strand
GGAAAAGTGGAAAGCAAAAAGCGCTTCCCACTTTTCCACACCCCCGACTACTGCGACGAGATGAATATCTATTCCCCCGCCGCGCTACACTAACAATCGCACTGGTACAAAACGTCGGGCAGGCCAGGCACACATTCTACTCCTGCACACCCACGGCGAAGCCTTCGATAATGCTGTCATCGCGGCGGTAAAGCAGTCGAAATTTGAGTTGGGCAAGTTGGGAGATAAAGCTGTGCCCGTTTGGATTAATGTGCGGGTTGTCTTCCGCGCCAACCGCAGCCAGACCGTTCCTCAGATCCTAATTGTCGAGAGAGATCTGCCGTTGCCGGATAAATCACAATTTGAAGACAAGCATCACAACCATCTCTCATACACAGCACCCATCCCCATCCACACGGTTGATGCGGACTTCGCCGACCCCTTTGCGACACATCCATATGTGCAAGTGGTCATCGTTACGGTCTTAGTGGGCGAAGATGGATTACCGAAGGAGGTTCGCGTTAAACATTCCCGCAACTCAATCCTGATGAAGGAGTCTGGTCGCTGGCCAAACGGGAATTGGCTAGCAGTTGCCCCAAGAATGTAGACGAACTGTTGGGAGACAGCCTAGACTCCATCGACGGCATTCGTAGCTCTCAGCAAAAACTGGGCTGTTGTATTGCCCAGTCCGAGCTGACTTTTTATTTGCGTATACTGTTGCATTATTTATGCAGCTGAAAACGATGAAATGCGGTGTCGTTGTCGGGTGATCCAAACCTCAGGCGTTTCGCAGCGCTTGTGGTGATCATCGAATCGTGCCCCTTGGATAGTAGCGCGTGGTTCCAGCTACATCACGATGTACTCTTCAATGCGGATCTGGTTAAGAGACTGCAAAATGTGATTGCGAACGTCCGGGTGGAAACTCGCGTCATGGACCCCAGGGGTGACGCGATAGCGGCAGACACAACGCTGGCTCAAATCGATGACGCAGAGTCAAAGGCTGACTGGTATCGAAGGCAATTGTACCGGTCACGTTTGCCTCAGCCTTTTGTGCCCGAGCGCAGAGCGAACCTCCACATAGCGCTGCGATCAAAAGCGCCTCTGCCCAACCCCATCCAGTTCTTGTCATCTTTCTTTCTCCTGTCTGTTTCTTCTCGTTTGCATCTTGCCAATCCAGTGGCGGGTCGCCCGGATCTCAGTTTGCTCTAAAATCTGGAAGCCCCATGTCTGGATTTTCAAAGATGGGATGAAAGGATGTAAGAGTATCCTTCTTTCCCATGTCTCACGGAGACATGGGGCACCCTCTTATTGAAATCCACTCAACATCAATCAGACCTGGGCCACCCGCCCCCAAAGTAATCGTTCCCAGATTCGGCGTCGCGTTCTTTGCCGGTAGAACTGGATGGCGAAAAACACACTGCGGATGCACAAACTGAGAAGCGCATCATAGTGCTATTCCCTCCCATCGTAGAGTCACTGCGACTCACAAGCCCGAAGTTCGAAGATCGTGCTACTGGATGAGAACACGTCATGCGACTGTGCGGACGGTCCCAGTCGGACGGAACTGGAAAGGCTCAGCTTGTATAAGCCTTCTCGGCTAAAAAATGGATCGCGGATTGGGATTTCTATATCTTTCTCGAAGAAGCCATTCGGAGCCAAGGTCGTTATAGAGGGTCGAGGGGCGTGGCCGATAAAGTCATAGCTAGACGAAAATGTTTGATGGCGGAACTTCATCTCCGTGGTGTCGATCAGCGCAAGGAATCCACCCGTTGTGGAGAGACGGCTTACATCCAGGTCAACTGGCTCTCTGCCCTGATTGGTGACTACCAGTCTCACGCTCAGATGGTCGGCTCCCAAGCACACGGACGGGCTATTCATCAGGGCGAGTATTTCCACGCCCCTGTTCGGCTCCTCTTTCGAGGACCCGTTTTGAGACAGCACGGAAGTAGCAACAACCATGCACATTGCGATCAGAGAGATGCGGACATAGCGCCCGATGGTCATTCCGATACCTCCATCACTTGCACCCCTGCGTACCGTGGTTTGTGCAGGCGTCTAGATGCTGATTGTTTTGCTTGGTCGCTTGCGCATTGGCGTCTGCCTTGGCGTCAACAGCTTTGTTCAACTTGTTGTCCGCGGCTTTGGCTGTCGGATCGAGATTCTTGCCTGTAGCCGATGCCGACGTTCCTGGTAACGCCTTGTCTAGGGCATCCGCGCCAGCACGGTTGATATTCTCGTGATCCGTCTCATGGGATTGGAGCTTGCCTACAGAATCATCCCAAGCCTTCTGCTCTTCTGGACTTGCCTTGTCATATCCGTCCCACTTTGGAAGATCCACGGTTTGCTTCAGCGTGATGGTGTCGCTCGTGACCGTATCCTTGACCGTGAAGCTGCTATCACCGTTTTGAGATGGAGTTCGACTGAACTGATACGTGAAGTCCATGTGCGAATTGGTCATTCCTCCGAACTCACCGGAGAAATGCGTATTGGCGTTTGCCATCGCCTCGCTTGCGGTAGCTCCCGAGACCGAATAGTAGGTCGTGTCTCTGGTCTCGACGACGATCTGTCCATCTTGATCAACAAACCTAAGCGGATTGTTGAGCGTGTACGAATACAAGTTCCAACTCTGCGGGTTCGCGACATGCTGATCTGCAAACGGCTTGTCGGGGGACATCCACCGGCCCATCGCGCTGCTGTAGTACCTGGCCCCGAAGTAGTCGTTGCCTGATTCTGTGTCTCTTTCTTTGCCGGTAAATAAGTGCTCAGTGGGCAGCGGTGCGCAGCTTTCGCCGTCGCCGAAAGGCAGACTGGCGCAGTTCTGTTCCACCACGCCGGCGTAGTCGGTTTGCACGCGGCGCGAGCCCAGCGGATCGTCCAGATAGAAGTGCAGACCGTTGGGATCATAAGTCGCCAGCAACTTGCCGCCGGCCCACACATTCACGTGCTGGGCCTCCATGTTGCCGCTCGCGTTCTGGGCCATCTCGGTGACCTGTTCGCCGCCGGACCCGAGAATGTAGTCGGTCACATTAGCCGCCGTGACCAGTCCGTTCACCGACGGATCGCAGCTCCAAGTGGCGATAGCCCCTTTGGCCACGCGCCGCCCCTCGGCGTCATACACATAGCCGGTCATCGTCGTGAACCCCGCCACCGGCGTGCTCTTCACCGCGCAAATGCGACCTTCACCGTCGTACAGATATAGATTGACGTTGTCGCTGGTCACATTGCCCGCCGCGTCATAAGTGAAGCCGTTCACCGCTGAATTCACCGTCGTCCAGGTTACCTGGTTGCTCGAATTATACGTCGCCGTTGCCGTTACGCCCGACGAGCAGGCGCTTGACTGCAAACTTTGCGCCGTGCGATTACCGAACGAATCATAACTCCAGCATAGATACTGGTTGGCATAGCCGCTCGTTGCAGTCGCTGCCGTTGTGGCTTGGCCTGTCGTCAGACGGTTCAGCGTGTCTGGCGTGAAGATCCACGTGCCCATCACGGAATCGGTGTAGCCGGTTACATTGCCCACGCCGTCGTAGCTGGCCGCGTAACTATAAATCGTCGGCTGCGAACTGCCGGCGGCGGCCCCGCCCGTCAGCGATCCACTGGCTGGAGAGCCCTCGAACGACGGATTGGTAAAGGCGCTGTTCCATGTTGATGCCACAGTGTAGTAGTAGTCCGTACTCGCGCCCGTGCCCGTGGCATTGAGGTAGAGCGTGTCGTTGACGGCGGTGACGTTGAGGCTGGAGATGGACCCGGTGAGGTCCGCGGCAACCGACTCCGGTGTCGCTCCTTGACTGTAGCTGGCCGTTTTGTTGAAGATTGCGCCGCTGCTGTTTGAAACCGTCAGCGTCACCGTGCCGCTGTCCCACGTGGTCCCGCTGTTAACGGTCTGTGTGAGAACGCCGGAGGACGCGGAAGCATAGTCCGTACTGCCCGCCCAGGAGGCCGTGATGCTATGGCTGCCCACCGCCAGGCCGCTGGTCATGAAGATAGCCGTGGTTCCATTGAGCACTGCCGTGCCGAGCTGTGTGGAGCCGTCGAGGAACGTCAGTATGCCGACGGGACCACTGGAGATGGTAGCGGTAAACGTGACCGTATTGTTATTGATGGAAGGATTCTTCGAACTGGATACGGTAATCGTCGGCCGGGCCTGTCCCACGGTAAAGCTTTGCGCGCTGCCGGTCACCGCCGTGTAGTCGGTCGTTGCCGTCGCCGCCGCCGTCAGTGTGCAGGTTCCCAGGTTGAGGAAATTTACCACGTTACCGGATGTTGTACAGACACTGGCCGTGCTCGACGTGACCGTTTTCGTCGGCGAGTCGTTTCCCGAGTAGCTATAGGTGGCCGTGAAACTTCCGTTGTACGCGGCGTTCGACGGAATGTTGCTAATGCTGATGGCTGGCGTGGCCTGTCCTACGATAAAGCTCTGCGCGCTGCCGGAGACTGCACTGTAGCCTGTCGTGGCGCTTGCATAAGCCGCCAGCGTGCAGGTGCCCAAGCCAACCAAGGTAACCGTGCTGCCCGATACTGTGCACACGCCGGTAGTGCTCGACGACACAGAGGTGGAGCCGTTGCCCGAATAGTTGTAGGTTGCCGTAAAACTGCTACCGTAGACGGCATTGGAGGGAATGTTGCTGATGCTGATCGTCGGCGTAATGCTGGTAACAGTGAAACTCTGGGTGCTGCCGGTAGCCGCTGCGTAGTCGGTGGTGGCGGTAGCACTGGCATGCAGAGAGCAGGTGCCCGATCCAACGTAGGTGACCGTGCTGCCGGATGCCATGCACACGCCTGTCGTTGTGGAGGTAACCGACTCGGTTGGCGAGCCGTTGCCCGAGTAGCTGTAGGTAGCCGTAAAGCCGCCGCCATAGACGGCACTGGAGGGAATGTTGCTGATGCTGATTGTGGGCGTGGCCTGTCCCACGGTGAAGCTCTGCGCGCTGCCAGTCACCGCGTAGTAGTCTGTTGTCGCCGTCGCCGAGGCCGTCAGGGTACACGTCCCCACCGCGATGAAGCTTATCGTGCCGCCCGACACCGTGCATACGCCGGTGGTGCTTGATGTCATCGTCCGTCAAGGGCGGAGCAAAACTAGGCCACAGTGCGCCGCGTAAGCGGAGCATTGCGGCCTATTTTTGCTCCGGCGCTCATATACGCACTCAACGGGCAAGTTTTCGTCATCGACCGCGGATGCATCGTCACCGTTCTCAACCAGGACGAAGCTGCTGTCCTCTTCGGATTGGAGATGGCAATCCAGAAATACGGACCGCGAATCGCGTGTGACGGCAGCGTGGAGTGGAAGCGGTTGGTCACAAAGATTGCGGCGCAACACGGCATCTCTGTCCAATTTACTGCCCCGGAGATGCAACACGCCATGCACCTTCTTCAACGTCTGGCGAATCCGCGCCAACGCCAGCAGGAAAGGGGCGGCACGTAGCCCGTGACTGAAATGATCTTCTGTCGGTAACACGAAGGGGATGAGCGATGTGCCAGCGCTTGTTGGCAAAGGACCATCCGCGTTCATCGCGCCGATGCGGTTGCCATCAGCAAGATGCCCTGACGAAACTATGCGAATGTGGATTGGACGGGAGTCTTAAGCTTATGGACAGCAGCAAAGTAGGCCACCATCACGCGAAACGTCTTGGACTTGTTCACGCCGCCGAGAATTTCCCCGCCCACTCTCTCCAGTTCGTCGGCAATCTCGTAGGTCAACGGAAAAACGAATGAGGTATCGATACTTTGAAATGGAATATCCAGCCAAGGGCCGTTATAGAACGCCATAATCTGCGCCTGTGCCGCTTTGGTTTTGAAATTCATGATGATGTGCTCGGCCAGGGCGTTCTTGTTGCGGATTTTCAGCACGGAAAAAAGTTGGTTGAAATGGCTCTTGGTGAATTTAGAATCAACGGTCAGCCGGAGTTGAGTGCGCGTTTCCACGGGAGCAACGATTCTGCGCTTCGGTCGGGTTGTGGTCTTCTTCGCTGTGGGCATGTGGTTTCCTTGTGCTGCTATATCTTACAGTATATATATATGCGCTCTGAATACCATTCTCTAACCGATTATAACCAAAGGAGTTCACGCGGAAAAAACGTTGGAGTAGTGGATTCGTTGCATGAAGAGGCGAAGGCTCAAGCCAAATGCACCAGAACAAATCGAACCGTGGAGGGCGGGGAGAAAAGGAAGCTGGCCAGAGACTTCGTAACTGGTCTGCCGGCAGTTTTTGGTCTGTTCAGGAAAGAGCCAAATCATGATTGCAAAAAGTCCAACCTCGCAAGTCTCAATCAATTGCAACGGAGAAGAGCGCCTTTCGTGAGCCATCCTTACAGCTTCCCTGGCTTGGCATAGTTTCAGCCGCCGTTTCTCAAACAAGCCAATCAGCCTGTCGACGAGTACCAACAGGCGTAAAACGTAACTACGGGGTTGGCCAGTGTGATCGAGGGCTTCTGTTGCTTCTGAGGTGGACCAGGTGGCCGTCATCCGTGGTTGTCGGCAAACTGGCGTGACGCATCACGCCCGTCTGCCCTTTGCTGATCGTGCGTATGGGCAACTATCCCCATTACCTGCACATGGTGCGCCTGCGTTGGCCGCCGACTGCATGGATCCATACGCGATAGACATCATCGGCGTCGAATTTAGTCTGCCATTTTTCATATTCTAAGAGCTAAGTAAGGATTCCAGGCCTTCCTCCACATGATACGCTTTGAAACAGAGGACAAAAACCAACGATGAGTAAATCAGTTTATGTTACCAGACCTTTTCTGCCCCCGCTGCAGGAGTTCATTCCATATCTGGAGGAGATTTGGGAGAACAAAATACTGACCAATGGCGGACCGCTTCATCAGCGATTGGAAAAAGCTCTCTGCGAATATTTGGGCGTTGAGCATATCTCTCTATTTACTAATGGCACAATCGCATTAGTGACCGCTTTGCAAGCCCTGCGCATTACCGGGGAAGTAATCACGACACCGTACTCGTTTGTAGCAACGTCTCATTCGTTATTGTGGAATGGCATCAAACCTGTGTTTGTAGACATTGATCCCAATACGCTCAATTTGGATCCTTCAAAGGTCGAGGCAGCAATTACACCTCAGACAACTGCGATTATGGCAGTTCACTGTTATGGGAACCCTTGCGACGTCGTAGCCCTTCAGAAGATCGCGGATAATTACAACCTGAAGATAATTTATGATGCAGCGCATGCGTTTGGAGTACGCGATACAGGCGGAAGCGTGCTCAGGCATGGGGATCTCTCCGTTCTTAGTTTTCATGCCACCAAAGTGTTTCATACATTTGAAGGTGGAGCAATCATTTGTCCAGACGCCCGAATAAAGCTACGCATCGATCAACTAAAGAACTTTGGTTATGTGGACGAAGTCACTGTAGTGGCTCCAGGTATTAACGGGAAGATGAGCGAAGTCAGTGCTGCTATGGGGTTACTCCAGTTGCACCACATCAATGAAGCGATTGCCGAGCGAATGAAAATTGATGCTCGATACCGCGAGGTGCTGCAAAAAGTGAAAGGTATTCGTTGTGTGGGATCTTCAGAAATTGTCGCGCGGAACTACTCTTATTTTCCTATCCTTGTCGAACCACAATACCCGATGGACCGAGACACATTGTACGAAAAGCTCAAAAGACACAGCATCTATGGTCGACGCTATTTTTACCCGCTGATCTCGGATTTTCCGATGTACCGCGGCATGGCCTCGGCGCGTAAAGAGAACCTCCCCGCCGCAGCCAGTGCCGCACTCAAGGTGCTATGTCTTCCCATCTACCCTGGATTGTCTGACGATCGCGTTCTTGAGATAGCGGAAATTATCAGAGGCAGAGAATGAAGATCCAAAATGTACTTATATTCCACGCCGGAACCGAGATTGGACTCGAGATATTCAATGTACTCAAATACTGCAAGGAGACGAGACTATTTGGAGCCGGGCAGGACGTCTCGAATCATGCGAAACTACTGTATTCCTCTCCCCCTATCATATAATTCCCAGCGTGAACAAATTAGGCTGGTTAAATGATCTCGTTGCGCTTTGTGAGAGGCTTGAGATTTACTACAGCTTTCCAGCCCATGATGGCGCAATCGTGGCTTTAAACCAGCGCCGCGCCTCTTTCCTCGAGACCGTCATTTGTCCTTTAGCGAGTGCTGCACTCTAACACGTTCGAAATCTGTTGCGTATAGGGCGTTGCCAGATGTAATCAGGGTTCCAAAGATGTATTCAATGGATGAGGTAAGGGATGCTAACGCCCCTTTATTTACTGTCAATATTCGAAAAATTGGGCAGTGCAAGCCCAGTCGATCTACGGAGTTGAGGATTAGCAGTGACTTCCCTTAAACGCAACGTCGTCGCCAGCTACGCTAGCCAGATCTACATGGCGGTGATCGGAATACTTGTGGTACCAGCCTATTTGAGGTACATGGGCGCAGAGGCATACGGACTGATCGGTTTTTATTCCATGCTTCAGGCATGGTTTATGCTGCTCGATATCGGCCTGACCCCGACGATGATACGGGAAACAGCTCGCTTTCGTGGCGGCTCGCTTGATGCACTGACTTTGAGACGATTTGTACGGACCCTCGAAGGAATTTTTGTTACGGTCGCGATCTTGGGAGCTGGGGCCGTAATGGCTGGTTCCAATTTCATTGCCACCAGTTGGCTTAAGGTGCAAACACTTCCGTTGAAGGAAGTTCGACACGTCATCATTCTGATTGCCTTCATCATGGCGCTGCGTTGGGTAAGCGGGCTCTACAAGGGGGCTGTAAACGGCTTTGAGCGATTAGTATGGCTAGGCGGTTTCAACATCGTAATTGCCACGTTTCGATTCGTGCTTGTGATTCCACTCTTCATTTTTGTAGGCACTACTCCAATAATATTTTTTGCTTACCAGCTTCTGGTCGCAGTTATCGAGCTCCTTTTCCTTCTGATGCTGACTTATCACCTTATGCCAGCTCTCGGGGCAGGCCGGCGCATTCCATGGGAATGGACCCCACTAAAGAGCGTGCTTGGATTTTCACTCACAATTGCGTTCACGAGTTCTGTGTGGGTTGTCGTCACTCAGACAGATAAGCTCATACTCTCCAAGTTCTTGCCGCTGTCCCAGTATGGATATTTTACTTTGGCGGTGCTCGTGGCCAGTGGTGTCAATATCCTGAGCGGACCGATCAGCGGCGCACTTTTGCCACGCATGACCAAAATGAACGCCGAAGGCGATGAAGAGGGAATGATTCGTCTGTATCGCAATGCAACTCAGATGGTCGCTGTCATCGCTATCCCCGCGTCTCTTGCCCTGGCTTTTTTCTCACAGCAGATTTTATGGGCGTGGACAGGAAATGCGGTGATTGCACAAAGTGCTGCTCCTATACTCACGCTATACGCATTGGGAAATGGAGTATTGTCTATGAGCGCCTTTCCCTATTATTTGCAATTTGCGAAAGGGGATCTTAAGCTGCATCTGATCGGTAGCGCTCTATTTGTAACAGCGCTTATTCCCAGCGTTATATGGGGGACGATTCATTACGGCGCAAAGGGGGCGGGATATGCCTGGCTATGCTCGAACGCACTCTATTTGATTTTTTGGGTACCCGCGATTCATCATCGTTTCGTCAAGGGTTTGCACAGAGTTTGGCTCCTTCACGACTTGGCGGGGATTGTTATATTGACTCTGGCCGGCGCTTTAATCATGCAGCGGTTCGTCCCATGGCCCAATAACCGCTCGCATCTGGCCATTTTGATTGGACTGCTTGGAGGATTGCTGGTAATGATTGCGGCGGCAGCTTCCTCATGGGTTAGACAAGCCGTTATGCGGTATGACCTTTTCAAGCGATCCGATCGACAAAAGAGATATCCATCCTAAAAGTAGTGCAGCTATGATGTGAAGCAAGTGAAAGACTACCAAGGAAACGACGAAAAGGGTAAATGCAGCAATCCACCCTGGAACAAGGTAGAGGCACCATGCAAACCATAACATGTCCAGTACCATCGCATCTGACTTTATCTTTTTGACCAAGTATACTGAAATCCAGCCCAAAGCGGCCGTGTAGAGGAAATAAAGAGATATAACCCAGGGAAGGACAAAAAACCATCCGACGTATCCGGGGTTTGAGTTCCAATTTGTCTCCTGCCACGGGCTGATGGTTTGGGCTAGCACGACCCCCAAGTCCGGCGTTCTGATCCCAGACAGCCGATCAAGAACCAAGCCGAGCACTCCTTCTCGCCAGAAGGGGTTTACGAGTCCAGCATCAACATCCTGTGCGAGTCGGTGCGAATTCTGAAATACAGCGATGACATTTGAAACAAGGTGCAATCTTGCAAACAGTCCAAGAAAAGTCATCTTTGCAAGTTCAAAAAAACCAGAAAGACCGAGGCTCGCAGCCGCGCCGCCCAGAAGCCTGGTTAGATTTCCCCCTCCTATCCCGGATGAAAATAACTCACGAACCTGCCACTTAAACGACCATACTACTGGATATCCGAGAAGGATTAAGGTTGCTGCAATTAGCAAATGGCGAGGTTTGAGTTTCCCCGTTCGTATCAAGCGGGAAGACTCCATCATGACTATTAAAATAAATATGCCGTTCCACCCTCTAAGGACATTGGATATGATTCCAACGAGCAGGTTTGGTATAAAAAGATGGCTGGACCGGTAGAAACCGTAATAAATAAACAGCAGATAATCAGCAGAAATCAATACCCAAAATGGAGACATAAGACTATCAGAGTGGTTAGTGGATCCAGCTACACCTGTACCTGTTTTAACGCAGAAGAGTAGATAGCCTAATTGTATAATCAGGATAAGAGTGCCAACAAAATTACCCAGATCGTGGCGTGAAAAGGAGACCTGTTTTACTTTAACCTTAACCAAAACAGGAAAGGCCCATAGCAACAGAATCAGATAGGAGCCAATAACCAGAAGCGTTATCCACGGGACGACATTGGGGTCAGCAAGGCCTAAACCCTCGGTTTCACCGAGTAGGCTTTTGGTTGAGTAGATCACAACTCCGCATACCAAATTGACCAATACGAAGAAGGATACCCATACGATTCGTGGATTGAGCCTTTTCAAAATTGAACCCCGCTTGATACTGCTAAAACCCTTATAACCCTGCAATATGGGATGTCAGCCGATGCTCGAGGCGCGCTCCGTGACCACCTGCAAAAGCGTGGGATTCTGCAGTGATTCTAGAATGTCGCGATCAGCATCTGAAAACACGGCCACATCAAGATACGGCATATGTGGACCTCCAGGATAACGCGCTATTAAATCTTGAAGCCCTTGAGATATAGGCCGCGAGGTGAGCCATTGCCCTAAGTTATCCCACACGGCAAAAGATGAATATCCGCACACCGAAAGATAACTAACCAACTCTTCAGAACTGTTCCCTTGTGCACGCAGCAGTCCTTCATCTACCTCAGCAAATACTACCGGCTTTTGTTCTGTCAATAGAGCTCTAGCCCCGTATAGAACTTTTACATCAAAGCCGTCTGTATCAGTCTTCAACAACACCACTGGATGCTCCTTGTGGCTTAGCAGGAGCGTGTCGAGTGAAGTTATCCGAATGCTGGAACTGCCCTCGATGAGCCTAGATGTGCCATCCTTGACCTGAAGTGCCAAGTCATCCTCCTGTTCTCCAGTACCGAGAAAGGCGTGTTCAAGCTCGACTGCGTGAAAGGCAGTTATGTTAGCCCTCAGAATTTCGAACCAGATATCGGCGCCTTCGATTGCAAGGATTGGTGCCTCTATGCCCGCACCGCGCACCATTGCGACCCCATCCCCAATATTTGCGCCCACATCAATAATTAAACCGCCTCGCGCCTGAAGTATCCTCTTCACAAGGAGCAGGTAATTTTGATTATATCCAACCGGAAAATAGCGCCAGTAGACTGCTGGATGGCCCAGTGGTGCTGTGATTTCGACACTGCCAAACCGTATGCGCGTCAGCTCTCCGGTTGCGTTGCCCCGCTCGTGAAGGATGCGCCGCAGTACGCGGAATGTTAGATAATTGACAGGCCATGGAAGGATCTGGGTGAGTCGCAGGATTTTGTCTGGAAACACACTTAAGTCATGACGCATTTTAGATTCTCCGTCCTTTTGACAATCACAACATGCTCTTCTGCCGCGCCCCGCGTTAGCTCAACTACCCGTTGCTTCTCTGAAGCAGGACGCCGAACCCGACCCCTGTTCTCCAAATCTCGTCACACAACTTCCCATATAGCTATAGCCCACAGCGTGGCCGGTATACATATGGGATTTATAGATCTATGCGTACGATTTTTTCCAAGCTCTCATTGCGTTCTCCCTCCAGATACCTGGACATTGTGTTGCGCGAGAAATTTACAACCGTCTTCTCAATGCATTCAGACTAGCATCCCCAATCCGGCCATGCCATTGAACTCAAATCGTTGAAGCCAGATCACCGACGAGGAGCGCCATCGTTTCGGCAGCTGCCTGCTTCCAGCAAAACCTACCGCCTTGCACTCTAACTCTCTCTGCCAGACCACGGTGGATTCCCTCGTCTTCGGTCATCAGCGTTAGTGCCCGAGCGATTGAATTTTCGTCGTAAGGATCGACGAGCATTGCGGCATCTCCTGCGATCTCCTCCATTGCCGAATTCCGGCTTACGATCATCGGTACACCGCATTGCATGGCTTCAACCAGGGGAAGTCCAAATCCTTCGTACAAGGACACCATGATGCATGCGCGGGCATTTGCATAGAGTGTGAGGAGCGTATCGTCGTCTACATCACGAAACAGATGGACCTGCGAATTCAAGCCAAGTTCTTGCACAAAGCCAGTCACGCTGAAATCCCCCCAAGAGTCCGCTCCAACGATCACCAGATCGTGGGGACGCGAACTGTGTCGTGCGTAGTCACTATAGGCATGCAACATACGTCTCATGTTTTTGCGGGGCTCACTGCTTCCGACATAGAGGAAATACGGATTGGAAACAGGATTTGAGACGGGTGGTTCACGCGCTTCCAGACTCGACGCTTCGTAAATTACATCGATCTTGCCGGTAAAATCGGGAATCAGCGTATGTAATTCGGAACGGGTGAATTGTGACACCGCGATCACCTGGTCGGAAATGCTAAGTGAACGAGGAGTTAGAACCGCCTCGACGAGCCGCCCTCCTCGTTTCATGGTCTTGGGATAACGCTTCCAGACGAGATCGTGAATTGTCACAACTTTGCGAACTCTCGCCGGCAAAAGCAGTGGAAGCTGATGCCGCGGTGACCAGAATACGTCGATCCCGTCAATCCGCGCCCAGACTGGGAAGAACAGCTGTGCGAAGAGAGTGCTGAATCCAGATCGCCGCAACAAGCCGATTCGAACGCTCCAGTGACTAGGCAACGGGAATTCCATGTGAATTGGGCGATCTGAGTAGAGGAAAAATCGATGCGGTCCGCCCTGAGATGCAAACTCGCGCAGGATATTCGACGTGTAACGGCGAATTCCACCTCGGGGGTCCGATAGTGGTCGGGCGTCCACGGCAATTTTAATTACTCGGCTCATCGCTTTTTCCATGCTTCATCAGTACAAGGGAAGCGAGGTAGAAATAACAGATCGAATTCGAGGTAGTAACTCCTATTTCCGCATCGAGTATTGGGCATCCGCAGAGGCGAATCCCTCTCCAGAATATGCCAGCGGTTCCGGGTGCTCGTGAACGCGACCTTACGTTGGGAGACAAGTCAATAGCGAACTTTTGCATCGATGTCATAGAAATGGCCTCGGGGTCTTTTCAAAATAGAGCATCACTCCATTGAAACCGCTGTGAGAGGAAAACTCAATGTGCACGTTAGAGCACCCCGCGCGCAAAAGCATATCTAGTATTCGATTGATAGAATAGCGATTCATCTGCATGAGGGGGCGCGAAAAAGGTACTCCTTGAATCACGTTTAGCAGCCCATGAGCCAAACTGGAATATCTTCTTATGGTAGCTACTGTGTTATGGAGAAGAGATCGGGAATCGGAATACGTTAGATGAATTGCACCGATGCCCCCTTCAGCAATCAACCTAATAAGGTTATTGAGGATCTGCTCGCCTCGGGAGACCGGAATATGCTGAAAGACTATATACGAATGCACTAGGTCGAAGCTCCCGGGAGCAAGGGTGTACAAATCGTCTGGGTACATGAATTGCACATTGGTGACAGAGAGTCTCTCGCAGTTCCATCTGGCCTGCTCAAGCATTCCGGGAGCGATATCGACACCAACCGCCGTTTGACAACGCTTTGAGAATGGAATCACTAGGCGACCAACCCCACATCCATAGTCGAGTACTCGGTCTGCGTGGAAGGAAGCGCATACTTTAGAATTGATGTATTCGTAAATGTGCTCAACGTGCTCTTCGCCACTTAGGAAAAAATCGCGTAGAGCCTCTTCATTGAGGTTAGCGTTGAGAAATTTCGAATGGGTGATGACGCCAAAATAGGGATCCTTCTCCCCGAGCTTTTTCCAGGTGAGATCGGAATCGTTAGCCATTTCATTCTGTCCTTCGAAGCGAGATTGACAATTATCAGTCTAATGAATCCGGGAGTAGCCATCTATCCGCTCTCAGATTTCCAAGTCCTTGTGTGCAATTCTTACACTGCCTATCCAAAGAGTCAGGATGAAATATTTGTTTGCCGCTTGAACGCCGGAAGAGTGGATTTCCCAGTCGATTTTGTGGTTGAGTGGGGTAGCGCTCTGAATGGGGCGCAGATTGTGGCTTTAACCTACATCTCAGTCAGCATATCCATTCGCTCTCAGGCGGGAAACAACTTTCGCTGTAGACCGTACTTCAGAGTTGCCAGTTCATGATAAACGCCGAGTCGCCGAGCCAGTCGCGTCAGGAGGGTACCGTTATAAAATTTAACCGCACCGGATACCAGTTGCTCATTCATCGCCGGCCTTCCCGAGAAGTTGAATTCGGTGATGGGGCGAATATCAATCTCGGTATCGAACTGTTCCGCAAGCCGGCTTCCGCTCACACCGCTACCGTCAGTACCAATGTTCTTAATTTTCGAAAAAGTCGGAATCACGGAACAGAATCCTTCCCTAATCATCTTGGCGCCGAGCACGGAGTCAGGATAAATCCGCTTCTTCTTGTAATCGAGCATGAGGGAGTCAGTGATACACAGTCCTCCCTGGGCTCGCACTTTTCTTAGTAGGCCCTCTCTTTTGAATTCGGGATACCGGTTCTCAAGGGGATAGATGCTGTAATACTTGTGTTTCCACAGCGCATAGCCCCAGGACATATTCCAGCGGTGGAACCAATACTCTGAAGAGAATCCTGCCGGCACCCGAATAGGCGGGCAATACCCGCAGATAGAAAAGATGGCAGGATCATCGTGGTAAGCAGACAGGCCGCCATTCATAAAATCCAGAAAATTACGGGAGGACAGGTTGTCATCTTCCATTGAGATGACAGTTCCGTGGTCGCACACTATCTGTTCTTCTGCCTGACTAATACTGGCCGGCGTTCCAAGGTTTTTGTCTCGGTAAATACGCACCACTTCGCGGAATCCTGATACGCTGTCGAGATATTCTCTTATTTGGTTGACGATCGGTCGATGGGCCTCCGCTTTGGGGCCGTCAGATACGACATATAAAACTGTATCGCCAGCCAGAAAGTTCTGTTGCAGAGCGGCGATCGTCTGACGTAAGTGGTTCAAACGACTGTAGGTGTAGACGGCAACAGGAGCCAGTTCACGATTCACGTCACGATTCACGTATTGCGCCCTCGTCCTTCTATTCTAATACCCGCAGTTGCCTGTACCGTAGCTGGCCTGCCCGACGTTTTGTACCAGTGCGATTGTTAGTGTAGCGCGGCGGGGGAATAGATATTCATCTCGTCGCAGTAGTCGGGGGTGTGGAAAAGTGGGAAGCGCTTTTTGCTTTCCACTTTT
>Ga0224531_1000721_pt1 | contig 15884 bp, 10 predicted proteins | sample CBST100metaG_FD_179876 | JGI IMG/M metagenome (GOLD analysis project Ga0224531, IMG submission 179876) | Peat soil microbial communities from Stordalen Mire, Sweden - C.B.S.T100 | ecosystem: Environmental > Terrestrial > Soil > Wetlands > Peat | place: Sweden: Norrbotten County, Stordalen Mire... | reverse complement strand
GCTACAGCGTCCCCGGTGACAGCCACTGTCGTGACAACGGTAGCGGGCACGAGCGAAAAATCCAGTTCGCGGGCCTCATCGACCTGGAGACGCAAATCCCTGGACTCGGCGCTTTGAAATCCCGCCGCGTTGACGCGCACGGTATAAGACCCAACAGGGAGGAGAGGAATCAAATAGTGTCCGGAATTGTCCGTCTTCCCCTCGCGAGTCATGCCGGTTCCCTGAGAAGTTGCGATGACGGCAGCTCCAGGAATAGCCGACCCGGATTTATCGAGGACGTTGCCGGAGAAACTGCCAATGGCCTGGCCGTGCAAGGCCTGCGGGGTCATGATCGCGAGAACGCCGACCACCACGAAAAGTAGTATTTTATGGAATTTTGCGTAGGCTGCGGGATTCACAGAGCCTCGACACTTCGCATCTACCAGTGTGCGTTTCATAGTCATAACCCCTTTCGACAAAACGGCCTAAGTGGTTCTTTCACCGACTGCGCTGCGCTCAATTACTAGTTCATAAGACTCTAAGAAAGGAGTGCCCGAAAGTCAACGAATCATTTATCCAATGCACCGACAGCGTGCATATCCGGCGGGGCGGCCACGAGCGGCGATACGCTCATGCGATTGGCCTGCTCCATTTTCGGGGATTGCAGAAATTCCGGGGATTGCAGAAAATAGCGGGCCCTTCCAGCACACTCTTAACAGCCTGTGGTGAAAGTCGGTCTTTGAAAGGGCACAACTTCAGTTGCGCTGCAAACGATTCACTTCAAACGTCGGGCCTTACAGGCTGCGGAAAAACTCGATGATGACCTCAAAAGTGTCAGGGCACGACTTCAGTCGTGCCGTAAGTGCCGCAAAATAAGCGTGGCCTTTAGGCCCTGCGGTTCTGCTTCGGGTTTTTTGCAACTATTTCCGCAGCCTCTTTAGCCCCTGAGGGACGTCTTCAGGCAGTTTGGACTTTCACCACGCGCTGTTCAATGGAAGGCGGCAACTCCGCGGCTTGCACCCCCATCCGGAGTACACCCCCCCCGGGTCTATTTATTTCTTTGTTCGCCTGAAATCTTGCATATTATTTTTAAGGCAACACCGTACTTCCCCAAACAGCAGGTAAAACCGCCTCTTGGCGATGCGGGCCAGACCGGCAGCCCGGCGCATTTACAATGAGTCCGTGCAGCCAGAAACGTCTCAACCCATCATTCTCGCCGAAAACCTAACCAAGGTTTATGCCGCCGGCAGCATCCAGGTCGCCGCGGTGCGCAAGGTTTCGCTTGCCATCGAACGCGGGGAGTTCGTGGCCATTGTCGGACCTTCCGGCTCCGGCAAGTCCACCCTCTTCTACCTGCTCGGCGGCCTCACCCAGGCCACGGAAGGCCGCGTAGTCATTGACGGCGTAGACTTTGCCAGCCTCAGCGACGGCGAGCGCACCAAATTGCGCAAGCATCGCATCGGCTTCGTCTTCCAGAAGTTCAACTTGCTGCCCACGCTCTCGGCCATGGGCAACATCGAGATCGCGTACGACGTCAGCGGCCGCAAGGAACCGCTGGACCGCGTCTACCTCGACCATCTCAGCGATCTCCTGTCGATCCGGGGACGCCTCAAGCACCGGCCGTCGGAGCTCAGCGGTGGCGAGCAGCAGCGCGTGGCGATTGCCCGCGCGCTCATTACTCGTCCAGCCATCGTTCTGGCCGACGAGCCCACCGGCAACCTCGACACGAAGAACTCCGACGCGGTGCTCGCAATGCTGCTCAAGTCGAACCGCGAACTGGGCCAGACCACGCTGATGATTACCCACAACCCCGAGGCCGCCTCGATCGCCAGCCGCATTCTGTACATGCGCGACGGCGAGATTGTGCGCGAGGAGATCGGTTCCAGGGCCGCCCCGTCCGGGCCGACCACCCATGGGGAGCCGGCCGCAGTTTGACCTGATTTAGGCCGCCCGGTATACTCAATCTTGTCACAAGCGGGAGTAGCTCAGTGGTAGAGCATCGCCTTGCCAAGGCGAGGGTCGCGAGTTCAAATCTCGTCTCCCGCTCCATTCCGCCCTTCGGTGTCAACCGGGTTGTCCAGGGCGGTCTGGAGCGATTAAAAAATATTAGGGCAGCCCTACCAAGGCGCGGTACCCAAGTGGTAAGGGAGAGGTCTGCAAAACCTTTATGCGCCGGTTCGATCCCGGCCCGCGCCTCCAACAATCCAAAAGACTTACACCCGACAAACCAAGCCAACGAAAACTCCACTGTAGCGGGAACTGTAGCGGGTGGGCGGTTTTCGGCTCGTCTGTGAATTGCAAGCTTTGGGAACTTTGGCGACAAAAAGTGACCGCCGACAGCGAAAGCACATCAAAATTGGTATAGAGTGGTGGCAATCGGCCGATAGGGGGTCTGTGGGTATGTATTTACAGTTTGACGAAGCCAAAGCGACCCAAATGGCGGCCTATTTGCTACGCCTGCGCGGCGGCCAAATGCATTACATCAAACTGATCAAGTTGATGTATCTGGCGGACCGTGAGGCGCTCTTGCGCTGGGGTGTGCCCATCACTAGAGACCGCTATGTTTCCATGGATAACGGTCCGGTACTCAGCCGGGTTTTGAATCTAATCACGGACGACCGCCCCAAGCCTGTCTGGTCGGAGTTCATTTCGGCTCCCCTTGGGGAGTACGAAGTCAGACTTCTCAAAGATGCACCTACGGATGCTCTTTCGCGCGCCGAAGAAAAGCTCCTGGATGAAATCTTTCAGACTTACGGCTATCGAAATCGCTGGGAACTGATCGAGAATGTCATGCACAAGCTGCCCGAGTGGCGGAACCCCAACAAGGGTATGATTCCTATCCCGATTCGAGACATACTTAAGGCTGGAGGCGAGAGCGAGAACGATATTAGGTACGTCCTCCGCGAGCTTCATTCCTTCGCGAGCGACGAAGAAAAGCTAGCTCGAGCTTATGCTTAAGTGCGGTGACACTTTCCTGACTGGCGACGGCGACGAAGACAACTTTCATCTCTGGATCATTGTGACGCCTCCCAGCGAAGGTGAGGTGGTCACAGTCTGCATGGTAACCACTACAAAGAAGACAGAGCGACTCGTGCAACTCGTGCCGGGAGACCACCCTTTTGTCAAACACGATTCAGCGATTTCTTATGGGTTTTCGAGGATCAGGACCGTTGCCGACATCGAGTCCTTGCTCGCAAGTGGTTCGGCACGGCCCAAAGAACCCATGCCTCCCAATGTGCTAGGTCGAATCCAGGCAGGCGTAATCGACTCCGATTTCATCCCCAAGGGCGTGCGCGCCTTTTATCTGGCGGTAATGGGCTAGATCAGCAACAGCTCTCCGAAAAATGACCTGAACGAGGCGTTGGTGTTGTGCGCTAAGACGCAGGGAGTTACGGTTCTGCAAGCGCCGCCCTCTGTTCTCTCACATACTTCTCGACTTTATCCATGGCTTGAATTTGGTGCTCTTGCGATGGATGTGCATACCGCAAGACCATTTGAATCTTGGTATGGCCCATCATGGCCGCCAGTGTGACAAGGTCGACCCCAGCCTCTACTGCTCGAGTGGCCCACGTGTGGCGACAATCGTAGAGAACGAAATGAGGCAACTTGCTTGCCGTCAAGGTTCGGTCATGCGCGTTATTTAGTTTTGGGACTGGGCGATTCAAGTCGTCGTCGTGGGGGAAATCCTTGCCGCTGCCCAACCAAGCTGCTTCGAGGGGTTGGACAGAAATGGCCACTTTGCAGCAGAGCAGCTCACGCCGGGTTGAATCAATAGAAAAACTATTTCTATTACGAATTCGTTTGCGATAGGATCGTAGATGCCTTCCTTTGGATGAAGCAGCTTGTCGCCTGACGGCCGAGGCGCGCGCCATTGAGCAAGACGAGATATTTGGTGGCGCTCACCAGCCCCGGCGTTTGCTGAAGGGATTCTGGAGATGGGCGAGGATGGATTGGGGACCGATGCACGCACCAAATAGTGAGATCCGCCGAGACGAAATCAACGCGCGGGCGGATTGCCCACTCTTTCAAGCCGCAAACCACTGGCTGGTTCAGTACCTGTCGCGAGAGTTTCAGGTCGAGGTCGACAAGGCGCTGCGAGATTCCGCCGCCCCTCGACCCGCGGGACAACCCATCGGGAGGATCTCGCAGAAGAAAACTGAATGTTCCCTCCGGGAAAACGTTCCCGACGATCTGTGGGTGCGACTTAGGCAATTTGCAACAGCAACTCCTCAGGAGAAGACTCGATGAAACGTGCTTGCGAGGGAATTGAAGCGGCGTACGATCACGCCAAGGAACGCTACGGCGAGATGGGTGTAGACACAGACGGCGTCCTGCAGAAACTCGATGAAGTCCCGATTTCGATTCACTGCTGGCAAGGCGACGACGTGCGCGGATTTGAGAATCCGGACGGAACTCTCACGGGGGGAATCCAGACCAGCGGAAACTATCCAGGGCGGGCGCGCAATGGCAGTGAACTGCGTTCGGACCTGGAGGTTGCTTTCAAATTGATACCGGGCCGAAAGCGCGTCAACCTTCATGCCATCTATCTCGAATCGGATGCGCCGGTAGAACGAAATGCGATTGAGCCACGGCACTTTCAGCGCTGGGTCGACTGGGCCAGGGTCCACGATCTGCATCTCGATTTCAACCCCACCTGTTTCTCTCATCCGCTCAGCGATCAGGGGCTGACGCTGAGTCATCCCGACCCGTCCATACGCCGTTTCTGGGTGGATCACTGCCTGGCATCAAGAAGAATCAGCGATTATTTCGGAAGGGAACTCGGCTCACCCGCGGTGATGAACATCTGGATTCCCGACGGCTACAAAGATCAGCCGGCGGACAGATACGCCCCCCGTGAGAGATTAATCGAAGCACTCGACCAGATCATTGCCGAGCCGCTGGGCCAAAATCACAAGATTTCTGTGGAAGGCAAACTGTTCGGAATCGGCGCGGAAAGCTACACGGTCGGCTCCAACGACTTCTATCTCGCTTACGCGGCGACGCGAAAGATTCTGCTGTGTCTCGATGCGGGCCATTTTCATCCCGCCGAGAGTGTTTCCGACAAAATCTCAACAGCTCTGCTCTTTCTCGATGAGATTCTGCTGCATGTTTCGCGCCCAGTGCATTGGGACTCGGACCATGTGGTGCTGTTGGATGATCCCACGCTCAATATCGCGCAGGAGATGGTCCGTGGCGATTCCTTATCGCGCGTGCATCTGGGGCTCGACTTCTTCGACGCCAGCATAAATCGTGTGGCGGCATGGACGATCGGAGCCCGCAATATGAGAAAGGCTCTGCTAATCGCTCTGCTGCAGCCGGCCGCGAAGCTGATTGATGCGGAAAATCGTGGGGATGGGACCATGCGCATGGCTCTGTTTGAGGAACAAAAATCTCTGCCGTGGTCTGCCGTGTGGGATTTTTATTGTTCTACGAGGGACGTGCCGGTGGGGATTGCATGGCTGGATGTTGTGCGTCGACACGAATCGTCTGTACTTGAGCAGCGCAAGGGGGTGCGATGACGGAATCGATCAACGAAGCGTGGTTCATGAGGGCCATGATCAAGGCGACCTCGGACATGTGGCTGAAGGGATGGAACGAGCGCAATGGCGGCAACATCAGCCTGCGCCTGCTGCCGGAAGACCTGCTTCCTTTTCGCCACTGCCTCAAAGGCGAACGCGAGTTCCCCATCGGCGAGAACATCCCGGAGCTGAGCGGCCAGTGTTTTCTGGTGACCGGTACCGGGAAGTACTTTCGCAACGTCCAGCTCGACCCGGAGGAGAACCTTGGATTGGTCCAGGTTGGCCTGGACGGGGCCTCGGTGCGCATTCTGTGGGGTTACAGTGACGGATGCACTCCGACTTCGGAGTTGTCCGCTCATCTGAAGTCGCATCGCGCCCGGCAGCGCGTGACCCAAGGTCGCAGCCGAGTGATCATGCATTGCCATGCGACCAATCTCATCGCGCTTTCTTACGTACTCGATCTTTCCTCTGAGGTATTCACCCGGGCGCTGTGGGAGATGAGCACGGAGTGTATGGTGGTGTTCCCGGACGGAATCGGAGTGCTGCCCTGGATGGTTCCCGGAACCAACGAGATTGGAGAAGCAACCGCCATGGCGATGCGGGAACATCCACTCGCGCTTTGGCCATTTCACGGGGTCTTTGGTTCGGGCGCCACGCTGGACGAGGCCTTCGGTCTGATCGACACGGCGGAGAAGGCCGCCGAAGTCCTGGTGAAGGTATTATCCATGGGCGGAAAAAAGCAGTCCATCACCACCCAAGAGCTGAAAAACCTGGTGCTCCGCTTCAGCGTGCAGCCGATGCAGTCCGCGCTTGCCGTTGAGAAGTGGTCGTAAGCCCACGCGCAGGACGTTCGCGCGATTGATCCGGCCCTTCAAGAGTGTTGCGCCTTCCCTTTCATTTCGCGATAAAAACCCGCGAAATGGATGGGGCACGGCGCCTTTATTTGGGGGCCGGATCAATGGGCAACAGACAACCAGAAGAAGCAAGCCCCGCTGCGACGGGGCGCCAAAGTGGAAAGAGGCCACTGGTCATGAAGAAACTCGTTTTGTGCGGTGCCGTATTCTTGCTGCTCTCGACAGCACTGAAGGCCTTCGCTCTGCCGGACGAAGTGGCAAAGCCGTTTGATCTGCAATGCGATGCGCTGAGCCGTCCGCTTGGGGACGATAACAAGCAACCTCTTTTCTCTTGGAAACTGCGGGACACCCGCACAGGCGCCAGGCAAACAGCGTACCGGATTCTGGTGGCGAGCGATGCGCGCATGCTGGCAAGCGGGCGCTCCGATGTTTGGGACAGCGGACGAGTGGCGTCTGACCGGTCAGTTGATATCGCCTACGCGGGTCCAGTATTGCAGCCCGAGACTCGCTATTACTGGCGCGTGCAGGCATGGGACATGCGCGGCAAACCTTACTCACCGAGCGAGGCAAGCTGGTGGGAGACTGGATTGCTGGGCCAGGAACATTGGGTTGCGCAGTGGGTTGGCTACGAGGATCAGGAGCAGCGCAGTGTTCGCGAAGCAGGCGCCGAGTGGATCACGAATCCGGGGGTCAATCCGGAGGTCCAGGACCCTGCACCCAAAGGAGCCACGCATCACGAATTTCGGTTGCGCTTTGACGTCAGAACCCCGGTAAAGCGCGCCATCCTTTATGTCACTGGTGAGGATACCGCCGCCGCATGGGTCAACGGCACACAGGTCGCGCAACCGGGTACGCAACCGGCATGGGGCCGCACACCCTGGCGGACTTATGTCCGGCAGAATGTGACCGTGCAGGTCCATCCCGGCGCGAATCTGCTGGCCATCGAGGTCACCCGGTTCGGTGGCAATGCTTCGAGAACCCCGATGAACGCCACGGTCTATCTGGAGGGCGCAGACGGCAGCGCGCAGGTCCTGAAGACCGGCACGCCGCAGTGGAAGGCGATGTTCCAGGCAGAGGGGAACTGGACCAAGCCGGATTATGACGATAGCTCCTGGCCTGCGGCCGTCGCGTTCCCGCCAGGTCGCGACCCATTCGGAGGGAAAGATACACTGGGCAGCCCTCTTCCAACCGCATCCGTGGCAGCGCTCCGGCATAGTTTCCGCCTAACCAAACCGGTGGCCTCCGCACGGCTTTATGCGACGGCATTCGGCTCTTACAAATTCAGTGTGAATGGCAAGCCTGTTGGCGACCAGGTGCTCGCTCCTGGGTGGACTGACTTCCGGCAGCGCGTCTACTACCAGACGTATGACGTGACAGCACTTTTGGCAGGGGGCGAGAACGCGCTGGGCGCATACCTGGCTCCGGGATGGTACTCCACTCCGCTTGAATGGATCGGGCAGGGCAATAACTACGGCCCCACCCCCGGTGCGCTGAGGGCGCAGTTAAAGGTGACGTACGCCGACGGGACTTCGGAGTGGATCGCAACGGATTCTTCCTGGAAGGCGGATATATCGCCCATCACATCGGCCGAAATCTATGACGGAGAAACGTATGACGCCCGCCGTTTGCAGACTGGCTGGGACCGGCCTGGATTCATCGATGCCGGATGGCATCCCGTGTCCGTGATTCAGCCGCACGAGCCGGCGATTGAGTGGCAATCGTTTCAGCCCATTCGCGCGACTCGAACAGTTGCACCGAAGTCAGTCACGAATCCGAAGCCTGGCGTCTTCATTTATGACTTTGGCCAAAACCTCGCAGGAGTCGCGAAGATAAGTCTTCACGCGAGTGCCGGGGTCACCGTGCAGCTTCGCTTTGCAGAGTTGCTCAATTCAGATGGAACTCTTTACGTGGAGAATCTGAGAAATGCCAAAGCCACTGACCGGTACACCTTCGCAACAGATGGAATGGAGGAGTACGAGCCGTCTTTCACGTTTCATGGATTCCGCTACGTGGAGTTATCGGGAGTAACAGAAAGTCCAGGGCTGGCGGCCGTGCAGGCGGTTGTGCTGCGGACGGATTATCCCCTCACGGCGGAGCTGAAAACCGGAAGTTCCATGATCAATCAGCTCTGGAGCAATATCGTCTGGGGTCAGCAGTCCAACTTCCTGAGCGTGCCCACCGATTGTCCGCAAAGGGATGAGCGCCTTGGGTGGGCAGCAGATGCGCAGGTCTTCTGGCGCACCGCGTCATTCAATGCAGAACTGACCGCCTTTTCCCGCAAATATGCCACAGACCTTCGGGGAACCCAATCAGGTACCGCCATGTATGGGATCTACGCGCCTGGCACCGCCAAGGAAAATCCGGGCTACGGTCCGGGATGGAGCGATGTGGGAGTGATTGTGCCCTGGACGTCGTGGATCCAGAACGGCGACAAGGAAATTGTCCGGCAGAACTGGGACGGCATGGAAAGGTATTTGTCCGCGATTCTGTCTAGCAATCCGGACTATCTCTGGAAGAACAAAAGAGGGATCAACTTCGGCGACTGGGTTGCGCCCGAGGGCCCCACGTCGGAGGTGATGATCGCTACCGCATATTGGGCTTACGACGCAACCCTGATGAAGCAAATGGCGCACGCGATTGGCCGCTACGACGATGAGCGAAAGTATTCCGACTTGTTTCTGAAGATTCAGTCTTCCTTCATTCATACGTGGGTTCATCCCAACGGACGTGTCGAAGCCGAACATCGGGGCAATGAATCCGAGGCGGACCGGGACGCAAAACATCTGGAAACTCAAACCGGGTATGCGTTGGCGCTGCACATGCGGCTCCTGCCAGATGCCATGCGCGCCCAAGCCGGAGACAGGCTTGTTGAGTTGATTGGCCAGAACGGCTGGAAACTTGGCACGGGTTTCCTCGGGACGCCCTATCTTCTGGAAGTGCTCACCGATACCGGACATGCAGACGTCGCGTATCGTATCTTGATGAACACGGAGTATCCGTCCTGGGGCTACATGGTGACACATGGCGCCACGACCATGTGGGAGCGGTGGAACGGAGACAAGATGCTCGACGATCCTGGAATGAATTCATTCAATCACTACGCCTATGGCGCGGTTGGCGAATGGCTTTACCGGTATGCGGCGGGCATCGACGCTACGCCATCCGACCCCGGATTCCACACGATTCTGCTTCATCCGAATATCGATGCACGCCTGGGCACGATGGCGCTTTCGTATGAGTCGCGCTATGGGACCATCCATTCCGAGTGGGCCACGAAAGCCGACGGAGCAGAGTGGCGAGTCACCATCCCCGCGAACACCCGGGCGCGTTTGCTTGTTCCCGCTGACGACGAAACGAAATACACCGTTAACGGCAAGGCGCTATCGACCAGTCCTCTCACCAAGAAGGTAGACGCAGGAGCGGAAGCGGACGCATCGGGATATGAGTTCGCTGCGGGGACGTACCTTTTCCATATCGATGCCAACTCGGCTGCCGTTCCATCTGCGAGCTCCGGGAAATAAGGGATGATCAGCGGCATATAGGTACGAAACGATGATCCAACCATAACAACAAGGACGGCCGGCAATTCGCCGGCCGTCCTTGTTGTTGCTGTAGTGCTTCTCCGCGGGATCGGTCCCTGGGTGGTCTACTGCGCTCCGAACGATGGCGGCTCATCGCCGGGAGCTGTACCCCAGTTCTTATTCGGCGTATCGCCCAGTTCGAATTCCAGCGTGCCTCCGTGCAGTGCAAAGGTTTCCGGAAGCCAGGTTCGTGAAGTGGATTTGCCGTTCACCTTCAAGCCCTGCACATAAGGTTTTCCCATGCCCGCAGCATCTGCCTTGATGCGCACATCTCCGCCCTGCCTGTGGACCGTGATTTGCCGGAACAGCGGACTGCCAACCACGAGTTCTGCCCGCCCGGGAATCTCCGGATAGAGTCCCATCGCTGCGAACACTGCCCACGAGGACATCTCGCCCAGATCGTCGTTGCCCGGGATTCCGTCCGGAGCGTTTTTCCAGATTGTGTCCAGCACCTGCCGTACCAGTTGTTGCGTCTTCCAAGGCTGCCCTGCAAAATCGTAGAGCCAGGGCGTCTCGACAGAAGGTTCATTGTCGAGTTCAGCGTGCAGTGGGCCCGATTTGGTCACGGCCGGTGCGCCCTTCTTGTCATAGAAGAAATTGTCCAGCCGTGCGACCGCCTTCGCCCGCCCGCCCATCTGCTCGAACAGCCCCGCTTCATTGAACGGCACCATCCATACATACTGTGCCGCGCTGCCTTCCACGAAGCCATCTTCCGTGTCGGGAGTGAAGGGCTTTGGCTTATCGCTGTTGTCGTCCGTAACCATGGGCCATGTTCCATCGGCGTTGCGATTCATGAAATATCCGCCTTCGGGAGTGGCCTGCGGATTCCAGATGTTCTTCCAATACTGTGCGCGCTCGGCGAACCTTTTCTGCACGGCCTCCTGGCCGAGATGCCCGGCAAGCGCAGAGATGCCGAACTCGGCGGAAACATCTTCGAGCGTATCTGCAGCGGGGCCCCAGGACGGAGCTCCGGCCGGAATGTAATGCAGCTTCAACCACTGGTCAAGCCCGGGCCGTTCGCCTGCGCACTCAACCGGGCAGCCGTTCGCGCTCAAGTCCTCGTTGGTTGGAACATCCGCCGCATGGACCAGTGATGCGAGTGCGCCTTTCGCATCGAAGTCGCGTCCGCCGAATGCCCAGATGTCCGCCACCGCCGGCGCCGCAGGGTCGCCGTTCATCACATGCGTTGCCCCATTCATATGCGTCCACCGGTCCCAGCGTCCGCCATCCTGCGAGGCCTGATTATAGAGACTTTGCGCAACGTCGCTGCCCTGCTTCGGGTCCAGCCAGGTCAACAACTGCATTTGCGATCGATACACGTCCCACCCGGAAAAGTTGGCGTATTGGGCGGTTTGTCCCGGCACAACTCGATGTACCTTGCCGTCCATTCCCGCATACTCGCCGTTCGCGTCGCTATAGGTGGTCGGAGTCATCAGCGAGTGGTAGAGGGCGGTCGTGAAGACGGTCCGTTGCTCGTCGGTTCCGCCGTCGATCTCGATCTGCTTCAGCCGCTCGTTCCAGGCGGATCGCGCGCGTGCCGCCACTTGCTCATAGGCCGCGCCATTCCGGCTTTCTGCTTCCAAATTGGCCCGGGCATTCGCCTCGCTCACATACGAGATGGCAACCTGCAACCGCACATCGCCACCCGTCCCGAAGCCGAGCCATACGCCGGAGCCGTGTCCCGCCTCGGGAAAACCTTTCGGCCCGTACCCCGCTTCTCCCTTTGCAGACAACGCTCCCGGAGTCACAACCGCGTCCTGCCATGCGCCCTGCTCGATCACTTTCCGGTCAAACCGGATGATGAAGTGCAACGTGTAATAGGAGCGGCGATCCTCGGTCCCGAGATAGCCGCAGAAATTTCCGCTCGTTACCGATCCGACCACGGTTCCGGTTGCGGGATCAATGTGCGTCTCTGCCGCAGTAGATCCGACTTCGGAGTCGGAGGTTCGCACCAGCACACGAGCCGGCTGGCCCTCAGGAAAGCGGAAGGTAGCCACACCCATGCGCGTCGCGGCCGCCAGCGAAACTTCAACACCGTTGCCCAGCTTAACCCGATAGGATCCTGGTTCAGCCTTTTCATCTTCGTGGCGGAAGTCAACCGCGTAGGCCTGCCTGAAATTACTCGACGGAGAAGCCGTCACCGCATCGGTGATCGGCATAATCGGCACGTCTCCCGATCCACCGGCACAGCCCCATCCTTCCACATTGGTGAGGCTGAAGCCGCGGATCTTCTTGGAGTGGTACTCGTAGCCCCCGGGCGCCGCAATCAACCGCCGTTCGTCAACCGGCGCGGCTTCCGGACTGAACTGCACCATGCCGAACGGCACGGTTGCTCCCGGGAAGACGTTGCCCCCGTTAGCTGTTCCGATCAAGGGGTTGACCCATGAGGCTGGATCCCGTTGTTCTGCTGCGACCAATGACGCGGCAATCGCGCCTGCAGCAACTCCCAGTAACATGCCGCGGAAAACCGGGCGAAAAACGAACATTTTCATCTCTGCTCTCAATCCTTAGTGACACCGTTACGGCCCTCAACAAATATTCTCTGCCAGGAATGCCGATGTAGCGAGTTTACTAGCCGTCGCATAAATGCTTCCGAGGCCCGCCGAGCAACAGCCTGGATACCCGTACAAGTCTTTGTTATGAAGTCTGTGCCATGAGCAGGCGCAGCGCAGAACCGTCGGCAACGATGCTAACGCCCTCGACACTCTTCGAGGCACGCCCGCTGGCAACCCCTACAGAGTAGTCGAAGTCGCGAAAACGATAGTGCAGGCGCTCGCCCGAAACGCCGTGGAACGCACTGCGGTCCGCAACCCATTCAAATTTCAGGCCGAGCCGAACGTGCGGGGCCGCACCGCTCAGCATGAACGCGACCTCGCGCTCATGAAAGATAAACTCCAGGCTTCCCCCGGAGGATACCGGCACATGTGTTCGCAGCGATGAGCCGGTCTCGCTGACCACAGGCAGACCGTTTGCCGTGAGTGGGTGCTCCTTCCCGTCCTGGCCGATCAGCAGAAAGCGCCCCATGGCACGCATTCCGCCGTGGCCAGCGCGCGCCTGGTCGTCGCTCCAGTGATAGCCGTCAAGCACGGCCAGCATTCGCTGTTCAATCCCGTGCTGCCGAACGACATCCTCCAGATAAGGCTGCGGGAACCGATCGTCGTAAACATGCAAGTCACGGAGATAAAACTGATCCCCCCGGAAATGCAGATTGGCGCGGAAGTATTTGCTCTGGTACCAAACGCTTCGCTCGGGAACATCGGTGTTGCCAAATGGATCGGAAAGCATGACCTGAGCCTGGCTCGGTGTCGACCCAAAGAGGCGCTTGAAACGACGCCCCGTCTCGCCCATTGTCTCGACCATGAGCTGACCTTGCTTGCGAACCGCTGCCAGCTTGTCCATCTGCATCGGATAAGCCTTTTGCATCATCGGCCAGCCGAAGCTATTTTCCTGGCCGAGTTGCGCATAGCCAAACGATTGTGTCGGCTCATTCGCGATCATACCCAGGAATCGGTCAACAAATGTCTCGGACTGGCCCGATGGCCACACTGGTTCCATGGTGTCCGGACAGGGATACTTGTTGTCGTAGTAATAGACCGGGTCTTGCCCGAGCAGCCGGAACATGGGAGTGGAAATCTGATTTGCCCGCTCCAATGCGGGGCTCCACGCGTTCTTTCGGCTCGGATAGTACGCTGCGATGGGCGCCCCCCAGATGGTAAAGCCGTCGGTAGCCAACTGATCGCGGCAATTCCCCAAGGCATCAATGCCATAGTGATCGGCGAGATGCGCCGCGGTGATCGCATCCAGATTCCACGATGCCACGGTTTTCGCATCGCGGCCAAAGACGCGCCTGAAGGTGGCCATCGCAGTGTCCGCGAGCTTGTGGCGCTCCTCTGGTGAGTACCCGATGGAATAGGCAACGGGGACATGGTAATCCCACTCCCATTGCGGATTGCCGCGCCAGGCGATACCCGCATCGTCGCAGATCTTGCGGTTCATTTCGAACCAGATGCCGGTCTCGTGATCTGGAGGCATTTCTGCCTTGAGGAACGGGACAAACGGCCCTTCGACCAGCGCATCATACTGAAGCAGCCAAGTGGCGGGAAATCGATGCGCCTTGATCAGCGCCATCTGCTCGCGCACCGGTTCCATCAGGTCAGTCTTTTCGCGCGGCTCCTCTGCACGAATAAAATTCACGATATTGATCGCACGCCGTGACGCGCTTTGGGGAGAAGCTCCCGATGTAAACGAGGGCAACATGCTTGCCGCAACCGCCGTCTTCAAAGCGCCAACCATCACTTCTCTGCGCGTGAGAGAAGTGCGATTCGCTTCAGTTGGTATCTTCGCCATATAACATTCCTTTCCTTGCCCGCTGAAGATCGCCCGGCCCAGGCACAGACGCCTTCTGCCGCGGACTGCTAATTGATTCTTTGGAATTGCCTGCCGGGTGCTCTCTTATCTAGCTATCGACAGCACGACGCATAAGATGTATTCACCCGCTAATACCCATAGGGCGGTGCTTTCGCACCGCCCTATGGGTCGTCTTGTCCGGTGGGCAACCTAAGCGCTTACCATTTAACCTTTACGGAAATCTGGAGTTCACGCGGCAGGTTGCTCTGACCCCAGGGACCGCGCTCGGTCTCGCCAAAAGTGTTGTCCTGGGGGTTGCTGTCATATCCGTTTTGCCACTCCGGATGATTGAGGACGTTGAACCCTTCCAAGCGAAGCTGCAATGAGGAGCGCTCATAGATTGGAAAGTTCTTTGACAGCCCGGCATCGAACTGGTTTTTGTTTGCTGCCCGGATTCCTGAAAAAACGTAATTTCGGCTAGCCGCATATTGGGGCTGCACAATGAAATCGGTTTGGCCGCTCTGGCAGGTGTAAAGACCCGGCTTGCCGGGCGTGGTATACAACGGCACAACTGACCATTGACCCGAGGTTTTATCCTGCTCCCATTGGGCTACGCACGGATCGACCTTGCGGATGAAGCCTGTAGAGTCCAAATGGCTTGGAACCCCGGCCGGATGAATATACTCCAAATTGCTGAAGGTCCATGGCACTCCAGTTTCGTGGATGAACTGGGGAGACACTTCCCAACCGCCGATTACACCATCGAGCAGGCGATTGGCATTGCCAAGCAGTTGCCTGCCGCGGCCCACGGGAAGCAGGTAGACCGCGTCCAGGGTGATCCGCTGCGGTCGGTCGCTGCCGTCAATGCTGCGAGACGGAATCTGATAGGTCTGATCGTGCCAGCCGCCCGCATCCATGAACTTAGACCATGTCCATGTGCCGTGAACAGTGAGCGACTTGTTCCATCGGTGCGAGCCTACAACCTGCAATGAGTGGTACCAGCTTCTGGCATCATTCCGCTGATTCTCCGTAATGTCACTAAAGGCAGGTAATGGACGGGTCAGGAAGTTACTCTGCACGGTCGGAGCGCCGTAAAAGCTGCTGCCCTGAAAAGCAGCAACATTCTGGAACGGGTTGGGAACCAGATTGAGATTACAGATGTCCGGATTTCCTCCAAGTTCAACGTTGCATTGCGCGTTCCACTGTTCGCTGACTGGATTCCTATTCAAAGAACTGTCCAGATTCCTGGTCTTACTTCCGTCGTAGCTGATTTCGATCACATCATGACTGGCAAGTTGCCTCTGGACGCCAAAGGAGTATGTCCAAAAACTCGGCAGCTTGTAATTGGGGTTGGAGTAGGAATATCCCTGTCCGAGGCTGGTTTCCAGACTGCTTGCTGCTCCGGCTGGTTGGATCACGTTAGGATAGGGATTGGAGAGATTCACCAGCGGCGTTTGCCAGTTATCGACCGTAGCCTGGTATTCAGCGGAGTTCATTTTTATGCGGAGTGGGCGCGGCATTCTGGCGTTACAGGATGATACATCAATGGGATACGGTCGCTGGCTTACTTGTGGACTGCGCATAACGATTGGTGTTCTGCTTCT
>Ga0224531_1000718_pt1 | contig 15912 bp, 12 predicted proteins | sample CBST100metaG_FD_179876 | JGI IMG/M metagenome (GOLD analysis project Ga0224531, IMG submission 179876) | Peat soil microbial communities from Stordalen Mire, Sweden - C.B.S.T100 | ecosystem: Environmental > Terrestrial > Soil > Wetlands > Peat | place: Sweden: Norrbotten County, Stordalen Mire... | reverse complement strand
TCGACAGCGATATCGTGAAGTTCGTCGTTGGAACCAGCATCAACCTGGCGCATCACGATCCCAAGTTTCCTGTTGAACTCGACCTGCGACGCAACATCGTGAAGCAAATTGCGCAGCGGCTGGAAAGCAAATATATGAAACGGGTCGTGATTCAGTATCTCTGAGTAAATACAAGATCAAGCGCCCCGTGTGCTCATCCACTTCGGACGAGCACACGGGGCGCTTGGGTCTTCCGTAACAGGAATCTTGTCTTAGCGATCCGTGCAGGAGTAGCAGGGATCGCACGATGCCTGAATCAGGGGCGAGTCGGCAAGCTCCTGCCCAATAACCGCGAGGCGAACTGTGGCCATATTCATGAACGTGGGGGTGCGGACACGGACGCGCTCTGGGATATCCGTTCCGTTGGAAGTGATCTCATAAAGCACCTCGCCGCGAGGCGCTTCGGTGCGGCTGATGGCGGTTCCGGCCGGCACCTTGAAGCGGCCTGCCGAAGTCTTTGTGTGGATTGGCCCCTCAGGCAGCTTACTGAGCGCCTGACGCAGGATGCGGCAGCTCTCGACCATCTCCAGCGCGTGAACCACCAGACGCGCGCGCACGTCGCCTGTAGTTTCCACCGGCACGTTGAATTCGAGACGATCATAGGCACAATAGGGCGCTGACTTGCGGATATCCTGGCCGACGCCGGAGGCGCGCGCCAACGGACCCACAGCGCCCATAGCCTTGGCTTGCTCCGTTGTCAGAATGCCGATGCCCTTGCAACGCGACTCCACCGACTTGTCATGGAGAAAGATGGGAAGGACGACATGCGAGATGTCGCTCTCCAGCTCATCCAGAATGTTCAGGATCGCCTTCGGGTCGGCAATGTCGCGATTCACTCCGCCGATGCAATTCATCCCGTAGTTGACGCGATTGCCGGAGATGGTGGAGAGCGCATCCATGACCTTTTCACGCAACGTGAAACAGGCCATGAAGATGGTTTTGAAGCCGATGAGCTTGGCTGCGGTTCCAGACCACAGAAAATGCGAATGCAGCCGCTCCAACTCGGCGACAATCACGCGAATATAATGAGCGCGCTCCGGAGGCTCTGCTCCCGTCAACTGCTCGACCGTCCGGCAATACGAAAGCGAGTGCACATTGGAGCAGATGCCGCAGACCCGTTCCACCAGTGTGATGCCCTGCAGATAATTACGGCGCTCGGCCAGGTACTCGATGCCGCGGAAGTTGAAGCCGAGGTTCATGATTGCGTCGCTGACAACGCCGCCGTCGCAGATAACCTCTAGCTTGTAGGGCTCTTCAAGCGCGGGATGATAAGGTCCGATGGGGATGCTATAGCTCACTTCTCGACCTCCTTGTGCAGGTTGATGCCGATCGGGTCTCCGTCCCGTGTCATCAGGGACTTGGTGTTCTTGCGCCCGGTGAACTCGACAGCAAAATATTCGCGCGTTTCACGTTCTACCCAATCGGCCGCAGGGCACAGATCTGTAATGCTGGCAATCCGCTGCGCCAAAGTCGCAGTAACAAAGCTGAGGAGCTGTCCATTCAGATCCCATTGGTAGTGGAGGCGAATCTCTTTGTCCGGCTGCTCAGTGGCGGAAATGGCGACAAAACGCGCATTCAGGGCAAGCATCTTCATTGTGGTCGCGCGAACGTCCAGAGCCTGCGGCGTTGTCCACCAGGAACCGAACTTCCATTCCCATTCGCTGCCAAGCCCTGCGTCCTGAAGAGTCTGAACGAAATTGTCCGGCGCCGTATTCATTGCACATTCTCTTTCTGCTGGCTTACTGCCGCCTGTTCCGCTGGTTCAGCGTTCTCTGCAATTGGCGCAGCCTTTGCATCTGACTCAACTGCGGCGGGTGTAACGGCTGCTTTTGCTGGCGCGGCTGCTGGTGCAACCACCGGGCGCACGGGCCGCTTGCGCACCATGTTCAGCACCTGCTTCAATTCACCTTCCGTGCTGTAGAGCGGCGGAAGCTGCGACTGCATTGACAGCGTGTTCGGCTTGCAGCGCTCGATGCAGGCTCCGCAAAAAGCGCACTTGGAGGGATCGTAGGACCAGGAGTAGTTGTCGCCGCTGCGCGTGACAACGATGGCGTCCGACGGGCAAACATAAGCGCATTGCCCGCAGCCCACGCAGCGCGCCGCATCGTTGACAATCAAACCGCGATATTGATTGCTGGTGCACTCGTGCTTGTGCGGCAGGGGATAAGAGACCGTGCCGTGGCGAAGGTTCTCAAAGATCAAACGAAAAATGTTCACGAGAGGAACCTCACGTAGGCGGTTGTGGCAACGGCAAGAACGGCCAGGATTGCCGCCCAACGCCAGTAAAACCGGATGGACTGCTCGAGCGTGAAGCGTCCCGTGGCTGCCGCAAAGGTGGAAAGCAGCAGCACCTCGACAAAGGAAATGGCGACAAACAGAATTGCGTGGAGCCACCACGCACCGCCGGCAGGCACCACCATGGTGGCCACAAATCCGGTCAGCGCCACCCACTCCAGGCCATGAGACAGTTCCCACATTGCCAGCGCCGCTCCGGCATACTCGGTGAGCGGCCCAGAATAAATCTCCTGCTCCGCATTGGCCGTGGAGAACGGATTGAAGCGCAGCTTGGCGGGGATGCACAACAGGATGCCGAAAACGCCGATCCAGTGGCCGGGATTCCACGACACGCCAGCAATACCCGACAACTGGAACGTGTTGGCCGTTACCGCGATCGTGACAATGGAGAGGAGGAAAACGGCGTTGCAGGCAACGTTGAGAACCGCCTCGCGAATGGCGCCGATTTCTCCAAAAATGGAACCCGAGGTAAAGCCTGCCAGGATGAAGCAGATCGATGGAACCTCAAGCAGCGTGACCAGCACGACAGCGTCGCCTGTGAAGCCGCGCCCTCCCGGGAAGACAGGCAACAGGGCGATAGCGCCGACCATGGAAAGAACCGACATCGCCGGCCAAAGCCGCAACAGCACCGCCTCAATCCCGTGGCGCGATGGCGTGCGCTTGCCGAGCAGCTTAACAAAGTCATAAAAGGGCTGTAACAGGGGCGGTCCAATGCGCCGCTGCATACGGGCGATGGATTTGCGCTCGACCCAAACATAAAACCAACTGGCCGGAACCGCAAACAGAAGCCCGGGAAACAGAAGAAAGTGAATCAAGAGAGAGGCATTCATCTTTGCGGCTCTCCTTTCGCGTTCTCCGGAACTCCACGGTCGGCCAGGATCTGTGCGGCGCGCTGAATGCCTGCAACAATGGCATCCGGATGCGGCGGGCAGCCGGGGACATACACATCCACCGGAATGTATTTGCTGAGCGGTCCCACAATAACCGGGCTGCCTGCAAAAACGTTGCACGAGCCAGGGCACGAACCCAGCGCGACCACCGCCTTGGGCTCGCAGACCTGCGAGTAGATCGTCTTCACCGCTTCCAATGTGTTGCGCGTGACGGGGCCGGTGACGCACAGGATATCCGCGTGGCGCGGGCTGCCCTCTAAGTGAATGCCCAACTGCTCAACGTCATAGCGTGGCGAAAGGCAGGTCACCAGTTCGATATCGCAGCCGTTGCAACTGCCGGTATTGAGATGAAAAATGGACGGACTCTTCAGGCGGCTCCGGTGCATTAATCGCTTGAGCAGGTTCATTGATTCCCTCCCGTAAGGACCAGCAGTGCGTTGGGCCATAGGCCGCCAGCCAGCAGAATTGCGATCAAGCCCACAACAGCAAGCCGGAAGGGCAGGGTTTCAGCCGTAGACGTTGCCACATCCCCCTCGTCGCGCGGTCCCCACCAGCAGCGTGTGAGGCAAAGAACGTAGGCCACCAGCGCAAACATCGACGATAAAATAAAACCCGCAAGCAACCAATCATTTGATGCGGCTGCCGTCTGATAGATGCGCCAGCGCCCGGCAAACCCCATAAGCGGCGGCACGCCCAGCATCGCCAGCATACCGGCCAGGAAACCCGCCGCACTGACCGGGTAGCGCGAGGCCAGGCCGCGGGCGTTGTCTGTCAGCGCCCCATCCGCTTCCGGAGCGCTGATCGAAATAAACAGCAGCGCCTTGGCCAGCGCATGAACCGTGGCGGCGAACAGCGCGCCCCGCATTCCGAGTTCAGTGGCGGCAGAGATGCCCAGCAGCAGGAATCCCATATCTTCAATGGTTGAGAGCGCAAGCAGCCGCTTGAGATTCCGCTGGGTAAGCATCAGCAGTGAGGCCAGCAGTGAGGAAGCAAGCGCGGCGGCAATCCAGACGCCGCGCGGCTGAAGGAATTCGGGATGTGCCTGCGCGGTCAGGTAAAACTCGCCGAACGCGCTCATGTCGACTACGGCGATAATGACGCCCAGCACCAGCGATGGAAGCGCCTCGGCAACCGCGGGAAGCCACAGGAGCAAGGGCACAATCGCCAGCTTGAGAACAAAGCCGCCCAGCAGAAGCGCACGCGCCCAGGATGGAGCGCCCCATTGCAAAGCAATCTGCCCGGTGAACAGACTCGCGGCAGACAGCACCACCACGACGGAGTAGATCTGCGCCGCGCGCCTCGTAGCAACGCGCCACACCAGCACGAGAACCAATGCGCTGGCAATCTCCAGAAGCGCCGAGCGTTGGATCGGTTCCTGTGTCCACAGCGCGGCCACCGCGAAAACTCCGCTCAACGAGAGCAACGGAAACAGCGTATGCCAAGCTCTTTGTACTCCCGCCGCAACAAGCAGCGCCGCCAATGCAACCGCGCATCCGGTTCCCAGCAGAAACGGAAGCTGCTCCACGCTTTGCGCGGTGCGGCTCATTGCGGTGGCCGCAGGCGCAAGCCAGCACAGCACACCCACCAGCGCAATTGTCAGTCCCACTGTCCAAGCGATTACAGATTTCTCAACCCAGGCCATCACGCGTCCCAGCGCGGCGGAAGCAGCCTGCAAGCCGCGCCATGCGCCCAGGTAAATTCGATCCACATCGGTGTTGCGGTAAAACGGAGCCCAAAGCTTTTTTAAAATCGCGGAAAATTCGCCCGCGGGCAGGTGACCGGATCCGTTGATCGCTTCACCGCCGGTGAATATGCTTGCGCCTCCGCCTCCGACCATGCCGCTGCCCAGCACCACGCTGCCTTCTGCCGCAAGCGCGCGCGTTTTCGTCCTCGACATACCGGCCATGGCATAGACGAGTACGCCCAGGCCAGCCGATACAATGGCCAGCACCAGTCCGCCTGTCGTCCACAAAGAACCGGCATTGGGGGCAAATCCGAACCAGGAAACCTGCACGGTGGCGAGGCCGAAGAGCGGCAGGATGGGATTGATGATGTAATTGACAGCCAACTGCGGCGCCAGGCCCAGGATCACGCTGCCTAGGCCAAAGAGTCCGAGCGCCCAAACCATGGTGCGCGGCGACTCATGCGCGTCTTCGGTCTGCGGCGTCGTCGGCCCCAGAAATACTGAGCTGGTGGCTTTGACGCATGAGAAGATCGTGCCCACGCTGACAATCCAGGCGGCCAGCGCCGGTACAACCTGCCCCGCCTGCAACGCGGCCGTATAGAGCAGCCACTTGCTCGCGAATCCGCTCATGAAGGGCACGCCCATCATGCTGCCCACGCTGATCAGCCACACAATCGTGGTCTTTGGCATACGGGTTGCCAGGCCGCCGAGCTGATTCATGTCGCGCGTTCCCGTGGCGTGCTGCACAGAGCCGGCTGCCAGAAACAAGCCGCCCTTGAACAGGCTGTGATTCAGGCAGTGAAGCAGGCCAGCCGCAATGGCCAGTGGTGTTCCGATGCCGAGTCCGGTGATGATATAACCGATCTGGCTGACCGTGTGGTAGGCCAGCATACGTTTCAGATCGTGCTGCACCATGGCATAGGCGACGCCGACCACCATGGTGACGGTTCCGGTCCACATCAGGGCGGCGCCCCAGGAGTAGGGCCACTGATTGAAGCAATGCATACGGGCGGCCAGATAGACTCCCGCCTTGACGTAGCAGGCTGCATGAAGCAGGGCGCTCACCGGGGTGGGCGCATTCATGGCTTCGGGTATCCAGGTATGCAGCGGAAACTGTACGGACTTGGCCAGCAGCGCCACCATCATCAGCGCAAAAACTCCGCCGGTGAAGGCTTGAGAAACCGCGGGATTTGTCCATAGCGCGCTGCCTGTGCGGGCGTAGATCATCAGAATGCCGGCCAGCAGCCCGTATCCCGCAAGATGCGTCATCAGCAATACCTTGCGCGCGCCTGCAACCGAGGCTTTCTGCTTGTACCAGAAGCCGACGAGGCTGAACGAGCAGAGCCCCATCGCTTCCCAGCACAGATACAGTGAAAAAAGGTTGGCGCTGTAAACCAGGCCCACCATGCCGCTGATAAAGGTAAGCATGAAGCAGTAGAAGCGCGTGGCCCCGGGATCCTTGGCCATGTAGTCGATGGAGTAAAGCAGCACGATGGCGCCCAGTGCCGTGCCCATCAGGGCAAACATCAGGCTCAGCGCATCCACATGGAAGACCAGCGCCAGCGGTCCATCCCACGGCAAAGCCATGAAGTCGATTGCGCCACGCTGCCACACTCGCGGAAACGTGGCCAGCACGGCCGCACAGCTTGGCAGGCAGCAGGCAAGCGCCAGCACGCCCTTGGCGCGGGAAGAAAGAAAACGCGATGCAAGAAGCTGGAGGACGATGCCAGCCAGTAATGGCAACAGGGCCAATAGCGCCAGATTTTCAGATGAGAATCCCATCATCCTCCTTCGGAACTTTGCTCATGAATTGATGTGGTCCAAAGCGCCACGCCTGAAGCGCCGTTCCTCCGAAAACACGCACAATGGAGAAAAAATTTCCGTCGCCCCAAGCACGAGCATTTTTCAGCGGTAGTACCACTTGTCGATTTTGTAATCGTCCCCATGAACTGTGGGTGCCCCAGGTCTCGCTTTTGAGACCTGGGAAATCACCAATCTACGCGGTCTGGGTACTAGGTCTTTGACAGCTTGAAGTTGTACCAACGGTGGGTGCCCCAGGTCCCGAATTTGGGACCTGGGAAAGCACGAACCAGAGGTACGAAATTATGCTGTCAGAGACCTGGTGCACTCCATTCACGAGCGGTAGTTATTTCGTTTTCACCTTGGCAATCGCGGCCTTTGTTTTGTGAGCCACAGCCGGTGTCTCCTCCGGCGCAGCAGCCTCGACACGATCCGTCAATTCAACAAACGGCCTGCCATAGAAGCTGTCCAGCAGAATCGCGCGAAACTCGCTGATAAGCGGATAGCGAGGATTGGCGCCCGTGCACTGATCGTCGAACGCATCGATGGCCACGGCGTCCAGCTTGGCCAGGAAATCGGCTTCGCTGACTCCGGCTTCCTGAATCGAAGCGGGAATCTCCAGCTCCTTCTTCAGCTCTTCCACCCACTGGATCAGGTTTGCAACCTTTTCGTCCTTGGTTGCTCCACCCAGTCCGATGCAATCCGCAATATCAGCATACCGGCACCGTGCCTTCGGTCTATCGTATTGCGAGAAGGTCGCCTGCTTGGTCGGGTTGTCGTTGGCGTTATAGCGAATCACATTGGTGATCAGCAGCGCGTTCGCCAATCCGTGAGGAATGTGGAAAGCTGCGCCCAGCTTATGCGCCATGGAGTGGCAAGCGCCCAGAAACGCATTGGCAAAGGCCACGCCGGCCAGCGTTGCGCCGTTATGCACCTTTTCACGAGCCACCGGATCCTTGGCGCCATTTTTGTAGGCGGAAGGCAGATACTTCTTCAGCAGCTTCAGCGCCTGGATGGCCTGCCCGTCGGAAAACTCGTTGGCCATGACCGAGACATACGCTTCCAGCGCGTGCACCACCGCGTCGATGCCGCCAAATGCAGTCAACGACTTCGGCAGGTTCATCACCAGATTCGCATCGATGATGGCCATGCTCGGTGTCAGCTCATAGTCGGCAATCGGGTATTTCATGCCGGTTGCGTCGTCGGTCACCACGGCGAACGGGGTAACTTCAGAGCCGGTGCCGGACGTCGTCGGAATGGCGATCAACTTGGCCTTGATGCCCATCTTCGGGAACGTGTAGATGCGCTTGCGGATATCCATGAAGCGCAGCGCCAGATCGGTAAAATCGACCTCCGGGTGCTCGTACATCACCCACGCAATCTTGGCCGCATCCATCGGCGAGCCGCCGCCCAGCGCCACAATCACATCCGGCTGGAAGGCATTCGCCATCTCGACGCACTTGCGAACCGTCGAAAGGTTCGGATCGGCTTTCACAGAGGAGAAAGTCTCAACCTCCAAGCCCAGCTTCTTCAGCGTGTTAATCAAATCGTCGGCAAAGCCATTGCGGAAAAGATACTCGTCGGTAACAATCAGGGCGCGCTTTTTGCCGGTAAGCTCTTTCAATGCTTCCGGTACGCAGCCGCGACGGAAATAAATCGAACTCGGCAGTTTATGCCACAACATATTCTCTGCGCGCTTGGCGACAATCTTCGTATTCAGCAAGTGCTTCGGCCCCACATTCTCTGAAACTGAATTTCCTCCCCAGCTTCCGCAACCCAGCGTCAGGCTCGGAGACAAGCTGAAGTTGTACAGATCGCCAATGCCGCCGTATGAGGATGGCGTATTGATCAGCACGCGCGCCGTCTTCATCTGCTCACCGAAGAAATTCACGCGCTCCTTCTGCTGGTCCTGATCGGTGTAAAGCACGGAGGTATGTCCCATGCCGCCCAGCGCCACCAGCTTGCCAGCAATCACAACGGCGTCCCTGAAGTCCTTGGCGCGATAGAGGCCGAGGATGGTCGAAAGTTTCTCATGTGCAAAAGGCTCGGCAAGTGTGGCTTCCGTCACCTCGCCGATCAGCACCTTTGTCGTGGCGGGAACACTGATGCCTGCCAATTGCGCAATCTTCGGAGCGGACTGCCCCACAATCTTCCCATTCGCCTTGCCATCGACGAGGATGATGCGGCGAACCGCGTCCGTTTCCTTCGCGTTGAGGATGTAGCCGCCGTGGCGGGAGAAGCGGTCGCGGATGGAGTTGTAAATCGCATCCACGGCAATAACCGCCTGCTCTGAGGCGCAGATCACGCCGTTGTCGAAGGTCTTCGACATCAGGATGGAAGCAACCGCGCGCGTCTGATCGGCCGTCTCGTCAATGACCACCGGCGTATTACCGGAACCGACGCCAATGGCCGGTTTGCCGGAAGAATACGCGGCCTGCACCATGCCCGGGCCGCCCGTGGCCAGAATCAGCCTGACTGCCGGATGACGCATCAGTTGGTTCGTCAGTTCGATGGTCGGGGAATCGATCCACCCGATAATGTCCTCCGGAGCGCCAGCGGCTACTGCGGCGTCCAGAACCAGGCGAGCAGCCAGGCATGTGCACTTCCGTGCGCGTGGGTGCGGGCTGATGATGAGGCCGTTCCGGGTCTTCAGGCTGATCAGCGCCTTGAAGATCGCCGTCGAAGTCGGATTCGTGGTCGGAATCACGCCGCAGATCAAGCCCACGGGCGCGGCGATTGTGATCGTGCCGGCTTCCGCGTCTTCGCTCAGAATGCCGCAGGTCTTCTCGTCTTTGTAGCTGTTGTAGATGTATTCGGACGCAAAGTGGTTCTTGATGACCTTGTCTTCAAGAACGCCCATTCCAGTCTCTTCCACAGCCATCCTCGCCAAAGGAATGCGCGCATCGGAGGCGGCCAGTGCGGCGCTCCGGAAGATTCGGTCGACCTGCTCTTGCGAAAAGGTGGCGTATTTCTGCTGAGCAGCCTTGACGCGTTCCACCAGGGCGTCCAAGTCTTCCTTCGTAACGATCGGAGGGTTTTGATCTTGATTAGCTGAAAGAAATGTCTGGAAATTTGTCATCTGCTCCTCATAACTCTGCGCACGCCTTCTCGAACCGGGAAGAATACGCAGTCAGTTGAATGGCGATACTGAAGCGCCTGTCTCAGACCCGCCTGTGAAATGGATGGCGCAGCCGTTTGTTTGGCATACGTGCTATTCGATAACTTTATATCGATATCCATTTATCTAATTTAGGACTGAGAGGGCTTAGGAACTTGTGATAGCGGTCACATCCCGCAATAAAATGTCCGTCATATAGGCCAAGCTATGGTTTCTAATGCACTTATTAATAGCCGATAGCTCCGTGTGGTCCATCGGGCCAAAAATTCAGAAGATATTCTGACTCCCAGGCAGGTATATTCAAAGTCCAAGTGCGACAAATTTCGCCTTTTTTCTGGCGAAGGGTGGGCGCACACGAACCTCAACATCTCACATGCAAACTCCCCACGACCATGGCCAGGTCTCGGGGCCCCCGACGACAGGTCTTCGTCGCTGGGGTGAGGATTGGATTTTCAGACCTGGGATAGCACGAACGCACATCTCCCACTCTCATCCATCCACAAATCCACCGTGCCCCATCCTTTCGCCTTTTTCCTGGCGAAAGGGTGGGAAAGCACAAAATCACGCGGTCAGATTACTAGGCTGCGTTGGGATTGCCTGCGCGGATCTCGTCGAAGTATGGAGTGCATTGCTTCTGCACACATTCGGCGGCGTAAAGGTACATGGCGGCCGACCATGTCTGCCAATCCCGGCCGCTGGGCTTGCCATTTTGCGCGTGAATCCACTCATTGAAGCCCCACTCCGCCTCGTCCTCGTGCCACGGCTTCACCAATTCGGTCAGCGCCAGCAGTTTACGCTCCGCTAATTCCGTCTGTCCCGCCGCCACACAAGCCGCCACATAGAAGCCGCAGATAAACGGCCACACACCGCCGTTGTGATAGTCGCCAGGCCGGTTATATCGCTCGTATCGCGGCAGCCAGTCCTCATGGTGAGGCAGAATGTACGGAAACAGGCACGGCGGCAAATCCACGGCCAGTTCTCCGCGGCCCCGCATGGCCTCGCACTCGGCTTCAATCCATGCCACCAGGTTTTTTCCCCACTGTGGCGATGCAATTCCCGTCAAAATAGCTAGGCTGTTGCCCAGCAGATCGAAGCGGTCGCTGCTCATCACTTTGTAGGAGTAGAGCGCGTAGTAGGGTGCGGACGGCTCTACAAGTGCCTCTTGCTCGTAGCGGTTCTTATCCTCGCCATGAACCTCCAGGCGGCCCATCGATCCGCGCAATTGATCGGCTAACTCATGCTCGCCATACAAACGAAGATATGCATAGACGATCATATTGACGTACAGTCCATAACCCATTACGTACTGCTCGTCGCGCCAGTCGCTCGTCGGTAACTGGCACACCATCACCCTGTCGTCAGGACTCTGGTACAGCATCCACTGGAGCGCCTTCTCTGCTTCCTCGGCAAGAAACTCCGGCTGGTTCGTCGATTTTCTGTACACTGCCAGCCCAAACAGAAACAGCGGCGTTGAATCGCTCGACCCGCGATTCGTGGGATCGTGCGCAAAGGATGGGATGTGGCCATGCGGCGTCTGATTGTTTGCAAGCGCCACCAGTGTGCGTTCCAAAGCATCCGCAAGCTCTTCGTTGCCGGTGGCCAGAAACCCAAGCGATGAAATCATCAGGTCACGCGTGTACGGTTCCGGATATCCCCAGCCGGCGGTACGAGGCAGTCCCTGATACGATCCCCGTGCGTTATGCAGCAGAATGTGGAGAGCCGCCTCTTTGGCCTGCTCAATGGAAGCAAGTGACTTCTCGTCTAAAGACATAAACCCCTCGCTGACGTGCTTGGTTGCGCAGGCGGGCACTTATAACTCGTCGCGATATTTTCTGGTCTCTAACCGCGGTTTCTGTACCATCTTCCGTGCCCCACCCTTTCGCCTTTTTTCTGGCGAAAGGATGGGAAACCTCGAACCTGAAGATACTTAAATCACGCGGTCAGCAACCTAGCTAATTCCCAATCGGTCGGACACGATCTCAACAAAGCGTTTGGCAACCTGGTGATAATCAAACAATTCAACCACACGCTTCCGGCCGGCCTTGCCCATCTTCCGCCGCAGCGTACTGTCTTGCATAAGAGTCAAAAGGTACTTGGCAATATCGGGCACGCTGGCCCGGTATTCCGCAGTGCGCGGATATGGAAACACAATGTGCTGGCTGCGCTCGTAGTCGTGGCCTGCTCCAAATTTCCCCTCAGTGATCTTCCGCTCCTCGGCCACTCTTGCCAGAAATGCCGTTTCTCCGTGGACCATCGTGTCGCGAAATGCCATGGCATCAATCGCAATCACCGGCCTTTCGCAGGCGTTCGCCTCCACCTGAATCATTCCAAATCCCTCCAGCCGCGACGGCGCAGCGTAGATATCGCAGGCGGCCAGCAAGTAGGGCATAAAATTTTGCGAGACCACATTGGTTGAGTAGATGACCTTCTTGCCGATGCCCAGATCCGCCGCCAATTTCAGGTCGATCAGGTTCTGTTTTACTGTGCGGGATTGAGGCCAAACCTTGCAGACATATCTCCAGTCAGGTGCATCGGCATCAATCAGCGCCAGCGCCTGCATCACTTCCTGAGCGCCCTTGGATGCCCCATCGCCGCCGGCTGTCAGGATCATCAACTGGTCTTCCGATATCCCCAAAGCCTCGCGGATCGCCTGGACCTTGAAGTCCTTGCGGCTGTGCGGCGCGTAGAGATCCGTGCCGCAGCCCACGGGAAGCACAACAATGTTGTCCCCCTTGACGCCATCCCGGACATACACTTCCTTTACCCATGTGGAGGTGACCAGAATCAGTGGCAGCGCGTTCAGCACATCGCGATGTTCCGCGATATAACCATCGGCTACCAGCCACGGCACGGCTGTCATGCCAAACTTCTGCGGGTGCAAAACCAGGTTTGGAAGATGGCCCCAGAACCCTACGCCAACCACAACGTCCGGCTTGAACCAACGGTAGTACCACTCCTTTTCCAGCGATGATTCCAAATGTACCGGGTGCACATCCACGCCCATCTCGCGCAGACCCCTGCACAGCAGTTCTCCCTGTAGCGCCAAGCCAGAAGCCGGCGCCGGATATTCGGTCAGCACAAGTACTTTCAAGATTGTTGCTCCCGTAATGCCGTCCGCGATACCGCTGCTTGTGCCGAGTCAAAGCACCAGAAACCTTCTTCACGCGGAGTCGTCCGCGCTTCCCAGCTATCAGCTCCATACCCGTAAACATCCGTAATCAATCTGTGCTTTTCAAGCCAGATCTTGTCTGCCAATATGTCGCGCCGATCCGCATCATTGCGAACCAGAGGCAAGTACGCCCGTCCCCCATCTTCGTAGGCAAACATCCATAGCCGCTCTGTGTTGATGCGCCCATTTCGCCAAAGCTCAACCACGGCTTGGCAGCATTCACGATGCCGGCGGTGCTGTGTGTATTCGCCCTTCGGGCCGTGCGTCAAAATCAACTTGAAGCTGCACGCAGGCAATAAGTGCACAATGGTTTGCTGCACCTGCTCGATTGGCAGCGGTGCCTGATCGGGTCCGTCATCCAGATCCGCCATCTCGCCCACCGCTCCCAATTGCTGCAAGACGCGGCGGAACTTTGGCGCTCTGTCCAGGTCCGATGCTCTGCATAAGGTCACGACACGCCAAAGATACTCAGGATGGGCAAGTATGTAACCGCCGCACCAAAGTATCTCGTCGTCCGGGTGAGCGACAACAACAGCAGCCCGCGGCCTGGAGTCAGGCCTCATCCCGCCGAGCGTCACGGCGTTCATTGTCTTCCTCTACCGAAGCGCGAGCATCGCCGATGCTCGCGCACCCAACCCGTCCGCTCTGAACCAAGCTCATCTGCATTCAAATTGATCAACCGCATCCCCTTTGCACCGCACGAATAACTGAATATAGTACTGTGACTTGTCGATTTTGTAATCGTCCCCATGAACCATGGGTGCCCCAGGTCTCGCTTTTGAGACCTGGGATAGCACGAGCGCACATCTCCCACTCTCATCCATCCACAAATCCACCGTGCCCCATCCTTTCGCCTTTTTTCTGGCGAAGGGATGGGAAAGCACGAACCTCAACATCCCACATGCAAACTCCCCACGACCATGGGTGCCCCAGGTCCCAAATTTGGGACCTGGGAAAGCACGAACCAGAGGTACGAAATTATGCTGTCAGAGACCAGCCACAATGCGCTGCCTGCTTGCCAGGAAATACAACTTACTCCCGAATAAAAGCCAGCAGATCCATATTCACTCGATCTTTGTGGGTCGAACACAGTCCATGTGATGCGCCCTTGTAGACCTTCAATGTAGCGCCTTGAATCAACTTGGCCGCCAGCTTTGCGGAATCCGCGATTGGCACAATCTGATCGTCGTCACCATGAATGATTAACGTGGGTACGTCGAACTTCTTCAAATCTTCTGTAAAGTCGGTTTCGGAGAAGGCCTTGATGCAATCGATAACGCCCTTGAATCCTGACTGCATGCCCTGTAACCAAAATGAATCCAGCAGCCCCTGCGAAACCTTGGCTCCCGGCCGGTTAGCGCCATAGAAGGTCACGGCAAGGTCTTTGAAGAACTGTGAACGGTCGGCTAGTACGCCAGTTCGGATGTCATCGAACGCCGCAATCGGCAGTCCGAGGGGATTGGCTTCCGTCTTCAGCATCAACGGTGGCACTGCCCCAATCAGCACTGCCTTGGCTACGCGCTTTGTGCTCAGCACTGCCTTGGCTATGCGCTTTGTGCTGTAGCGGCTGATATAGCGTGCAACGCTAAGTTGGCCTAAGCCCATGACCACATGCGGCACGCGCTTTGTGCCGTAGCGGCCGATATAGCGCGCAACCTCTCCGCCTCCAGCCGAGTGGCCAACGTGGATAGCCTCTTTCAAGTCCAGTGCCTCCGTCAGCGTTGCAAGATCGTCGGCGTAAGTGTCCATGTCATTGCCATTCCAGGGCTGGCTCGACCGGCCGTGACCGCGTCGATCATGCGCAATCGTACGATACCCATGAGAGGCAAGAAACACCATCTGGTCTTCCCATGCGTCCGCGCTCAACGGCCAACCGTGGCTGAAAACAATGGGCTGACCTGTACCCCAATCCTTGTAGTAGATTTCTGTTCCATCTTTGGTAGTGATCGTAGGCATAAGACACCTCCATATTTCTGGTTGATGAATATCATGTTTGCTCAGGCAATCCTGCAAAAGGAATCGATGCGTTGTGGCTTTGTAACAGGGCACAACTTCAGTCGTGCCGCATAATGCTTCAAAATAAAGGTGGGCTTCAGCCCCTGCGGGATCTTTCCTTTCCACAACCGTCTTTTTGTTTGTTGCATCATGCCCTATGCCGGAACAGGATTGATATTCATCTTCTGGTTATTGCTCCAGCACAAAACAATTGCATAACCCAATAACTGTCATCCTGAGCGACCGGAGCGTAGCGCAGGGAGTAGAAGGATCTGCAGTTGTTCTTTTGTATCGCAATCCAATCGTGCCAGATCAATAGGAAACTGCGCGGTGAGTTGAACACGCCGCAAATTACTCTACCGAAAAATTCCCAGTAGATAGCACACCAGCAAAATCAGCAGCACTGTGCCAAGCCCTATGCCTGCGCCGCCGCCTGCGCCCCACCGGTTGTAGCCGTAGTAGCCTCCGCCACCGCCGAAGATGAGTACCAGAACAATAACCAGAACGATGATAAGCATTTCAAATCTCCTTCACTTTTGGTTGTAATTCCTGGGTTGTGCCACATACCTGATTGCGACCTTGGATACGCAATCAGTCGCGGCAAATGTTGCAACGCCTGCGTCTCTTCGCGCATTCATTTCCGCTCTAGGTATCCACCGCTAGTTTCTCTACCGTCTTCCGTGCCCCATCCTTTCGCCATTCTGAGCGAAGCGCAGCGCAGTCGAAGAACCTGCATCTTGCAATCCTGGCGAAAGGGTGGGAAACCTCGAACCTGAATGTGCTTTAATCACGCAATCAACGACCTGGCTCTCAGGCACTTAGAATCTGCTCCGCCGAATTCCTCTCGACAGGTTGGACAGGGAACATCAAAGGCGCAGGCTTCATCCGGCCAATACTGGCTTGCACAAATGAATGCATATAG
>Ga0224531_1000705_pt1 | contig 16060 bp, 8 predicted proteins | sample CBST100metaG_FD_179876 | JGI IMG/M metagenome (GOLD analysis project Ga0224531, IMG submission 179876) | Peat soil microbial communities from Stordalen Mire, Sweden - C.B.S.T100 | ecosystem: Environmental > Terrestrial > Soil > Wetlands > Peat | place: Sweden: Norrbotten County, Stordalen Mire... | reverse complement strand
AAAGACGAAGCTGCCCTCTTCCAGGTCGCGTGGGCGCAGTTCGCGGGCCGAGCGAATGGCCAGTCCGTCGCGCGCGTTTCCGCTGACCCGCATGAGCGTGCTGACCACCACCAGATCGGCATACGAGGTCAGCAGCGAGCCGGATAGATACTTCATCATGCGCGCTTCGCGTTCCGTGGGGTGCGCGTTGGAGAAATCTTCGCCGCTGCGGTAGGAGGGGCTGAGGTAGCGCTCCAGCGTCACCGGCCGCTCGTCGATCAGCCGCGTCATGCCGTAGTTGACGTCCGCGACCACAACCTGGACGGGCCGGTTGCTGGGCGCAAAGAGTGCGGCCAACGGCCACGGCGGAGTTGGCGCTGCAACCATTGCAGGGCGAAACCATACGGCCAGAGTCGTCAATAAAAAGAGTCCGGCCAGTGCCCAAGGCAGCCGTTGCAGCCAGAGTTTGGATCTAAGCCGTACTACCGGCTCTACGGGGGCGGCGTTTGCTCGCTGCTCGACGGGGCGAAAGAGCGTGGTGTAAGCCCCTTTGGGAATTTCCACGATGGCTGCTTCGCCGCGGCCTTCTCCATCGAAATACTCATGAAGCTTGAGCCGCAACTGGCGAACGTGCACGCGGACGGAGCTGTCCTCGACGACGCTGTAGTCCCGGGCCTTGCCGAAAACGGCGCTGCCGATGCGGTGCTCAGTCAGGTCTTGCGGCTGGCCATGCAGAGATCTCTCCGCCATGTAGCGCAGCAGGTCTCTGAGCCGGGCCGATTTTTGGAAGGAAGTGCTGGCGGTGATCCGTTCGATCAACTGCCAGCGTGCATCCGTTTTGAGATCCGGATCTACTTCCGTCATCAGCGCCTATTCCCGTCTCTGCACAATCTGCCCAAATGCGCGAACCATGCGAGTCCTTGAACCACCCGCTGATTGTAGCGCATCGATAGCGCGCGGGAAAGGCCTCCATTGATCAGCGAACCGCCGCGGATTTCCGCAGAATCTAGGCTGCAGAGACGCGGCTCAAGAGAACCTCCCCCAGTTGCCAATTCTTCGTATTTGCAGGCGTTTTCATATGTTTATTTGCGATTCACATGTAGATCGCATTGATTCTCAAAGATTTTCTCAGTAAACCCCTTTTCCAAGGTATGCGCGTTCCCTAAGGCTTATCAACGGCTTCCAAAGTCCGGTCTGTTCTGTTTCCGCCGGCGCGAAGGCCTGATCCTCCAAAAACGGCAAAGGGCTCATGATGAACGATCTTGCACAACGCTTCGGGCAGAACCCCATCCTCAGACCGCGCGACCTGCGCCCGAGCGTGGAGGGCATGGAAGTGACATGCCTGCTCAATCCGGGAGTGTTCCGCTACCAGGACAAGACATGGTTGCTGGTACGAGTAGCGGAGCGTCCGGCACAGGTACCTGGCAAAACCACCTTCCCTATCCTCAGTCCCGACGGCCGGCTTGAGATTCTTGAGTTCGACTCCAGTGATCCACGGCTCGACCTCAGCGACCCCCGCGTCATCAACTTTGACGGGCGAGACTACCTCACGACTCTCTCTCATCTGCGCCTGCTGGCGAGTACGGACGACATCCACTTTGCCGAGCCGGAAAACACTCTGCCTTTGATGGGGAGTGGGGAACTGGAAACCTACGGCATCGAAGACTGCCGCGTCGCGCAGATTGGCGACACCTACTGCCTGACCTACACACAGGTTTCCAGCCACGGCGTGGGCGTGGGCCTGCGCACCACCCGCGACTGGAAGGACTTTGCCCATGAGGGCATGATTCTGCCTCCGCACAACAAGGATTGCGCGCTGTTCGACGAGAAGATCGGCGGCATGTACTATGCGCTGCACCGCCCCAGCAGCCCGGAGCTGGGCGGCAACTACATCTGGCTGGCCGAGTCCCCGGACCTGGTGCACTGGGGCAACCACCGCTGCCTGGCCCACAGCCGCGAAGGATCCTGGGACAGCGCCCGGGTGGGTGCGGGAGCGGCTCCGATCCGGACCGCTGCGGGATGGCTGGAGATTTATCACGGCGCGACCAAGGAGAACCGCTACTGCCTGGGTGCTCTGCTGCTTGACCTCGATGAGCCCTGGCGGGTGCTGGCGCGCTCTGAGACGCCCATCATGGAGCCGCTGGCTCCCTACGAGCTGGAGGGCTTCTTCGGCAAAGTCATCTTCACCAATGGGCACCTGATCGACGGCGATCGCATCACGCTCTACTACGGCGCTGCCGACAGCGTGATTTGCGCCGCCCATCTCTCCATTCAGAGCATTCTGGACAGCCTTGCTCCCGCCGCGGGAGCCAAAGCATGAGCCGCCTGCGCAAAGAGTTCGAAGTTTTCCTGAGCTGTTCTCACTCCATGCAAGTACTGATGGTCTCGAACATGATCTATGCCTTGGTCCTGCCGGTGATCGAGGTCTTCGTGGCGGCCTACGTCATGCGGAACTCGCACGCCGTCGCCAAGGTGGTCACGTATCAGCTGTCCATCTACGCGGCCACGCCGCTGGCTTTCTACCTGAACGGAAAAATGCTGGGCCGCATTGGAGCCAAGCATCTTTACGCCGCCGGAATGGTGCTGTCGGGCGTGGCCATGGTGCTGATGATGCAGTTGAGCATCCTGACCCCGCTCGGTGTTGCCACTTCGGGATTCACAATGGGGCTGGCCACCGGCATCTTCTGGGCCAACCGCGGATTCCTGGCGTTGACCGCCACCAACGACGGCAACCGCAATTACTACTACGGGCTGGAGAACTTCATAGCCAGTTTGGCCGCAGTCGTGGTTCCGGCTCTTATAGGCTGGTTCATCAGCGGCACCACTCTTTACGGCTGGCTGGGCGGGATTCCCAACCGCGCTTACCACATTGTCGCCTTCGTGGTTTTTGGCCTGACGATTCTTGCGGCCGGCATCCTAGAACGCGGTACGTTTCGCAATCCGGAACGTACCCGCTTTGTCTATTTCAGCTTTCATCCGCTGTGGCGGCGGATGTTGGAGTTGGCCCTGCTCAAGGGGCTGGCACAGGGATACATTGTCACCGCGCCGGCCATGCTGATCATGATGCTGGTGGGGCAAGAGGGGACTCTGGGCGCGACCCAGGCCATCGGCGGCGTATTCTCCGCCTTCCTCATGTATATGGTTGGCCGCCTGGCTGCGCCGCAGCATCGCAAGATTGTTTTTGCTGCGGGCCTGCTGCTGTTTTTTCTGGGCGCGGTCACCAACACATTGCTCTTTAACGCCGTGGGCGTGCTGATCTTTATTGGTTGCCTCATCGTTGCCAAGCCGCTGTTGGATATTGCTTACTATCCGATCCAGTTGCAAGTGGTCGATGTGGTTTCCCGCATAGAGAACCGCAACCAGTACGCCTATATCTTCAACCACGAATTCGGATTGTTCACCGGACGCTGCCTGGGATGCGGATTGTTTCTGGGCATAGCGTACTGGTGGTCCGGAATTGCAGCGCTCAAATACGCCCTACCGGTGATTGCGCTACTGCAATTGTTGTCCATCCGGGTAGCTGGACAGATCTCAAAGGGTCTGGACACGGCGGGAAGAACCTCCCCCGTCGCAAGCTTTGCCGGACATACTACGGAGGCCTGAAAACATGTTTCACAGGAGACACATGATGATATACAGAAGTCTCAAGACGCAAAAGACAGTGCGTCTGCTGGTCTGGCTGTTGGCGGTGATCGGCTTGGTTGCCGGCATCCCCGGCCTGGCCCAATCGGGCAGGGGAACTTTGACCGGCTCAGTAAAGGATTCCACCGGCGCAGTTGTTTCAGGCGCTTCACTCGACCTGACAGCGAGCACCACAGGTAGTCATCGCGTTGCAATTTCCAGCGCTGAAGGCCTGTTCACATTCCCAGAGCTTGCGCCAGGAATCTACTCGCTGTCTGTAACCTCGGCAGGGTTCCAGTCGTATACGCAGAAAGGCATTACTGTTTATGTCGGCAGCACGGGAACCGTCAATCCTATATTGACGGTCGGTGCGGCTACAGAGTCTGTTACGGTAACCAGCGATGCCTCGCAACTGCAGAGTGAATCTTCTGACATCGGCACAACTGTTTCAAGCGAGCTGATCGAGGATCTTCCTCTCCAGTTCAGCGGAGCGCCTCGTAATCCTCTGCAATTTGTGCAGCTAACGCCCGGATTTTCAGGTGTGAATACAAACTCACCGACAACCCAGGGCGGCTTCAAACTGAATGGCGGCCAACAGGCCGGCACTGACATCTTGGTAGATGGCGCAACTATTGAACTTGCTTCTGCCAGCTTGCAGATGAACTACGGAGTCAGCGTTGAGGCAGTACAAGAGTTCAAGGTAATGACTAATACCTTCGACGCCCAGTATGGAAGAACGAGCGGAGGTCTTGTCAACCTGGTAACAAAGTCGGGTTCCAATTCCTTGCATGGATCGGTCTACGACATCCTGAAAAATAAATCGCTGGATGCCAATAGTTGGATTAACAATTTGGAGGGAACAAAGAGGTCGGTCGACACCCAGAACGATTTCGGCGCTCTCATCTCCGGTCCGGTCTACATCCCCAAACTCTATAATGGCCGCAATAAGACATTTTTCATGTTCAACTATGAAGGCTTCCGATTTAATACGGGAGGAAACAGCCTGGTTTCGGCTCCCACGCCCGCCATGCTGGAGGGAGATTTTTCCGCCCTGCTAACGCCGGTCACGGTCTATGGGACCACTTACCCTGCACACATTCTCTACGATTACACCACATGCACAGGTGCTAATCAGGGCAAGACTTGCGAGGCTTACGCCAACAACAAGATCACCAAATCGCCTGACGCGGTTTATAAAGCCATGTCCGCGTATCTGCCCGAGGCGTCCTCGACAGCGACTTCGCCATATAAGAACATCGAGCAGGTGTCGAAGAATATAACCAACGCCAACATGTACGAGATACGCATCGACCAGAACATTGGAGAAAAACAGAAAATTAGTGCTAGCTATGACTATGATTGGCGTCCGACTGGCTACGTTGTGAATGGTTATCCACTGGACTCCAGTTCCACCAACCAAAGAACACACTATGTGCGCTTAGGCTATGACTACATACTCAGACCTAACCTCTTGAATCACTTCAATGCGGGCTTTAGCCGCCGTTATCGCGAGGAGTTCAGTGGCATAGGGAGCTACGGGGGGAATTGGCCTTCCAAGCTGGGACTCAAGGGAGTCGCAGACACAACATTTCCACAGATCGAATATAACTATCCAGACGAAGGAGCTATGCCGAGCGATGGCGCCAATCAATTTTACGATAATACGTACCAATATAACGACACCGTGTCCTGGCAGCATGGCCGCCACAGCCTGAAATTCGGCGCGGAAACTCGCCTACAGCAATTCAATATCCACATTGAAACTGGAACTTCAGGCGAATTTGGTTTCGGCACTGGCCCAACCAGCACTTCGGACGAAACCGCCTCAGGATATTCCAACTCTGGATTTGGATATGCTAGCTTCTATCTCGGAGCAGCTACGAGTGCGACCATCAAGTTGTCTGAGGTGCTTGGCTGGCGAGTAAAATACTATGCTGGTTTTGTGCAGGACGACTGGAAAATCACTCCCAAGCTGACTGCCAATCTCGGTTTCAGATACGAGATACCTACACCGGTCACCGAAGCCAGTTCTAAACAATCGTTCGTGGATACAACACTTGCGAATTCGGGAGCCGGCGGACTTCCTGGAGCCTATGTCTTCATGGGCACAGGAACGGGTAGAACGGGTCAACATGGCTCTCAAGACACTTTCCACAATTCGTATGGCCCGCGTATCGGATTAGCCTATCAGGTAAATCCAGGTACTGTGGTTAGAGCCGGATACGGAATTTACTATCAGAACCTGAAGGTAGGCGGTTACGGCGAAGACGACTCGCAGGGCTTCTTCGGGAGTTATACCTACCCGACTTCCGCCAGTCCACAAACTCCGAAAGTCGTTCTATCGTCGATCTCGTCTTATCCAGGAAAGACCCCGCCATTTATTGACCCCACTATAATGAACGGCTTGTCGCCGACGTTCATTATGTCCAAAACTGCGCGCCCAGGAACTACCCAAACCTGGACTCTCGATGTGGAGCAGCAACTCCCTGGAAAAGTTGTGCTGGATATCGCCTATGTTGGTGATCACGGCGATCACCTGCAGGCATTTATGCATGATCCCAACCAGGGACTTCCCAGCAATCAGTCCCGCGGCGCTTGCCTTCAGGTTGACATTAATGCACAGGCCAGCAGTTCGGTGTGCGACGGCCAAACTCGAGTTGCAGCTCCGTATGCTGGATTCAGCGGCACGGTTTCTCAGGCATTGAGGCCGTACCCGCAGTACGCTTCTGCGATTGTGGACTCCGCAACGATGTCCGATCCATTCGGCACCTACACGTACCACGCTCTGCAGGTTTCGATGCAAAAGCACATTTCTGCAGGTCTTACTGTGCTTGCAAACTATACCTGGTCGAAGACCCTAACCAATGCCGACTCAGAGTATCCGACGCAGTCTGCGTGGTCCGGAAATAACAATTCTGGAGCGCTGAACACATACAATCTGAAGGTCGAAAAGGGGCTTAGCCAATACGACATTCCACAACGGCTGATTCTGAGTTACACCTACCAGCTTCCCTTCGGTAAGGGCAAGCAGTTTGCCAATAAAGGAGGGGTTGTCAATGCGTTAGTTGGCGGCTGGCAATTTGCGGGCGTCCAAACCTACAAGAGTGGAACTCCTCTTTCTGTCAGTTCACCAAACTGGACCTCCGGAATCTTCGCTGGAGGAGATGCCAACCTAGGCGCCACGGCGCGCCCGAATGCAGTTGCCGGAGCCGTCCTGAGTGACCATGGCAGCGGCGGATGGGTGTATGGGCAAAGCCGCCGATTGAGCACGTCGGCGTTTACGGTAGCGCCGAACTATAGTTTTGGCAATGCACCGCGGGCACTCACTGTTCGCGAATTCGCTAGTCACAGTGAAGACTTGAATGTCTCTAAGCAAATCCCGCTGTATACGGATAAGCTGAAAGCAGTGTTTCGAGTGGACTTTTTCAACGCGTTCAATCGGGCTGGACAATTTACAGGCTTCAACACGTCGGTAGGCACAAGCGGCTTTGGCCAGGCGTCCAGCCGCCAAAACGATCCACGCAGTATTCAGGCGAACCTCCGAGTATCCTTCTAAAAGAACAAAGTCTGACGGGCCTCTTCACAGAGGCCCGGAAGATAGGATTGATCGATGGTCAGCTCCATGCCATTTCGCCTGCTGCTGTTTCCCGGCGTACTCGCCATATTAGGCGTCTCGCTGTTACCTGGCAGAGCGCAACAGGCCGACACTGAAGTTCAAAAACATTTTCTCGCTGCTCAGCAAGATCAACAGCAGGGCCGGCTCGATGTAGCCGCACAGGAATACCAGACCGTGCTCCGCCTGCAACCGGGATTGCCCGAGGCCTACGCAAACCTTGGCCTAGTTTACTACGCACAATCAAAATTTGACGAGTCCGCGCTGGCTCTGGCGGCCGCTGGAAAATTGCGGCCCGGCATGCGTGGCATCAGCCTCTGGCTCGGGATCGATTACGTGAGATTGAATCGGCCACTGCAGGCTGTTGCGCTGTTGCGCGAAGCTGTCCGGCTCGATCCGACAGACAAATTGGCGCAAAGCTGGCTGGGAACAGCCCTATGGAATGCGGGGAAGATCGATGCGGCCTTGCTTCAACTACGAGCTACCGACGCACGATTCCCCAACGATCCAGATTTTGTCTTCGCACTAGGCGAGGCTTATGGAAAGGCCGCCAGTCAGCAGACCGAACAGCTTCTTGAAGAGTCCACTGGCACTGCTCTCTCTGACCTGATCTATGGGGACATCTATGCCGGAGAGCGTGACTGGACCAAGGCTGAAGGCCATCTGCGCCGCGCGATTGAACGCGATCCGCACTTGCTGCAGGCGCGCTTGGATCTGGCTGCGGTTTTCTTGGAGCAAGCACACCTTCCTGCTGCGCAGGAGCAGATAGAGCAAGCGCTTCTGGTGGCTCCGCGATCGGCTGCCACACTGGCGCGCAGCGGAGAATTACTCATCCTTCTACAGCGTCCGGCAGAGGGTCTCCCGCGTATCGAAAAGGCGATTGAGATAGACCGCAGTGAGACGCTTGATGCACTGGGGCTTCCTGTCGAGGACCGCATAGGCGGCGCGGCTGTGAGCGGGGAACTGCTTGCCCTGTGCGGCGAAGCGACGCGTACTGTGGAAGCAGATGCAACGTCAAGCCCAGCCAAGCCGGTTGCTCTCGCTGCTTTGTATTCGCTAGCGGGTGATGCGGATGCAGCGTTGCGCTACAACCAGCGCATTGCCCCAGCGCGGTCCAGCCAAAGTTCCACTGTGAGCCTCTTGGCGCAGGCGATGACGAAGCTTCGCCTGCATCGTTATGACGATGCCGAGCCGCTCCTCGTGCGTTGGATTGCGGCACACCCCGAAGACCGTGCAGCACGCTATCAGTTGGTGCTGGCGCGCCGGCAGATATCTCAGGCGCAAATCGCCCGACTGCTTGCGGTCGCACCGGATTCCTATCATGTGCACCAGCTTCTGGGGCAGATGTACGTCAGCCTCACGATAGCGAATGAAGCCTCCGATGGCCTGCAGCAGGACGACAAGGCAATCGCAGAATATCTCGCGGTAGCTGCGGCGCGGCCCGATCTTCCAGGAGTACATTTCTGGCTCGGGCACCTTTACTGGAAGCATGGCGAAACCGATCATGCGTTTACGGAATTTACACGGGAACTTGAATTGGATCCAGGTCACCCCGAAGCCAACGGAGAGCTGGGCGCTGCATTGGTGGCGCAGGAGCGTGCCGTAGAAGCCATTCCGCACCTTGAGTTGGCCATTCGCAGCAAGCCCGATCTGTGGCCCGTGTACGCGCAGCTAGGCCGAGCCTACGCCATGCAAAAGGACTACGTTCGCGCCGAGCAGATGCTGCGCCACGCGCTAGCGCATGATCAGGACGCATCCGCTCACTATCAGCTTGCCCTCGTGCTTCGCGCTGAAGGAAAGACAGCGCAAGCCGCTCAGGTCTTTGACGAGGTGCGCGCCATCAAAAGCGAGAAGATGGCTAAGCCGTTCAGTGAAGATAAATCCGGCCAGGGAGCAAAGCAATGACATGGAGCCGCTCGATCGCTTGTTCAATGCTACTGCTGGCATCTGTTGCCTTGTTGCGCGCGCAGCCTGCGCCGCTGGATGAAGGGGTCAGGCTCATTCGCGAAGGGCGATTTGCCGAGGCGCTGGTCAAGCTTGAACAGGCGCATCGTAGCGCGCCGCGCAACGCGATCATCGAAAACCTGATGGGAATTACCGAGACTCAGCTTGGTCACATTGGCGAGGCCGATAGTCATTATCGCAACGCGATTCGTCTCGACCCTGCGCAAGCCGCGCCGCATCGCAATCTGGGCTTCAATCTGCTGAACCAGAAAAATTATGCCAGTGCGGAACCTGAACTGCGCGAAGCTTCTCGCCTTGCACCCAACGATAACTTCGCTCACTACTATCTATTGCTGTTGGCCCTTGCTACGGGCCGTGATGCCGAGGCGCAAGAGCAGGCAGCGTATGCCGGCCCGTTGCTCGACAACGATGCAGAAGCTGCTGCGGGACTGATTGAAGCGGAGATTCGCACTGGCCATGCGGATGAGGCAAGCATCAGGATCGAGAAGTTGGAGAAAGCCGATCAGCTCTCGTCGGCACGGGAGTATCAAATCGCAATCTTGCTCAGCAAGAACGCGCACTATGCTCAGGCAGTTCACTGCTTCCGGCGTATTACTTCGCTAGAAAACTCCTGGGAGAACCGCTATAACCTTGCACTGGCTCTGCTCTACGACGGGCTGTCCAGCGAGGCGTCTACGCTGTTTGTAGCGTTGCACACGGAGCGGCCTGCCAATGCCGATGTGCTCATGTTCCTCGGCTCGGCATTTGAGATGCAGCAAAAGATGCCCGAGGCGTTGGAAGCCTATCGTGCCGCTGCCGCTACCGATCCCTCCAACCCGGACCATACGCTTGACTACACGCGCTTGCTGATGGATATGGACCGCTACGACGAAGCGATCCAAGCGGTGCAGACGGGCTTGGGAGAAACCGACGCGACTGCGCCGCTCCAACTGCGCTTGGGCGCGGTGGAGATGGTCAAGGGCAACTACGATGCAGCGCGGGATGCATTTCATGCTGCGCTTGCTACCGACTCCGAACTCGATGCCGCTTATGTTGGTCTGGCGCAGACCTATGCCCGCCAGGCGAACGATGCCGAGGGGCTACATATTCTTGAAGCAGCACGCGCCAAACGCCCCAGCCGCTATCTTCTGGAATATTACTTCGGTATGTTAGCGAGCCGGATGGGGCGCGAGCAGGAGGCAGCCGTAGCGCTAGAAAATGCGGCACAGTTGCAGCCGAATTCCATCGACCCGTTCTATGAACTGAGCAAGATCTATGTCGCGCAGAAAAACTGGCCACAGGCGCGCAAAGCGCTAGAGCATGTGATCGAATTGAATCCTCAATTCGTGCCTGCCCACTACCAGCTGAGCCGCATCTATGCACATCTGGGCCTGAGCGCCAAAGCCGAACAGGAGGCGGGGCAAACTCGCACGCTGATGGATGCGCAACGCGCGGCGTCTCTCCGCAAGCAGCGCGAACAGGGAGCAAGCTTCCAGCCACAGACTCCTCAAACGCCCGCACCTTGATTGTGAACCGGCAGCGATACTGCCTCCTGCTGAAATTACGCACATCGATTCTCTGACTCTCAACTATGCAAGGAGTAACTTAATATGGCCATCTTTGGAAAACTGGATAGACGTGAATTTCTTACACTTTCCTCACTCACTGCTGCTGCAGTTATGCTGCCGCATTCCTTGCACGCAACGGAGTCAGCTGGATCAGGTCTTGTCTCTCTCCAGGTGAATGGCGATGCACAGCGTGGCTACGGAGTTGCGATCCTCTATCGCGGAAAAGTCATTGCCCGGCATCATCAGGGCGGAGAGTTCTCTGCCATTTTTCAAAACAGCGAGCGCAGCCTGGAAGACCGCGCCGATGAATGGAAAGCTACATCGTGGAGCGGCGATGGTAAGCACCTCAATCTGATCGGAAAGATAAAACTGGCGAACCTGCGCACAACAGTTTTTGTCGAGGTTGGCTATGAAGTTCTTCCATCGCAAGTGGTCAAGAAGACGATCAAATTGCGCCAGGAAGATATGTACTCTCTGCTCTACCAGATAACCAATCGCCTGGAGCCTGAAGCACCCCCGGCAAAGCTTTGGAGCTTCGACCATGCAGATTGCAAAGGCGGGGCGCTGCACGAATATTTTCCCGCCGCCGGTTTCCGTACATCCAATGGAGTAACGGTCGGCCTGCTTACTGATTCAGGCTATCGCAATCAATGGAGCCGCATCATCCGGCGCGATGGAACGCCCGTTAAACTCGCGCCCGCCAGCATCCAGGATCTGAATCTCTATCTTCTTCCGACTGCCGCCGAGTGTGCGCAGAAGGGAACCTTCATTCAGCAGACATTCGGTGAGTCCACGGTTCAGTTGTCTGGAGAGGGATCCCGCACTCGCATCGATCTGCCGGCGCCTTCGCAGTGGAAGAATAGTGGCAATATACAAGTTGAGCAGCACGACGGCATTGTTAAGCTGTCTCCTAACACTGCGAAGGATTACGTACTTCTGCCATTCGCAGCTAAGGGTGGCGAGATTTATTCCGTGCGTTTCAAATATCGCTCAGCTGTTCCTATTGCGGTTCATGCGTGGGATACCGACGATCAGTATAAGAAGCTTGGCGACATCACCCTGTTCAACGACACGGCCGCGGAATCCCCAACAGCCTTTACGGAATTTCGCCATTCCTTTGTAGTGCCCGCGCTGCAAGGCACAGGCGTCGGTTTCGCACTTTCGCCCACGGATTATGGAGAAGCTGCAAAGCGCCCCAGTGGCAAGCTGCCGTCCATTGAGGTGCGCGATCTTGAGATCTTCCGCATTACAACTCAAAGCCAGCCCTACCATCGCCTGGAAATGGGCCATGCACAAGCAAAGACGGTTTTCGTCTTTGCCAATGATGCGGTTCCCGACACACTTGGCGGATATCGCCTGGCCAGCCAGTTGCATCTCGCTGACGGTCTCGGCTTTAAAGGTGGAGAGACGGAAAGGGTGCTCTATGCGGACGTGATGATGTTGAGCTGGAGCGCCGATATTGAAGGTCAGCGCCCTATGTTGGCACCTAGTATCTGGTATTCGGCGGCGGGAGAGATGTATCTGCGCGACAGCTTCTATGCGCTCAACGGCATTCATAACCGCGAACTGAACGAGAAGGTCTTTTCTCTTTGGGCCGACAATCAAGGCGATGACGGCGCGATCAATACGCTGGTGGAGCCGAGCATCGCGAACCTGGAACGCAAATCCAATGACTCCACGCCCTTGTGGCTGATGTGGGCGCTTCTCAATCGCCGCCGCTTTGGGACAAAGCTACCCATGGATAAAGTGCAGCGAGCGGCGGAATACTGCATGGCCGCTTACGATCCCGATCGAGACGGCATTTGCTCCGCCAAGTTCGTCATGGGCCAACTCGACGTGATCCAATATCCAGAAGGCACCAGCATTCTGTGCGAGAACCAGGGAATGCTTGCCATATTGCTGCGAGTAATTCGCGAGTTACAGGTCCCCGGATTGAGCGCATCCATTTCCGATAACTACATTGCCAAGGCCGAAGAAGCTTATCGAAGCTACTATGATGCAAATCTGGGATTTATGCGTCCGGCGCGCAACATAGGCGATGGCGTCGGCTTTGCCGACATATTTCCGGAATTTCTGTCCTTGTGGCTATACAAACGGAAGATTCTGACGGATGCCATGGTGGTTAGCCACCTCAATCACATTCCGGTCATGTTGCCGAGGAAGGATTGCCCTTTCCCCGGCGAGGGCGGCTCGGTGCGGCCGATCTTTATCGGCTTGTCAGCAGGGCAGAAAGAATGGAGTTACTTTACCGAAAAGTGGCACCCGATGGTGAGTGACGCCTATGCCGCAAGTTATGCGGACAAAGCGATGGACGGCGTATATTACAACGGCGGAAGCTGGATGCGGATTGAAGTGTGCGGGTATGTTACGGGTAAGCTCCACGGATGGAAACCGGCGGAGCGCGCGATTGCTAACCGTCTATGGGCGGAAATCCACACAGATGAAGACTTCCCGACCAGCCAGGAGTACCTTCCTACCGAGACCAAAAATCCGTTCTATGGATACCACCGTGTTTTCGCATGGAATTCATTTGTGCTTCAGGCCTTGGAGATGGCGCAGCTTCGTTCGCCAGAGATGGACCCAGAATATAAGACCCCAGCTCATCTATCTGACTAGCATCGCACTACGCTGCAGCCAGAGAGATGTGAAAAGGATGGGTATCTGCATGACGCATATACCCACACGTCTGTAGGCTTGGCGCCGATCGACTGGGCAGAGTCACTAGATATTGGCGCTGGAGTTTCTGCCCAGTCGAAATTGTGGCGACTATAGACGGTCAGAATCCGAAAAACTCAACAGCTACTGTACAGGGGGCGAGATGCGTTTGGGCTGAGCCTTTGGCCAGATCCGGTAAGCCATGCATAATCAACCGAGCAGCATGTCCGGAACCGGCCTCGCGCCGTTTCAATCTGATTAGAGGCTACTTGCTTCCTCTGTAGATGAAAGTGATGGCTCGCAAGAAATGCTTGGTGTGCGGAGAACGTGGACTCGTGGACCGAGTACGTTCACGTTGCGCAATCTGCTGTACGATTCGAGCTCGTATGGCTCTGGCAAGCCGTCCACAACAGAATCATCCCATTGGCGGAGGACGCTTTTAATGATGAGCGAGAGATCGGTGCGAAAAGTGGCGTGGGCCATGTACTGTTCGTCCAGGCGGCTCTTTGCAGGAAGAATGACCGTGTGATAATAAGTGTCCAAATAATGCTTAGGAACGCGGGCGAGAGCTTTCTCTTCGCGTGCAAAAGCGAAGGTGGCTGCGCCTGTGATCCCCGGGCGGTACAGCAGATCAGCAATCTGGTGTTCGGGAAGCTTGGGGCGCGCGCCTACTAAGCTCATATCCCCCATGAGCACATTCATCAACTGGGGCAACTCGTCGAGCTTATAGCGGCGCAGAAAAGGGCCTACGGGAGTGAACCGCTGGTTCTCGGTTGTCGTGACGGCATGATGCGCGGTGTCTCCAGAGTGCGTCATGGTCCGAAACTTCAGAATCGTAAAGGTCTGGCCGTGGCGTCCTACCCGCTTTTGCAAAAACAGCACAGGACCAGAGGACGTTAACCGGACGGCCAAGGCGATCAACAGGAAAATCGGGACGACCAGAGGGAGCGCTAGTAGAACGCAAATGAAATCAAACACACGTTTTGTGCCGGATTGCGGCCACGAACTCGTCTGCTCTTGGACCAAACTGATCGAGGAGGGAGAATTAAATCTCAGTTTCCGATGGGAAACTTGTTCCCCGAGCACGTCTTCATTGTCGGAAAAGATATTCTCCGCAGGCCGTTCTGAATGAAAATCCTCAAATATTGCCTCGACTAACGATTTGGTGCTCACCGTTTCCTCCAAGAAGTGACAAGGATTGGTCCCACCGAAAAACAGGAACTCCGCTTGTTTGCAACGCGGCGGTTGTCTGGTATGACTGATTCATCCTGCTAAAAGTCACCCGTTTCGAGAACTGAGGCCCAGTATGCTTGGCTCGCCGTATCGAGCAAAGCCGAACTTTAAAGAACTACATGGACTCCCACCTAGGTATCACCATTCTTCAGCGTTGGCCACGATGATCTAGAAACTTTGCACCGCCGGTCACTCGCTTTGGAACATTACGTCTGGGGGGAGCACAATCAACTTCCAAGGAACATCTCAACATAAACAACATTTTCTCAGGGGCTAAAGCCCACTTGATTTGGATCCTTTATCGCACGGCCAAAACCTGTACCCTAGCACAAATCAACCATTCGCAGAGATTCTCTTAACAGAAGCACTGCGTTATGCCTAATGGCACTCGAGTAAAATCATAGCATAGGCTGCTCGACAGAACTTTACCAGCCCCAGCGAAAAAATTGGCGTAGAAGTCCAGTCGAAACTAATAGAGAAATCAGACGTATTGGCGGAATAGCTATTTACTGAATGATCAATATCATTTGCAATGTTTAATAAGTATCAACTAAGAATCTGGCGTAGCAAAAGCGCGATTGCAGTGTATCGGGCTTGAACAACGGGCACCATGCTCGAATTTGTTAGATATCGCGAAGAATTGCTCTTCGCATCTTCATTACCGCCTGCACGCGTGGCTTGATTAAGAAGATTTGGGCATCGTATAGACTCTAAGTTGATCGACTGGTTGTGCCTCAGGGCGATTCATGGTCGCCTTGAGCGCGAGGATCGTGGTTAACGCATTTCACCACGCTGGAAGGAAAAGCCTCCAGCTCATGGTCACTGTGGGGTCCGTTTTCGCCGCTGAAGCTGAAAAACGGCTGAATGAAGATATTGGAGGACGAGGTGACAAGGGGAGGGCAGATTCTACGTGGTGTTTCAGCGTGACACGGTATGTGCAGGGATGAGAGGGCGACTTGGCTGCCAGATGATGCGGAAGCAAGAGTTGCGGTCGCGACTGTGGATTTGACCGTACTTTAATAACCCCCGGTAGAGAGGTGGAGCATGATCAATCCGGGGGATTGGGGCGCGCCTTAGTTAGTCATGGTGCGGCACCCGGTGCATCATTGTGGGCCGGCCGAACTATATTTAGATCGTGCTAAAATCTACGACATGAGGATCTTGGAGTGTGTTAGAGGCAACACGGAGCGCGGCGTTGGCTCTAGCCTGCATCGGTCTGTGCCGCAGGTTCGCGGGATAAAGCAGTTCGGATTGGTCCTCCTGATGCCTTGGCTGGCAATAGGGCTGTGGGGACAACAACAGTCCCTGACCAATTATTCTGAAGGCGCGCAGAGTTCGAACTCTTCTGAAGGCTCGCAGAATTCGAATTATTACGAAGGCTCGCAGAATTCGAACGCTGCCGAGTGCGCGGATCCTCTGCTAGCCAGTTCGTCGCAGTGTTCCGGTC
>Ga0224531_1000703_pt1 | contig 16091 bp, 15 predicted proteins | sample CBST100metaG_FD_179876 | JGI IMG/M metagenome (GOLD analysis project Ga0224531, IMG submission 179876) | Peat soil microbial communities from Stordalen Mire, Sweden - C.B.S.T100 | ecosystem: Environmental > Terrestrial > Soil > Wetlands > Peat | place: Sweden: Norrbotten County, Stordalen Mire... | reverse complement strand
CGCGTCGCCATGCGCTGCGACAAGACCGACATCAGCTACTCAGCCATCATCAGTTTTGCCTGCGGGCTGATGCTGGTTAAATCCGTCCACACGGCCTAATCTGCGGGTTTTGCTGTCCTGGCCGGCGGGAATCATGGGGCCGGGGGATGCTAGGCAGACTCCGGGTGTCGCTACGCCGCGCCAGCCAGCAGCTTCGGCATCCGGATCAGGTTGTAGGCCGCCGCCGACAGCGTGAACATCCAGCCCGCCCGCGCCGTGCCGCGGTAGCGCGTCTTGCGCTGTCCGCCCACCGTCTTCATCCAGCCGAACACCTCTTCGATGCGCTTGCGCACACGCAGGCTCACCTCGTAGCCGGCATGGCGCGTGGTACGGCCGTCGATCGCAGAGCGGCGGCACTTGTCGTTCTGGGCAACGTGCGGGGTCACGTCGAGTTGCCACATCCCGGCGACGAAGTCGGCCGTGTCACATAGGCCTTGTCCGCGCCCAGCGTGATGCAACCACCGGCCGACAGGTCCCCGACCGTCGCCTCGGCCGCCTCGCGCTCGGCGGTGCCGGTGGCCGTCGTGGTTGTGGCATCCACCACCAGGCCGCTCCTGTTCTCCATCCCCACGTGCCCCATGTGGCACAACTTCGCCGCCTGGCCCGCAGCCTTCTTATAGAGTCGCGCGTCGGGGTCGGTGGTCGAGGTGTGCGTCTCGTTGCTGCGGTTGGTCCGCTTCGCGGCCCAACCCCCATGGAAGTCGCGCTCGCCATTGCGACCGTCGGCGGGTGGCTCGCCGCTGCCATCCTTCGGACGGAAGCTCTTCATCGACGCCCCGTCGATCCGCTTCGCGGCTCAACCGATCAGCGTGCCGTCAACCGAGAAGTGATCGTCCGACAGCAGCGGCGCAATCTGCGGGTCGGCCAGCAGCGCCCGCAGGAAGCCGCGGGCGATGTCGCCTTCCAACAGCCGGTCACGGTTCTTGGTGAACACGCTCACGTCCCACACCGGCGCGTCCATCGACAGGCCCACGAACCAGCGGAACATCATGTTGTAGGTCAATTGCTCCATCAGTTGCCGCTCCGAGCGCACGCTGAAGAACGCCTGCAACAGCAGCGCCCGCAGAAACTGCTCGGGCGGGATCGACGGCCGCCCGATCCCCGAGTACAGCTTATTGAATGTCGGGGACAGCCGATCCAGGGCCGCGTTCGCCAGCGGGCGGATCACGCGCAGAGGATGGTCCTGCGGTACCATCGTCTCCGGGCTCAGGTAGCTGAACATCCGACCAGTCTGACGATCCGTCCCGCGCATCCCTCAAAAACCCCTCAGCCGCTATGACCACAGAGAATCCGATCGACGCCGGTCCGACAAGGACTTCTTCCGCAGCCTGCTAAAGGCTGTCGAGATTGCGCGATCTGTTCCAACCTCGGCCTAATCAGCAGCGACGTTGCGCCCGAGGCGTCGCCGGATGGCAGTCTATTGTCCCGCTGACGAAAACCGCGCGAAGATTGCAATCGGCCTGCCAACGCCGATCGGCGCAGCCTCCTCGCCCCAGGTTGAGCAGATACCTTACCTTGACTTTCCTGTGGATGGGGAGTACCCGCCAACAAGCTTGGTACGTTCCATAGTTCGTGCCATTCCAAACTCGCTTGGGGAGGACGCCATGATCAAGTTAGGCTTCGTGAGCGCTATTCTGGGCCAGAACACCTTCGAGGAGGTCATCACCTTCGCGGCGAAGCATGACTTCCAATGCGTCGAAGTTCTCTGCGAGCCGGCCGGTAAGACCGACCGCAAGTATGGCGGCATCGCTCATATCGACGTCGAAAGCCTGACCGCGCCGAAGGCACAGCAGATCAATGCCTATGCGCGCGAGCACAAGGTGCAGCTCTCGGCGCTCGCTTACTACCAGAACACCATGCATGAAGACGAGCTATCATCTATGGATGTTTCTGTCTGGCCCAGAAGATCTACCAGAACACCATGCATGAAGACGAGGCCAAGCAGGAAGCCGCTATCGCGCACCTGCTCAAAGTGATCGACGCGGCCGCCATGCTCGGCCTGCCGAACGTCAACGCCTTCGCCGGTCGCGTTCAGTCGAAGCCGCTCTCCTACAATTTCGGGCTCTTCAAGGAGCTCTGGACGCCGATCATGCGCCATGCGGAAGCGAAGGGCGTCAAGATCGGCATCGAAAACTGCCCGATGTACTTCACGAAGGACGAATGGCCGAACGGCTGGAACATCGCTTACTGTCCGGCCAACTGGCGGAAGATGTTCGAGCTCGTCCCATCCAACAACCTCGGGCTCAACTACGACCCGTCTCACCTACTCTGGCTGCAGATCGACTACGTCAAGCCCCTCTACGAGTTCAAGGACAAGATCTTCCACGTCCATATCAAGGACACGAAGATGATGAAGGACAAGCTCGACGAGGTCGGCATCCTGGCAACCCCGCTCGAGTTCCACGCGCCCAAGCTGCCGGGCCTCGGCGAAGTGCAGTGGGGCCGGTTCATGAGCGCGCTCACGGACATCGGCTTCCGGGGCTGCGCCTGCATCGAGGTGGAGGACCTCGCCTACCAGAAGGAAGAAGGCGACGTCGAGAACGCCCTCGTCCAGAGCAACCGGTTCATGCGCCAGTTCATCGTCTGAGCGCGACGACAGCCGGATGACCAGCGATCGGGCTCATGCCACGGGGACGGTGAGCCTCGATCGCGACCCCTCGCTTCAAACCCGCAGCTAGACCGTCGCAACGGGCCCGGCTGTGGGCCGTCCCCTCACTGTGAAAGGGCTCATCATGGAAACTGCGAGCAGATTCCTGAGCTACGGCATGATCGGCGGCAGCAGAAATTCCTTCATCGGCGTCGTCCAGCGCAAGGCGATCGCGCTTGACGGCACCGCCGTCCTGAAGGCCGGCTGCTTTTCCAGGAATGCGGAGACCAACCGGCAGACCGGGGAGGAACTCGGTCTGGCAGAGGAGCGCATCTACGGCAATTACCGCGAGATGGCCGAGCGGGAGGCGGGCCGGTCCGACAAGGTCGACTTCGCCGTGGTCGTCACCCAGAACGCCAGCCACTTCGAGATCGCCCGGACCTTCCTGCAGGCCGGCTTCAACGTCTCATGCGACAAGCCGCTGACCATCAGCAGCGTCCAGGCCGAGGAACTCGCGGCGCTGGCGCGGCAGAAGGACCTGCTGTTCTGCGTTACCTACACGAAGACCGGCTATCCGCTGGTGAAGCAGGCGCGCGAGATGATCGCGCATGGCGACATCGGGGAGGTGAAGTTCGTGCAGGGCGAGTACCTGCAGGACTGGCTCGCGGTCGCCGAACAGAAGTCGGGTGATACCAAGCTGCCGCTGTGGAGGGTCGATCCCAAGCAGGCGGGCGAAAGCAATTGCCTCGCGGATATCGGCACCCACCTCGAGAATCTCGTTCTGTACATGACGGGGTTGAAGCTGCGCGCGGTGTGCGCCCGGCTTGACACGTTCGGCAAGAGCGGCGGCTCGCTGGACGACAACGCCACGGTGCTCGTGGAGTATGAGAACGGGGCGCGTGGGGTGTACTGGAGCTCCCAGATCGCCTACGGGAACGACAACGCACTGCGCTTCCGCATCCTCGGCAGCAAGGGCTCCATCGAATGGGATCAAGAGAATCCGAATTCGATGTCGGTGACGTACTTCGACAAGCCGAAGGCGATCATCTCGCGTGGCCGGGATGCCCTGTATCCGCTGGCGCAGTCGTTCTGCCGCATTCCGGCGGGCCATCCCGAGGGGACGTTCGAGGCGTTCTCGAACATATACAAGGCGTTCACGCACGCGATCCTGAAGCGGAAGGCAGGTGAGCCGCTGACCGCGGCCGACATGGACTATCCGCACGTGGAGGCCGGCGTCGACGGCGTGCATTTCGTCGAAAAGTGCCTCGAGAGCACCCGCAACGGATCGGTGTGGGTGAAGTTCTGAGGAGCCGCGTACCGGCGGAAAGACACCGCTTCTGATGTTTGGGTCGCCCGGGCGAGCGTTCATGCTCCCGGGCTTGTCTTGTCCAGATGCTGATGCTGCGTCGCCCTCTTGCGGGCATCGGCCGCGATCAGTTCCGCATCAGCTCATCGAGCTGCGCGACCGCCTTGCTGATCGCGGCCTCCGGCGTTGCTGTGTGGGTGACGGCGTCATGCACCGCGCCCCCAAGAATCTGCTCGAAGCGATGCTCGGAGACGACCGCGTTGCTCCCCGGCCTCGGCACCGGCATCCACCGCGGCACGGTGTTCTCGAAGACGTCGAAAGCCTTGAGGTACCATGGAAAGATCGAGAGAACCTCGGTGTTGTTGCGCATCTCCCGGGTCGGGATCGAGGCCCCGAGGATCGTCGAGACGGGTGTCAACTTCGTGCAGGCCCACTTGATGAATGCGAACGCTTCCTTCTCATGGGCAGAATTCGCATATATCCCGAGCGAATAGCCGCCGAGCAGCGGCTTGTTGCCGGGGATGACGTCGTAGCCGATGTTGCCCACGATCCGTGACTTGTTGCGGTCCGTGATCCCGGCGGCGTGCGAGGAGAACAGGACCATCATCGCCGCCTTTCCCTCGCGGAACTCGTCGACCTGCTCTTCCCACCAGTAATGCGGCGACGCGGTGGAAGCATAGCGATAGCTCTCGCAGTAGTTCCGCAGCGCCTTCAGCGCGATTTTCCTGTCGAGTACAAAGCGGCCGTTGGCATCGAATTTCGCGCCGCCGAAGGCGTAGAGCCTTGGGAGGAACTCGCAGAGGGCTCCGCTACTGGACATCCCTCCGAGGGTCGTGCCGTAGAGGGTCTCGGACTCCGGATTGAACGCCTTCGTAAAGAAACGCGCGACGACATTGAACTCGTTCCAGCTCCGCGGAACCGTTAACTCGGCCCGATACTGCGCCTGGAACATGGTTTGATATTTGAGACTCGTGAACAGATCCTTGCGATAGAACAGGAGCTGCGAGCAATACATGTACGGTAGGGCGAAAACGCGCCTGCCGTACCGCGCGAAGTGATCGGGGATACCTGGGATGAACTGATCGAGCAGCGCCTCGTTGCCGTCCGCCGCGAGGAGGTCGTCGAGCGGACGCAGCAGCCCGGACTGGGCGAGCTCGGGCAGCCAGGGAATGTCGACCTGGCAGACATTATACGAGCGGCCAGCATCATGGTCGGCCACGATGTCGTACAGCGCGCCGTACTTTACAGTCGTGACGTCGACGTCGATTCCCGAGCTGCGACGGAAGTCGTCGAGGAGGCAAAGCGTCGCATAGGAGGAGGGACTCTCGAGAAGAAGGACGCGCACCGTAACGGACTGGCGTCCGCTGGGGCGAGTATCCTGCCGGACGAGCGGAACCTCAAGGCTGGGTTCGGAGAAGGAATCGTCGAGAATGATCCGGCATGGCTCGTGAAAGGCGTTGTCCACGTTGTCGAGTAGCGTGTTGGCGACAAGCTCGCCGAGATGCATGTAGGGGCGGCGGATCTTGACGATCATGGGTTCGCTTACGTCCGCCCACGAATCGCTCCAGAGGCTGACGACCTTCGGGGGTGCGTTGCGAGTGTGGGTGAACGAGAGGGCCTTGAGGAGGCCCTCGGCGATCAGGGGACTGGAGGTGACGATCGCATCGGGCGGGACCCCGGCCCGCAGGACGGTGAACGCCATGTTGAAGGCGCTCTCCTTGTCGAGATTCGTGATAGCCACTGCCTGGTAGGGGTTGTCCGGCAGATGCTTCGTCAGCGCGTCGCGGTAGCCTTCGATGGCTTGCCTCTCGGTGTAATACTCCGGCGGCCCAGCCATGAGCGCAATCTTGCGATACCCCGCCGCGATCAGCCTAGTGACGGCCTCGTGCACGTGCTTACGGTTGTTGAAACTTAGGAAATTGAATTCCGAGTCGCGGATTTCCCGCTCGACGAAGACCGTATTAATGCGGTCGGCAAGAAGTTCCTGGAACTGGTCGGCGTTCTGCGGCTGGCAGGTGGCGATGATGAGGCCGGCGACGTAGTTGCCGCGAATGACCTCGAGGATCCGCCTCTCGTGTTCCACGATGTCGGAAGTGACGTAGAGCGTGGCGGTGAAGCCCCGGTCGCTTAGCGTACGCTCGACGGCCCGATAGAGCTGGGCAAAGGTGCTGTCGGCAACGTTGGGAAGTACCACGGCCACGTTCGTCGACTTGCTGGTCTTAAGGCTCCGGGCTGCGGCGATCGGCCGGTAGCCGAGTTGCCGGATGGCGCTTTCGACGCGCTCGATCTTCTCCAGGCTCACGCCGCGGTGCTTGCGTAGTACGTTGGAAACCGTGCCGTGTGAGACACCGGCCAGCCGGGCCACGTCCTTGATTGTCGTCATTCTTGCCTTTCGCTCTGCCGTCACGGACGGAACGTGACCAAACGAAGTCATTTTATCACTCATCGCTGCGGCTGTGCACCCTGCAGCCTTGTGGAGTTGTGGCGGTGGGGACGAGCGCGTCGCTTCTTGCGCAGCGAAGGCTGTGGCGGCCTCACTCGCCGCCCGGGCTCGAGAGAGAGCCAGGGCGGCGTGCGCGGGAGAGTGGCGTTCAGTCGAGCTGGTCCATGACAGATCGGCCGTCGAGGACGCCGATTTCGACTTCGAAGGCTCGTTGCTCACTGGGTGCGAGCATCTAGATCTGTCCCTGCCGGAGCAGCTCGGCGCGGCCGTCGAGACGGCCGGTCGCGGGCTCGAGCCCGACGACGTACTCGTGCTCGCCCATCATCTTCCACTGCAGGAACCGCGGGAGAGTCTCTACGCGGTACCGGACATAGGCGCCGATCCCCAACCCCTCGTTGAACAGTGCGGCGAACGCCCGGCCGTCCTTTGCTTTGAGGGTATGGTAGAAGCACTGCTCGACATACCCAGCCTGCGGCTCGATGAAGCGATCGTGCTCGGCGGTACCGGTCGCCGCCACGGCGTCGCGCGGCTCGATGGAGCCGCTCGACGTATGGAGGCGGGTGGCCGCGCTGACGATCAGGTAGCCGAAGTTGCAATGGTAGAGCAGCATGAGCGGCTCGGGCTTGGAGCCGGCGTTCTCGACGACGTCGCGGATGACGTACTCGTCCCCCTGCCAGCCCTGGGAGACGCAGACGTCCTCGGCCGGCGTGTTGCTGATCCGGCCATGCAGGCCGAGACTTTCGTCGCCGTCCTGGCAAGGCACGCCGATGTTGGCAAGGCCGCCGGTCGTCAGAAGGCCTGCGAAGAAGTTGCGAAGGAATCCATCGAAGCCCTTCTCCTCGAAATACGGGGCCGCCACGACACCGGTCTTGGACACGTAGCTGACCTGGATGCCCTTGTATGATACCCAGGCGATGTCGAGAGCCCGCCCGGGGAGCACAGTGAACTCGAAGCCGGTTCCCGTCCTGATGTCAATGGCCTCGACCCCCTTGGCCCGGCCCGAGGTCAGCTCGCAGGCGCGGGCTCCCGCGATCTGGGACATCTGCCCCACCCTTCGCGAGAGATCCGCCTTGCTGATCGTGCGTCCGTAGAGCTTTGCCATCGTCGATTCCTTTGCCACTGTCACAAGACCTTCGGCTTCGACGCCGGAGGCACCGCGTCATGGCGTCGGGCGGGGCGAAACATTGCCCCCGCCCGGCCCTCTCCTAGGCTTCCTTCGCTGCGGCCGCGACCAGATCGCCAAGGTCAGACTGATAATCCGCTGCCTTCTTGAAGAGTCCGATCAGGCGGTCGTAACGACGCGCATTTTCTGGGATTGGCTCGACGAGTTCCTCGGTCTCGTGCAGCGAGTCGATGCGATCGAAATCCTTCCACAAGCCGACGCCGACCGCGGCCACGGCCGCAGCCCCGAGCGCCGCCGCCTGCTGGTCCACGTTCGACTTCACCACCCGCATGCCGTAGCCGTCGGCATAGATCTGCCGCCACAGCGCGTTCTTGGCGCCGCCACCGACGATCAGCATCTCGTCGCTGATCTTGGTCAGCCGGCGGATCTCGTCGAGGCAGAGGCGCAGGCCGAGGGTGATGCCTTCCATCGCCGCGCGGAACATGTCGGCGCGCGTGTGGCCGAGGTCGAGCCCCATGAACGCGCCGCGGATGTTGGCGCTGCGGTCCATCGGCATACCGCCGCCGAGGCTGGGGTTGAACAGCAGTCCCTTAGCGCCAAGCGGCGAGCGGGCGGCTTCCTCGCAGATCAGGTCGTAGACGTCGCGGCCTTCCTGCTCGGCGCGGGCAGCGAGATCCGGCGCGAGCTGTTCGCGGATCCAGCGGAAGCTCGAGCCGCCGGAGGCGATGCAGAGGGCGGAGGCGAACATCCCCGGCAGCACGTGCGCGAACACGTACGGCCGGCTTGCATCATTGATCAGCGGCTTGGCCGAGGAGACCGCGATCCAGGAGGACGAGCCGAGGTTGTTGTAGACCCGTCCCTCCTTGAAGGCCTTCGCGCCGAGGGCCATGCAGGAGTTGTCGACGCCGCCGGCGACCACCTTTACGCCCGGATGCAGCCCGAGGGCCCGGGCGGCCTCTGGCGTGATCTGCCCGATGACCTGGGTCGATGGCACGATCTCCGGGAAGATGCGGGCCGGCAGGCCGGAGGCCGCGATGAGCTCGGGCGAGTAGCGCCAGTTCAGTAGGTCATAGACCCCCGAGCCCGACGCATAGGACGGGTCGGTGCACACCCGGCCGGTGAGCCGGAGGTTGATGTAGTCCTTGGTGCCGATGATCTTGTCGATCCGCGAGAACATCTCCGGTTCGTTGTCGCGGTACCACAAGATCTTGAAGAGGCTGTAGAGCTGCGGCGAGAAGCCGTTGCCCGTGGTGCGGTACCAGGCAACCTCGTCATAGTGCTTGAAGTACTCGCGCGTCTGTGCCACAGCGCGGCCATCCGACCAGATCGGCGTGAAGGGGCGCAGCAGGTGTCCCTCCCGGTCGAGCGGCACCGCGCCGAGGCTGTGGCCGGAAATGCCGCAGCAGACGATCTCGCGCGGGTCGGCTTCCGTCTTCGCCAGCAGTTGCTTGGTGCCCTCGACGACGGCGTGCCACCAGTCGTTCTCGGGGCTCTGTTCGTGCCAGCCGCTGTTGGGATACCGGGTGTTGTAGGAGACGAACGCGGAGGCGAGACAGCGGCCGTCACGATCGTAGAGCGACGCCTTGCTGCCTCCCACACCCAGGTCCCATGCGATGATTCTGTCCATGGCCTTCTCCCTGCCTCAGTAGCCGCTCTTCAGTGTACCCCCGGCGGTGAACGGAAGGTATCCGTTCGCGTCCGCCCGCTTCTTGGCTTCGTCGAGGATGGCTTCCGTGGAGCGCGTGCCGATCCGCACCGTGCCGGTGGCGATGACCGCCAGGGCCGCGTCGAGGTCACGCACGCCGCCCGCCGCCTTCACCTGTACGCGGAGGCTGACGGTCTTGCGCATGAGGATCAAGTCGGGGATGGTCGCGCCGCCCTTGGCATAGCCGGTCGACGTCTTCACGAAGTCCGCGCCAGCGGTTTCGGCAAGCCGGCAGCCGGTGACCTTCTGCTCGTCGGTGAGGTAGTAATTCTCAAGGATCACCTTCAGGAGCGCCGAGCGGGCATGCGCGGCCTCGGCTACGGCATGGATGTCGCGTTGGACGTAGTCGTTCTCGCCGGAGCGCAGGCGCCCGATGTTGAGCACCATGTCCACCTCGACGGCGCCCTTGGCGATGGCGTCGATGGTCTCGTCGACCTTCGACTCCGTGGTAGCAGTACCGTGCGGGAAGGCGATCACCGTCGTCACCTTGACGGCGGTTCCGCGCAGCTCCTCGATCACGATCGGCAGGTCGCTCGGCCGCACGCACACCGAGATGCAGCCGTAGCGCTTAGCGATCGCGCAGCCCTCGCGCAGTTCGCTCACCGTAAGTTCGGGACGCAGCAGCGAGTGGTCAATGACCTGCGCAATCTCCTTCAGAGAAATTAGTTTCTTATCCATAACGGCTCCTTGGTGTTACGAGAGTGACGCGACCAGAGCGGCAACAGGAGGGGGCCACGATCGGCCCCCTCCCACGCGCGCTGTTACTTCCCGAACACGCCGCGATGCCAGGCCTCGAAGGCAGGCAGGCCTTGCGCCGTGATAAGGAAGGATGGGGTGAACTTGATGTTGTTCTCGAGCGATCCCCTGGGATCGAAGCCAAGCATCGTCATCGTGTTGTCCACGCCGAAGACCCTCATGCAGTAGAGGATCATCGTGCCGTAGTAGCCGAAGTTGTACTGGCGATGATCCACGACCGCGTCGATCACGCCCTGCTTGAGGAACTGAACGGATTCCTCGGACGCGTCGAAGCCGACGATCTTCACCTGGGATGTCTTGCCGGCGGCGACCACGGCCCGCGCCTGCGCCGGGGCATTGTAGACGTACACGCCATAGAAGCCCGCCAGATCCGGGGTGCTGGCGAGGATTGCCTCGGAGTGCGCGTTGGCGACCTGCGCATCCTCGCCGTCAACGTCCTCCTTGACGACCTGGATCTTCGGACCGAGCGCCTTCTCGAATCCAGCAATGCGTTCCTTGGCATTGAGCGCCGTGAGCGAGCCCACCTGGAGCGCGATCTTGCCGCCGTTGGGCAGGTCCTCGGTCATCCGCTTGCCGAGCAGCGAACCGGAAAGGCTGTTGTCGGGTCCAATGTAAATAAGACGGCCACTTGTTGGCGCATCGGAATCGAAAGTCAACACCGGGATGTGCTTGGCGGTCGCGTCCTTGACCACCTTGTCGAAGGCCCCCGGATCGGACGCACCGAAAATGATCCCATCCACGTTCTGGGCGACATAGCCCTCAAGCACTTCGATCTGGCGGGAGACGTCCTCCCTAGGTGGGTTCTCGAACTGTGCCTTGGAGCCGGCCTTCAGCGCGGCGTTCTGGACGCCGACGCCGACCTCGTCCCAGTAGGGGTGCGTGACTTTGCCGAGCCCGCCGAAGGTAAAGGAGTTGCCGGCGACCGCGGTGATCTGTGGCTTAGCGATCATGGCGTGCCAGGCCTCATAGGCGGGCAGGTTGGTCTTGTCGATGACGAAGGCCGGCGTGTTGAGGATGTTCCCCGAGCGGTTCGCCTTGGGGTCGAAGCCCAGCATCACCAGGGTGTCGTCGATCCCGTACACCTTCATCATGTAGAGGACCATGCCGCCAAAGAAGCCGAAGTTGTACTGGCGGTGATCCACGACGCCGTCGATGTAGCCCTGCTTGATGAACTGCACCGCCTCCTCTGAGGCGTCGAATCCGACGATCTTGATGTCGCCGGGCTTCTTTCCCGCAGCTATGACGGCGCGGGCCTCGGCCGGCGAGTCGTAGACATAGACGCCATAGAAGCCAGCCAGATCCGGGGTGCTAGCGAGGATCGCCTCGGAGTGCGCGTTGGCGACCTGGGCGTCTTCGCCGTCCACGTCCTCCTTCACGATCTCGATCTTGCTTCCTTTGATCGCGTCCTTGAAGCCGTCGATGCGCTCCTTGGCATTGAGCGCCGTGAGCGAGCCCACCTGGAGCGCGATCTTGCCGCCGCTGGGCAGGAGCTGCTTCATCCGCTCGCCGGCGAGCTGCCCGGAATGGTAGTTGTTGGGCCCGATGTAGATGAGCCGGCCGCTCTTAGGCGCGTCGGAATCGAACGTCAGGACCGGAATCTTCTTGGCCAGCGCGTCGTTGACGACCTTGTCGAAGGCGCCGGGGTCAGAGGCTCCGAAGATGATGCCATCGACGTTCTGGGCGACGTAGCCCTCGAGCACCTCTACCTGGCGCGCGACATCCTCCTTGGGAGGATTCTCGAAGTTCACCCTCGAGTTCGCCCACAGCCCAGCGTTGGTCAGGCCCTGGCCGACCTCGTCCCAATACGGATGCGTGACCTTGCCGAGCCCACCAAAGGTGAACCCGGGGACCTTGACGGGCGCGTTCACCTTGTCCGCGGCAGAGGCCGGAGCGGCCAGGAACAGGCCGACCGCGGCGACGGCTGCCAGGGCCGTCTTCAAGGCATTGGCGACGCTTCGTCTGCGCATAGTATCCCCCTCACAATGTCTTCGTTGCGTTGCACGTCCGGTCCTTGCGCCATTTTTCGTTGGCTGTCCCGGACCCTAGACGCCCATCAGTTCCTCTGCGCGTCGGCGGCGTTTGGTGCTGACCACGTCGATTGTCACGGCGAGCACGATGACGGAGCCGACTACGAGGGTGTACCAATAGGCGGAGACGTCCATGAGAATCAGCGAGTTATCGATTACCACCATGAAGGCGGCCCCGAGCAGGACACCCGGGACGGTGCCGACCCCGCCGAAGAAGCTGGTTCCCCCGATGATCGCGGCGGCGATGGCGTTGAGCTCGTAGCCGCTGGCCACGCTGGGCAGCCCCTGGGCCATCCGGCCGGCGACGATCACGCCGGCGATGCCGACGAGCAGCGAGGCCAGCATGTAGGCGGCGATGAGCACGCGGGTGACAGGGATCCCGGAGAGCCGCGCGGCTTCGATGTTTCCGCCGACCGCGTAGATGTTGCGCCCCAGACTCGTGCTGTTCAGCACGTAGGAGACGACGACCATCACCACGGCAAGAATGACCAGCGGAACGGGCACCCCGAGAACGATGCCCTGGCCGACCCAACGCAGATGCTCGTCGGCAATGAGGATAGGATAGGACCTGGTGACGCCCGTGGCGAGTCCCCGCCAGATCGAAAGTGAGCCCAGGGTGATGATGAAGGAAGGAATCGCCCACTTGCTGACCGCGACGCCGTGATAGAAGCCGATCACCATGGCGGTGGCGAGCCCCGCGCCGAGAGCGAGCAGCGGCGGCCACCCGGCTCGGGAGACCAGCATCGCCTCGACGACCCCCACCAAGGCGACGAGGGCGCCAACGGAAAGGTCGATACCCGCGGTGATGATCACGATCATCTCGCCGAGCGAGATCAGGCCGAAGATCGCGATCTGCCGAAGCATCACCTGGAAATTGAACAGCGTGGCGAAGTTCCGGTTGAAAATCTGGATGATGATGCAGAGCGCGATGATCGCGTAGACCACGGTCATCTCGCGACGATGCAGCAATCTCCTCCAGCCGCTCGGGCTGGCGGCTTTCCGATCGGCCATTGCGAGGCCCCCCATCTTGGGGCCCTGGCTCATTGGGAAACCCTGCGCTTGCGATTGAGGAGATCGAACATGACAGCCAGCACGATGACCAGTCCCATGACGAAGTCCTGCCAGAAGTACGAGACCCGGAGCATGTTGAGGGCGTTCATGATAAGGCTGATAAGCACGGCACCGATCACCGTTCCCCAGACCGTTCCCGAGCCGCCCGTTATGCTCGTGCCGCCGATGACCGCGGCGGCGATGACGGAGAGTTCCAGTCCGTTGCCGATTCCGGGCATGCCCTGGCCGAGGCGTGCGGCGTAGACGAGGCCGCCGAGTCCGAAGAGCACTGCGGCCTGGATATAGGTGAACGCGATCACGCGCGACACCCGCACGCCGGAGAGGCGGGTCGCGACGGCATTGTTGCCGACCGTATAGATGTAGCGGCCGAGCGGGGTGGCGATCAGGATCGCTGCGACGATCCCGGCGACGACGATGAGCAGGATAAACTGGAGCGGCACCCCGAGCAGGCTTCCCTGCCCGATCATCAGGAAGTCGGCGTTCGCGATCTTGACCGGGTAACCCTTCGTCAGCACGAGGACCACGCCGCGCCAGATCGACATCGAGCCGAGCGTGATGATGAACGGCGCCAAGCCCACGCTGTTGATGAAGAAGCTGTGCACGGCGCCGATCGCGACGCACACCGCCACGACGGCAAGGACGACCAGCCCGATCGGCAGCCCGGCCCGCAGGCCCATGGCGGCAAGAACGGAGGTCAGAGCGACCACGGCACCCGCCGAAAGATCGATCCCGCCGGTGATGATGACGGCCATCTCGCCGATGGCCATCATCCCCAGCACGCCGACTTCCTTGCCAAGAAGCTGCATGTTGTAAATGGAGAGGAAGCTCGGATTGCCGACGGCGATGACCACTGCCAGCAGCACGATCGCGAGAACGGTGGGCAGCTCGCGCGCGGCGAGAACACGGGAGAGGACCGTCGGCTCGCCGACGAGGGCAGGGGCGCTCATGCGGCGCTCCGCATCAGGGTGGTGGAAGAGATCGCGCGGGCCATGATCTTTTCCTGGGTGGCTTCGTCGTGGGTGAATTCGCCGGTGATGGCGCCGTTGCTCATCACCAGCACACGGTCACACATGCCCAGGATCTCGGCCAGGTCGGAGGAAACCATGATCACCCCCATGCCCTGGGTGGCGAAGCGGCTGATCAGGGCGTGGATCTCGGCCTTGGCTCCGACGTCCACCCCGCGCGTGGGTTCATCGAGAATGAGAATCTTGGGCTTCAGGGCGAGCCACTTGGCGAGCACGACCTTCTGCTGGTTGCCGCCGCTGAGGAAACGCACCTGCTGATCCGGGCGACGCGCCTTGATGTGGAGGTGGTCAAGGAAGTCGGAAGTGAGTGCCCGTTCGCGCCGGCGATCGACGAAGGTGGCCCATCTGGCGAGCCGCGGCAGGCAGGCGAGCGAGACGTTCGTCTCGATCGACATGTTGAGCACGAGGCCCTGGAGCTTGCGGTCCTCGGGGACCAGGCCGAGGCCGTGCCGCACCGCGTCCTCGGGGCCAGTGATGGTGACCTCCTTGCCGTCGATGAGGATGCGGCCGGTCACGTCACCGTCGGCGCCGAACAGGGCGCGCATGAGTTCGGTCCGCCGCGCGCCGACGAGCCCGGCGAAGCCGAGGATTTCCCCGCGCCGGAGCTGGAAGGTAAGATCGCGCAGCAATCTACCGCGACTGAGGTGTTCCACGGCAAGAACCACGTCGCCGATGGCGGCGGGTTCCTTCGGGTAGAGCTTGTCGAGGTGACGGCCGACCATCATGGCGATGGTCTGCTCCATGGTTAGGTCCGCGGCGTTGCCGCCCCCGGCGTTGTGGCCGTCGCGCAGCACCAGGATGCAGTCGGCGACGCGGAAGATTTCCTCGAGCCGGTGTGTGATGAAGACGACGCCGATGCCGCGCGCCTTCATGCGGCGCATGGTGTCGAGCAGCCGGGTAACGTCGGTCGACGACAGCGTCGCGGTGGGTTCGTCCATGATCACGATGCGGGCGTCGAAGGCGAGGGCCTTGGCGATTTCCACCAGTTGCTGCTGGCCGACGCCAAGATTCTTGACCGGGGTGGCTGCAGAAAAGTTGCCGCCGAGGTCGTCGAGAACCTGTTGGGACTTGGCGAGGACGCGCGCCTTGTCGATGGCGCCGAGGTGGCCGAGCACGCTGTCCTTATGGGGCTGGCGCCCCAGGAAGATATTCTCAGCGGCGCTCATCTCCGGGACGAGATGAAACTCCTGGTGGATGACGCCGATGCCGAGCGTGAAGGCTTCCTTGGGAGATTGCGGCGCCACCTCGGCTCCGTCGAGCAGGATGCGGCCAGCGTCCTTGGCGTAGACGCCGGTCAGGATTTTGATGAGAGTGGACTTGCCAGCACCGTTCTCACCTACGAGCGCCAGGATCTCACCCCCGCAAAGCTGCAGACTGACGTCGCTGAGCGCGGCGACGCCATGAAATGCTTTGGACAATCCCTCCACGGAGAGGAGGGTCCCCCGATCGACCGCCATGGGCTTCAAGCCTTTTTCGTGTCACGTGGCATGGTACGGTTAATGGAACGTACCAAATGTATCTTTTGTCGCGCAGATTAGCGGTTGTCAAGGGCAGGCTTTGAGTGCCCTTCGCATTTTTGGCTCTGGTGCAATTTGCGGTCCTCTCTATCGTCCAGCCCCTCTGGTGAGTTGAGGGTGGTGCGATGGCCGGATTCCTGGGTTTGGACGAACTGTTCGAGGGTCGCCACTTTGATCGTGAGATCATCGTCCTGTGCGTGAGGTGGTACCTGCACTTCAAGCTCAGCTTCCGGGACTTGGTGGAGATGATGACTGAGCGCGGCCTGTCGATGGCTCACACCACCATCATGCGCTGGGTGCACCACTATGCTCCAGAGTTCGAGCGCCGCTGGAACCGATTCGCCTAGCAGCCTGTCGGAGTGAGGGTAAGCGCCCGGTCTTCCACGTGTGGCGGTTCCAGGTTGGATACCCCAAGCTGACTGGCTCTGGGGCTCCTTCTGTAGCTCCAGAAGGAGGGTTGGTTGGCCGAGGTGGAGATTGTGGCGCGGGTGG
>Ga0224531_1000702_pt1 | contig 16137 bp, 11 predicted proteins | sample CBST100metaG_FD_179876 | JGI IMG/M metagenome (GOLD analysis project Ga0224531, IMG submission 179876) | Peat soil microbial communities from Stordalen Mire, Sweden - C.B.S.T100 | ecosystem: Environmental > Terrestrial > Soil > Wetlands > Peat | place: Sweden: Norrbotten County, Stordalen Mire... | reverse complement strand
ATGCAGGCGGAGGAAGTTGGTCGAGCCGGACCGGGTGCGCGTGCCGGCCACGATGGCGATGACCTCGTGGCGCCGCACGTAGCCGCCCTGTTCCAGCAGGCTCTCGGCGCACTCGACCAGTGCCTCGGTGGAGTTGACCTTGGGGCAGTGGATGGGGGTGGTTCCCCACAGCAGGTTGAGGCGGTTGATGGTGATCTCGACCGGGCTGAGGGCGAAAATGGGCGCCGATGGATGATATTTCGAGAGGTGGAGGGCGGTCTGTCCCGACTCCGTGAAGAGCGCAATGCCGCGCAGGTCCAGGTCTTCGGCCGCGTGGGCCGTGGCCTCGCAGACGGTTTCGGCGATGGTGAGGCGTTTGCGGCGCTCCCGCGGCTCAGCGTAGTTCTGCTCTCTGATGTCGCGCTCGGCATCGACCACGATGCGCGCCATCATGGCAACGGCCTCGACCGGGTACTTGCCCACGGCCGACTCGCCGGAAAGCATCACGGCGTCGGTGCCGTCGTAAACCGCGTTGGCCACGTCAGAAACCTCGGCGCGGGTGGGCCGCGGATTTTCGATCATCGACTCCAGCATCTGCGTGGCAGTGATCACCGGCTTGCGAAATTCGGCGGCGCGGCGGATCACGTGCTTCTGGATGGCGGGAACCTGCTCGGGCGGCACTTCGACGCCCAGGTCGCCGCGGGCCACCATGACGGCGTCGGCGACTGCAAGAATGGCGTCCAGATTTTCGATGGCCTGAGGTTTTTCCAGCTTGGCGATGATCCAGGTTTCAGCGCCGTGGGCTGAGACGCGGTTGCGCACCAGGCGGACGTCCTCGGCGGTGCGTACAAACGAGACGGCGATGGCGTCCACGCCGTTCTTGAGCGCAAATTCAAGGTCTTCGGAGTCCTTTTCGGTGAGCGAAGGAACGCGCACTGGAATGCCGGGCAGGTTGATGCCCTTGTTCTCGCCTAATATGCCGCCGTTCACGATCTCGCAGATCACATCGTTGTCGTCCACCTCGCGAACGCGCAGCTCGATGAGGCCGTCGGAGAGCAAAATGCGTGAGCCTTGCCCGACGTTCTCCGCCAGGGTCTTGAAGGTTGTGCCCACCAGGGCGGCCGTGCCCGGAACTTCGTGCGGCGTAATGGTAAGCAGCCCGCCGGCCTTCAGCAGCACGGGCTGGTGATCAATCAGCTTGGAGGTGCGAATCTTGGGCCCTTGCAGGTCGCCCAGAATGCACAGCGGCTTGCCCTCCTCACGGCTCACCGTGCGGATCATCTGGATCAACGCCAGCTTCTCCTCGTGCGTGCCGTGGGAAAAATTCAGGCGAACCACATCGACGCCCGCGCGAACCAGTTCCCGGAAGACGGGTACGGTATTGGATGCTGGCCCGAGCGTAGCAACAATCTTTGCGCGGCGTTGGGTGGGGGAATCGGTAAGGCTCAATGGTGGAAACGGCATGGGGACACTCCAGGGAAGGTTAGTAGGTCAAAAGGCCAAATTGATGCGGTTGGCTTCATTGCACGTAGGGGATGCGAACGCAGCCTCCTGTTACCTATTATGCGGGAGACAGAGTGAATGGTCGGTGAAAACGGTCACTGACCCGCGCAATCCGGCTCGGGGCCAGCGGAGGCTGAAGCTCGTTCCTGCCGGTTTCGAAAGAGGACCGCGTTCAATTCCGCGCCGAGCAGTGCACTGAAAGAGGTGATGTAGAGCCAGCCCAGTGTGGCAATGCCGGCCCCGAAGGAGCCATAGAACATCGAATAGTTGGCAATCCGCGTGACGTAGAAGCCGAAGCCCAAAGTCGCCAGGAACCAGCCAAGCGCCGAGGCGATGGCTCCGGGAATCACCCGGACCCAATGTTCCTTCTGCTTGGTGCCGAAGTGGTACAAGGCGCTGAGGACCGTGATGCTGGTGACCAGCGCCAGCGCCCAGCGCGCCATCCGCCAGAAAAGCAGCACGGCGGCGCGCAGCTCGTGGCGGGAGTTGTCGATCATCCACGCCTCGATTTGCCGTCCGAAGATAATCACCAGGGTGGCCATGGCTAGAGGAACCAGGGCGATGAAGATCAGCAGCAAGGCCCTCACCCGCCGCTGCCAGAAGCCCCAATCGTCGAACGGAAGCCGGTAGGCGCGGCGAAAACCTTCCATCAGCGACAGCATGACGCCAAGACCGGCAAAGGCGCTGAGACCTGTGCCGCACAAAATAAGTTGCAGGGTCAGGGTGCGATGGGCCTGAAGCGAATACTGGAATATATCCATCGAATCGGCGGGCAGAAACTGCTCGAAAAGGGTGCGAAACTCGACCGCCACCGTGCTGCCTTCCGGCCCCCGCGCCAGCAGGGTGGCGATCACCATCACCAGGGGGAACAACATCAGCATCCCTGAGTAGGCGACGGCCTTGGACGTGTTGACCACATCGTGCTCAAGCGCCTGCCAAACAGTCTGCCGGAGATGGACAAGGAAACGGGACATACGCCTCATTGGAAAGAGTAGTGCATTGGGCCCGTTTTCGGCGAGATAGTATCGTTGGATTGAAAAAAAGAGCCTGGTTCGCGCGGGAGACAGTAGGGTAGCGGAGTTCTGGTGTTCGCGCAGTCAGCGAGCCGGCGGGTCAGCGGAGAGCGCCTCTCAGGTTTAAGAATCGAAACCTTGGCGCTCGGCCAGGATCTACTGTTTAAGCGGCGTATCGGCAGTCACTGTTGCGTTAACCACCATGCCGGGCTCGATTGCCGCTTCTTTGGGGTTCCGTCCGGCTTGTCCTTCCAGAGTTTCTCCTCCACTGAGGGAGATTGTCTTTCCCTGCGCGTTGAGAGAGTGGACCTCGAAGACCAAGTCGCCCGGCACATTGTGCTTGGCCGCGGGGTCCGCAACGGTGAGGATGGCATCGACAGGTGTTCCCTTGGGAATCACGACTGTATTGCCCATCTTTACATCCTGATCCAATAGCAGAGGAATCTTGTCTCCCACCTCGGCGGTCTGTGAACTGACCTCTGAGTTTGTCACCAGGCGCAGCGTGGTTCCCACGCGCAGCACTCCATCAGTGAGCAGGGGTGGCTGCTGGACTGTAGCTGTTGCCGGAGCGTCTACCGTGTAATCGGCGCGTGCAATCGAGCTATGCAATAAATTAGGTCCCGAGGCAATGGCCTCGATATGAGTTTTCGCGTTGATGGTGATCGGGCCGGTGTAGCGCGTCGAAGCCTTGGTTGGCGCCCATCCGTCGGTCGTGTAGTAGATCTCCGCATAGTGAGTGGCGGACGTGATGCGCACCACGGTTCCAGCAGTCACGTTGCCCTGCTTGACGGAAAAGGTCGGTTGGCTGGCCGCGCCAATGATCGGGCCGGAGCATCCGGACGAAGAGGCGTTTGCCATGGCCTGTTGCATTTGCAGATTGGAGATTGCGACCTGCTGGCTGGTAATTGTGGCCTGGTCCGCTGCCTGTTGTGCCGCCTGCGTGGCCTGTTGACTGGCTTGTTGCGCCTGTTGCATGGCGATGGTCGCGGCTTCATTCTGGCCAAAAGCGGATGCGCTGCCAAGCACGAACACGAAGGATAGAAGAGCGGTTTTCATTGTCATTCCCCTACGCTGAATTGGAATCATTGTTGAGTTAGAACCAGGAACACAGGAGAAGTTGCTCAAGTCAGTATGTTATCTCGCCGCGCCCTTGATTTCAGCCTCGACCGCCGTTTTCATCACGCCGAAGTTAGAGAACAGGCGGATCAGATTGCCTGTGAGCGGTTCCAGCGTCTTAGAATCGACGCCCTGCGCACCTAACTCCCCGCCGGATGCTTCTGCCATCTTCAGTTCTCCGCTTCCCTGCGCGTCCAGGATGAGGGTGGTGAGTTTGCGGGCCACGTCCAGATCGAAGCTCTCGGCAACGAAGACCAGCTTGCCCCGCGTGGTGATCACGACCGGGCCTTCGTTGGTGGAGTAGACCTGCTCTTCGGAGAGTGATGCGGGAGGCGGATATACAGTAAATCCGCTTGGGCCGCTGGCGGGCGCGGCGTTCTGAGCCTCTTGGTCGAGCTTGACGCGGGAGTATTTACGCCCCAACTCATCGGCGTAGAGGCGCGCGAAGGCCCGCGCGGAGGAGGCGTTCTTCCAGGCTGAGAGATAGAAGAGCGCGATGGAGTTTGTGCTGGCGGGCACTCCCGGGGTCCCCACGGACAGGTCTTTGTTCGTGGGGTGGTGTTCTGCTGGTGTTTTGGCGCTGAGCCGCTGGCCGGCCCAATAGAGGCCTCCGTCCCAGGCTGGGGTCAGGTCGGCGGCAGCCCGCTCTCCGCCGAAAAGCTCAGTGAGAATACGCACGTCCAACTGGCCCATCTGGCCGATGTCATAGGGCTTGTAGAGCTTGTCCACCAGCGGGTGAATGTCCGGCAGCAGGGGCACGGAGGGCACATGCTTCTTCTCGTACTCGCGCGGGTTGATGATCTCCCAACTCGAAGTGGGCGGGCGATCCATGGCCCCGGCAAAGGCTGCGGTCCGGCCCTGATCCATCCAAACGTCCTGCTCGAAACTGAGGCCCTCGCGATAAGGGAAGAGCAGCGATTCAGAGAGCAGCAGCGGCGCGCGCGCCATCACCGGGGAATCTTCAGAGGCCGTCATCTGCTGCTTGACGAAGTCCATGACCTCCGGGTCTTTCACCAGGCTCTTGCCCATCGGCTTGAGGATGTAGTCCATCATGACGGCCGTAGCCTGGCCCTCGATGACGGCCTCGCGCGCCGTGTCCATCTCGTCCTTGGCCAAGTGGTCGGTGTCGCCAGGGTAGTTCATTGAAACATCCTCGGGGGTCTGGTTATCCCATTTTTCCAGGTCGGAGTGCTGGTCCTGCAGCGCGTGGGTCAGCTCGTGAGCCAGCACCGGCTTCTGCTCCTCAATGTCCACCCAGTCCAGCATATACACGGTCTTGGTTTTGGAATCGTAGTAAGCCTCGATCTGCTCCTTGAGAAGCGCTAGCAAGAAGGGCTTGAGGGCGAAGTCGCGATCCAGCAAGCCGAACTTCTTCAGCACGATCTCGCCGCGCTGCATACGCCGGGCGCTCTCGTCTTCCTCGAACTTCTCTTTCAGGTAGCTTTCGACGGCGGCGCGGGAGGTGATTTGGCGCTTGACCGCGCTCTTGATGGGCAACCCGGTCTCCTCCGAGGAGAACTTGATCAGCTCATCCACCAGGCCAAAAAGCTGGCGCGCCTGCTCCGGGGTAATCTTGCCTGTCGACGCGGCTTGCGCCGGTGGAGCGGTTGCGGTGGGCGTCTGCTGGGCTGCGGACATCGTGATTGCAAGGCACAACTCCGCCGCCAAAACCCATCCCCACGCCATTCTGTGCTGCTTGCTCATCGAATCTCCCTATCTTCTTTCAAGGCTATAATCAGGATGCGGCTCGGCGTGAGATTTCCGGTGGAATTCTCCGTGTGAACCGGCGAAAATGACCCCCATGACTGAATCGGCCATTCCCCAAGCCGCCCCAGTAACCCGCCCCACGGACGAAAATCCGCCGCTGACGCAGGCTACTCCGTTGGCCGCGCTGCTGGCGAAAGCCTCTGCGGGGATGGTGCTGGCTGCCTATCGCGGGGTGTTGACCCCACAAGAGTTGGACGCGCCAGCCAGGGAAACGGCGGCGCTGGCAGCCGGAGCGGCGGTTCACGACCTGGGCTGGCTGCGGCGCGTAGCCGTGCGCGGAGAAGACCGCTTCCGCTGGCTCAGTGGCATGGTCACCAACACAGTGAACGATTTGGCCGCCAACGCCGGCGCCTGGAATCTGGTGCTCAATGCGCAGGGACGCATCCAGGGCGACCTGCACGTCTGGCGCCAGGGTGATTCCCTCGACTTGGAGATTGCCGCCGATCAGTACGGCCGGCTGCTGGCCCATTTGGATCGCTTCATCATCATGGACGATGTCGAGCTTGCGCCGCTGAGTCTGGACCCAAGCGAATCCCCAAACCAATCCCCCAATGGATCTCTGTCCGGAGAAACGGCGCTGGGGCTTGCCGGTCCGTTGGCCGCTGGCGTGCTGGAGCGGCTGGGTTTGCCCGTGCTTCCCGATCAGTTGACCAGCGTTTGCGCTGCCTGGAACGGCCAGAAAATGCGCGTTGTCCGGGCCTACGGCGTGCTCGTGCCGCATTACGAGCTATGGGTGCGGGCGGCTCAGATTCCCGCGCTATGGCAGGCGCTCGTTGACGCTGGCGCAACCCCGGTCGGAGCAGCTTCTCTGGAGGCTTTTCGCATCGCCGAAGGGATTCCGGCCTACGGCATCGACATGGCCGAGCGTGATCTGCCGCAGGAAACCTCGCAGATGCGCGCGCTCAACTTTAACAAGGGCTGCTACCTGGGGCAGGAGGTTGTGGAGCGTATCCACTCCCGAGGCAGCGTTCACCGGCATCTGCGGCCGCTGGAGCTTTTCGGGCCACTTCCGGCCGCTGGCGCTGCACTGACATTGGACGGCGGCGCGGTTGCCGGCGAAATCACCAGCGTGGCCCAACTGCCGTTGCCTTCGGGCCTCCGGATTTTCGCTTTGGGCATGATGCGCGGCGAGGCGGAAATACACAATCAGCCCTTCGCCTACGCCGCCGGTACGGCTACGGGCACAGCCCGCATTTTGACCGCGCCGCCCGTCCTGGAACCAGTAAGCGGAGTGAACAAGTCAACGAATGAGTAAGATGGATAGGAAAGCTGAAAACCATGAGCGATACACCCAAATTTGAAGTGATTGACCGCCGCAAGATCAAGGCGGAAGAAGAGCAGGAGAACCAGCAGCAACCCACTGCGAAAACCCCGGAACCTGCGCCCGCGCCCCCAACGCCGCCAGCGTCCGGTGGCGGCCCCAGGCTGGTTGTCAGCGAGCCCAAGCCCAAAGCCGCGGCAGAGGCTGAAGCTGAATTGCCTCCTGCGCCCACGGCCCAGGAGAGCCGCGAGCAGAAGACGGCCTACGACGCCTCGGCGCAGCGGCTGGAAGATATTGTGCGTGCGCAGAATCCCGCCGCGGGCGTGCAGCCGCCCATCAGCTTCGAAAACCTGGTGCAGCAGTTTTACGTTTCCGCCATGATCCAGATGGGCGCGGGCGCGCAAGAGGGCCAGCGTCCGAGAATCGACATTCTGGGTGCGCGTACAACCATCGACCTGCTGGGCATTCTGGCGGAAAAAACTCGCGGCAACCTGACAGAGGCTGAGGACAAAACCCTGCAAACAGTGCTCTTTGAGGTGCGCATGGCCTTCATGGAGCTGACCAGCATGATCTCCTTGCAGAGCGTGCAGCCGCCGCCTCCTCCGCCGGATAAGAACTAGGTCTCCGGCCGCTTGACTTTGTACCATCCTCGGGTGCCCCACATCTCGATTCTGAGATGTGGGAACCACGGACTCAATGGTGCGAAATCCTCCGGTCAGATACCTCGGGTGCCCCACATCTCGCTTTTGAGATGTGGGAAACCATAGACTCAATGGTGCGAAACCCTCCGCCCAGAACCCTGGAGTCAGTGGTCAGTTGTAACGAGAGCTAATGGATGGCTTGCTCACATTTCTCGGCACGGGAACCTCGATGGGGGTTCCGACGCTGGGCTGCGATTGCGCGGTGTGTACCTCGCCCGACCCGCATGACCGGCGGCTGCGTCCCTCCGTGCTTTTGCGCTGGCGCGAGGCGGGAAAGGCGAGCGGGCGCGAGCGCGTAGTGGTCATTGACACCGGCCCCGACTTCCGTGAGCAGGCGTTGCGCAACGCCCTCACCCGCGTGGATGCGGTTTTTTACACGCACTCCCACGCCGACCACATTCTGGGCATGGACGACCTGCGCCCCCTCAGCTTCGCCACCTTTCGCGAGGAGGGCTCCATCCCCCTCTACGCCACGCCGGAGACGGCCAAGGTGCTGGAGCGCATCTACGATTACACCTTTTCCCCGCAGGCCACTTATCCCAACCGCGCCCGCGTCCAACTGCATCCGCTGGCCGAGCTCACCGCGGTTCACGGCGTCGAGTTCCTGCGCGTGCCGCTGTTCCATGGCGAGATGAAAATTACCGGCTTTCGTTTTGGCAACGCCGCCTATCTGACCGATGTCAGCGCCATTCCCGAATCGAGTTTCGCGCTGCTCCAGGGGTTGGACCACCTGGTCGTCTCGGCGCTGCGTCACGAGCCGCATCCCACCCACGCCACCGTGGAGCAGGCGGTTTCATGGGCCAGGCGCATCGGCGCGCGCCACACCTGGCTCACCCACATCGCCCACGAACTGGGGCACGAGGAAACCAACCGCGCGCTGCCCCCCGGCATTCGGCTGGCTTACGACGGCCTCAGCTTGCCCGTGAATCTGGAGCCGCTGAATCGATGAATCGAAGCCTCGCGATTCCTGTTCACCGCGACGTTCTCGTCTTCCGCTCACTTGCGGAGATCCCGTCCGGTTTTGGCCCCAGCGTGGCGGCCATCGGCAACTTCGACGGCGTGCACCTGGGCCATCAGGAAATCCTTTCAGCGGTCGTGGCTGAAGCGCGAGCGCTCAGCGCGCGGGCCGTCGCCATCACCTTTGACCCCCACCCGGAGCAGATTTTGCGCCCCTCTGCCGCGCCCCGCCTGCTCACGCCCATCGGCGAGCGCCTGCGGCTTCTGGGTTTCACCGGCATTGACGCGGTGCTGGTGCTGCCTTTCGATGCGGCATTGGCCGCCTTGCCGGCGCGGGAGTTCGTGCGCGGCATCTTGGTGAATGCGCTCGGCGTTCAAAGCCTCCATGAGGGCGACAACTTCCGCTTTGGCTATCGCGCCGAGGCCGGCGTGGCCGAACTGAAGGCGTTTGGCGCGGAGTTCGGCTTTGCCGTCCATGTACATTCCCCGGTCCGTTTGCGAGACCGCGCTCACGGGGCGGAGGTTTCCAGTTCTGCCATTCGTGAGTACGTTGCGGCGGGCGACATGACCCGCGCGCGCTGGATGCTTGGCCGGCCCTTTCAGGTGCGCTCCACGCAGGCCCGTGGGCGCGGCATCGGCACGCGGCTGCTGGTGCCCACGGTCAATCTGGCGGCTTACGACGGGCTTCTGCCGGCCTTCGGAGTTTACGTCACGCGGCTCAAGGTCGCCGGGCGCAGCTTCCAGTCGGTCACCAACGTCGGCAACCGTCCCACCTTCGGCAAAGCCTCCTTTGCCGTCGAGTCCTACATCCTCAACTTCGAGCCGATGAAGGTGGACGCCCGCACGCCGATTGAGTTGGAGTTTCTGCTGCGCCTCCGCGGCGAAGTCGCGTGGCCCTCCCCCGACGCGCTCAAGGCGCAAATCCTCAAGGATGTGGCCAAGGCCAAGCGCTACTTCCGGCTGGCGCGGTAGGGCTCGGCGGGTGGCCGACCCTTAAACTAACCTCAAAGCTGGGTGCCCCATCCTTCGCTTTTTTCTAGCGAAGGGTGGGAGACCACGAACCCTGATTTGTCCATTTTCAATTTCCACAAGGGGAACGAGAGAGAATGGCTGAGTCTCCCAGGGACAAAATTGAATCCCTGAGACAAGTCCTTTCTGCAATTTTTATTTTCCCTACAGGCCAAGCGACTCACACCACAGGCTCACAGCCTCACAGGTCAGAGCAGACGCAATTGCACCCAAATTCACCTTAATAACCGCTTAATTTCCTCGTTTTTACATCAATGATTACAGAATTGAATGTACTTCTATGCACACCTTTTTCTGCCCGCAAAGCCTCCCTCACCCGCAAAAACGTGTCGTTAGAACGTCATTGCCGCTCTGGCGATACCAGTGATCCATATCACCACCAGAAACTTATTGAACAACCTGATTTTGTGTCATCTGAAGACCAGGCAGGATGCAAAAAGCCTCAAGCCGCAATGTGACTCTGCGGCTTGAGGCTTGACTGAGGTGCTTGGCAGGAATCAGCGGATGACCATGCCAGCTAATCTGCGGCGGAACAGCAGGAGGGCCAGGCCCGCGCAGGCAAAGAGCGACAACGTGCCAGGCTCTGGCGTGAGCACAATCTCTGCATGCGGCTGGCCGCCCGACGCATCGGGAAACGCATCAACGCCTACAGTGCCGTCGTCTGCAATGTTGATCAGCCCGGTTGCACCGCTCTCATCGCTGGTAAAGAGAGGGTTGGAGGCGGAATCGTAAAACCCGAGAACAAACGTGGTTCCAGATGTGCCCCCAGCCAGGCCGGCCAGGTTCACGCCCGTGCCAGACAGTGTTATGTCGAATCCAATCGAGTCGCCATACGTCAGCCCCTCAAAGTAGTCCGTCGATATATCCGCCGGAATCGTGAGCGTGGTGGCAAGATCTCCGCTGGCGCCAATCGAGTCGTTGTTGACGTCGGCCGAATTCAGTATGCCGCCCGCAAAGTTGGTGATGCTTGCAGTGACCGGCCAGGAAGTCAATATGCTTTGGTTGAGTTGCAGGTCAATGTAACCGTAGTTTCCGCTCTGGCTGGATGTGTTGACTGTTACCCGATACGTGGCTGTGTCAGCCTGTGCGGAAAGGCACAGCAAGCCAAGCAGAAGAGCTGGGAAAAGAATGCGAAAGGCCATCTTTTTCATCTTTAGAATCCTCCTTGATAGAAGCTGGGTGCGGTGGAAAAGCTGGCTCCCAGCGCGTAGTTGAAGGTGACTGTGAAGGATACGGACGCGTGGGGCGCAAGCGAGCCAGTCGTTTTCCAGTAAGGATTGCCGTTGAAGAAGCCGCTGGCATTGTTCGCGGTGACCGCGGGGTTGCTGATCGCGAGCAGCAATTCAAGCGGACCTGAAATTGTTGCGCCGGTCGTGTTGGTCACCTTAACGGTAGTCGTGCCGGTCTTGGCAGTGCGGTTATACACAAGTCCGCTGGAAGTGATGGAGACTGAACCGGTAACGTCACGCGGAGCACCCGTACCGCTCAGGCTGGCTGTATAGGTGCCTGCACTCGTGTTGGTCGTAACCGAAAGCGACCCTGGACGTACACCTGTCGTGGTGGGCGAGAAAACCACGGAAACTGTACATGTAGCTTCCCATGCCAGAGAACTGCCGCAGTTATTGGTCTGAGAAAAATCGCCCGTAGCAGCGACGTTTGAAATGCTGATTGCTCCTTCTCCAGTATTGGTAAGCACAAAGTCAGTGCCCGATGAGGAGTTGCCGAAGGTGACCGAACCGAAGCTGCCGTTGCCGCTCAGTGTGGCAGAGAGCACTGGCGCGGGCAGAGTGAAGTAGCCGACCGCGGCGTCATGGTCCGAGGTTCGAGCTGGAGTTGTGGGATCGTTGTAGTCGATCACCGGCTGGTCGGCATTGAGGTGGGCATATGCCATCTGTGCTCCCTCGCTGACAAGGTCGGCAGTTGCAACAATGTGATCAAGAATCTGTGCGTTGCCATACTCCTGATACGACCAGCGCTGATCTGCCGGTAGAAGCAGGGCAAGATCCATTGCGGATGGGTTTACCAAACCGGCCAAGCCGGGCTCAACCACCTGGCTTGAAGGCAGCACGTTCTGGTTGGTGACGGTGCCCAGAATATCGATGTAACCGTCGGAGAATTCAAAGGCGTTGTAGTCGCCGACGGAGATGACGTGTTCACCAACGCCCTGGAAGTCCTGGATGAGCCGGGCCAGGTATTCAGCCTGCAGTTCCTTTTTGGCGCGGACAAAGATACCTGTCGATGGATCGTTCTCGCTGGAAAGCGAGCGCAGATGGTTGACGATGACGGTGACGGGATAATCCGCCGCACCGCTTCGCTTGATTCCGGCATGAAGAACCAGCGGGGGACGGTCGTTGAGCGTTTGCTGGGTCGAGCCGTCGCGCGGATCGGTAAAGAGATCATTCGCGCCAAACTGCTGGATGTTGATCGTATCCACGGTGGACTTGACCAGGAAGCCGACAGAGATGCCGCCGACGTCGTTGGTATAGGGAGCATAACTGGTGCCAGTGCCGTAAGCCATATACTGCGGATCGGCTTCACCGGCAGTCTGGGCATCGGCGCTGATTTCCGCCGCGATGTCGGCGACCACCGACTCGTTTTCCGGCTCCTCGAGCGCAATGACATCGGGATCGCCAAGCACGTGCCGAATGGCCAGAGAGAGCTTCGCCAGGCGATTGGCATAGGCCGTCTGAGTAACGTCAACCGCGCTGGATTTTTCTGTTTTTCCAGTAACGGGGTTATAGTCAATGTCATCGGCGGAACTGGGGTTGAAGAACCGTTCAATGTTATAGGCTGCCACCCTGAACTCATTGCTTGTGGCGCCGGGAACGGGTTGGACCGCCATGCCGGCCACCACGGCCGACCGGTTGTAAGCGGAATCGAGCAGGAGGCGGCTCGGATCGTAGTAGCTGTCGGAGCTGTAAGTGAAGTCCAGGATGCCGGTCACATTGGGCAGAACGGCCCCGGTGGAGAGATCGATGGCCGTGCCGCCCAGGAAATCCGAATCGACAAGAATGCGTTCCGGATTGTCGTCGAACTTGGCTACATCGGCTGGAAGCCCTGTTTGCGAGTCGCGGATGTCAATTCCTGGTTCGCGGAAGGGCCGTGGCGTACCGGTGAGGACGGCATAGAACTGACCGTTGGATTTTTGTGTTTCAGTGGCTTCGGATGTCAGCGAGCCGTCGGTTCCAGAAATGGCGGTCAACGACGGGATGCTGACGCGCATACCTTCATAGCGTGTGAGCTGATAGAGACCGCCGCTCGGAGTCAGCATGGAACTGCTGATTGTAACCGGAGTTGGCAGCGGCTGGCCGGTGGCAAGAACGGTTGCGGCAGTCGTGCTGATCTCCGTCGCTGGCGTGTGGCTTGCGGTCACGGCGGGATATATGCTGATAGCGCCTGTAACCTGCACATAGTTGCCGATCACAACCGTGGAAGGCACCTTGCCGGAGCCGGTATATACGTAAATGCCTTCCGGCGTGGACGAATCGGAATCCGCATCGGCATCGGGAACTTGAATGAAAAAGCCAGCTGAGCCAATGCCTGTTACGATTCCCTGCGTCGTGACCGTCTGCCCCACATAGGGAGAAACGGAGGTTGCCGTCAGCGACTTGCTGCCCTGGATGGTGTGGATCGGCAGATTGACGGCCGGCACATTGACCGTGAGGCTGATGTTTGCTGTAGCATTGCCAGATTCGGCATCCGTCACCGTAACCGGCAGCGAAACCGCAGTGGATACGCTGACCGTGGGCGTGACGGTAAACGAGAAGATATTGTCGCCCGCGGCAGTGTCGCCGTTGCTGCCGTCATCGTAGAAGTGCTGCGTGGCCGAGCCGCCGATGGCGGACAGATTAGCTGTGACGCTAATGCCAGTACTTGCCGGGCTGCTGGCGGGGGTCACCGTGACTGTCAGCAGAACCGGGCTGCCGGAGTTCACCGTCGATGGTGTTGAAAGGCCGGTTGCGCTGAGGCTGGTGGTACTGCTTCCGTAGGCGGAGTTGTGCGGATTGGGAGCGCCAACAACGAAATCCACGGCGTTGTTGCCGGCATAGCCAGTGCGAATGTCCGCTGTAGTATTGCTTGGGGCGGGCGCATCTCCCGTGCCCTTGTAGCAGTTGGCGGTGCCAAAGCCCAGTAAATCGATAATATTGGCGGCAGTGGGGCAGGCGCCGGTGAGGGAGGATGTTCCCTGAACCAGCGCGACCTTGCCCGTGGTCGCGGAGAAGTTGATCGGCGAAGTGGGGACAAAGTCCGGCGTAACGGGAAGATTTGCAGGGTGCGCGGAACCAGCCGCGTTCTGGATCAGGAAGTAGTGACCCGCTGCGACAGAAACGTTGGGCAGTGCAACCGTGGCCCAGGATGTCCCGGCGCTCGACGCATATTGGTAGGAGACACCGTTCAGGCTGATGGGAGAAGCGGTGGGATTGTAGAGTTCAAGGTAGTCATACGTGTATGGCGCGCCGGAGTTGCCCCCTCCTCCATACATCTGGGAAATCACAAGGCTGGTTTGTGCTGAAGCAGTCATCAATGCCAGGCAGAAAAGACCCAGCAGACTCACAGCAATCGAGCGGAGTGACAGTCGTCTCATTGAAGCCTCCGAGCAGTGAAATGAAATGATGCCTGGGGTAGTTAAGGGGGGGGTGGCGCCGGTAATTTTGGCTACAGAGACCCAGGCGGTTCAACAGCAACTCACACTTTATCATTCGTTACCGGCGAATTTTAGGCATAGAGTGTGAATATTCATTCTCATATTGTGCAAATCAAGCACACTACTGAAACCCGGTTGACGATTCACAAAAGCCGCACAGATCACCGCTCGGCAAATTCTTCCGCAAGTTTCTGCTCCGTCTCCGCGGCGAAGTCGAGTGGCCCTCCCCCGAGGCGCTCAAGGGCAGGTGGCCCCGGTCCCTCCGGCCTTTCCAAAGAACAATGAGGGTGCCCCCGGTCCCTCGCTTTTGGGGACCGGGGAGGGAAGGATCACATTTCACTATCGAAGGATTCACTCTTGGAATATCCTCATTGTGTATGAAAGGCGAGCGCCTCCGTTATCAGCAAACAGGGGAGTTTCACTTCCTCACCTTCAGTTGTTTCCATCGTCGGCCTTACCTTTCCTCGGGCGCGGCCAAGGATCTCTTTGAAGATGCGCTGGAGCGGGTTCGCCGCCGCTATCTTTTTGTGGTTGGCGGTTATGTCGTGATGCCTGAGCACGTGCATCTGCTGGTCAACGAGCCTCAGCGCGGGCAATTATCCAGGGCCGTACAGGCATTTAAGCTGTCGGTTTCGATGCGCAGCGGCGAAAGGCCCTTCTGGCAGGCGCATTATTATGATTTCAACATTTCCTCCCACGAGAAGTTCGTGGAGAAGTTGCGCTATATCCATCGGAATCCGGTTCGGCGAGGGCTGGTGACAAAGCCAGAGGATTGGAAATGGTCGAGCTTTCGCCACGATCAGACGGGTATGCGCGGAATCGTAGATATCGAATCGGAGTGGACAGCGCGCGAGAGAGGTTGGCAACTGCCTGAGTGGATGCGCATCCGGCAGTTCGACTCCTCCTCCCCGGTCCCCAAAAGCGAGGGACCGGGGGCACTCTCAACTGGATAAAATGCTGTATGAGACCAGGGCCACCCGCCGTCGAAGCGCACTACGATAGCTGGGGCCCGTATAACCCCCTCCATTGGGTTTTCGAAGCGATCCCTTCACTCTTCATAAACACCAGGGGAAACGCGACTGGCGTCCCCTACACCTGTTCGCTTAACGGAGGTTGTCACCCATGATCAGAGGCATCACTGCAGCATATCATCTATTGTTCGGCATGTTGATCTTGTGCTCTTTGGCGGTCGCGCCTTGCCAATCAGCAGATATTACGGTTCGCGTGATCAATATTAAGGATGGCCACGAAGTCGGGGATCTTCCTATTTGGATTTACGCCGTCGAGGAGAATTCAACGGGGAAAGTGGTAGGCGAACCACTGAGAGCGAGAACGGGACCAAACGGAACAACAATTGTCCATTTGCCTTACCCTCCACCGAGCCGCGTGTTTTTGATGCAAGAAGTTTCCGGAAACATCGGCGGTTGTTCCTCACCTATTTTTTTCACTCGAGAAATCCTGAATCGTGGAGTGGTTGGCGACACCAAAGGCCATGGCTGTGACCCGAAAAGTATAAAGGGCAAGTTCTCTGCTGAGCCGGGCGAAGTGATCGTATTCGTGCGAAATCTAAAGTGGTGGGAAAAAATACAAGATTGATTGCTGCCAACGTGGTTGCGCAGTACGTTTACAACGCGCTGAACCAGAGAGTGCGGGCTACAGTTGGCGGCGCGGCAACGGAATACGTCTTCAACGCGGCGGGTCAGCGGGTCTCGGAGTGGAACGGGACGACGCGTGCCCAGCTCAAAGGGAAGTATTACTGGGGCGCGAAGGCTGTAGCCTACTATGCGAATGGCGCGACGTACTTTGAGCATCAGGATTGGCTGGGGACGGAGCGGATGCGCACCACGTATAATGGCGGCGTGGAAGGCTCCTACCAATCTCTGCCTTTTGGCGACGGGCAGGCAACGACCGGCGCGAACACGGACGCCAACCACTACGCCACGCTCGACCATGACGCGGAGACCGCGACCGACCACGCGCAGTTCCGGCAGTACTCCAATGCGCAAGGGCTCTGGCTGTCGCCCGATCCCTACAGCGGCAGCTATGACGCCTCCAACCCGCAGAGCATGAACCGCTACGTCTATGCGATGAACAATCCGCTGGCCGCCGTCGATCCGAGCGGGCTCCAGGTAGGAAGGAATTTATGCCTTAATTCTCAAGTGTGCC
>Ga0224531_1000697_pt1 | contig 16210 bp, 13 predicted proteins | sample CBST100metaG_FD_179876 | JGI IMG/M metagenome (GOLD analysis project Ga0224531, IMG submission 179876) | Peat soil microbial communities from Stordalen Mire, Sweden - C.B.S.T100 | ecosystem: Environmental > Terrestrial > Soil > Wetlands > Peat | place: Sweden: Norrbotten County, Stordalen Mire... | reverse complement strand
GTCTTTGCTTTACTCGATTCCGTCGAAGCGCTCTATCGCAGCATGGACAACTCACTTCGCTTTGCTGTTGAATCCGCCCGGTGACCATTTGCTCAGCTTTGGTTGACACTGCCGCTTTTGCCCTCCGGCAGTGTCGACGGAGTTAGGTCAAGTACGCATCTGGCGCACAAGGCCGAACCTGCGGCCGTCTGGATTCGGGTACAGCGGCGCCAGTCGCCTTGCAGGCCGCGTTCGGGTTGCAGGCATTCTGACTGCCACGCGCTTGCACGACTTCCTGAATCTGAAGTCTATACACATTTTTATGAGGTAGATGATTTCGAATGACACACCATAAAAGTGCTCCTACTATTAACCAATGAAGTTGTATGCCTATACTTTGGATCACTGCTGTCCGGCTACAAGCCGAACAAAATCAATTGGTTGCTGATATCGCCTAAGTCGTTGTCGGAGTCGCATGTATGAAGTGCCCGTAAAATGGGCGTTTTCTCGAACAGAGTTATGCTGAGAATCTGTAGGATTTGGTAAAGGCTGGCTTCCAGTCCGAGCCGTTTGCGGACGATGGCGACCAGGACGTATATGCTTACGGCGAGCCAGATCTGGGTCTTCACCGCGTTCTCGCTGGTTCCGTAGAACGCCTTGATGCGCAAGTGCATCTTGATCCAGCGAAAGAACAGCTCGACCTGCCAGCGCTGCTTGTAGATTTGTGCGATTGTCAGCGCGGGCAGTGTGAAGTTGTTGGTCAAGAACACCAATCGCTTGCCGGTGACGACATCGAAGTAACTCACCCGGCGCAGCGCATTCGGATATGCCGAGGCCGATCCGATGGTTGCCAGAACGACGGTCTGGTCTGAGCGCACACCGGTGGTTTTGTCTACTGGATGGGAATAGCGGCGCTTCAGGAGTATGTTCTGTTTGGTGCGGACCACGAAGAAGGCCGATGAGAGCGTGAACGCGTGAAGACGCTCGAAATCTATGTAGCCGCGATCCATCACATAGAAGGCCCCGGCCTCAATCAAAAGCTCGTCGAGGATATTGACGTCATGCACCTTGCCGTCGGTAATGCGAATGAAGGTGGGGATGTTGCCGCGCAGGTCGATTAATGTATGCATCTTCACTGCGCCTTTGTGCTTGCGGAACCGGGCCCACGGGAAGACCGACAGGCATAGATCGATGGTCGTCGAATCCAGTGCATACAGGGCCTGAGCGAGATCCACGCCCATCGATTCGCCGGCATAGAGCGGCCGGGCAATGCCGATCAGCACCTGTGCGAAGTCGGCAAAGATGCGCCAGTCGTGCGCCTCATTGGCATCGCCAAGTGTAGAGCGCGTCACGCGTCCTCGAAAGCCCATGTGGTACAGCTTGCCGTGCATAGAGCCGAGGCAGGCTTCAATGTCGCGAAGGCTCTCGCGGTAGGTCAACTGAGCAAAGGCCATGGCCAAATACTGGTCGCGGCAAGAGAAGCCTCGATGGTGCGCGTCTCCGCGATAGCGCTCGACACACTTCTGAAACTCGTAGGAGGGCAGGTGATCCATGAGCTGGGAGAAGATTGTCTGTCCGGCATTCATCCCTCATTGTTGACAATCGACGCCGCCAGCGGCCACCCGGCGCCTGCCACCGGTTCTGCCATTGTCAAATTCAAATCGAAAAATGAGAGTCATAACCTATCGCCCGTAATATGTGATGCTTACGACGATCAACCCGATTTTAGCCGGACACTACTGATACTGACCCTTCAATTGAAATAGGCGATGGCGCGTCCTGCTGCGATAATGACAGTCCACAACGCTATTGATATGCCACCGGCGATTTTGGCTTGCAACGGAACTGCAGGTGAGCTATCCCACTCCGCAATCCGTTTGTACACTGTGCGGTAATAGACAAGCGGATTGAGTGCTGCCAGCACTAACAAGGCTAGTTTGAGGCGAAACGCAGGATTGGAGTAGGACTTGGCTGCTTCAGCGGCAAAGAGCATCATGCCGCTGATGGAGAGAACTGCGAACCCAGTCCATACCAGTGGCAGCACCTGTTTTCCCACTGTTGTAACGCGCTCGCCGCGAAACAGAACCCCCAGCAGACGAAGATCGAGAATGGCGATGGTGCCTGCGAGCAGTGCGATGCCCAAAACATGCACAGTCTCAACGATGGGAAACATCCAGATCGACACGCGGAGCGCTGTTGCAGGCGCGGTGTCGTTGAGCCATAGGCAGAACTGCTGTAGTAGCCCCAAGCAAGACTCCTTAGGTCGCGGCGGAAGAATTGGATTCGCTACATTGATAGAAGAACATCATGCGCTTGCGTCGAAGTGAGATTCCGCATTGGACGTGTTGTCTTTGCCCAATGCGGAATGTCCAGGCGCTGCGACAGGGGTGGTAGAGCCTTAGCGTCCGCTCTTGGATGGCCCATCGGCGGAAGCGCGATCAGATTGACGCTCAGCGAGAAGTTGCTCAATCTCGTTTGTGAACTCCGTATTCAATTCGACATTGAAGTCACCGCTGGCGGGAGCGGCAAAGCCCGCATGAATCTTGCGGACGCGCCCGTCCTTTCCGACGAAGAGAGTGGCCGGCCATGTGTTCAAATTGACCGCTTGAGGAACCTTCTCCCACATCTCTGCCGGTGCACCAGCGATGAGATAGGTGTAGGTCACGCCGTACTTCTTGATGAAGGCTTTGGCGCGATGCAGGTCTTCCTGCTGTTCTGGCTCTTCAAAGTCCAGCGCCACGATTTCGAGGCCCTTGTCGTGGTACTTGTTGTAGAGCTGTACGAGATACTGTGCCTCGTCGTGGCAGTTTGGGCACCAGGTCCCGGTCACGATGGCGAGATAGACCTTGCCTTTGAACCGGCTGTCATTGCTGGATACAAGCTTGCCGTTGATGTCAGGAAAGCTGAAGCTGAAGACTTCGTTAGGATCGCGTACTGTGGTGTGTCTTGTGAAGTCCGTCGGCTCTGGAAGCCCCTTGGCCCGTGCTACGTCGGGACGATAGGCGGTCAGTGGCTTGGTAGGCACATAGGAGCCTTTCAACTGGATACTTAGCGTGCCATCGCTTGAAGGCGTGATCTCTGCAGTGAGCGGCCTGGATCCATCGAAGTGGCTCGCCACAAATATTCCGTTGTGATAGTTTCCCGTCAGCGCTCCCGTATCGCCATCGACGCGCAGGATTGCGGCAGAGATCTCTGCACCGTTTTGCTTGACGATAAACCGCCAGGCCTTTTCGCCCTTGGGGCTCGCGTGCTCGATTTCCCAGTTCCCATCGATGGACGGGGCACTCGCCGGGGTAGCGGCGGCATCCACATGCCGACTTGCGGAAAATGGATAGTTGGCAAGGTAGTGCTCGGCCTCGAATCTGCCTTGCACGGAGCCTGTCAGCTTGCCGTGCTCTTCAGTGGCCACGATGTTTGTGAGGTATTGATCGAAGCTCAATACCAACTTGCCATTCTCGAACTTTGCACTGGTGGTGGTTTGCTTCAGGTCGCCGTTATATAGCGTTCCGGTGAGGCTCGCATCTTTTCCGGACACATCCAGGCGAAAGGGGATCACGGTTCCGTTCAAAGTGAGGGTGGCGTCCCATCGCCCTGCAAAAGATGGGGGATCGGCTTTGGCAGTCTTGGCGCCTAGAAGGACGACGAGCACTGCAAGTGTGTAGATCCAGTTGGGGAAGCGTTTCATAGAGTTTCCTCCGATATACGGGTTGGTCAATTGGTTGAAAGCGTGGACAGCGTTCGTTCTAGCATGGATTGGGCGCGTAACTTCTGCTTGTACGTTTGCCGCCACTCGGGCGGAAGTCCGGGCTTGGTGTCAAGCAGAATCTCCAAAATAGCTTTTCGGTCCCCTTTGCGGATACGTGCAAAATCTGCACTTGTGTCCTGGCCCGTTAGCACTTCATGGAGCCGGTGATAGAGATAGTCCCTTGCTGGTTCAGGCAAAGAATCCCAGTCTTCGGAGTAGATCAGGTAACTGCACGGATAGCGAAAGATCCGCGTTCGCAGATCGAAATCGCGTAGCGAACGGCCCTTGCGATCGCGAGGACCCAGCGCCTCGAACTCATGCTGGAATCCGGAACTGCCATGCGCTGCGTCGTCAAGCATAGCCTCGTTGGTGAAGAGCAGATAACGCAGCAGTTCCTCGGCAGGCTTCTGATAAACCTGCCTGGCGCTGTTGGCCGCTGCTTCGCCTGTTGCGCCTTGCTGGGCCTCGTTGTAGAGCGCGATGCGCGTCTGATAGTTCGTCAATGTAATCAGGTTGTGCATCTGCGTCTGATGTCCAAGCACAAGGTGAGCAACGATATCGCTTTGATTGCTTAGATATGCCGTGCGATCGAAGCGTCCCGCAAGGCCGCTGAGGTTTGTACTCGCTATCGTGTCGAGCACTTCGGGAAATTCGCTATCCCGTACGATGGCGTTGCCCATGTGAGCTTGCTTGCCGTGCGTTCCGGTTACGTACCAGCCTCCCCACCTCTCTTTGAGAGGACTCTCCTGACCGGTGATGTAGGAGTGACTCAGGATTGCTTGCGTACCGGTCGAGGTGGGATACACCGAACGAAGCAGCACGCCAGGGATTCCTCGCGTGCCAGCGGCAATGTGACATTGCGTGCAGTCCAACTCTGCGCGCTTGAAGGCCGGATGGTCCCGCTTTTGTGCGTCGAGAAGGTAGAAGATGCCGCCTTGCACCGGATCGAACGAGACGACTTCCAGAACTCTGCCATCCTTGACGTAGCCGACGTATACGTCGTCGTTGAAGTAGAGCGCACGCGGAGTCTCTGGCGAGATTCTCTTGTATTGAAAGCTGGTTTTGGAAAACACGAGCGTTTGTGAGCTGATGGGAATGCGAAGGTTTTCGAGAAGAGAGCGAAGATATCCTCCGTTGGGTTCCCAGTCCAAATTCGCTTGACCGGTATTTAGCCTCTTTTGCAATCGTGCAATGGGGTCGTTGAGATCGTCGGAGAGGTAGTGGATAGGTTCGTCGTAATACGGAACATATCCCTGTTTGCGCACAGCAATCTGACCATGAAGCGCACCAATTGTCCACGCTGCACACAAGGCCATCGCTACGGCCGCAAGTACTATGATTGCCAAACGTCTATGCAATGCCAGCGTTGCCTCCGTTGATATTCGTGTTGTCTGGCTGCATCGCGGATTCCCTGAGACCGCAATGACCAGGTCTTCGTGATGTGGATGTGTTTTGTCGATACAGATTTGCCCTCGTGTTAGAAACACGCAAGGCATGTAGCGCCAATCGGATCAGAGTGGAATGAAAATCCTGAAATGAAACACCAAGTCACAGCATTGCAACTGTGCACGGAGTCCTCATTACCAATGCGGATGTTCGGGAGGAATCAACAACAGAATCGATGCGCTAGGCGGGGAGCCTGTGCGCTGCGGGCCGGATTATCTTGATGCTTGGAGACCATCGTGTCCGTCGATTCTGAAGTGTTAGGCTGGTCAGCAGGTTAGCTGAGCCCTGATGAAAAGATTGTGCCGTGGAATTGAATTTCTGTCAACATTCTTTCATCCTTGTCGCGATCATCCCGTGATTCACTGCGAAGCGCATGCGGGTGTGGCGGTCAATCTGGGATAGAGGTCACAGCGGGATGATCCTTCGAGGGAGGAGGTGGTAGTGGCGCGACCTTTTCGTAGCCGCGCTGGCCGTCGGGACCAATGGGACCAGGGCCGGGTTGAAGATGAGACGCATCCACGTTATCTTCCGAGCAGGAGTACTCGCGAATGATCTGGTCAGGTCGCCCCAGAAGCCACGTCCGCTGATAATGAACGGGTTCGGTGTAGAACCTGGGGTCCAGAATGGTGAGTTCCAGGTGCAAGTGGCCGCGTCGGGCCGCGTCCATCGCTCGATGGTATGCAACTGGTCGCTGTGGGGATTCGCATTTTCATCGGCCCACGTGCGTGCGTCCTTGAATGCAATCGAATCAACTACGAAGGTGTCGCCCTCCCAGTTGCCAATCTCGTCGCCAAAGAAAGAAGGGTCCGGGTCGTCATCGTGCTTGCGGCCATCGAATGGCACGAGGCGATAAGTGGTGTACCAGTAGAGAAAAGCCGCTTGCTTTGAGCCTTGAAGAAGTTGAAAGGGCAGGGCACTGGCATCGTGGCGCGGAATTCCGCCGACGATGCACAGGCTCTCAGGATCGATGGTGTGCTCGAAGTTGTATTTGAGCGCTGTCTGTCCCGCCGGTGTGAGAGGAAGCTTGAAACCGGGCAGATCTTTGCCTATGTTTCCAACGGGTTTGTCTTTGCGCGAGGGAAGCCAATATCCGGAAAGATCAGGATGGCCTTCAATGCGGGGCGACGGGCCCTTGGGCAGATCGGCTTCGTTGCGCGAGAACTTCGAAAGGGCAAGCTCAGAGTCGGACTTCAGTCCGCCGGCTTTGGGTGGAGAAGCCAGAGGTTGAGCTGGGGATTGAGACCACAGAGTGCTGCTCGTGAACAGCGGCGAAAGAACGAGCATTGCAGCGATAGCCGCAATGATGGCATTGAGGAAAATTTTCATTGACGGACACTCCTTGGGGAAAAGGGGCGATTTAACACTTCGATACGCAGGTCCATTGAGCTGAAAACACAAGCCTGCGCTGCCTTATCCAGTAAGGCAGTATGCGCAGTAGGGTTCTCAAAAGGGGGACGGCAGCAGATGAAGCTACCGTGCGCTGTCCTTCGCTCCGCGCATCTGCAGAGGGCGCAGGCGGCAACAGCGTGCTTGCGGGGTCAAAGACATGATCGTACCCTAGACGAGTTCATGCCGCACGTCAAGCAGGTCTTGACACGAAAATGTCCTCAGGGTACATTGCGGATATGTTTCATCCCTTCCCCATGCTGTGTTGTCGCCTCTCTGTCGTCATCTCTGGCAGAACCGGACAGCACTCGCACGCAATGGGATAACTGGATCAACCAAGATTCAGAGATTTCGATTGTAGGCCCGCTTCCGGATTCGGAGCGGGCCTTTTTCATTTTTGGCCAGGGACTTCCTCGCAGTTCCTCCCCAAGCCTGGCTCACAACCTTGAATACAAACCATCAGGAGGATCGACGATGAAGTTGAAAATCTGCCTATTGATATGGACTTTTGGATTGATCGGCGCTCAGCCCGCGTTCGCGCATCACTCGTTCTCTGCGGAGTTCGACGGTAACAAGCCTGTCCGTCTGGTTGGCAAGATCACCCGTGTGGAATGGACAAATCCCCACTCCTACCTATATCTCGATGTTACCGATGCGAAAGGGAACACAACCAATTGGGGTGCTGAAGGCGCGGGGCCGGGTGCCCTCACTAGGCGCGGATGGAAGAAGACCGATATGAAAATCGGCGACACCATCGTCATCGATGGATATAGGGCCAAGGACGGCTCGCATTTGATTGACGCGCGTCGTGTTACGTTGCCGGATGGACGCAGCATCTATGGCGGTACGCCTGGCGATGGAGGACCGGGAGACAACGGCACGCCAGAGGGCGCGGCGACTGCTTCTGCTCCCACGAAGAAGTAATAAGGAGCAATGTGCCTTGTCGTGTGCCTTCCCATTCAGCCCGCAGGAATCAACCGGATGCCGCGCTGCGGCGTGCTAATCTTTCATCACCGCATGAATCAACGAGCTTCTGGATCGACTCACTCTTCCCAGCCTGACTTGCCTCGCGTTCTGGGCGCGAGTCAGGCTACGGCGATTGTTGTCGGCACCATTATTGGCAGCGGAATCTTCCTGGTGCCGCGCGAGATGATGCAGGACGTTGGCTCCTCGTTGCTGGTCTACTTGGCGTGGATTGTGGGCGGCCTGCTTTCTCTGTTCGGCGCCATGACCTATGCCGAACTGAGCGCCATGATGCCTTATGCGGGCGGCGAATATGTCTACCTGCGCGGGGCTTATGGAGACACCACAGCCTTCCTCTATATGTGGACATGGTTTGCCGTCGCCAAGCCAGCTTCGATCGCCGCCGTCACCATCGGACTGGCCCGCACGCTGGAGTTCTTTCCCGCCTTCCACTGGTTGAGCGATCAAGCCATAGGCACGCCGATTCCACTGCTCTGGTCGCAATTGTTCGCGATCGTCGTCACGTGGTTCATCACCGGACTCAACTATCTGGGTATCAAAAAAGCCGGCGACTTCCAACTTGTCTTCACTGTCCTCAAGGGCGTTCTCATTCTCATCGTCGCGGGGCTTTGCTTTGCTTCCGCGTCCGGGTCATGGGCCAACTTCTCGACCTCGCTGCCTCACGCCACCGGCGGCTTCAGCGGCTTCATGCTCGCGCTCATTGCCACTCTTTGGGCCTACGATGGATGGAACGACCTCACCATGGTCGCGGGCGAAGTTCGCAATCCAGAGCGCAGCCTGCCCATCGCACTGATCGCTGGCCTGTTCATTGTGGGTGCACTTTTTATGGCCACCAACGCCGCCATCCAATACATTCTTCCCGCCGCGCAAATTGCAGGCAGTGAGCGGCCTGCCGTGGCGGCGCTTTCCGTTGTGGCAGGCCCCGCGGGAGCAGGCTTCGTGGCCGCGGCCATGGCCATCAGCATCTTCGTCACCCTCAACGGAACCATCATGTCCGGCGCGCGCATTCCTTTTGCCGCTGCACGCGACCGCCTTTTCTTTCGCCAGTTTGCGCGGATCAGTCCGCGCTTCCAATCGCCTTCCACTTCGCTGGCGGTGCAGGGACTTCTCTCCACGGTGCTGTTGCTCTTCCTTAGCCGGTTTCAGCAGTTCTTCGAGTTAGCGGTCTTTGCCGAGTGGCTCTTCTATATGCTTACAGCCACTACGGTATTTGTTTATCGCCGCACCCGGCCGGACGCGATTCGTCCCTACAAGGTATGGGGATACCCGCTGCTGCCGGCCATCTTTGTAGCCTGCGCCGGGGTGGTGCTGGTCGCGAGCTATGCCAGCAATCTGAAGGGCTCGCTGCTTGGCACCGGGCTGATCTTGCTTGGGTTGCCGGTGCTGTGGATTGTGCGCAAGATATATCCGGCAACCGCGAGGACGGATTCGTAAAGAGCGGAGAAAGTTGATTCATGGAACCCCTGCTTGATGGACAGAGGTTCCGGTCCTATATCAACTGCGCCAGTACGTCTCGCTGATACGGCTGTAGTTCCTTGATCGCTCCGCGTCGAACGATCTGTGGCCAGGCAGGATTCACAATCAGCGAGCGCCCAATGGCAACCAGGTCAAACTCATCGCGCTCCAGGCGATCGAGCAACTCGTCGATTCCCGTTGCCGCAGCGGTTTCCGCACTTCGAAAAGTGCTTGTGAACTCCTCGTTTAGCGTGATTGAACCTACTGTTACGGTGGGCTTGCCTATCAGCTTCTTGGTCCACCCCGCCAGATTCAGCGAGCTGCCCTCAAATTCAGGTTCCCAGAACCGACGCTGCGAGCAATGGAACAGATCCACTCCGGCCGCGGTCAGAGGCGCAAGGAACCGCTCCAGTTCAGCAGGTGTCTGCGCCAATTTGGCGTTGTAATCTTGCTGCTTCCACTGCGAATAGCGGAGGCAGACAGGGAACTCCGGTCCCACCTGGGAGCGAACCTCGCGGATCACTTCCACAGCGAAGCGTGTACGAGCGACCAGATCGCCTCCGTACCCATCCGTGCGCTGGTTGGTCCCGTCCCAAAAGAACTGATCCAGAAGATAGCCGTGTGCGCCGTGAATCTCAACACCGTCGAACCCCAAGCGCTGTGCCGACAATGCGGCTTCGCCAAAAGCGCGAATCACGCTGTCGATATCCTGCGGCGTCATCGGCTCGGCAACCTTCTTGCCCCGATTCGCGAGTCCGGAAGGCCCCATCGCGCCAGCAGGAATGGTTCCTTCCGCGCCGGGCGTGATGCCAACGTGCCAGAGTTGGGGAAAAATCTTTCCGCCGGCATGATGGACTTCTTCGACCACCCGCTTCCATCCTGCCAGGGATTCCTTGCCGTAGAAGTGCGGCACCTTGGTATAAAAGCCGGCGGAAGGAACCGGAACGTAGGTTCCTTCTGTCACGATCAGGCCTACTCCTCCTTCGGCGCGGCGGCGATAATAAGCCGCCACATCCGGTCCGGGAATGCCCTCCGGTGATTTGCCGCGAGTCATGGGCGCCATCACGATCCGGTTCGATAAAGCTAGATTCTTGATGGAAAAAGGCTTGAATAGAAGCTCCGTGCGGTCTTCGGCTAAGTTGCTCATAATCATCTGATGTTCTACCCACGGCTAGGGTCGCAGGTCAAAACATGAAAAGGCTTGGACCCGCCCTGCATGGACAGTCGAAGGTAGATTATCTGTTCTGCATTTCCAGTTCATCCAGCGCCCCTGCATATCTTTCTTGTTGCCTAACAGCGTGTGTGTTACATTGATTCTGTGAGAACCTTTAGCCCCACGACCGCCGAAATGTGTTGTTGTCCAGCGATTTGCTGTACGCAAATGCATTCTGGCGTGAGGAAGTGGCTGGGCTAGAGTAACTTACAAGCTGCCGCCTCTTTATATGGACCCACCGCCAGAGATTGAACTGGCAGGTGGGTTTTCTATTTTGAGCTGAAATTGGGGCGGGTCATAAAAAGCGTCCGTCGCACAGCTAGAGCGTGAGGAGAAACGATGGGCGTTCCTGAGATTCGTGTCGAAGAACTGAAAAGACGGTTGGATGCTGGCGAAAACCTTTTTCTACTTGATGTGCGCGACGAATACGAGTACGAAATATCAAATATCGGCGGGGAATTGATTCCGCTTCCAGAGCTGTCGAAGCGGGTCAACGAACTCGATGTAAACCAAAATATAATTACTGTCTGCAAGATGGGGCCACGGGGCGCCAAGGCCGTCGAGGTCCTGCATAAGGCGGGTTTCACTCATGTGTGGAATCTCACCGGTGGAATCCATGCATGGTCTGATCGGGTAGATCACTCGGTACGCAAGTACTAACTGTAATAATTTCAATGAGTTAATGCTCTGCTCAAGAGGCGGAATAGCCTGTGTGATCTGGCTTGCGTTGAGCCGTCAAGCTCGTGTCAATTTCCGTCCAAATTTGTTTTGCAGCATCCGCCAGCGCAGGCTATAATCTGCGTGATTTAATTCAGTAAGGAGGAACCTGTGGCAGAAGAAGTTAGCCGAGTTTCGTTGAGTGAAGAATCGGCATTTCAACTTGCAAATGTTACCAAGACGGCTCCGCAGTTCGGGGCCATCACGCCTCGTTGGCTGGTTCGCCTACTGGACTGGAAGCCGCTGGAAGCAGGTACCTTCCGTCTTAACAAGGTAAATGAAGCCAAGGTGATCGAGTCCCTCTGCGGACACGAAGACGAGTCGACGTTGCCCTCCACCTACGTTGATTACGAGGATGCTCCCCGCGAGTACCGCTTGGGCAGCATCAATGCGGTGCTCAATGTTCACACCCGTGTCTCCGATCTGTTCAGCAATCCTTACGATCAGGTGCGCGAGCAGTTGCGGATCTTGATCGAGAGCGTCAAGGAAAAGCAAGAGAACGAGTTGTTCAACAACGCGGACTATGGCCTGCTCAATAATGTTCCCGATGCGCAGAAGATCAAGACGCGCAAAGGTGCGCCCACTCCGGACGATCTGGACGAGCTTTTGACCAAGGTCTGGAAAGAGCCTTCGTTCTTTCTTGCTCACCCGCGCGCCATTGCCGCCTTTGGGCGGGAATGCACCCGCCGCGGCGTGCCTCCGCCAACGGTAACTTTGTTCGGAACGCCGTTCCTGACTTGGCGTGGCGTGCCGCTCGTTCCCTCGGACAAACTCGCCATTCGCAGCAAGGACCATTCCACTAAGATTCTGCTGGTGCGCGTCGGTGAGAAAAAGCAGGGCGTGGTGGGCCTGTTCCAACCTGGACTTCCGGGAGAACAGAGCCCAGGGCTATCGGTTCGCTTCATGGGAATCGACCAGCGCGCGCTTGCTTCTTACCTGGTGTCGCTGTACTGCTCGGCGGCCGTACTCACAGACGATGCCATTGCGCTGCTCGAGGACGTAGACGTAGGCCAATACCATGAGTACAAGTGAGCGCTTGCCCATCTCGACCGTCATTCCGGATAGCACTGACTGGGTCGCGGGGTTGCATGGGAGCGAAGCGATTGCTCCCGCACCAATCTCTCCGGCTCAGTTAGCGCGCATGGCCAACGAGATATTCAATGCATTGCCAGAGCCGCTTCAGGCGCCTGCAGCTACCGCGGCGGCAGCGGTGCTCCCACCGAACTCGGCGTTCAGTGGAAATCCGTATGCGGCTGTGCCCAGCCCAACTGCGCCCGCGGTTCCAGGGCTGTTGGCGAGTTTGGCCGAGGCGCAGCCTGGGGCGTTCGTGGCCACTCCAGATCGAAGCATCGTGCCAGACTTGCATCAACCTGCCGCAAGTCCCGCGGTTCCCGGCGGCGGTCTGGGGCAGGGAATTGCTCTGCCGGCTAACTCGCCATTCGGGTTCTTGCAGGATGCGAGACCGCTTTTTGTTGAGCCTGCTGCGCCTGCTGCTCCGCTCGGTCCTTCGCCAACGAATGCAAATACTGCGCCCAGCGAGGAAGGCTTTGCAGCGATTCCTTCGTCGTTGACTCCTGATGTTCAACCAGCGCCGCGCGCGCAGTCTGTGCAGCCTCCCGCACCGGCAATTCCAGGCGCTCTGGGCTTTGCCGATTCCTCGGCGGTTCCGACCTTCTCTTTCATGGAAGAGGCGCGGCCGCTGTTTTCCACTCTGCTCTCCATCCCTGGACCAGTTCCGGCTGCAAGCTCTGCGGCAATACCCGCGGCTGCGAAGGAAGACTCTGCGGGAAGCGTCAACCCATTTGTCTCGCCGCTAGATGTATCCGCGCCGCAACTTCCCGGAACCGTGGCCCACGCGCCTGACTATCGTGCGCCAGCTTCGTACGATCCACAGAACCAGCCCCGGTCGCTTTCCTCGGTAGACGTTGTGCCGGAAGTCGCTCCCGCTGCGGGGCAGCCTGAACTGTTGGGCGATCTCGGCCTCTCTTCGTATTCCTTCGATGTGGAGGCAATCCGACGCGACTTTCCGATCCTCCGTGAAGTCGTCAACGGTCACCCGCTGATCTGGCTCGACAATGGCGCCACCACGCAGAAGCCGCAATCGGTCATCGACCGCTTGAGTTACTTCTACGAACACGAAAACTCCAACGTGCATCGCGCCGCACACGAGTTGGCCGCGCGCTCCACCGATGCGTATGAGTCAGCGCGGGAGAAGACGCGCCGCTTCCTCAACGCCGGGGCAACACGCGAGATTGTCTTTGTGCGTGGGGCCACGGAGGCCATCAATTTTGTGGCGCAAAGCTGGGGCCGGCGCAACATTCAGAAGGACGACGAAATCGTCATCACCTGGATGGAGCATCACGCTAACATCGTTCCCTGGCAGATGCTGTGCGCGGAAAAAGGCGCGCGGCTACGCGTTGCGCCGGTGGACGACTCAGGCCAGATCCTGCTCGACGAATACGAAAAGCTGCTTGGGCCGAAGACGCGTCTGGTCTCCATCACGCACGTTTCGAATGCGCTGGGCACAATCTTGCCCGTGCAAGAGATGGTTGCGGCTGCTCATCGTCACGGCGCGCTTGCGCTGGTGGATGGAGCGCAGGCTGTGGCGCACATGCATATCGATGTGCAAGCCATCAACTGCGACTTCTACGTCTTTTCCGGACACAAGGTCTTTGCCCCAACCGGCATCGGCGTGGTGTATGGAAAGTCTGAAGTGCTGGACAACATGCCTCCATGGCAGGGTGGCGGCAACATGATTCAAGACGTCACCTTTGAGAAGACGCTCTATCAACCCCCGCCGCAACGCTTTGAAGCCGGCACTGGCAACATTGCCGATGCAGTCGGACTTGGCGCGGCCATTGACTATCTCGATCGCGTCGGCATCGCCAATGTTACGCGCCAAGAGCACATGCTCTTGACCTATGCAACGGCCGCGCTGCTGAAGATTCCCGGCTTGCACATCATCGGCACTGCAAAGGAAAAGGCTGGTGTCCTCTCTTTTGTGCTGGATGGGTTCCGCCCGGAGGAGATTGGCGACTACCTCAACCGAAAGGGTATTGCCGTGCGCAGTGGTCATCACTGCGCTCAGCCAATCCTGCGCCGCTTTGGCCTGGAGAGCACAGTACGCGCAACGCTGGCCTTGTACAACACATGCGAGGAAATCGATGCTCTGGTCGCTGCCTTGTGGGATCTACGGCAGGGACGCAATCCCGGACTCGCCTAACCGTAAGTTAAGCGCAACAGAAAAACGGCCAGCCTCTGTGAAGAGACTGGCCGTTTTGTTTCATGCAGGTGGTTAGTACTTCGGCAGCGACGTATCGATCCTGTCTGCCCAGGCCAGAATGCCGCCGGTCAAATTGGTCACGCGCTTGAAACCCGACTGACGCAGAAAGTCCACAGCCTTGGCGCTGCGCGCGCCGCTCTTGCAGTGCACCACAATCTCCAGGCTTGAATCCAGTTCATGCACGCGCTTGGGCAAGTCGTCCAGCGGAATCAGATGGCCGTGGATGTTGCAGATTTGGTATTCATGCGGCTCGCGCACATCGAGAACATAGATGTCTTCGCCGGCATCCAATCGGCGCTTGAATTCCTCCACTTGGATTTCAGGAATCTTTGTGCTGGTGGCTGGTTCGCTCTCTTCTCCGCGCACGCCGCAGAACTGGTTATAGTCAATCAGTTCCGTCACAGTGGGGTGCTCGCCGCAGGCCGGGCACTCGGGATTTTTGCGGATGCGCATCTCGCGGAAGCGCATGGCCAGCGCATCCACCAGCACCAGGCGGCCAATCAACGGCTCGCCCACGCCGAGGATCAGCTTGATGACTTCGGTGGCCTGCATGACGCCGAGCAACCCTGGAAGCACGCCCAATACGCCGCCTTCCGCGCAGGACGGAACCAGCCCCGGCGGTGGAGCTTCAGGATAAAGGCAGCGATAGCACGGACCGCCTTCGGCGCCGAAGATGCTGGCTTGCCCTTCAAAGCGAAAGATGGAGGCGTAGACATTGGGTTTGCCGCTGAGCACGCAGGCATCGTTGACCAGGTAGCGCGTGGCGAAATTGTCCGTGCCGTCAGCCACAATGTCGAAGTCCTTGAAGATCTCCAGCGCATTCTGACTGTTGAGGTAGGTGTCGAAGCGCTTAATTTCAACGAAGGGATTGAGGGCCTTCAGCTTGTCGATGGCCGAGTCCAGCTTCAGCCGGCCCACATCGGCGGTGGAATGAAGCACCTGCCGTTGCAGGTTGGTGTAGTCCACCACGTCGAAGTCCACCAGACCGAGAGTGCCTACGCCCGCTGCGGTCAGATAGAGTGCGAGTGGAGAACCGAGTCCTCCCGTGCCTACGCACAGCACGCGCGCGGCCTTCAGTTTCTTTTGCCCCTCCATCGTCACTTCGGGCATGATGAGGTGGCGCGAGTAACGCAATATCTCTTCGTTGCTCAAAGTCGTCTGACTGCTATCGATTGTGACTGCCACTGATCGTCTCCAATACAACAGTTCCTTGAATGAACATCCATCTGCGCGACCGTCTCTTAACGACCGCCTGCAACCGAAGGCACAATTGAAATCGTATCCGTTTCTTTGAGCGGAGTCGCATCTTTGCTCAGATAACGAATGTCCTCGTCGTTGAGGTACACATTCACAAAGGAGCGCAGTTTGCCGTCTTCAGAGAAGAGGTGCTTGCGCAGATCGGGGAATTGGGCGACAAGATGGCTCAAGGCTTCGCCAACAGTAGGAGCGGTGACCTCGACGACTGCCTGCTTGCCGGCATAGGGGCGAAGTGGAGTGGGAATCAATACTTTGGTTGGCATGATGTTCCTTTCTGAGTGGTTCCGATCTGTCTGCTTGGGGATCACGCGGTCACTTCGATCGCTTCATCTTCAAAGTGCTTGTCTTCTTCTTGGCCCTGCAACAAAAACGCATGTGTCAACACGGCCCGGCCCTTTTCAACGCTGGTAATCACATACGAGCAGTTGGTCCAATGCGCCTCGGCAAGATCGGTTGCAGACCAATGCGCGGGATGATCGGGATGCGAGTGGTAAAAGCCCACTATGTCGTGGCCGGCCAGGAGTGCTTCGCGCTGAGTGCGCATCAACTCCACGGGGCTGATGCTGTAGCGATTCTGCGGGGAGTCCATGCGGGTGTTCCCGCATGGCGCCACAGCTTCGACTAACTTTCCGCCTGCCTCGTCAAAGTCGCCCACCAAGATGCCACAGCACTCGTGCGGATAGGTCTCTTCGCTGTGCTTCCGCAGTTGCTCAAGAAGATCACGAGAAATTCTTAAGGCCATCGA
>Ga0224531_1000696_pt1 | contig 16216 bp, 12 predicted proteins | sample CBST100metaG_FD_179876 | JGI IMG/M metagenome (GOLD analysis project Ga0224531, IMG submission 179876) | Peat soil microbial communities from Stordalen Mire, Sweden - C.B.S.T100 | ecosystem: Environmental > Terrestrial > Soil > Wetlands > Peat | place: Sweden: Norrbotten County, Stordalen Mire... | reverse complement strand
CATCGGAGAAAACTATTTAGGCTAGACTTGCTTTTTGCCGTGTCTCTGGCGGTGCTCAATAAATCAACACCTGAAATTTTCAATTTCCGCGATATACTCATCGCGCCAAATTCTTTTAAATTCTGCCAATGCTTCTTTCGATAACATTATATCTCGGCCCAAATCTCTCTCCGGTTATACTTAGGGTAAATTATGCGACTGTAAAAATCGCGCCAAATAGTCTTGTATATTAAGAACGTCTGGAAAACGGAAGGTTTAGGTCTGGGGATTAACCCCGTATTCAATTGTTAAGCTAATAATACGCCATTTTCGACCTTTACTCCATTCCTAGCTTAGATTTGGAGCTTTGTGAAGGAGGGGTCATTAAGTAGTGATCTTATCCAAAAACCCAAGAGTTTCAGAATCAAGTCGGTGTGCAAAAAGAGCAAGAAAAAATGGCACAAAAATCGGAAATCTTTTTAGTGTTTTGGGTAGCTTGTCGCCCTTTATTTTTTGTCCCATTTCGACGAGTTCCTTCCAACTCTGTTGATTTTTAGGAAGCATCGTTTCGTTATCGCCATCTTCGGACCTCCAGAGGTAGTAACGCCAATCTTCCGGGAGTACAAATTGCTCAAAGCGCATAAAGGAGATTTCCTGCCAATTCTGAACTAATACATCTTTAGCCCCTCCACGAGCCAGTGTCTCAATAATTGGTTTAAGATAATAAGAATTATATTTATAATCTTCTTCCATCTCTTCATCTAATAAACCGAAGGCGACTTTCACTGCGAAATCGGCATCATAATATGGTGGCAGTAGACCAGGAGGATTTTTCGATTTCCTTCCGTTGAGAGCAAGAATATAGGTTACAATACTCGCCAACACTTTATATGATTGCTCCTTCCCGTCATTACTAAATTTCTTGGCAATAAAGGCAAGAAAGATGAGGGGGATAAATGACGCTTCACCCCATACTGACATACAATCTTTGTATCGCGCCGCCATTTCTGGTCTTTCGATCGTTTTCCAGGAATCATCATTGGTAATAAGCTCTGCAAGTTTGAGAGCAAAAACATATAGCAGCGCCATATGCTTTCGGAGTGGCATAGTGTCTCTGTCTAGCGGAGAGGTGAATGCTTTCGTGAATTCATCATTTTCTATTTCTAATTCAAGAGCTTCCGCAGTAGTTAAAATATCTCTCTGGATGATTTCATAAGATTCGAGCCAGTATTGGTCCTCCAGGTTGTATCTATCGACGATCAACATAATTTGCGACACCAGCAATGTTGCAACGCGAATGACGGAGACATGATTTCCCTTCATCCGGTAGGGGCCAACGATCAAATTGGCATAGAGCATTACAGCAGCGATATCTCTGCGTCGTTGCTCTTTTGGAGATTTTTCGTTGGGATTGAGAATCTTTTGAAAAAACGAATTTATTTGCTCAATATCTGGAAGGCTTGTGCTATCGGCAAACATAAGATCCGTTAACTGTTTATATGTCTCGGCGTCTGCCGGGAAAATGCCATTCGCCATGGTTAAGAAATTATTAAGCAAATCACCTCGAGTCCAAACCTGAAGAGGGGTGGCTTTCCATTTACTTTCATTAAGATCAACTATCTGGACCCGCACCGTATCATCTAATGTGCCGTTTGTTACAAGGTATGAAACATGAGGTTTGCTTTTATCAACACCCGGATGCTTTACGGGAATATCTATTAATTCGTCGATCTCCGGCTTTACTTCGTCGCGCCACCGCTTGAGATTGATATCTCCTCCTTTTAATTGAAAAGCGTGAACCAATCCCGAATCATCAGTTGCAATGATGTCTTTGCCTTGTTCAAATGGTCCATGCTTTGAAGAATGTTTGACGGCATAGCCAGCATTAGAAAGCCAACCGCAAAAGAGGGGTTGATATCCTAATTCGTTGGAAGAATCAAGCCAATATTCAATTGCTCGCTGAAGAAAAGGATCGGCTCCCTCAATGGTTTGGTCGGTGGTCATATTAATCAATAATTTTTCTTGACTTTAAATCTTCCATATATTCTTTATATTTTTTATCCAAAATTACCTTTTCTTTTTCCTCGTACCGATGTTTTTCTTCTGGGGTCGTTTCTGCAGCGATTTTTTTAAGTTGATCCACGGCTTCGGGAGAGGCAATAATACTAGGCTTAACTGGTTTCGATCTGTCGTCATCCTCAAAGTCAATCCAGATATTTTCCAGTCCCTTTAAAATCCCATCCGGAGTGAGCCCTGGGTTGCCGGGTATTTGTCGGTTAGTTTCAGCCATAGATTTTTCGAGATCCTGAAAAAAACCACGTTCCATCTGTCCTGCCATATCTTCTGCGGCGGCAGATATTTTTTCAATCATATCGGTTGCGGTCGTGTTTGGAATTTCCTTTTGTGGAATTGAAAAGCGACTTTCGGCGATCCGAAATTCGTTTTTCTCTCTCGTTCCATCTGGCCGAGTTACCGACATACTGTTTCCTTCAAATAATTTTTTTCGGGCAACAAGATTAAGCGTCGGCGTTTTTTGCTTTATTTGTTGGCGCAAGATCGAGTCCAATACCTTTTGAGCCGCCCTTTTTGCCTCGGGAAAATCTACAATCATATCTAAATCCTACACTAAATTAAGGAAGAATCCACAAGAATTTCCAATGGTTTAGCAGGTCTGGACTGCTTAAGAGGGTTGCGTCATCCATTAGGGTATGAATAGCCAGCCTATCGGGTCGGTAGGGCCTGCGACCCAGACACAGATTCAGGCCCAAATTCGGGTCAAATACGTGCTTTATGCTCGTAAGAGCACCGAGAGTGAGGAGCGGCAGGTTTTGAGCATTGATAGCCAAGTAAAGGAGATGCTTCAAATAGCCGAACGTGGAGGATTGGAAATTGTTGATATTCGCCGGGAATCGCATTCAGCAAAAGACTCAGGCCAGCGTCCTGTCTTCGCTGAGATCCTGAAAGATATACGAAGTGGACGATACACGGGGATTCTTACATGGGCTCCAGATCGGTTAAGCCGCAATGCTGGCGATCTCGGCTCACTCGTCGATCTCATGGATCAAAAGCTTCTGACGGAAATACGAACATTTGGTCAGCGATTCACCGACAATCCAAATGAGAAATTTCTCCTCATGATTCTTTGTTCGCAGGCGAAACTTGAGAATGATAATAAATCGATAAACGTCAAAAGAGGATTGCGGACGAGACTTGAGATGGGGCTATGGCCCGCTCCAGCCCCGACAGGATATTTTAAAGAAAAGCGAATGGATCGAAAATGTGAAACGCTGATCGACTCCGAACGAGCGCCAATCATAAAACAAATGTTTGAAAAAGTTGCGTATGAAAAATGGAGCGGCCGAAAACTCTATCATTGGCTCAAATTCGATCTTAATTTCAAAACTGCAACGGGGAATAAGAATCTCACCATAAGCAATGTTTATACGATTCTCCAAAATCACTTCTATTATGGAGTATTCGAATATCCAAAGAATAGCGGTAATTGGTATCAAGGGAAGCATGAGCCAATTATCACAAAAGAGCTATTCGATATGGTTCAGGCGCAGGTGAAAAGCCAATTCGTAAGATCTGAAACCAAGGAGTTCGCCTTTACGAAATTGATGACGTGTGGGCTATGCGGTTCGGGAATCACGGCGAACGAGAATTTTAAAAAACAGAAGAACGGAAACTTCCACCGTCACGTCCACTATGGATGTACGAAGGTCAGGGACAAAGAATGTAAATGCGGGTACATCACAGAAGATGATCTCATAAAACAGCTCGAAGGCCTTATCGAGAAAGATATAGATGAAATTGGGATAAAGGAAAAGATACAACGCGAAGTTGAAAGGTTTAAACGATTTCAAAATATAGCAATTGGCGTACTAGTGGTAAAAATTCAAATAAAGGATATAGATATCCGAAATTATGCAAAATAAATATTACAAGATGGAAGTCCAGTCGAAAAGCGAGAGTTGCTATCAACGATTAAAAACAGAATTATTTTAAAAAACAAGATAGTTTCATTTAGAGAACAGTATGATTAGGAAATCAAAGAAAATTGGGTTAATATTAAGGCATATTGCTATGAGTAAGGGTCGCTATAAAGGTGCACTTCAACTTGATTGGATCAATAAAGACCAGTCGCTTTATTATGAAATCGACGAAAAAGAGGGCCGAGGCGTCCGGCCGGTTTGGGTACAGAAAAATGATATTCGTATTGCCGAACCTCGCATTTTAAAGTTTCAAAAACTTTATGGCGATCCTACGAGTGAAAATATGCTCATAAGGGGCGATAATCTTTTGGTTTTGCGAAATTTAGTAGAGATGTTTAAGGGGCAACCTGATGAGAAAAAGGTAAAGTGTATCTACATCGATCCACCCTTTAATACGGGAAACGCATTCACGCGCTACGATGATAATCTTGAGCATTCTGAATGGTTAACGATGATGCGGGATAGATTGTTTCTATTACGCAAACTGCTAAGAAAAGACGGGGTTCTTTTTGTTCACTTGGACGACAAAGAAGTGGCATATTGTCGTGTCCTTTTGGATGAAATATTTGGAAGGCAGAATTATTTAAACACGGTTACTATAAAAGCTAATAGCCCTTTCGGCTTCAAGCACACCTCCAATCAGCTTTTTAAATCGGCAAATAGTCTTTTAATTTTTGCCAAAGATGCCGCTCATTTAAAATTCAAAAAAACTTTTATAGAAAAAGGATATGATCAAGCATATCGCTGGGTTTTTGATGATATTAAAAAGCCAGAAGGGAAATGGTCATGGAAAAATATAGACGAAGTTGTTGCTTTAGAACTCGGATTTTCCAATATTAAAGAGGCAAAGCAGAAATTAGGGGAAGAAGAATTTAATGCAGAAATTGGGATTTTCGCCATTAAAAATGCGGATAGAGTTTTTCGTACTGCATCAGTAACCGGAGGGGCCCGTCTCAAGAGAATGGACACTCTTGAAAAATCGCGCAAGCTCAAGAATAAAATTGTAAGACATCCCAATGATGATATGGATTACCTATTTATTGGCGGGGAAAGAGTTTTGTTTTATAAGGAGAGACTGCAAGAAATAGATGGATCTATTTTGCCAGTAGAGGCAATAACTGATATTTGGGATGACATTTCCTGGGAAGGAATAGCGAGTGAAGGTGGTGTTGATTTTCCTAAATCAAAAAAGCCCGAGAAACTAATCCAACGCATCATTTCAATTTCAACTGAGAAAAATGATTTGGTCCTTGATTCTTTTGCTGGGTCTGGAACCACCGGAGCGGTAGCTCATAAAATGGAACGTCGCTGGATCATGGTGGAAATGGGCCGGCACGCTGACGAATTGATTATTCCTCGCATGCAAAAGGTGGTAGCTGGAGGAGATAAATCCGGGATAAGTAAGGATATTAATTGGCGAGGAGGCGGTGGTTTCAAATATTACGGATTGGGAGAAAGCGTTTTATATGAACGAGATATGAATTGGTCACTGAAAGCGGCCGAAATGGCTGAGGCAGTTTTCTTGCATTTCCAATATAGATTGACCGATATTCAGGAGTTAGAGGATAATAATATTTTTCTTGGCAAGCATCAATCCACTCGTTATCACTTTGCGGCGATATTCGCGACCAGAGAATTAGACGTTTTGACAGAGGATATGTATGAAAAAATCATCATTACACTAGAGAAAGAAAAATTCAAACATTTAACAATTTTTACCAATGTTGCCGTCGCGGTTCCCTTGGAAATATTTGATGATCGTATAATGATTAAAAAAATACCGCCGGCTATTTTAAGGGAATATAACTTGCTATGAAGGCAAAACAACAAACATTTTATGATTTAGTGAGTCGTGATTCACAGTATGATTCTGTTGTTAGTTCGGCATCTTCAAAAAATATAGAAAAATATGATGAGATACAGCATTTACTTAAATTTTCTTTGCGTCCCTATCAGATGGAAGCGTTAGCCGCATTTCAATTATTTTGGAAAAATAATTTTGACAGTCGCAGCCTAAAGCAGAGGACATTACAGCAGGGCAAAAATGACGAAGGTGAGACAATAGAGTGGCATAAGATAGGGTTTGAAATGGCCACCGGATCTGGAAAAACCCTTCTCATGGGCGCTATTATTTCAGATTTATATAATAGAGGGTACAGGGATTTTCTTATTTTGACTCCCAATACAATTTTATTCGATAAAACGATAGAAAATTTTACGCCCCGTGAAGTAAAAAGTATTTTCGGTGACGGATGGAATTTGACCTATAATCTTGTGACGGGAAACTCGTATCGAGATAAAACTTGTCACTACGAAGATAATCAGGATATTTCACTATATGTTTTTAATGTGCAAAAATTTTATGACAAGGTAACGACCCCAGGAAAAACCAATGGCGAAGATACTATGAAGGGTGTTCCGTATGTTCGCAGGCCACTTGAGGACTCGTTGTGGCACGATGAAAGTGGAAATACAATATCGTTTGTAGAGTTTCTACGCCAGCGACGTCCGGTTATTATTTCTGATGAAGCCCACCACTATCAACAGAATAAAACCAAAGAGGTTATTTTCGAATTGCTTCCTAGGATTGTACTTGAATTTACCGCGACCTCCCTTGAAAAGGGCGGAAGCGAAGGTTTTGGCCAAGATAACTTATATAAATATCCAATGCAGAGATATATCAGCGAAGGATACGGTAAGAGAATCTTCGCGGTTGGCTGTGGAACAAGTACAGAGAAAATTTCGGATGACGTGACGGATAGCGATAAACAGAAGTTGGTATGGGGCATGTTGATTCATCTGCTTAAGACGGAGTCATTAATTGCCGCGAATGCCCCTATTAAAAAGGCAATGCTATTAACTAGGGCACGAACGATCAAGCACGCTGAAGCGATCGACGCGTATTTAAAAAATTGGCCAAGTTCTGCATTAAATGAACTCGATGAGGTTTTAGAGCAGGTAAGGAGGGAGGGGACTGATATTGCAAAAATCATACGGAAATATATACCCAAAAACAAAACAGAATTAGTTAAAAAATTATCGCTGGTTGCAAAATCGGTATTCACAATCCACAGTGAAAATAAAACCGATGAAGAGGTTTGGGCGGATTACCATGCGCTCGATCACAACGATGTTGAAATTGTTAACCAAGTTCGCATATTCACAGAAGGTGTCGATTATGACAATTTTTATACTATCGTTGTTTTGGGTGATGCGACCGAAAATGTTGGTTTTGCAGCGGCACAGCTTATTGGACGTGGATTGAGACTTTATAAAGAAAAGCGTGAATTTGATGTCTTAGGTGGAGAGCTTAAGGAGCAAAGCGAGATTCTGCATGTTGTTTGTGAGCGGGGCCGTCGCTTTGATCAAATAGTTGAGGAAATCCGCGAAAGACTTGAGCTTTTGCCTGGAAGCGTGGAAACGCCAGCCGAAGAAACGGATATTGAGAATAAGATAAATAAAAAAATTGTCGATGATTACGAAATTCCGATTTTGCAAATTAAGTCGGTAGCTACTGGTAAAAGTTTTCAAGATATTTTAAAAGATAAATCACTAAGCATCAAATCGTTTGTGGACGAGGTATGCGGAATTTCGCGCGGGGAAAAAGTATTAAAGCCAGAGGTTTTAGCGATGGTTGATTATGCCGAAATTACTCCAGAGAAAATTATCCTACAGACAGAAAAACCCATTACAACCCGTCGAACCTTAACGTTATCCCAGGATGAAATTGCTCGTTGGGCATTGGATTTCATAGAACAGACTGGTGCTTTTATCGGGAGTAATTCCTTTGACTCTATTAAGGAATTAATCGACGGGATATTGAAATCTGGGATACGGGTAGACACTGCGTATCAATACGATTATAGGCGCGCCCTAAAAGGGTTGGAGAAAAGTATTATTGAATTTTATAGTCGCCATGCGTATGAGTTGATGTTTAGGCGTCGCTTTGCGATTCGCAAGAAAAAGGCGAAAGATATTTTTATAGACAGTAAGGTTACGATAAGAAAACGGGATGGTCTTACTCTTAATCTTATTTCCTCTCATCAACCAATGTCCTCCCATCTTCAACAAAAGGGAGTTGTGGTTGACGGCTATGAGTATTCCATTCGGCCCTATGTCAAATTCGATTCACCGCCAGAAAAAATAGTTGCAGATGCGCTTGAGCATCTTTGTTCTCTAGATAAAAAAAGGAAAAGTTTTTGGATAAGAAATGAACCTAAGACGGAATATCCCGTTGAGGTTCGGCCAGCCCCATTTTATCCCGATTTTCTTGCATTCGTGAATGGGGGTTGGGTAATTGTGGATGTAAAGGGGAAGCATCTTGCCGAAGCAAAGCAAATTGATGATCGTAAAAAAGCATTAAAACTTCTCGAAAAAGAAGGCGGCATTAAAACTTTCTTCTTGGTTGATAAAGTGATGGACGGTAAGGGATTTAATGCTGCGAATATCGCTAGCGTAGGTGATTTCGAGGGCTTTGATGAGTTGCGGAATGACGGATTAGAACTTGAAGGATTCACGGACATTACGGATGAAACTCTCTTCTCGAAAAAGAAGGATGGCAAAACACGGAAATAAGGGTTAAGAGGTTGGATCGTCGGATTCCTCGTCTTCTTCCATCCGAATTCGTCGATCGTCGAGCGTTTCGCCTTCATAAGTCCAATAAATAGGTCCCTGCATCCACCACTTACTTCCAAGGGCTTCTCCTGCGGCTTGTGAAGATGACATTTCCTCACCTTTGAAAATGACATGCTTTTGGTCGGGTGCAACGATGCAGGTGATTTTTTCGTCGCGAATAAACTTGAGTTCGGCTCCTGCGGGAATATTTACCATTTGAAAATTGAAAGCGGATTTCTTCTTTCTGCTTTGATCAATAGCAACGGCATCATCTTTGTTTTCAATGCCCGCACCATGGCCTGGAGTAACCTCCTCAAGAGCAAGAATTTTAAGAATGGCCAGTACCCGAGCGGGGGAGATATTAAAAAATTCACGCTTGGGATTGACGCGGTGATCTCCGAATGCGTCATGAAATGCCCTTTCTACCTGATCCACGTCGGCAACGCGAGCGGCATAGTAACAATCAAAAGGAAGCGGAACTGCAGTGGATCGGGATAATTCCAACATGCGTTGTTCTACTGATGTGGTTGTTTTCCCGATTTTGACATAACCGGGCATCGCCTCATTAGTTAAAATATAAACAATTCCTGGGTTTTGATTCTTGTTTTGCTGTTCCATATTGATTTTGATTTTAACATAAATCGACGCTCCTCGAGCGGGATAACCTATCTCGACTTGGCTGGCCGTCTGGTACGAAGTCGGGACTGCTTTAATAGGCCTGGCAGTTCCTGTAGGAATTGATTGCAAAGCCACGCGCCGGTGTTATACTTGATATTAATACGATGACCGAGGGATCCGTTCAAGACATTCGGATTGTTGATAAGGTTCCTGCCTGGGCAAGGGCGTTTGGAGTTCTAGCTTTGGTAGGAGCAATCGTTGCCTTCCTAGTTCCTTTTGTCGGCGTCATTTTCATAACCATCCCCGCAGCAATTCTTGGTTTTATTGCATTGGCAGGAGGCGATCGGAAATTGGGTATAACAGTTTTCATTATTTTAGCAGTGAATCTTTTGATCAGTCCGAGTTTTTGGCTAAATGTGTATGTGGCGGGCTCAAATCCTAATGCTGCACCTAATACATTTTTTGCATATCTCGACGTGGCTTGTGTCGTTTTAATGATCCCAGCACTCTTTATGAAGAGAAAATAATTTTTTTGATTTATGAAGTGGCCAGAAATTCTTAATCTTTTTTTAATTCAGTCTCATAAAGGAGATTTAAAGACCGCCTCGTATCCCAAGCAATGGGATGATATGCGGTTACGAATTTCTTTTGGGATGGGAGCTCCGGCCCGAGTTCCCTGGATTGCTTTTATAGCTCCCGAGATGCAGGTGAGCCGTGGTTTTTATCCGGTCTATTTGTATTACAAAGATCTTGGCGCATTAGTCCTCGCCTACGGCGTAAGCGAGACAGAAGAATTTGGACAAAGTTGGCCGCCAGAAATCTTGAGTTCGGCTACTAAAATCGCCGCATATTTTGATAAGGATGTTCCTCGTTATGGCGATTCATTTGTTTTTAAGGCGTATCGAATTGAATTGAATGGCGATAGTGTAAAATGTGCTTATTGGGATACGCATGAGGTAGCCTCAGGAAAGGATATTGAGGCAGATCTGAATACGATCATAGATTTTTACAAGAAGGCTGTTTCTATCGAGGTTTCTTCACCGAAATCAGATTTAGGACAAGGACTTTTCTATATGGAAAAGGAACTGGAAAATTTTATTATTCGTAATTGGGATAGCACAGAACTCGGAAAGAAATACGATTTAATCATCGAAGAGGGAGAGCTCCTGAGTCAGCAATATCGGACTGATATTGGTCCGATAGATATCTTGGCAAAAGATAAAAAAACGGGAAATTTTGTGGTAATCGAGTTAAAAAGAAATCAAACGAGCGACGACACTATTGGTCAGCTTGCTCGCTATATGGGCTGGGTCAAAGATAAAAAGAAGGATCTTGGCGTGAGGGGCATTATCATTGCCGGCCAGTATGATCAAAAATTAGCATATGCATTAAAGATGGTTCCGAATACTGAAGTATTTCTGTACGAGGTAGATTTTAAATTGAGGGAATTTAAATAAATTCTAGAATCGAACTCTAGCAATTAATGGAAAAGATTGTCGTCGGACAAACGAGATTTGCGAGACTTCTTTACGGAGCTTTAAAGCAGCGTGGCGTAGATTCTATTACTGAGTATTTTGATGGTCATAAGACCGTCGATCTAGCCATTTTGTCTGCAGGACTTTATGTCGAGGTCGATGGTGTTCATCATCTTAATAATCCAGAACAAATCATTACGGATTTTAAGCGAGATTATTATTCCGAGAGAGATGGTATTTTCACTCTCCATGTTCACAATGAAGACTTAAAAAAGCATCTCAACGACATTGCGGACGCCATAGCTGACGTCGTCAGGGCAAGGCATTAATTGGCCGTCTGGTATATAGTTAGAACCGTAGCTAGCTTCTTAAGAAGGGTCCTAGATACGGAACCTTTCTTAACAAGTGGACTTATCCGAAAGATTTAATTTTGATTACTTAACTTCAAGATTTACTAGTTCATTCATTTTCTTTTGTAAAAATGTGTTAATAATCGTATCTCTACTTTGATCATAGGTTGCATTTAATAAAGTTATTATATCTTCGTCGGTAAGGACAAATATATAACCTTTTTGTGTCAGAAGATAATCTTTGCGGGTTTTTAATGATTTTTCTTTATCCTCTATGTCTCGGCATACGATATATCCAACGGATGACTCACGATTATTAAATCTTCCCGCCATTTGATCATACTCCGGGTTCTTAATATCGTCGGTATAATTTTTGCATTCAAAAAATATTTTGGCGCAAATAGCATTTCCATATTTAGCTAAGTTCGAGAAAAATCCTTTATTGCTTGAATTAGAAAAAGTGATATCAATTTTTTTCCTACCCCCATTCTGAGGGTCTTCTTTTTTAGGACCAGATAAATAATTTTCGCTTTCGGGATCGTTAAAAATTGTATTCAGACAGTTTAATATATGATTATGGTAGCCATCCGCATATTCGTTTCCTGGTTTTATTTCTTGAAACAATTTTATTTTCTTCTTTACTGATTCTTCTAAATTGTTTGCACGATGTTGTTTTCGCAGGATACCTTCATTTCCAACGAGATTGAGAGCTTCTCCGCTTTTATCGCTTTTGTATTCTCTTAAGAGTTTTGGATAGTTTTCTATATAGTTAAAAACTAAATCTCTCGATAATGTATAACGTCTATCTTTTTCTAATGTTTTTTTAAACGGTTTAGCAAAAATTACTTCTCCATTATGTTTTTTGTCTTTTAAAGTCCTACATAGAGATGTTCTCGCATCTAAATGTCTGGCTTGTTCAAATTCAAGAATTTTTTTCTGATAAAAATCAGAATAGCTTATTAATAGGTTTCTTCTCAAAATCTTTTTTGGAACTAGCAGTAGTTTTTTCCCCTCGACCACTAACAATCTTTCATTATTCTTTTGTATAAAATCTTTTGCGCTTTCATCCCAGAATACCTTAGTTTGGGTTTGAGTCATTTCTATTCCGTACAGATCACATTGCTCTTGGGTATATTTTATTAAGTCGTACCTTATAATATTCGTAACGATATCTGAGACGTTATCGCTCCCAAGATTTTCAATATGGAGGGCTGTATCTTCAAGATCGGTCAAAAGCCCTGATGCAACGGCTTTGCTGCGCAAGAGCGCATTATAAATATCTTCGGATTTTTCTGGGCCAACAGAACTTCCGTCTTTCGTTTTTTTAGAGTATCCCAAACCGGTTTCTCTTGGTTCATGTAAATTATCTAGTAAATCTAGTGCGTTTTCTTTATCTCCTGCCTGTATGAGTGAAATTAATTTTTCAAATACAGATTGTATTTTTTGATAACAGCTTACAGAAAACTCGTCATCTCCACATCTAATTGCCCATGGATCGATAAACAAGGGAGTATCTCTTTTTATAAAAGCATCAAAAAAATCAAGATCGTATTGGGTCCTATTTAACTTAAAAAAATCAGCGATGGTTGTTCTTCTTCCGATCTCGGTCATATTGAAATTATACCATAAAAATGGTATATTAACAACCATGACTTCGAAACTTAGGCAGTTTCTGGAAATGATCGATGAGCAATTTGAACTCACTGCGAAGGATGATAATTTTGTTTCTTTTGGTGAGCCAGAATTTAAGAAAAAAGGATTTTCTATTTCCGACGTTGAAAGGGTGAAGGATTATCTCGTTATGAATGGCGTGATAGCTCGCTTCACCGATTGGGATGGCGATCCAAACAACCCCTTACCAAGTAGGCGGGAGGACAAAGCAAGAACTTTTAGTTGGTGGTGGCCTCTCGGCAAGAAAGAAGGCAAAACTATACGTAAGTATGTGTTTGAGCTCGCTTCTAGGGAAAAATTTTTTGAATTTTACAAACAACTTCCGACTGGCGAAAAATCACCAATGGAACATACCGTAACAAAGGTTCCCGTAGATAATAAATTGGCTTTTGATTCAGATCGAAGTGTTTTAAGCTTTGATGGGCGAGAGATATTGATTTCCAAAAAGACTGATAAGGCGAACGCTCATTATGTTTTGAAATACATTTTCGAAAATCCTGACGGCCTCTATGCAAAAAGCAATTATTCAGAGATCCATGGGGCCTTGGGTGATACAGAAAAACAATATTCATGGAAACTTTATTATCGTGCCTGTGAAGATGTTCAAGAAAAGGTTCGGAAAGGTACCCCGGAACGGATCGAAGACTTTTTGATTTTTAAGTCCGGCATTACGGGATGGGTACAGATAAATCCTAAGTATTCAGGAGAAAGGTAGCGTTCCCCGGAAATTTCTCCGTAAGATCGCGGAATGCAGCTTTGAAAAGATGGCCCCATGAAGGGTCATTTTTCTTTTAGCGAGGAACTTATCGCCGAGACGATTGCCTGCTTCCGAGAGGAGGACGGCATTGTGCTGTCTGAGGATCAAGCCATTGCCGTATTGCGTGCCTTATCCGGCTTGTTTTTGGCATTTGCGGAGGGAGAAGAAAGGGCGCGCCCGCCGTAGGCGGCGCGCCCGTTCTTCCTCGCAAACATAAACCATTAACAAACTAACTATCTATGAAAAAGAAGAAAACAGGCTATTACGTTGATTGCATCCTCCACGGAAGGAGATGCCATAAAAAAATCTGTAAGAGATGCGGTATGCACTATTGCGATGAGTTCTATACCGATGAATGTCCCGGATTGGAAGCGGATACGGGTAAGCCGTACCATCCCGCGAAAGACCAGCGCGATCTTCCGATGACTTGATAACTCCTATCTATTGTTAAATTCATGTCGTTACATTATCGAAAATATGGAAAAGTCATTGAAATCACGGAAATCGAAAAAGAGCCGTCCAAAGTACGCGTATACACTCCGCGAGAAAGGGACGATGTGTACCATCCTCGGCGATCCGATAATATTCGAAAGACCAGAAAAATATGTCTGTGGCGCGTGCTTGCTGCTATTGAAAAATATGGATGCCCGCTTCTGGTTACTCTTACCTTCTCCGGAGATGCCTCAGATGCCGCCTATGCAAACGATGCCCTTCGCACGTTCCAAGTGCGGTTGCGAAATAAGTATTCTGAGGCTCAATCCATCCTTGTTCCCGAATTATCCCCGCACGGACGCATCCACTTTCATGGTCTTATCTTTGGCGTGCCGTTGTCTCTCGGAGATACGCGCAAAGGTAGACGGATCATTTCTTATGGTGATGAGCGGAAAACCCGAATCCTCGCTAAGTTATGGGGAGAAGGTTACGTTGATGCGCGAAAGACTGACGGTTCTCCAAAGTTGGGATATTATATCAGCAAGTACATCACAAAGGGAGCCGGACAAGTCCTCTTTAACGCCATGAGGATTTTGCGTATCTCGCACGGGTTCCCGAAACAGATCGAATTGAGTGGAGAGGTTGCAGAAGAATATGCCCGTGAGTATGCTGATAAAAAGCCTGTTGCAAAGTGGGAAGGACAAAACCCTTTTCTCGGTAAGATCACTAAGAAAACGTATCACGAAGAACCATGAAATATCTCATCTATTGCCGAAAATCCACCGATACGGAGGATAGACAGGTCTTGTCCTTGGAATCCCAAGAGAGTGAGCTGAAACGCCTTGCAGAGGCAAATAAGCTCAATGTCGCGGGCATCCTGCGGGAGAGTATGTCCGCAAAGTCCGTTGGCCGCCCCGTATTCAATCGGATGCTCAAAATGATCGCTTCCGGCAAGGCAGATGCCATTATCTGTTGGAAGCTTGATCGTCTTGCCCGCAACATGGTGGACGGCGGGCAGGTCATGGACTTACTTCAAAAATCAGTCATTCAAGAAATTCGAACTTACGAATCCGTCCATGTGCCGTCGGATAACGTCCTTATGCTTGCCGTTCATTTTGGTATGGCTAATCAATATATCCGAGATTTGAGCGTGAATGTGAAACGCGGCAATCGGGCGAAGTTGGATCGCGGCGAATGGCCAAACCATGCCCCTTTCGGTTATCTAAACGATAAGGCGACGAAACGCATTGTCATTGATCCTGATCGGGGCAGATATGTTCCTCAGATTTTCGAGCTGTATGCAACGGGAAATTACGGCTTCAATGCTATGCGTGAGCTGATGTATGAAAGAGGCTTGCGAACTCGCACGGGAAAGAAAGTTTTGAAGAGCCATATTCAGCGTATTCTGAAATGCGTATTTTATACGGGCATCATGGAACGCGACGGAAAGTATTATCAAGGCAACCATGAGCCGCTTATCTCTAAGCAGCTTTTTGACGACGCGCAACGGGTTATGGAAGGTAATTCTCGTCCTCGCCCCAGCAGATTGTTTTTCCCGCTTCGGGGATTTTTAACGTGCGCCTCATGCGGATGCTTGCTCACGGCATCTGTCCATAAGGGACATCAGTATTATTACTGTACAAATGGAAAAGGGAATTGCACTCAGCATAAAGTTTATCTCCGCGAAGAAGATGCGTATAAATTAGTTGCCAATCTTTTTGACGATCTCATTTTCACTGATCGCAAAATCGAACTGATGTATCGTGCCGCAAAAGAGGATACCGAAAAGAACGGCGGGGAACAGATCGCAACGCTTTCTCAGCTAAATAAAATTCTCGCTTCTCTTTTAGAGAAGGAATCTAAACTGCTTGATGCGTTTCTTGCGGAGCAGATTACGAAGGAATTATATGATCGAAAAGTATCGGACATTCAGTTTGAACGGATCGCTTTGAATAATCAGATCAGAGAGGCCGAAAAAAAGCAGGGGGTTTCTACTTTGGAACCGACAAAAAAGCTATTTAAGCAAGCGAATACGGCTAAAAAAGAGTTTCTCGCCGCAGGAGACGCAAAGAAGCGCATTATCGTTTCTGAGCTACTTTGGAACCTTTCGCTTGAAAACAAAGTAGTGCGGTCATTACAGTACAAAACGCCGTTTGATGTCATCGCAAAAGCACCCAAAAAGGGTGATTTGAACACAATGCTGGGAGGCTTGGAATCGGACCAAGATTGAGGGCTTCAAAGGCCCCTGTCCTACCATTAGACGACCTCCCAAAATGAAATGCGCTTATTGTTCGCTTCTTTGGTATAATAAATAAGAAGTCGTAA
>Ga0224531_1000692_pt1 | contig 16242 bp, 17 predicted proteins | sample CBST100metaG_FD_179876 | JGI IMG/M metagenome (GOLD analysis project Ga0224531, IMG submission 179876) | Peat soil microbial communities from Stordalen Mire, Sweden - C.B.S.T100 | ecosystem: Environmental > Terrestrial > Soil > Wetlands > Peat | place: Sweden: Norrbotten County, Stordalen Mire... | reverse complement strand
TCTTGCCGGGTTCGATTTCATAGCCAAGACGGCGAAGCCGGTACATCAGCTCCGATTGGTAGACCGCCGTCGCATACTGCTGTGACTCGAAGAGGCTCTGCGGCTGGAGCGCCCGCGTGGTTCCATCTGCGCGCTCGGTCATATTGAAGACGACGGCGTGCGTGTGAAGTTGCGGAGCAGCGTAGCCGTTCACTGGGCGGGCGGTATCGTGCTCGAACTTGGCTGCGACAAACCGCCCGGTGGTTTCGGCTGGATGATTGCCGCCGATCCGCGCCTGGGTATAGTGCTCCAACTCCGAAAGCGCCACGGTGACAGCTTCGCGATGGGCATCGCGCACACGTTCATCGCCGCCAACCAATGCTGTCAATGAAACGGACTTGGGCGCGGAAAATGTCGCATCCCATCCGGCTCGGTGCTCGACGGATTTTACCGTTTTGCCGTCGGCGGTTTGATATTGGTGCGGCTGGTGATGCTTGACTAGCTGCTTGCCAGTCGCGGGGTGCTGGCCTTCGGAGAGCCGGGCAAACTCCTCGGCTCCGACCGCTCCAGAGAGGCCATACTCCTCGGCAAGTTTGCCTTGCCACTCACCGCGCACAGTCTCTCCGCGACTCCAGTAACTCTGGTCGGGTGAAGTGAACTCGCGGGCGTGATAGCTCTGTGCCTGTCCTGCCGAAAGTGGCTTCGAGATGGTCAGCATACAGCCTCCTTATCCTCTGAAGATGAGGCTCTGTTGTTCGTCAATGTCAGGCTCAATAGCAGGTCCTGGCTCAATCTGCTGCACGATGGGCAGGTTGTTGGGCTGTGAGGCGGGCGCATCTTCTGGAGCCTGCTTCAACTCTGGATTTGGCTCTGCACCCTGTACGTGCAGCGGATCGTAGGGCAGCTTTTCGTTCGGGCGTTCCCGCAATTCGAAGCCATCGGCGATCTCTGGCATATCGAGGTACGGAAAGGAAAAGTGGGTAACGTAGTTCTGGTACTTCATGTAGGCGTGCAGGTCGGCGAGTCCTGCAATTTCTGACTCCATGACCAGCGGCTCTACCTGGCGGTCAAGAGAGAAATTGCGGCCTCCGCGCGAGCCGTCGAAGTGCGTCTCGCGCAGCCGTTCGATCTCAACCTTGCCGATGAATTCACTGACCCATTGACCGGCCTTCGGTTCCTTGGTCGTGAGCCAAACGCTGGTTGCAGGCTGCGAGAGCATGACCTCGGCCAGATGTCCGTACAGGTACTCAAGCTGTGCCTTGCCCTGGAAGCCGAGTACGACTGGGTTATTGCTCTTGCGGGCTTCCGTGATGGCGGTGTGAAGCTGCGGAAGTTTCTGCAAACTGGCCAACTCGTCAATCACGAACCAGACACGCTTCTGGGGCGAGGCTGGTTCATTGAGCAGACGCAGAACCAGCCAGTCGATCCAGAGGCTTTGCAGTGGCCGCAACGCCTCGCGCTCTGCGGGAAGGGATGTCAGAAAAATCCATCCCCGACGCTTCTCCGCCCATTCTGTTGCCGTCCATGCACCATTGGCCTGGCTCTTTTGCGGCAGTAGGCGAAGGCTATCTGCAATCAGGCCTAGCGAGGCCAGTACACCGGCCCGCTGCTGGTGAGCGTGGGGATCGATCAGATGCGCGTGCTCGGTTCCTTTCAGCCTGCGGTCGATCTCTTCCGGGTTCGACATCCACTGGATCAGTTGCTCCGGCGTCGGCCCGTAGGCCATCAGAAAGGCAAAGATCTTCTGCGGCGATTCGATGAAGAACTCGCCCTTCCGGTCCTGCGGTGGCTGGAACAGGGAGACAGCCAAAGCCTTTGCCTCTGAGCGGGTGCGCAGATCTTCCGCTGGTCCCCAGTAGGGGCAGCGTTTATCGAGCGGATTGAGGATGATGTCGCCCTTGGCTGGGTCGTAAAAGCGCTTCACATACTCGCGCGCCGGATCGTAGACGATGGCGGAGTCATTACGACTGCGCACCTGCCTGAGCACCTGAAAGAGCAGAGAGCTTTTGCCTGCGCCGGTATCACCGATGATCTGCATGTGCTGGGCCTCAGCTCGTGCCGGAATGCGCAGAAGCTCACGCATTCCGTCGATTTTGAAACCGATGCCGCCGCCCTTGACGATGCGGTTGAACTGACGTGCCGTCAACATCTCCGGCCCCTTCAATCGCCGTCCATAACGGAGCTGCTTGAACCTCTCCGTATCCTTGAGCACCGCGAATGGAAGCAACCCCATCAGCAGGACCGCGCCAGCAATCAGCGGGACACGGAAGAGGAAAAATAAACTGGCTTTTTCGTAGATCGAGTCCTTCAGGTAAGTGTGCAAAGCAGCATCGGAAAAGCTACGCAAACTTCCATGGAAGATCAGCAAGTCGCCCTGCTCTTTTGCCCTCGGCGAAAGAGTCAAGGGCAGGCTTGCTCCCTCGGAGTCAAGCGTTCTGCCGAGTACAAGGTCATCATTCAAGGCAGGGCGCAGCCTGTGATCCGGCCCGACAATCAGGAGCAAGCGATAGTTGCTCCGATGCGTTTTGCTGAATGCCGCTATCGCCGAAGTCCGCTCGTAGAGTGGCAGGTAATAGCGCTGAAGTGGCGTCAGCGCAAAGTGAATCCAGCCACAGACAAAGAGAAACGTGAATATGACCGCAAGGATGACGCTGCCATAGGCATAGATCGGAATCTGGTAAGGCCAGATGAGCGATTCCTTGCGGCCCCAGGTGGATTTCTGCATAAGGCTACCTCCTCGGCTCGGACGCGATCTTCGCTGCCAATTCATGCTTGGCAGTGCTGATCTCGTCGAGCAACTTGTCGAAGGTTTCGACTGAAACCTTCTGTCCGGTCGCGAGTGGACGAAGGACGTTGACCAGCAACAGGCGGATGCCGAGGACTTCGGCGAGGACATAGTTGCGATTGGAGTCTTCTTTGAATTGGGCCAAAATTACATCACGAATCCACTGGCCACGCGCAATACCATGCTTGTAGGCCAATTCCGTTACGGCGTTTCGCTCCATTTTCGTCAGCTTGGTCGTGACCGGATAGATGCGCAGAGCATCCCGATCAGCTTCTGATTTCCTTGCATTTTCATCCTTGAGAATGGGCATCAGAACCTCGCTTTTTTCGGGTGCACTCTGGTGCACCTGAAAACGCTATGTGGTTGAGTTCAAAACAAGTGCACCGTGGTGCACTTGCATGAACCTTTCAGGGGTGGAGTGTCGAAAATTCTGCCGGTGCGAAGCACCGAAGTGGTTTGACAGGTGCAACGAAGGCAGATCATGCCTTCGTTGCACCTGTCAATGCTGGCGTTGGCGCGACCGTTGAGGGTGCCGATGAGGGGCGCTTCACAGGCGGCTCAACGGCATCGGAGGCCTGTGCTCGACGGACGCGCAGAGTCGGGGTAATGCGCTGGGCTTCAGGAGTGCGAAGGAACTCCTGAAAGTCGCGGTCCTTCGAAAAGACATAGGCGAGCGCCTGCTCGACGACATCATCGGCGGAAGCACGGATGAATGCGGCATACTGATCGACCTGCATCGCGGTCGCATCTGTGAGCCGTATGAAGGCGCTGATGTGGCGGGTTTGAGTGACTTCAAGCAGTGGCATATCGGTCTCCTTTGGTGGTGCATTCAAGCCGTCTTCTGACGGGCGATCATGCGTTGCGCCGTGACCGCGATCTCCCGTGCGCGAGCCGTGTTGAGCATGGGAGACACCTCGAAGCGACGGCGGATTTCGAGCATGGTGATGATGTCGTCGATGGGAATGCCATCGGCCAGCCAAAGGCGGGCAGAGGCAACATCGACGGTGCGTTGTGCGTAGTAGAGTGGATCGGATTTATCGGCACGGCGTGCAGCCAGCTCACGCGTCAGCTCCACGGCATCGTGTCCGCGAGCCAGACGCACGCACACCCATCCCCAATCGTCCTCGGAATGCGAGTGCTTCAACGTGGTGGAGTGGGCTGGCGGTTTCCGTGCGTTCCCGCATCGCGGCAGCACGGAAGAGCAAGCCACATCATCGAACCGGAAGTCGGCGGGAGTATACACAGCATCCGCCGGGTACTCGACCGCGACAGGATGAGCGGGAGAATACTTCAGGTTCAGGAAGCCGGGGACGCGAAGCACCCGGTTTCGGTCGGTACAAGCCGGATCGCCGCCGAAGGCTTGGGCGATCCGCTTGAGCATCTCTTCCTGATGCTCAAAGTCGAATCCAGTGACGCGCCAAAGCGCCTGGTACTTGCCGGGGGAAGTCGAGATGATTGCTGTCGGGGTTGGCACCTGATCCGATGCCCGCAGCAGGGCGAGTCGGGCATCGCCATCCTCGTCAATGTCAATGTACAGATGTCGAACGGAAGCAACGCATTCCTTGGTGCGCTTGCGGCTCCCTGTGTGGAGCGGATTCGCCGAAACATAGACGTTCGCGCCATTGTCATTCTCATAGCCGAGCCATGCCAGATAGCGCGGCGCAAGTAGCTGTTCAACCGTGACAATGCGCTGCTGTGGCCGGGCTGTATTGTCCCGGCGCAATAGAAGCGCAACAGTTTCGCAGGAAGCGAAGGAACGGGTGAGGAAGTTGGCTGCAATTCGGTTCATAAGCTGGCCTCTCAAGAGTGCGATTCCACGGGGGTTTCCAGTAGGAAAGCCCGGCTTATGCCGGGCTTTCACCGTGAAGGGATATGGCCTACGCGGCTGCTTCCTCGAAGGGGATCTCCTGTTCTGCTTCCTGCTCTTCGGCGGCGGCCTTTTCCGCACGGTCGAGCTTGAGGATAGAGTTGACGCGAATGCTGTCGGTGCGCACCGGCTTCTTGGCCTTCTTGGGCGTGTACTCGGTGTGGCGAATCTCGCCCTCGATCTGTACGTGCGCGCCCTTCTTGAGTGTGGCCGCGAACTCGCCGAACTTACCGAAGACGATGCAGCGATGCCATTCGGTATGCGAGATGTATTCGCCGGACTCTTTGTCCTTGTAAGAGGTCTTGGTTGCGAGCGAGAAGGTTGTGAACTTCTGGTTGTTCTTGCCGGTACGAACTTCAGCGTCGGCACCGAGGTAGCCCATCAGAGTTGCGCGGTTCATAAACATGTCGAGTCTCCTGATTTTGAATTCCCGATCTGCTCGGGTCACACCTTGCGAAGCTATGCGAATGGGCTCGACTCCCAAGTGCCGAGCCGTGCTTTCTGGAGCAGGGGCCCAGACTTGCTCTGGGAGAGGAGTCCGGAAAGCAGAACGGCGATGTGCCGCCGGGCGTCGTAAAAGCCCTGAAGCAGTGACCGAGCAGGCGAGAAATTTAACTGGAGAGACTCGCCTTGAACGAAGCAAATCCCTGGCTGCCTGCCGACCTATTTGACCGGCAAACCAGATCTTCACTCCTCGCCGTGAGACCTCTGGACAAAGAGCCGCATCTCGCATCCGGTATCGCGCGTCTTCTGTTCGGCGCGGCCACGCTCAAGAGCACACAACAAGGGCGGGATTCCGATTGCTTCACCGTGCCCAAGAAGGCTTTTCATGGCCGCACCTCCGAGTTGCATTCCATCCATACGATCCGCGCTGTATCTAAGCCGCTGCCGTGGAGGAAGCCCGGTAGAGTTCCTCCGTCTCGAAGGACTGGTCAGCACGGCTGTATCCCTTCACGGTGATCAGCTCGCGTATTCGGCGTCGGCCCGTGGAATCGCGCTCGCAGTAGAGAACAAAATCCACTGCCTTTCCGGTCTGTGACCGGATGAATTGCTGGTCGAGATTGGTCCTTGCGCTGAGCGCCATATCCGCCAGCCGGTCCAGTGCATCAAGGGCGGAATCTGCGTGCAAGGTCGAGAGCGTTCCGCCGTGGCCAGTGTTCATGGCCTGCAACAGGTCATAGCCGCATTCGTCGCGGATTTCGCCCATGATGATGCGGTCGGGCCGATGCCGGAGAGCAGCGGCTACAAGCTGGCTTGGAGTGACGGCAACCTGACCGGGGATTGCCGCTACCGCCTCCCATCGAACGGCATTGGGATGGGCGACTTTCAGCTCGGCTGGTTGCTCGATTACGATCAACCGCTCACGCAGCGGTACGTGATCGAGCAGAGCCTTCATCAGGGTGGTCTTTCCAGAGCCGGTTCCACCGGCGATGATGCCGTTCTTGCGCTTCTCGATAAGGCCGACAACAACATCCCGAACATGAGCGGGCAAGCTGCCTGCCGCGACCAGCTCATCCGAACTGAACCAGCGGTTGAATTTGCGCACGGTGAAGGTAGGCCCGTTAATCGAGGAAGGCGAGCCGACAACGGCCACACGCGAGCCATCGGGCAAGCGCGTATTCAGGATCGGATTCTGGGTCGTCAGATCCTGTCCAAGGATGCGTGCAACGCGCTCAATCGCAGCCTGCAAGCGTTCGTTTGTGTATGGCTGCTGGAGCATGATTTGCTCGACGATGCCATTGCGGTCTGCGAATACTCCGCTTGACCCATTGATCATCAGATCGGAGATCGATGGATCGAGCAGAAGCCCGCGCAATTCCTCTGGGAAGAACGGCAGTATCAGGTCGAAGCTCATCGTGTGGCTCCTGCTGTTGCGACAGGCTTGATCGGAGCAGAATCAATAGAGACAGAAACGCGGTTTTCGTGGAACTCTGTGATGGTCAATCCAAGCGGATTGATGAACTCATATTGCGGATAGACGCGGGACTGATCGCTGACCTGCTTGGGGTTCAGGTAATAGGTCACACTGAGCATCCAATGCTCTGTGCGCGGCTCATGAGAACTCTGTGCGGAGTAGAACCGATCAACGGCCATCAAGGCTGTTCCACGGGCAATGCGTGCGCCCTGGAGCATCTCCTCGGACATGGTCGTAATGGTCACGTTCTGGACCTGAACGTCGCTGGATTCGATCTGCCCTGCCGAGACCTGAGAGACAAGGTGGTTCGCATTGTCCTCACCCATCAGGCGCGAGGCCAATGCCTGCGAGAGAAAGTAGTAGTTGAGCGGATATTTCTTGGCGATTACGTCCCGGTTGACGGTGTAACGGTAGTTGGCCCAGTCGGTCAGATAGGTACGGACTTCGCCTTCGCGCGGCGAATAGTTCAGGTCGCTATATTGGATTGCCTGGGCGCGGCCCATTTCATCAATGCGGATATAGCGATTGGCGACCGGGCGGCGCGCCAGCATCAGGTTCATGCCGAGCGAAGCAAGCAGCATGACAGTGCCACAGCCGAGGATAAACCGATAGGCTTTCCGCTCGGCGTAGTGGGACGAATAGACCTCGTTGCCGATGTGGTCAACGATAAGCGCCTGCTCAGGCTTCAGCAACGATTCAGTGGGGACTGTGCGTGTGCTCATGGTATGGACTCGTCCTTTCAGAAAGGGTGAGAAAGAGATTGGCCGTGTAGATCATCGAAACGATGAACAGTATGGCCAGGATCGTGAGCAATATCCGACGCAATGGCCTGGATCTGCCAAGCTGACGAAGAAACAGAAAGCTGAAGATATATGTCCACATGCGACACCTCCTATCCAGCCATCATAGCCAGAGATGCGACGGCTCCTCCAACCTTGGAAACACTGTCTGCCATGCCTGCCGTTCCGCCGAAGATCGCCTGCGTCATGCTTGGAATAAAGAGCAGATTGATGATGAAGGCGATGAAGACCATCGTGCAGGGAATGAGATTGGCGAGCCACATCTCCATCGAGTAGGTTCCGTTGAAGGTTTGCTGAATGAAGGTATTCAGAAAACCGGCCCAAACGAAGATGAATGCGGCAGCCACGGCGCGGATCATCGCGAAGCTGAGCAGCACGTCAAGGAAGTGGTAGAACTTCGACCGAAATGTTCGGGTCATCAGCAGTGGAATGAAGACCGGACCGAAGAGCGCAGTGACGCCATAGAGAATGAACGAAGAGCAGTTGATCAGGAAAAGAATCGCCGACGCCAGTCCGAGCAGGCCCTGCACTGCGAAGTAGCAGAGGATCTGGACCGGTGCGGTCAACGAAGGCATCGACGTATTGTCTCCAGCCGTCTTCAATAGCTGGAGCAGATTGTCGAGCGAACTCTGATCGAATGCGGCCACCATTACCTGGGCGATATAGCTGAAGAAATGATTCAGTCCGAAGCTCGCGCCGGGCAGTGGATTCACCCAGTAATTGATGAGCAGGCAGCAGACGATCAGCCGCAAGAGAAAGTGCGTCAGATCGCCTGCTCGGACAGGGTGCATGTGAAAGCGAAGTGTCATGCTGGAGGTATTCCAGTTGATGACCATGCTGATGAGTGTGAACAGGGCAATGCAACTCAACTCAGTCAGTCCAAGCTGCGTCAATGCCCCGCCGTTTTGCGTTGTCAGATTGGTCAGATTGTTGGTGAACTGGTAGAGCCAATCCACGCCAGAACTCGCGCTCGGTAGTGCCTGGGCCAGCAGCGTCGGTGAAATCATGGTCGTCACCTCAATGCGGAAATTGCGGCGCGGGCTGTAGCTGCCTGCGCCGCGTTGTTTGGATCATGGAAGGTAGGTCTGCCAGGTATTGCTTTCGCTGGCGGCGCTGGCATCGTTTGTTGAGCGTTGCTGCTGGACGAAGGTCGCTGTGTTGATGTCTTCGACAGCGGCATTACGCCGTTCCATGTTGGCGACAGTCATCTGTCCGGCAAGGCAGGCATGAAGGGTTCCTTGCGCCTGCATCTCGCTCAGTTTCTGCGCCTCGGCTGCGTTTAATAGGTTGAGCTGCTGAACTTCGCTATTGGAGCTGTCGGAGGCATCAAGCTGAGACGAAACCAGCGAAGAATTTGCCGTGCCGTTTTCTGTCCTATTGGTGCGGTATTGCCCAACAGCAGTCAGGCAATCAGGGGAGATGGAATCAGAGGTTTCGACCATCGCAAGCTGCGAGATGCGGGAGCTGCCAAGCGACTGCCCTTGCAGGTAGCTGTTGGCACCGCTATTCATCGAAACCGTGGCCGTCTTCCACGCGGTGGAGGACGTGGAGGGTGAGTTGCTGTTGAGTGCAATCTTGATGCCCGCCGTCTCGCCAAACATATTGGCGACATTCGCGGTCTCAAGTGTATGAAGCGTCGTCTGCCACTGCTGCTTGAGCGAGAAATGGGTAATGTTGTTCTTGAGCATTTTGTACTGCGTCTCCAGCGTGGTGAGCTGGGAGACAAGACTTGCGTAGCTGGTCGGATCAAAAACCACGTCCCCGATTCCGAAGAGCGCAAAACAGGGCGTCGCGGTCAAAAGCACGGCGGCTCCAACGACGAGCCACTTGCGGTGATTTCTTTGCTGGATTGGCATACTTCCTCCTCTTGGTTAGAGATGGGTTAACGTGAGGTCAAGTGGACTGGCTTAGCGTCAACTCACGACGCGCGACATCCCGTTTCTTCCTCGGCGAGCTGACGTGCGATCTGCGGAATAATGGCGATCCACTCCATGCCCGCCTGCTCGACGGCTTCCGCAAGGGTGTAGCCGAACTCCTCAAGCCAGTCGGCATGATCGAGCGCAAGCGCCACGGCCACTCTGTCGCAGTCGGACAATTCCGTCCAGGCGCAGCGGCCATGCTGCGCCGCATAGCGTACCGTATTGAGCAGGTATCTTGAATGCTCGCTTTGCTCGATCATGACCGGCCTCCGGCACTACAGGGTTGGGTCCATGCGGTGTTCCGCGTAGGACGGAATGAGAATGTCGCGGCCCACGTAAACACGGGCGCGCGAACCTTCCTTGAGGGTGATGACCGGCAGGCGATTGAGGAAATGATTGAGCACTTGTTCGCCTTCTGCTGCCGACTGCTCGGAGATACCATTGCGAATCTCTGTCGAAGCGGAAAGAGTGCTGCCGTTATTGCCGATCTGCGTGAGTCCGCCGAGTCCGCCAATGGCCGCCGCCGCTCCGAAGGCCATCAGGTAGCCGTGATCGACTTTGGTGGCGAGGCCAGTCGTTCCAATCGGGTCAAGCCCGATGTACTTGTCGAAGTCGAGCGAGAACCCATCCGGGCATACTGCCCGGTGGAAGGTGACGAACATCTTGCGCTGCTGGGCGCTGCCCACGCTCTGCACGGTGCCAATCAGGCGCGTCCCCTGCGGCATGAGCAATTTTTGATGGTCATGGGAGTAGTAGTCGGTGGTCAGCATGACCAGAATCGGCCCGCTGAATCCACCGTCAATGTGGTTGGTGACGACGCCTTCGAGTACAGTTCCCTCGAAGATTCGATAGAGACGGCCCTGATACTGGTCGAACGGGTATGGACCCATCGGGTTGGCCTTGGCGTACACCGCTGGCGATTGTTCTGTAGGTGATGCGGTGCTCGCATTCTTCTTCGATGGGGTAGCGCCAGCGGGTCCAAGTTCTTCCGAATTCACAGAAGAGGGCGCTTCCGCCCGTTCCGCAAGCACGGCTGTAGCCTGTGGGTTCTGTGGTGTAGAAAGCGCAGTCTGTGACGGGCGCGCAAAATCAATCGCCACGGTCCCGCTGTTGATCGCGTCTTGCTTCGCTTTTTCGTGTGCCAGCGCCAGTTGTTTTGCCTGGGCATGGGCTTCAGAGACATTGGAAGTGTGCTGGGGCGCATTGGGACTCGATCCATAGAGCGTGTCCTTTTGCGCCGCCGTCATCGGTGCGGCGCTGGAGGACTCGGGACCGGGAGTATCCTCGGCAGATTGAAACTGCTGCATGGCTGCTATCAACTGCTGCTGGCGCTGCTTTTCTTCGGCGTCATGCTGCGCCTGCAACTTCTGTTGTTCCTCAAAGCTCGTTACCTGCTGGGCGCTCGACGAAACCGGCCGCATAGGTAACGTGCTTGTCGGAGCCGTCTTTTTGTTGCCATGCAGTAGGCTGGTTACGTTGGCGATGCCAAGTATGGCCAGAATCGCCACCAGTGCGATGACCACCGGCATACCTTTCTTGAGGGGCGGCTTGGCTTCCGGCTGCTCGGGAATGGTTGCGGGAGTGTTGGGTGTCTGTTCGATCATGGCTACTTACCTCCCACGCGATGAAATTCAACCTTCTGCTTGCCGATGGCGAGATACCCGTTATCGACCAGCTTCGGAACGGTATAGAGCCCGCCGTTGAAATCGAAGTTGATGAGCGATGGCTTCTTGTCCTTCACCTCATAGAGCGCGGGCGTCTCCTGGAACTGGCCGCGCAGATAGGTAAACTTGTCGTCGTGCCAGATTTGCTGGAGGCCAAGCTCCTTGCCCTTCCGCTCGTCCCATGCGTAATCAAAGTGCAAAGTACTGGGGTATTCGCTCCGATATTGCTCGGCCTTTGTCTGTTCGGCCTTGAGTACTGCTTCCTGAGCGGCCTTCGCGGCAACAGATTCCTGTTTCGCTTTGTCCAACTCGGCCACCGGCACGAATACAGGAAGCTGCACCAGACGATCCTTGGCGGTCTGGTCGCCGGGAGCAATGAAGACTTTGGAATCGAAGTGGGGATCGGAATCATTCGATACCTCGCGCAGTTGGAGCGTGTATTCATTGCCATGGTCGGAGACGAAGTGTACGTCCGTGGCGGCATTCGCTGTTTTGGGCTTCACGCTGATGAAGCGCGAAGCGACATGACCACCGTCAAAGATCCAGTTCACCGTGTCGCCAGCGAAGACATTGGCAACCTTTTCCTCGGCGGGTAAAACAATGAGCGTAGATTGCAGGAGACCGGCGCGAATCTGCGGCGGCGTCTCTGCTTCCGATACAGAGACTGTGCGCGGCGCACTGGGTTGAAGGGGATGCGTTTCGGTTGAGGCATGAAGAAGGCCCGTGGCCAGTATCATGCACAGGGAAAAAGAGACAAAAAGGGTGGGGCGCATAGCAGTTGAGTCCTTTCTGCGGTGTGGTTTGGGTTATTCTGTCTCGCCCTGGGCGAACCGTGTGATGCCCTCGGCGAGTCCGTACTTGGCGATAAGCCTGGTCCGGCGCACGCGGTCTTTCGGCTTTGTCGAAAAGACTGCGTAACTGCGGTTGTCGAGATTGAGCTTCACGACCTTGGTCAATCCGTCGCGGCGCATGTACAGACCTTCGCGGTCCTGCAAGCTCTCGAAGAGAGCGAGCTGCTGCTCGTTCATCTTGAAGAGTTCCGCATAGCGCTTCCGATTGAAGGTGGCGTCCTTCAGGAACAGAAATGACGTGCAGGAGTTCACGATGCTGTCAGCGTTCGCGCCGAGGTCTTCTGCCGACTGGCCGACCATGGTGACGCCGCCCAGATTCTTGCGCACGGTCTTGATCGAAGCGAGCGCGCCATCTAGCAACTGCCGGTTCTTCATCGAAGAGAAGATCTCTTCGATCAAAATGTGTTTGGGAACGCCAAGATTCGCAGGGTTGTAGAGCACGTCATTGATGCGGCGCAAAAGCCACACCATCAGCGGCTCGATCAGGTCGGCGTACTGCTCGTTGTTCACGCCCTGGAAATCGAAGCATTGCAGGCGCGAGAGTGAAAGGCTGTCTTCGACGTTATCGAAGATAGCGGCGTATACGCCCTTGCCAACCCACTTCGAGAGATACCGGTCGAGCTTCTTCGGCAGAAAGAGATTCGAGAGGCGACGATTCTCTTGGTCGAGCAGATATATATCCCGCACCGCCTTGTGAATCACGTCATCGTCTTCTGGCTCCAGTTCTGCGCCGCCATTCATCAACAGGAGCTTGACGAACGAATAGAGGAAAGCAATGTTGCTCTCGGTCGGCTCCAGCCGAAAGGGATTCACACGCGGACCATCTTTGCCGATGCGGTCAACGCGCCCACCGTACAGCTCGACGACACTCTCGTAGCTGCCGCCAATGTCGAAGATGTAGGTGAAGCCGCCATACTTCTGCTCGTGGGCAATGGCCATGTTGCCGTGAACGCTTTTGCCGGTTCCTGTAGGTCCGAGGATTAGCATGACCCGCACGCCGTCCACATACACGTCCTGAAAGAACGGCGTTCGTGTGCGCGTCTCGAAGATGTTCAGGTACTCATTGTCGAGGTCTTCGGAATACGGATGGCCGAGATTGGGCGCGAATACTGAAGACAACCGTGCATGGTGATCCTCTGCCAGCCACATCGGAAAGACGTTGAACTTTCCATTGCCGGGAAACATCGCATAAAACGCTGAGAGGTTTCCCAGTGCCTCTTCCATGACCTGCGCCCGTGCATCGACGAAGACACGATGCACGGCGGGTGCCATGCCGCGCAACTCGTCCAAACTGCGTGCGGCCACAAGGAAGCGTAATGAGAATTCCCCCTGAACCTTCTTGTCGAGTGAACGGATGACATCGCCTAGGTCATCGACCTGCGTATTGGCGGCGCGTGCGCCAGCACCGGTCTCAAGCGAGGCAGTGTCGTGCCCGCTCATCACCCGCGTCAGAACGCCCACTTTGAAAAACGAGATGAACTTTTCTTGCGCGTCGATCTCGCTGCGTGCTGCGGTGGTGGACTTCGGCCTCCACGTCGTGCAGAGGACGCTGTCGCAACCGAGTGCCATGAGTCCCGAGAACAAACAGGGCCGGGATGCTTCCGGCGTCGTCTTCAGTGAAAACATCTGGACGAAGCGGCGGCCAATCGTCAGATGGTCGCTGTGCCAGGCCACCGGGTTCTGCACGATCTGGCGGTCAACGCCGTCATCGGCGGTGAATGTGTAGGCGGCAGCCCACTCTTCAAGATTGAATAGATAGCTGAAGAACTGGAAGACGGCGTTCTTTTCAAGCAGCTTCAATCCTAGCGCGCTGCCGAGGTGGCCTTCGAGCAATGTGGCCGTTTTCTCAAGATCAGCCAGCATCCGTGTGGTGTCGGCATCGTGTTCCCTGGGCTTGCGGACAAAGGCCGTGGCCTGCGGTGGCTCCAGAGTTAAGCACCAATGCAGGTCGATGCGGCGGAAGCCAGCCGATTTATCCAGAAAACTCAATCGGTCATCGACGAAGACCTGCGTGACAGCATTGCCGTACTGCGCCTTCCTGGGCAGATCGAAGCCGGACATGACACTCGTGTATTGATACAGACATGAACCTTCTGGCAATCCTCGCAGCGCGCCTTCAATCGAGCGCATCTGCGCCTCAAGCTCCTGATCGGTCAATCCCTCTTCGTCTATGCCGGAGAGCGAGAAGAGGCAGCCGTAGCCGCCGCCCTTCAGTGCGAAGATGCGGTCATTGACGAAACGTGCAATCGGAACGATGCTGCACGCGGCTCCAGCCTTGGCGTACCATGGCGTGAATTTCCGTTGCTCAGTGCTTACGCGGGTCATAGTAGGACCTCTGGCTCAAACTCAAGCCCCAAAGTTCGAACATCTTCGGATGTTTGCGGACGATCAGCCATGCGCTCACGGCCAGCGACGGAAACGCGATCAGCGCCACTACGCGGAACCCAACGAGGAAAACCGTTACGCAGACGAAGACAATCGCCATCCATGCGCTGAGGTCCAATCCGAGCTTGGCTCGTGGCCTATTGAGCGCCTGATTGATCGGTAACGGCTCTCCTCGCTTGGTCATGGTCGCCCCCTACTGCATCGTCTGCCCGGTGAGCGAGCCAATCCAGCCAGCACCCCAGCCGAGGACTCCAGCGCCGAAGAGCGCGCCAAAGAGTCCGGGGATGGCGTCCTGGAAGCGTCCCGACATCATGCGGATTCCGGCGAAGATCAGTCCGCCGAAGCAGATGACCGCGCCCGCATAGATGGCGAAGGTTTTGAAGGTGGTCATCAGCGTGGTCGCGCCAGAGAAGTCCATCGTTCCCTGGGCATGAGCCACGCCAGCGATTGAAAGGGCGAACAGGGTGGGAGCCATCGCGCGGATGGCCGACAAGCAGGTTGTACGGAAGGAGCATACCGTCCGCTGGATGGCGGGCGGTGCAGACTGCCGATTGCGAGCGGTGTCGAATCGGAGGATACGGCGGAGTCGATTCACTTTGCACCTCCGCTGACTTGGGCGTCAGCTATGGCGCAAAGTTAGGTCTGTTTTGGGTCCGCGTCCAATGCTTTTTAGGAATGCGGGTATTCCCGCCACGCATAGATCGATTTCTCAGGGCATTTGAAATCGCAGAATTTCAGGCAAGTGTCAAAGAATAAGGCAAGTTTCATCCTGACACTTGCCTTATTGGCTGAAGCGGATCGTGGTTTGACTCATGTCTGCTTTGCGGCAAACTTCCGAGTCTCGGTCAATCTGCCAGGACTCGGAAGTCTGGGCTTCTTCAGCAGCAACGCTAGCCAAGTGGTAAGGGGATTTTGCGTAAACCGAAGGGAAAAATCACTCCAAATTTATGTATCTCTTGTTTCATGTATAAGATATGGGCTGGATGCTTTTTGTCCGAGTGTGCATACGCGGTCTAAAGGTTGGTTTGTACGACGTGTAAACTTGCCTAGTTCGAATTTCTAATCTTCCGCACTTTTGAACGGCGTCCTTGCCTGCTAGTTGAAAGGATTATCCATGAATACCGCATCGTCTCGTCCTTTTCATCGGTCAAATTTCCTTTTGCTGTGGGCATTATGTCTACGCCATAGCCCTATGAATTCGATCCGAGCAAACGAGACGGTGTCCGCCCCAGCCGGTTGGCTACGAACCGAAGATGACTTGCGGTTCTCCCGTAGACGAAACGCTCCGCGATCCTGGCTACCTCATCATTGACCGATATCACGACCTCCGTCTTGTCCCGACGATTGATGTTGCATTCAGCTTTTCGATCGTGCGTGGCGATGAACAATTTCGTCGGCGTCAACGGAAACAGGATCGTGCATCGGGGGTCTTTTAGACCGTAGTACCGCAGATGCGGCATGTCACCGGTCAGCAACTCGTGTCGGCTCGCCGACATGTCGAGCGTCGACCACTGCATGTTGATGATGATGCTGCCGACGCCGTCGTTCTCGACCGCCCTGACGACCATCTCCTTCGCGGCATCGTTGATCACGTGCGGATGGTACTTCTGCATCCACTCCAAGCGGGTCGGCGGATCACCCTCTTGCTTGTCCGACTCGTACGACGAGTCCGCTAACAGGTTCTGTCGGAGCGTGCTCTTGAAGGTCTCGCCGATCTCGGCGACCGCCGCCGGCCGACGAAGCAGACTAGCGATCATGAATCGTGTCCAGGCTCCCCGCAGCGCCTCGGTTAGCGCGTTAGTGTCGGTGCCCAGCAGCACCCGGAGCGCTTTCGCTGCGGGGTTGTCCACCTTCGGGGCCATATAGTCCTTTTCGATCGTCTGCTTCTGATCGTCGGGCAGCCCCTCCATCGTATAAAGGAACAGTTCATACCCCGTCGCCGCCGGATGGACGGGTTTGGCGATCACGTCCTTGTACGGGCGCGAATACGCGGTCAACTGGCCGGTGGTGCTGTCGCACCAACCGCGCAAGTAGAAGACGGGCGAAAAGTGATGCTTTATCGGATCGGTCACTAAGG
>Ga0224531_1000689_pt1 | contig 16283 bp, 12 predicted proteins | sample CBST100metaG_FD_179876 | JGI IMG/M metagenome (GOLD analysis project Ga0224531, IMG submission 179876) | Peat soil microbial communities from Stordalen Mire, Sweden - C.B.S.T100 | ecosystem: Environmental > Terrestrial > Soil > Wetlands > Peat | place: Sweden: Norrbotten County, Stordalen Mire... | reverse complement strand
GCATCTTGCCAATCCAGTGGCGGGTCGCCCGGATCTCAGTTTGCTCTAAAATCTGGAAGCCCCATGTCTGGATTTTCAAAGATGGGATGAAAGGATGTAAGAGTATCCTTCTTTTCCATGTCTCACGGAGACATGGGGCACCCTCTTATTGAAATCCACTCAACATCAATCAAGCCTGGGCCACCCGCCCCCAAAGTAATCGTTCCCAGATTCGGCGTCCCGTTCTTTGCCGGTAAATAAGTGTTCAGTGGGTAGCGGCGCGCAGCTTTCGCCGTCGCCGAAAGGCAGACTGGCGCAGTTCTGTTCCACCACGCCGGCGTAGTCGGTTTGCACGCGGCGCGAGCCCAGCGGATCGTCCAGATAGAGGTGCAGACCGTTGGGATCGTAAGTCGCCAGCAGCTTGCCACCGGCCCACACATTCACGTGCTGGGCCTCCATGTTGCCGCTCGCGTTCTGGGCCATCTCGGTGACCTGCTCGCCGCCGGACCCGAGAATGTAGTCGGTCACATTGGCCGCCGTGGCCAGTCCGTTCACCGACGGATCGCAGCTCCAAGTGGCGATAGCACTGTCCACTTAAAAACAAGTGGACACTTCGTTGCCCCCTGCAAGAGTCTCTCATGCGACCAAAATCCATGCCAGATGGCAGCTTCGGACGCTTACGGATTTTCAGCTCTAGCGCTAAGTATAAGTAGCAGCAATTTGCAGAAACTAAGACGCCCACTCACCCTGAAGTTCTCTGGCAAGTGGGCTTATAACGATCGACTCGTGATCTTTGACCCAAGTCCAGAACTCAGTTGCGCCCGCTACAAGGACAACAACAGATGTTCCGGCGATGTGAAGAATACATTAACATTTCTACTTCCGATACAAATGATTTTTTTATGTAGGTTATTTAAAATATCTCTTTGGACCAGAGTGAACAATTGGCACCAATCTAGAACGACATTGGATCGATTCGTTCATCAGAACATCTTCCTTTGCACGGCAATGTAAAACGCAAATTGATCTTCTGGGATAGAGCGCAGGAGACTGCGTTCCACAACTTTGGCTGAAAATCCGAGGCATACCACCGCTCGGGAGACAAAAGAGAGAGAAAAACGTGCTCCAAGAACTGAGAAAAATCCATTCTTGGCACCTTCAGACATAAAGTCTACAGATCAAACCGGCATTTTATCCGGCATTACGTATCAAATTTTTCTCATCAAGGCATTTGTTTGTTTATACTTGAATCCGGCATTTGAACCGGCAATGGATACCCCCGTCACCAACCCGAGCTGGATGGAGCCGCTGCTGCCGCCTGAAGAGGGGCAGAGGCGGCTTGAAGATGCTTCGTTTGATTTGGTCTCCCGCGCCAGTTCTCTGGCAGGGCAGACCAATCCTATCGTCACCGCCTCCATCGGCACGCTCGTTCGCTCAATGAACTGCTACTACTCCAACCTCATTGAAGGCCACGATACCCATCCGCGCGACATCGACAAGGCGCTTCGCAAAGACTATTCCGCCGAACCTGCCCGGCGCGCCTTGCAACTTGAGGCCGTCGCGCATATCGAGGTCCAGCAGGCGATTGACGAGGGACGCGACGACCCTGCTTTTCCGGCATCGCTACCTTATGTCTTGTGGTTGCACCGGGAGTTCTGCCGCCGCTTGCCCGACGAGTTGCTCTGGGTTGAAGATCCAGAGTCGAAAAAACGCGTTCAGGTCCGCCCCGGCAAACTTCGGGATGGTGAGGTGGTCGTCGGCCAGCATCTGCCTCCGGCGGCCGCTGCTTTGCCGCGTTTTTTGGAGCGATTCCAACAAGCGTATGCCCCTGCCCATCTCTCCAAAATGCGTCAGGTGATTGCCGTGGCGGCCGCCCATCATCGCTTTGTGTGGATTCACCCCTTCTACGACGGCAATGGCCGCGTGGTGCGGCTGATGTCCCACGCCATGCTGAAACGGCTGGGAGTGGGCAGTAGCCTTTGGTCGGTGGCTCGTGGACTGGCCCGCAATGTTGGCAACTATAAAGCATTGCTGATGGCCGCGGATGAGCCGCGCCGGAGTGATCTGGATGGACGCGGAAACCTCTCCCAGGCCGCACTGGTCGAGTTCTGTGAGTTCTTTCTGAGCACCTGCGTGGATCAGGTCGAATACATGCGTTCGATCCTAGAACCGGCGGAATTGCTGCGCAGAATGGAGATTTACACGGAAGAGGAGGTTCGCGCTGGGCGTCTGCCCAAGGGCAGCTTTCCGTTGCTGCGTGAAGCCCTTTTGGCCGGAGAATTCGAGCGTGGCCAGGCACCAGTCATTACCGGCTACAAGGAACGTATGGCCCGCATGGTCCTTGCGCAGCTTTTAGAATCTGGTTTGCTCGTCTCTGACGGCCTCAGAGCATCAGTTCGCCTGAGTTTCCCCATCGGCGTTGTGGAGCGCTGGTTCCCGGCGCTCTATCCGGCAAATTTGCGCGGATAACCCTTCTATAAGAGATACTTCCTGTTTCGCACGCACAGCGCTTCCCTGTCACTCAAGGATGTGCTTGAGCATCTTCGCTCGGATGAGCGCTATCGGTTTTCTCGATGATTCGGCCAATTGCCAGTGTTTTAGCTATCTGGTTGACAGAGGGATTGGGCCCAAAGCAAAACGAATCCGGCGACGATCTTCGCCTGCTCGCGGTCCACCACCCGCATTGCTGAGAGTTCCCGGAGGAGATGCAGATCGCGCTCCTGGAGGATAATCCGGTCATTCCCACTCATGGAGCACATCGCCTGCCACGTGGATGAACACTGGAAATGGCCAGCCCATATCTGCCATCCTTATCCCTCGCGCCGTCTGCGCGTCACTACCTGAGGCAAGAGCCGAATGCGGGAAATCCGCCCGTCCGGATCCGTGCGGGGGGTACGGAGTAATCCGTATCCCTACCGCGACCACCGTTCATCCGCTGCGTAAGCAGCTCTGGACTACGACATCCCCATGTATCGCTGATACCATTGCTGAAACCGATCTAATATACCAGCTTGAGCGCAAATTGAAATGCTCTTGAGTCGATCAAGGTTGAACTCAGGGTTCCAGCGTTAGAAGCGTTGATCTGCGAGTTTGGAACCTCGAAGCTGGGCGTATTGGAGAGGTTGAAGGATTCCGCGCGGAACTGCATCCGCAAACGATCCGAGAGCGGGAAGTCCTTGAAGATCGATGCATCCACATGACGCATATGCGGGCCGTAAAGGATGTTCCTGCCCGAGTTGCCGGCCGTCCCCGCGGTTTGCGCTGTGAATGCCGACACATCGAACCACTCACTGACACTGGGATGGGCCAATTTTCCGGATGCGATGCGATTGGGGCGATCCCAGGTGGCGCCGGTATTGATTTTGGGAACCGCATTGAAGACCGTGAACGGAAGTCCCGTTGACCAGACGCCAATGGCGTTGAAGTGCCATCCGCCGATGGCGGTTTGCTTCAGGCCATGCGCCGCCTCGCCAAAAGGAAGCGCATAGGTGACAGTCGCAGCCACGCGGTGGCGAATGTCGAGGTCGGAATTTCCGCGATCATAAGTCGAAATTTGCTTGGGTAGAAGAGCGTATGCTCCCCAAGTGCCGCGGCTTGTGGCTTGAATGTCGTTGATGCCGTGCGCGTAAGTGTAGTTGGTGCTGGCGGTGATGCCCTTGGAGAAGCGGCGTTCAAAGATGGCCTGCATCGCATGGTAATCCGATGCGCCGTGCGAGGTGAGATAGGAAATCGAGGTCAGGTTTGGAACCGTGGCATAGAAGGGGCGCAGAGAATCGATGTTCTTTGCTGTGCTCGGCGCGGGCACGTTGAGGTTGGGAATGTTCTCTCCCAGGCGATGGCCTATTTCACCGACATAGCCGAGAGAGAAGATGTTGTTGCCCAGTTGCTTCTCGAAGTTCAAATTGAACTGATAGAGATAGGCATTCTTAAAGTTGCGATCGATGGCGTACATGCTGCCGCTGGGGTTATCCGGGTCTTGCGCCGTGAGCGTGGTGGGCAGGCCGGCTGAAAGCCCTTTGTACGCGGAGGTCCCGACAAAGACCGGACCATACGTCGAAGTGTACGGCGCACCCAGCAGCGACCACTCATAGTTGGTGGGAAAGAAGGAAAGGCCAAAGCCACCGCGCAGTACCATTCCATGGCCCAGCATTTGCGCGAAGCCTACCCGCGGTGCCAGGTTGCTGTAGTCCGTCGGTACGCCGGCTTTTCCATCCGCCGTCTTGCCGGCAACTATAATCTTGCCGGTGGTTACATCGAAGTTCGACAGCCGATTGTGCGACTCGGTATAGGGCGTAAATACATCGTAGCGGAGGCCCAGGTTAAGCGTAAGCGATTTCGTCAAGCGCCAGTCATCCTGCACATAGACGCTTGGCTCCCATGTCCGCCAGCCAGGCGTAACCAGTTCGGTGCTGCGCAGCACCTCATAAGGCACACCTTCCAGAAAATTAATCATTGCCGCGCCTGGAGAAGAGGTAAATCCCACAAACTCGAAAAGCGCATTGCGGTAGTTGATTTCATGCGACAATTGCCTGCGGATCAGCGCCCCGCCTATCTTGATGTTATGCGCGCCCCGCGTCATGGTTAACGCGCCGTTATATTGAAAGACATTGTCCAGATCCTGCATGGGCAGATCGACGCCGTCGCCCACGTTGGCGTAGCCGCTGATGTACATCGGCGCAAGGCCCGAGGAAAAAAGATTTAGGTTAACGCCGGTAAGGCCGAATTCCTCGCTCGCATTGATGCCATAGTTGAGCGGCAAGGCGCTGTTGTTCAAGCGCGTATAGGCGGCCTTCAATTCCAGCAGCAAGTTGGGATTGAAGACGTGGGTGTAATTCAGTTGTCCGTTTTGCGCATACTGCTTGGCGGTGCCGTCGAATGCCGTAAGGTCGCCGCCTGGCGCGATGCCATTGACCACCGGCAGCGGGCTGCCAATGTCGGTGTGAACGTTATTCAGCGTATAGCGCCCATAGAGAATGTTGCTGGCGTTGAAGATGTGATCCATGCGCCCATCGAACGTGTCGCTCTGCTGTGTTTTGCGATAGGTGCTGTTGTAGTTGTTGGTCTTGCCAGGAAGATTGGGCGCGGGATATAAAGCATAGTATTTGGCGGCGATGGAGTTGACATAGGCCGAGGAGATCTTGGCTCCGCCAATGTCGGTAAAGTCGCCCACATTCTGCTCTTCGTACAAGGTTGGGACGGTCAATATTTCAGTATTTCCTTTGGCCATACGATAGCCTTCGTAATCGCCAAAGAAAAAGGTCTTGTCCTTGCGAATGGGGCCGCTAGCGCTGCCGCCGAACTGGTTGAGCTTCAGTTCTGGCTTTGCTCCCGTAGTTGAAAAATAGTTCTTAGCATTCAGAACGTCGTTGCGCAGGAATTCAAAGATATCGCCATGCATTTTATTGGCACCGGATTTGGTGATGATGTTAATCACCGCGCCGGCCGTGCGGCCGACATCGGCTCGGTAAAGATTGGTTTCAACGCGAAACTCGGCGATCGAATCGATTGACGGGCGAACGCCGATTGTGCCTGTGTCACGCTCGTTGTTATCCGTGCCATCGATCAACTCGGTATTGAACGAGTCGGATTGCCCATTGGCGGAGAGTGACGCGGTCTGGCGGCGGTCCTGAGGCTGCGTGCCACTGGAAACCGCATAGGATGGCCCTTCGTTCACGCCGGCGGCGAGTTGCGCCAACTGCACGAAGTTCCTGCCATTCAAGGGAAGGTCCTGCACCGACTGTTCGGTAATGGCTGTGTCCAGCGTGGATGAATCTGTTTGCAACGCAGAGGTGCTGGTGCTGACCTCAACCGTCTGTTGTGCTCCACCTACTTGCAGCACGGCGTCAACGCGCATGCGGTCGCCCGCGGCAACGGTCACATGCTGCGCCAGAAACTGTTTGTAGCCAGCGGCATCGATGATAATCAAGTAGCGGCCACGAGGCAGCAGATTCACGGTGTACTGTCCGGCCGCGTTGGTAGCTGCGGTACGGACTATCTGAGTCTCTTCATCGGTAATTCTGATTTTCGCATCGACGACAACCGCGTGGCTGGCATCGATGACGGTTCCAAGAATGTCGGCAGTAGTTATCTGGGCATGAGAGGATGTCACGCAGGTCGTCAGCAGCCATAGAAGCACAAGCGAGTACACTTTCGGCACCGCCGAAAGCTTGCGGATTGACGTTCGAAGCAGGGCACTATTCAAGTTCATTACGAGTATCCTCCAGAGACAACTGTTCAAGTGGGTTCGAAATGAATGGAACTAACAAGAGCAAGGCGATAAAACCGTTGAAAATGTAGTTATTGATCCGGTCCTATTGCGTTGCGGCAAAGGGCAACCGTGGATCCTTCACTTCGTTCGGGATGACAACTACTTGGTGGCGTCTTCGTTCTGTGCCGGGTCAGCCTGAAGTGCGGCAAAGTCCATGTGAAGAATGCGCTCAAGGCATCAGCAGAATCTCGCGCAGCTTTCGCACATCTTGAACCGAAAGACCAAGCGCCTCGCGCCGGTATGCATCGAACGATCCATAGCGGCGATCGATGGCGGCAAAGGACGCAGTCAAATATGCTTCGTCCACGCCGGCCATGACAGCTACGCTTTCGCGGCTGGGCGGTGGAGCATCGGGCGCAGCCGAACTTATGGCTTGCGTCATCTGCCGCAGGGCCTCCGGGGCGAGCAGATATTCATTGGAAAGCATGTAGTCGTAGCGAATCGTTTCCTGGGGTACGCCAAGAATGGCGAGCAGAATGGCCGAGAAGAGGCCCGCGCGGTCCTTGCCGGCGGTGCAGTGATAGACCATCGGCACTTTCCCGTCGATGATCTGGCGAAACGCCTGGCCGTAGGTGGACGCGCCTTGCAAGGCGAAGCCCTCATATGCCAAGGTCATCAGCGCACGCAACCGCTCCGGCGGCGCATGATACAGAAATGCTTCCTGAATCAATTTCTGCGTGTCGTTCCCCGGTTCGTCGCCAATGGGAGCGTACAGCCGCTTGTCCGCATCCGAGCCCACTACATTCTCGGGCCATCGATCCGGAAGCCGGGTACGCTCCCGCGAAGTGCGAAAGTCAACCAGCGACTGAAGATTCAGCGAGCGCATATACACTTGATCGGCGTCGGTCAGATGCCCCAGTTCGCCGGAGCGATAGAGGATTCCCCAGCGCAACTGCTTGCTATCCACAGTCTGGTAGCCGCCCAGGTCGCGGAAGTTGGGCGCGCCCTCCAGGGGCAGATGGCGCAAAGAAATCCACCGCGCCTCCCCTTGGTCCGGTTGCAGAAGGAAGTAGGCGCGCTGCGCCGCGCCACCTGCCTGCACGTCATATGGACTATGAGTCGCCGTACCCACCAAGACTCCGTCCGAACCGTCTGGCTTCAATGAGGAAAACACTTTTACGGAGCTGCTACCTTGCTCCAACTGAAAGGAAATTCGATACTGCCCCGGACCTGTTTGGATGCAGTCCAAGTGGGAAATTCCGGCTCTCGCCCATGAAGTCATTATCACGCTGCCAAGCAGCAATACTGCCAAATGCCGCACCATTCATTGTTCTCCTGATGCGATTCTTGACTGGTCTATCCCCGAGCGGAAGTGTATTGGCGATACCCGCAGTTACATTGGGGTTTATTGTTGCTGTTCAGTAGCACGCCATTCATATTCCACTAACAATCCGCGAGGATACTTATGCCATGCCTCAAAATAACAATGAGGTGATCGGGCAACTCGGAAGAATTTTATCCTCGTCGTTGTTTTCGTCCTCCTCGCGTTCCTCGGAATTCTTGCGTTATTGCATCGAGCAAATGTTGCAGGGGAATGAAACCGAGATCAAGGAGTCAACTTTAGGTGTTGCGGTTTTTGGGCGGCCACCGGACTACGATCCCAAGGCCGATGCTATTGTGCGTGTTCACGCGCGGCGCATCCGTGAAAAACTAGACGCCTATTACAAGACTGCCGGCATACATGACGACCTCATCATCTCTATTCCCAAGGGCGGCTACGTTCCCTTAATCGGCAGACGTGCAACTTTAGCCGCGCACGAAGAGGCGGAGTCACAGCCAGCGCCGTCCATCGCAACTCCGCGGCGACGAGGTAGCCCAACGCGCGGCTGGATTGTATCCGCTGCCCTGCTTTGCCTGCTGGCGGCGGGATATTTTTTGTGGTTGAGGCTTCATCACGCCGCGGACACTCCCATGCGCGCCACGGCCGACCCTCATCTGTTTACCTGGTTTCCCGGGCTGGAGGAAGAACCTGCATGGTCGCCCGACAACCAGACAATTGCCTACTCCTGGGACGAGGGACACCCTGGCTTCCCGCACATCTTTTTACAGAAGCTGGATCAGGCGGAGCCACGGCGTCTGACCAAGGAAACCATGCCGGAAGAGCGGCCGGTCTGGTCGCGTGACGGCCACGAAATCGCATTCCTTCGCTCGGCGAGCAGTTCGCGGTTCGACGTGATGCGTCTCAATTTGGTTACCGGCGCGGAAACCCAGGTTGGCAGCTTTTCCTATTCGTGGGCGATCATCAGCGATCCGCCGTCTCTCGACTGGTCGGCGGATGGCCGCCAGTTTCTTGTCTCCGAACAGCCCGCGCCCGGCCTGCCCGTGCGTCTGGCGCTGATGGACAGCGTCACGGGGAAGCTCTCTCCATTGACCCAGCCAAGCTATGGAACCAGCGGCGACTTCGATGGCCGTTTTTCTCCAGACGGGACGTCGATTGCCTTTCGCCGCGGCGGCCTGGGCGATCTTTGCAGCGCGTCCTTGCGGGACGGAGAAAAGGACGTTCATCGGCTGACCACCAGCGGCATGGGCGTGCGTGGCATTGCATGGTCCACCGATAATCATTTCATCTTCTTCGGCAACCACAGAGACAGTGGCGGGTACTCCATATGGAGAAAATCGACCGCCAGCGGAGAGACACAAGCCCTCACGGCTTTCGGCTTTGACGCTACCGAGCCAGCTCTCTCGCCAGATGCAAAATACCTGGCTTTCGTACATCATGAGCGCGTTGTCAATCTCGTTGAAGAATCGCTTGCCGGCGGAGCGGAAAGGGTTCTGAGCCCCTCCGACCGCCTTGACAGTTCCCCGGTCTTCTCCGACGATGGGCGCTATCTTGCCTTTATCAGTATACGCAGCGGATCGGAAGAGTTGTGGATGCAATCGGCGGATGGAGCCGGTCTCACTCAACTGACCTTTCTCCATGGCGCGGGACGCCCGCTGAATGCCAGTTGGGCGCCGGACGGGAAATCGATTGTAGTGGCCATCCGCCAGGAAGACTCCACCAACCTCTTCCTGTGCGCGCTGCAAGCCAGGCGGTTGCAGCAATTGACCTTTGTCAAGGACCGTTTGGTTTCGCCACTCTTTAGCCGCGATGGGCGTTTCATCTACTTTTCTTCCAACGCCGAGGGCGAGAATCGAATCTGGCGCATGTCCACCGCGGGCAACGGCAAGCCGGAGCAGATGTTTGGCGATACCACATCGTTCTTTCAGCAGTCGGAGGATGGACGCTATTTGTACTTCCTGGGCAGCGGGCAGACACTCAACGTCTTGCGCAGGGATCTTGTGACAGGTGAGTTACGTTCCGTCTTCAAGAGCGATCAGCACGTCTTCCCTTTTCCCGCTTTCGTGATAGCCGGTCCGATTCTTTACATCGCGCTGCCTGAAGCGCCCACCAGAAGCGGCGCCAGCATTCTCGCTCTCAACCTGAGCCGTAACACCGCTACCTCGGTATTGCATGTGAAGCGATTCATTGCCGGCATTCCGCCCGGGCTAGCCTATTCACCTACGCGCAAGTCGCTGGTTATACCCGAAATACAGCGGGACAACGCGGACATCTACACCTTGCCGCTGGCGCCATGAAACCCTATGTATCCCCATGAAACCTGCCTGCGGAATGTACCTGTAAAGAATCTGTAATGTGAGTCGCCTACGCTCTTTCTCATGAACCGCAGAGAGTTTGTCACTTCCGCAGCCCTCGCCTCCGGCGCAGCACTCATGCCAAGTTTGCTTCGCGCCGGTCAGGCCGATTCCACGCCACAAACCCCAGGCTCTTTTGATTTTCTCTTTCTTACCGACACACATATCCAGCCGGAACTGGATGGGACAAACGGTTGCGCAATGGCCTTCCGCAAAGCCGCCGGCCACCATGCCGATTTCGTCCTTCACGGCGGCGATCATGTCTTTGATTCGCTGGCCGTGGACCGCAAGCGAGCCGACAGCCTCTTCGATCTATATGCACAAACCGAGCAAGCCATCGGCCTCAAGGTGCATCACACCATTGGCAACCACGACCACTTCGCGCTCTTCGCCAAGAGCGGCGTGGAGACCGGCAGCCCCGGATACGCCAAGCAGATGTACCAGGATCGCGTGGGCGCTACCTATTATTCGTTTGACCACAAGGGCTATCATTTCGTCGTTCTCGATACGGTTCTGCCGACCGGCGACCGGTCCTGGGAAGCGCGCGTGGACGATGCACAGATTGTATGGCTCAAAAAAGATCTGGAGAAGATCCCCGCAGGAACACCCATCGTTGTTTCGGCGCATATTCCGCTGGTCTCCGGCATGCGCTCTTATCTTCCCCCGAATATGCCGAAGATTCCTGTGCTCGGGCCGGAACATCCACAACTTATCGTCTCCAATTCCTACGAGGTGATGCATGAGTTGGAAAGACATAATACCCTAGCTGTGTTTCAGGGTCATATTCACGTAAACGAAGCAATCAGCTATCACGGCATCCAATATCTGAGTTCGGGCGCGGTGTGTGGTAATTGGTGGCACGGTTCTTTTCTGGGCACTCCCGAAGGGTACACGGTTGTCAGCCTGCGCGCCGGCAAGCTCGATTGGCGCTATGAAACCACTGGCTTCAAAAGCGTGGCCCCACAGAATATATAGCATTCGTCGCTACTGCGGCGCGAGAAGCTGTATCGAGGTGAGCCTTTTTTGTTGTCCATATGCGCCAGTGCTTGCTCTCCCCGCATCAGAAAGAATTCTGCACGGGCACCGTGAATGCTAGTGGGATTGAAAGGGGAATACATCAACTCTGGTTTCGCTATCCGTTCGAGGCACGCAGATTCTCCTGCAAGCGAAGACTTACCCTCTCCTCTATGGGCGCGCGATGCGCCTTTCTTCTCGTTGCGCGGTCCTTGAATGACTTGCGTCTCCAGAACTTGGCCGCCGTCCATCCAGCGTTACCGCCAAACTGGAGTGAAGACAGGCTCCGCAGGTTGTGAAGTACACCGGCCGTGCTTACGGTTATCCGGAATCTGCCTATTTACCTGACGCCACCGACTGCCATTGGTAGTAGTTCCTCTCGACCGGACTAAGTCCCATCACAACAAAAATATGGTCGCCACGCAGGTGCTGTTTGCCGCCACTTCTGATTCAGCGGCAAAACTACAACATGTTGCGGTTGGTGGCGTCAAGTAAATATCCATAATCAGGAAAATGTCATTGGAACGGATGAAGTTATACAGTCGCATGGAGTCTGTTACATTCCGCGCGGTGAAAAAAGCAGATCAGCACGAAACAGAAATGCAAAAAACGCCGATCAAGACTCTGATAGCTTACACATCGGATCATGCAATATCACGGGTGTTCGGTTCAACTTGACTTCGGTTCCTGCAAGTGATTGCATTGTAAGTGCTTATCTATTGCATTTTCTTGCCGCGATTTGAATTTCGTTTTGCCGTATCGGATCGCAGGCACTCGTGGTTGACGATGGTGCATGAACCAAGGGCACACCATCTTCCATCAACTGATCTCGTTTCTACCCGACCGCGAATTTCGCCGCTGCGTAGCGCGTTATCGTGGCAATGCCAGCACACGAAAGCTCTGTGGCCTATTTTTGCTCCGGCGCTCATATTGCGGATGGGCAGCAGAATTCGCGCCGGTTTTGCCACGTTGTTGTATACCACTTTGAAACAAGCTGAAAGCGCTTGTTCCTGCTGGTCGGCGGGGAGCTTCGCCAAGAGTAGCGCATGGCTCACGCCGATCTCGTTGGCGTAGAAAGCATCGACCGCTGCGGGCACAAGGTCAACCAGCTTGAGGCGAGAGGCGACAAACGAGGGCAATTTTCCCACGCGGGCGCTGATTTGCTCAATGCTGTACTTTGGCTCCTCCAACGCCAAAAGCCGTGCAAACCCCTCGGCCTCTTCCATCGGGTGAATTTCAGCGCGTATCAGGTTTTCGACTAACTCAGCCTCAATCATTTCTGCGTCGGACAGATGGACGATGCGCACCGGCACAGTGGCAGATTCGGCCAAGATTGGCTGTCGATACGAGAGAGGGAGGCATCCTCTCTCTTTAACGCAATCTGTACAAGATCAAGAATCTGACGATGTACGATGACAACATGTTCAGTGATGACCGACTGGAGAGCACGTGGGATTGTGTCACACAGGCTCACAATTTGGTCTCCATAAACCAGTTCTTTTTCACGTCATCGAGGTTGGTTGGCAGTGGATGCAAGGACTGAAAAGGTGAGAAGAAAACGATGAGAGGGAAGAAGCTCTTTTGGTTTGTACCTGTCGCACTGGCACTGCTGGCCGCAGTGGAAATCTGGGAGCGCCCGATCAGCGGTCTCTATTTAGAAGGAATTATCCCTCTGCGCCTGTGCCTGGCAGGTGGAGACAGCCGCTCGGTAATAGTTGCAGGCCATCGTGTCCACTACGACGTTCTGGGACCAGCCGCTGGGCCGCCGGTGGTGCTGGTGCATGGTCTTGGCGGGAGCGCTGAAGGGTGGCTGGAACTAACGCACTATCTCGTCAAAGCTGGTTACCGCGTCTATCTTCCCGATTTGCTCGGCTACGGCCGCAGCGAAAGACCCGCTGATTTTTCTTACTCGGTACCCGACGAGGCCACAGTAATTGTTGGATTTCTTGATGCTTTGGGTTTGAAACAGGTGGATCTGGGAGGAGTATCGATGGGCGGATGGATTGTGCAATGTATCGCCAACAATCATCCAGATCGGGTTCGGCGGCTGATGCTTTTCGATAGCGCCGGTATCTATGAACAACCTTCATGGGATACACGGTTGTTTACGCCCACAACGCCCACCGAAGTGAACCAGCTCATGACGCTGCTGTATCCCCATCCAGTTGCGGTTCCGGAATTTGTAGCACGCGATATCGTGCGCCTAACCAATCAAAACAAATGGGTCACACGTCGCGCAGTAGCATCGATGCTTTCCAGTCGGCGTACCGCTGACAACCTATTGCCCCAATTGAAAATGCCCGTGCTGATTGTCTGGGGCGCAGAGGATCGTATCATGCCGCTCCACCAGGGGGAGAGGATGCATCAACTGGTTTCGCAGTCTCAACTGGAGGTCTTCCCTGGATGCGGACATCGCGCCATTATGCAGTGCGCCGATCATGTAGGGCCGAAGGTTGTAGAGTTTGTGAAACAGTAGGCCTGTCGTTGTTGGACGCAGACGTTTTGCTCTTCATTGCCGATGACAGAGAACCAGCCCATCGAATGAGTCAAAAAGGATGCTTTCGTTCAAGTGTCTATTCTCCACCTATTTCGAGCGATAGGAATTTATGAGATAGGCGATACAGCTTACTCTGGGTGGAAGCCTACAATACTTTTCGTTCCTACGGTGAAAAGCGATGCGTCCTTTATGGCATTTTTGATTGCAGCTTGATTCTTCTTCCATCGAGGATGAACTCGCCGTAGCCGTGATGGTGAATGGTCTTCGGGTTCTTCTGCGCCGCATCGACCCAGGCTTTGACCACTTCAAGAACGAACAGGTTGTAAGTGCTCACCAGCCGTGTATTGACGACCTTGCACTCCAGAGTAAGTATCCACCGGCAGAGCCGGTGGCTTTACGGTTGCTGGCCCCTCAAAGGGGCCTTTTCGCAACCGTCCGAAGCAAAAGCAAGAACAAAAGCAAAAGCCTCGCACTGCTGTCTTCACTGCCACAGCACAGGCAATTCGAGAGAAAACATACTCCCGGAATTCTCAAAGTTCTACTGCCACCCCGGCTCTGCCCTTTCAATTACCCACAAGTTTGGTGCTCAGAAAGACGCCGAGTTGAATATCGACGAGTCTCGTTAAGCCGCGCCAGATGGTTTCGTTCCCGTGAGGAGAATCGCAGTTACGTGCCAGATAACCACCTAATTGCGCTAGCTTGATCAGATAATGCGAGAGCAAGTTCTTTGGCGCATCCTGGATCGATTTGTCTCGGACCAAACGATCCAGGATGCGTAGTTCCAGAGCCGTGAAAACCTCGCCGGGAGCAGCGTCCGATGCGATACGATTCGTCATGGTAAGCCAGAAAACGCGCCAGCTTAGGATACAGAACACGGCCAGCAAATTCATCAATCGCTGAGCGGTTCTGAGGCGGGCTTGCTCGGCCCGGCAGACGGACTTGAGAATCTTATGGAAGACTTCTATCTTCCAGCGCAGCGCATACCATTGCACCTTTTCCACCGCTTGACGGCGTGAGTCTACCGCCAGATCGGTAATCAGTTTCCAATCGATCCGGTCACGATCCGCCGGCGTCTGCTGCTCCCGCGCCTCGATCACCGTGACCTTCATTTCCGGATAGCGTTTCTTCTTGGCCCGGGCCGTCTGAATCCGCAAGCGCCGGTAGCGGATTTCCAATATTGCTTCCTACTCCTCCCCCTTGCGATTCCGCACCGCCACGCGATACAGGCCCCGGCGAGGAGTTCCTTCAACAGCTTCGCTTACGGTCTCAGAACCGCCGTCGGCCAGCCGGTCGCCGCGCGTGCGTACCAGAAAATGCGTCCCCAACTGTTGCGCCACAGCGAACAGATCGAAAATGTCGCTCTCCTGATCGCCGACATGCACCAGACGTTTGGACTGTCCCAATAACGCGGTCGAAGTGCGCAGATTCTCCAGCCAGCGCAGGCTTTCCTTTTCCTCAATGGGGCCCCGTTTCGTCTTCTTTTTGGCTTCCCGACCCTTGAAGCTCTTGCGGTTCCAGAACTTGACCGCGGTTAATCCCAGCGGTAACCCTTCCAGCGTCACCGCCAAACTGGAGTGCAGACATATCCCGCAGGTGGTGAAATACACCGATTGGCCGCGACTGTCCTTGCCCACGGTGCGTTTACTGACTATTCCCACCGCCGCTATATCCTTGCGCCGGTAGCTGAATTCCGTCGTGTCATGCACAATCAAAATCGGTTCTTTACAGCGTTTCACCCGCTCCCGCGTGGCTTGAAAATGACTCGCCAGAATTTGTCCTTCCCGTACTCGACCGTTGGAGAAAAATCGATAGGCCGCTTTCGTCGCCGCCCAATCCTGACAGGCCCAGGGAATACTCCGCCCCACTCCTTTGGATAACTGATCCCCCAGTTTCCGCAGTCGTTTTTTCAATCGCGCATCTGGTAGCTGCGCGGTCGCCAATTCCCGTTCGATCCACTCATGACTGCTGTTTGACTTCTGCCTCGTCCGCTTCGCCGCTTCCATGACACCAGTTCACTGTCCGTCAGGTCGCCCGGAAAAGTACCTCGTTTGAGACCGAATCTGCTCTGCCAACAACCGCACCTCTGCCGGAGTTGTGGGTAATTGAAAGGGCAAAGCCGGGGGATCTCCCGGTTGGATTAGAGATTTACTATCGTTGGCATCCGCTTTACGGACGGAAGGCTCGCTATCGAGATAGCGAACAACGGGGTTCAGCGGGTGTTGTCCACGTGGATGACGGTTCGGGCATGGTTTCGTTGGTCCCCGCATGAACGCTGGATCCAGCAGCTTGCTTGGGCATGGAACTAGATGAGCATCGAGTCTCTGTGGCAGCTTTTCGGGAACTGAATCATAGGCTGCTTGAGCACGGTTTGCGAGGTAGCTTCTCTAACGATTCCACTGTCATTCAGGAGGAGTGCATGAATCCGAATTGCGAAATCATTCGTCGGCCGCTTCAGTTGCTGGCCATGACACTGCGTCAGAGCAGCCTGGCGCTTGCCCCAGTTCAACTTTCAGGGATGAATCCATCGCAGAGGGCACGAGCACTGAGTTGCCTGGCCAATCTTCTGATGTTGGCGGCCGCCGGCGCAGATCAGGAGACCAACGATAATCAATGCTGAAGTATTGCCTGCAGTGGTAGTCAAACGCATCCGTCTGAGTAACGCACCCTGTTCGCGCAGAGGAAGAACGGCCGCTATCTTGTCTAGCCTGACCAGTACATGCCGTCGACATGACATCGATCCGCAACTCTATCTCACACAGCTGCTGGGATAACGTACGATATTTTTCGCACATTTGATTTCGGTTTTATTCTTTGGAGGTTGGTACAAGCAGGAGGAGCGAGACCTCTGAGGCAGGAACGATGGAGCCAACCATGGAAACGGGATTGGAGCCG
>Ga0224531_1000688_pt1 | contig 16283 bp, 11 predicted proteins | sample CBST100metaG_FD_179876 | JGI IMG/M metagenome (GOLD analysis project Ga0224531, IMG submission 179876) | Peat soil microbial communities from Stordalen Mire, Sweden - C.B.S.T100 | ecosystem: Environmental > Terrestrial > Soil > Wetlands > Peat | place: Sweden: Norrbotten County, Stordalen Mire... | reverse complement strand
CGCCATGGTGGGTGCGCATCCCTTCGGCGGATTCAACATGAGCGGCACCGACTCCAAAACCGGCGGCCCTGACTACCTGACCCTCTTCACTCAGTTAAAGAGCGTCGCTGAAAAACTGTAAAACTTCATTCAGCTTTCAGTGAAGCGCTCGACGATCGTCGAGCGCTTCACCGAGAACGAAATAGAAGCTACGAATATGTAAAGAACATTACAGAGATAATCTGTAAACCATCTCGCAGAACTGGGCACTCGCATCTGAGATGTGGAACTCGTTCACATCACAAATGCGCATACCGCAGCAACAACCCAGCCAAAGCTCCTCCAAGCAAAGGACCAACGACAGGAATCGGCGCATAGCGCCAGTTCGACCCGCCTTTGCCAGGGATCGGCAGTATCCAATGAACCAGCCGCGGCCCCAGATCACGCGCCGGATTGATAGCATAACCCGTGGTTCCACCCAGCGAGAGGCCAATACCCCATATCAGGCAGGCGACCAGCCACTGCCCCACTCCCGCCGCCGGTCCGGTCGCCGACACTCCGTGCGAAAAGATGGCGCCCACCACCACCACTAGCAGTGCCGTGCCCAAAACTTCGTTCAGAAAGTTGATCGGCGGGTTGTGCACTGCCCCGTTGGTGCAGAAGATGCCCAGTTTGGCCGCTGGATCAGGCGTTAGCCGCCAGTGCGCCGCATAGTGCAGCGACATCAGTGCCGCGCCGCAAATGCCCCCCAACAACTGCGCCAGCCACAAGCTCGCCAATTGCGAATAATCCCCGCTGGTCACCGCGCCTGCCAGGGTGATGGCCGGATTCAGACTGGCGCCGGGGCTGCCAAAGGCCTGCGCCACCAGTACGCCACACAGCACCGCCAACGCCCACCCGGTGGTGATTACCATCCAGCCCGCGTCGGCCGCATAAGACTTGCGCAGCGTTACACCGGCACACACGCCGTTGCCCAGCAGCACAAGCACCAGCGTCCCGAAAAACTCGCCAAACCACACAGAATGCATTCCGTCTCCCCAATAAAATAGAACGTTACATTTACCACGAATGGACGTTCGATCCATCCCTTGAATCCATTACCAGATCAGAACCACGTCTGTCGCTTGTACTCCAGGTAGGATGCGCCGAATTTCTCCGCCAGCACCCGCGCCTCTTTCCGGCTTCGATAAATCTGCAAAGGGATCAGGACAACAAAACACAATAATAGCCAAGGCTGATCTGCCCAGAGAATGAATCCCGCGATCGCCAGGCTGCCAAAGACGTAAATCGGATTGCGGAAGCGGGAATAGAGGCCGGTGGTCACTAGCGTGCTTGCCTTGGCCCGCACGCTGAAGGCCCTTCCGAGTTGAACGCGGGCCAGAGCGAGCAGCAGAAAAGATGGAATTGCAATAGCAAGTCCCGCGATTCGCGGAATGCTCCAGGGAAGCGCCCAGAATTGCATGACAAAGATCGGCATCATGACAGCGACCAATACGAGCGATCCAAAATTCAGTTTCAAAAAAACCTCCGTGCAACCTGAATTCCGCCCAACGCTGCCGCACGATTGCCCACCGAAAACGGCCTTGACAGCCGCATAGCACAAACGATTGCATGATTGCTGAACTCAGCAATTCTAATATGCGGAGCGGAGGCAGTCCTGAAAAAAGAGGGCGCGTCCGAAAACGCGCCCTCTTTATTGTTGGTTTGGATACCGTCGCTACGGCTGCGGTTGCGGAACCGGCGCGGGAGCCTGAGGAGCCGGGCCCAGTGGAACGTCGCCAGAGTTCTGCGCCGGGGTCTCAGTCTTCTTCTTGTCGGACAGACGGGTCTTGTCGCCCGTGGTGGTAGACGTCTTTTTCTTCTTCTTGGACGTGTCGCCAGCCAAGCCCAACGGGCCAGCCTGAGTCTGGCGGTCTGCAACCTCAGCCGCATCAGGCGCACCGGGAGCCAGAGCATCCAGCTTCGGCCCCTTGACCTTGGGCTGCTTGGCCTGCTTGGCGCGTTCGCTGAAGCGGGTCTTCTTCTCCGGCCTGATGTTCGTCTCCAACGGATTCACTGGCTCCGGAGCAGCACTCGCTGTTTGCGGCCCTTCGCCCCCGCGCGCGTCTTCCGGGCTAACTTGTGGCGCGCTGGGCAGGGTCTTGGTCGGTGCGTGGCCAAGACGAATCTTTTCCTTCTTGCCCGGCTTCATTGCAGTTTGGTCCGCTATCTCGCTCTTGCTGGCCTTCTTGCTCTTTTTAGCCGGCGTGGTGGCTGGCTCGGCGGGTGCTTCAGACGCGGCGGCTACCTGGGACGACTTCTGCCGGTAGTTGCGTGTGTTCTCGCGGAAGCGTGTGCGCTCCACCTTCTTCTTCTTCTTCGGGGTGGGCGGCGTATAGGCGCTGTAGATCGGCTTGGTCTGCTTGGGGCTCGCGCCGCTGTCAGTAAAGCCCGGCTTGATGTCGATGAAGGCCTGCTCGCGCATCGTCGTTAGATAGCCGCGCGTAGCCGGCTCCATCCGGGCCATATAGAAGTTCTCCTCGACCTGCTGCGCCACGTCCTTGTACTGCGGAATGCCGCCGGGGATGTGCTCGATCACCTTGAAAATTACGAAGCCCTGCCGCGTGCGAATCGGCTCAGTATACTGTCCCGCCTTAAGCGCGAAGGTCTGGTCTTCCAGCACCTTCGCCAATGCGCCGCGGCGATACTGGCCCAGATCGCCTCCCTCCGCCGCGGTTTGACCGTCGCTGAACGACTTTGCTAACTGGCTGAAGTCGCCGCCGGCATGGAGTTTCGCCTCAATGTCGTCGGCCTTCGCCTTGGCCGCGGCCAGCGCTGCCGGATCCTCCGGCTGCACACCGCCTTTTTCCGTCACCGACGGAGCTGGCGTGCCGGTGCTGACCAGAATCTCAGCCAGGCTCACGCTTTCCTGCTGCGCGTATTCCTGCTTGTGCTGCTCAAAGTAGCGCTCGGCCTCGCCGGGGGTGAACTGAACCCGCTTGCCCACCTCTTGGCGCATCACTTCCTGCGTGATGATGCCGTTGCGGATGTTGGCCTTGAAATCCTCAAACGAGACGCCCTGCTCCTTGGCCGCCTTTTCCAGGTCTTCCATGGTTTCCAGGTTGTATTGCTTGCGGATCGCGTTCAGCCGGTTCACCAGCTCGGTTTCGCCATTGATGCCCAGCTCCTTGCCTTTGGAGAGCCAGAGCTGCTGGTCGATGAGGTTACGCAGCAGATCCTTGTGCGCCTCGGAAATCTCCTGCAACGAGGCGCCGCGCTGGCGTGCCTCGTCGTCCAGTTCCTTCATCGCGCGGTCGTAGTCCGAGCGAGTGATGATCTGGTCGTTGACGCGGGCAATCATCTCCTCGACCGTGACGCCGCCATAGGGGCTCTGAGGCGCTGCCGGGTGCGTTTGCGCCAACGTGGAAGTTGCGAGCAGCGCCGTGCCGAACACGAAAGCCGCGGAAATGCGAAAAATTCGAAGAGTCATAGGGTCAGGACACCGCAGGGCACGACAAGTCGATCCCTGTTGCATAGACGTCATTGTAAATGCCTGGGCAGCGCCAAGGCGATTCCCTGCGCGATTCCTGCGGAATTCGGCAGCTTTTCAGAAAATCGACACCAGAAAAGCCGCGATTGGCGGAGCGCGGCATGGCTTTATCCATTTCGTTCTGATTTCAGCCGGCAGATCGGGGGGGCGCGATGTTGGCTGTCGGCCTGCCCATTGCCCCGCCAGCGTCCCTCGCTCCCGAAAGCTCCCGGCAACCGTCAAATGCCGTGGTGCTATACACTAGCCCTAAGACTGCCTTTCCAGGCGCTATCGATGGCCTGCCGCGCCGCAGTCCGGAGGTTTTTTCCGCCTATGACTCCCCGCGCACGCCGCGCCTTCTTCACCGTGGTTATCTTTTTTGCCGTCTGCGCCTTCGCGGGCAGCGTTTTGCAGCGCAGGGTGGGGGCCCAGTCCTCGGCCGACGAAAGCCAGCTTCGCGACAGCCTCAAATCCTTCACCAACGTCTACGCGCTGGTGGAGCAGAACTACGCCGAGCCGATCAACGCCGACAAGGCCGAAATCGCCATCTACGACGGGGCGATTCCCGGTATGTTGCGCTCGCTCGACCCGCACTCCAACTTCTACGACCCCAAGGCCTACGCCAAGATGCGCGAGGAGCAGCATGGCCGCTACTACGGCGTGGGCATGACCATCCAGCCGCAGAACGGCAAAGTCTATGTCGTCTTCCCCGCCGAGGGCGCGCCCGCCTTCAAGGCCGGGATCCACCCCGGCGACATCATCTCTGCGGTGGATGGCAAGCCGGTCAGCGTGGACGGCAAGAATCCCGACGGCTTGACCACTTCCGACATGGTAGCCAAGGCGCTCAAGGGCCCCAAAGGCACCCACGTCCAGGCAACCATGATCCGCGAGGGCCAGCCCAAACCGCTGGTTTTCGACCTGATCCGCGACGAGATCCCCCACCCCTCCGTTGACCTGACTTACGAAATTCGCCCTGGCGTGGGCTACATCCACTTGACGGGATTCCAGGAGACCACGGCCCAGGAAGTCATCGAAGCCATTGACAGCTTCGGCAATCCAAAGGGGCTGGTCCTTGACCTGCGCGGCAACCCCGGCGGCCTGCTGAGCCAGGCAGTGGAAGTCTGCGACCACCTCCTCGCCAAGGGACAGGGCATCGTCAGCCAGCGCGGACGCGCCTTTCCCGACCAGGTTTACACGGCCACGCACGGCAACGGCGGCCACACCTTCCCCATCGTCGTGCTGGTCAACCGCGGCTCGGCATCGGCTGCGGAGATCGTCGCCGGCGCCCTGCAAGACCACGACCGCGCTCTCATCGTTGGTGAAACTACATTCGGCAAGGGCCTCGTGCAGACCGTCTACGACCTCGGTGACCACACCATGGCCCTGGCGCTGACCACCTACCACTACTTCACGCCCTCCGGCCGTCTCATCCAGCGCAACTACTCCGGCGTGTCGCTCTATAACTACTACACCCACGGCGGCACGCAGCCAGCCGACAACGTCAACCGCGAGGTCAAGCTCACCGACTCTGGCCGCACCGTATACGGCGGCGGCGGCATCACCCCGGACGAGAAGATCGAAAGCCCCAAGAGCAACCATTTCCAGGACTCGCTGCTGATGAAGGATGCTTTCTTTCACTTCGCCCCGGTGTATCTGGCCAACCGCACCGTGGACAGGAACTTCCAGGTGGATTCGGCGGTGCTGGCGGAGTTCAAGAAATACCTCACCAGCCAGAACATTGACTGGACCGATGCCGACTTGAACGGCGTGATGGACTGGCTGAAGATCAGCATCAAAGAGAAGATTTTCATCGTTCAGTTTGGCGAGTCGCACGGCCTGCGCGCGCTAGCCGATTGGGACCCTGAGATTCAGAAGGCGCTCACCTTCCTGCCTGAGGCCCAGGCCCTGGAAGATCACGCTCACAAGGTTCTGGTCCAGAAAGCCGAAGCAAGGAACGAGATGAAGTAAGCTGATAATCACCTGTTTGCAACGCAAAGGCCATCCCGCGAGCGGGATGGCCTTTGCGTTGCCCGATAAGGTTCTCGGCTCTCGCCAGGAGGGAAAAACCTCCTGAAAGTTCACATTTAGAAAATGAAGTGAACCGCCAACTGTGCGCTGCGCGGACCTCCGCCACCCAGGTATGGGTTGCCGCTGCCCACATCCGGTGTTGCGGTAGTCGTTAGAAACTGCGGTCCGTTCGAGCCTGGATCGGAACCCGCCACCAAGCGGTTTCCAACCGTGTGGCTACTACCGAAGACATCGATACCAAATCCGGGCAACAATGGATTACTGAAATTGGGGTGATTGAGAATGTTGAAGAAATCGCTGCGAAGTTCCATGGTTAGTGTTTTGGTGAGGTGTGAGGTCTTGGTCAGCGAGAAATCGAAGTTCGCGTAATTGGGCGCATTGAAGGCATTGCGGCCTTCGCTGCCGGGATGGCCATTGATGCAGTTCCCATAGGTGGAACTCTCGGGGTTGGTGTCCACGGTACATGGCGCGGCGAAGGCGGCCATATTGAGCAGGTTGGTGCCGCTGGCGCCGGAGTGCGGATTACTAATGATGTCCGGCCGTCCGTAGTACTCACCACTGCCGTTGTAATCGCCTTCAAAGAGATAACTGACCGTGTAAGGCTGTCCGTTGGCAAAGTTGAACATACCGTCGAGCGCCCAGCCGTTGGTAATTTTTTTAGCCGAATGGAATTTGGGGAGATTGTAGGTCCAGTACCACTGCACTCGCTGCCGCACGTCGAAGTTGGAACTGGCGCGTTCGCCGTGAGGATTGAAGCTGTTGTCCGGCATTGCAGCGTTGGGAACAAAGTCCAGTCCGTCACTGGCCGTGTCAATCGAATGCGACCAGGTGTAGTTCAGCGTGGAGGTCAAGCCGTGCCAGCTTTGCACTTTCACCGTAGCCTGCAGCGAATAGTAGTTGGAAAGCGCGCTCGTCTCGATCTGGTTGACGTAATAAAGCGGAATGTCTGTGTACGAACCGACCGAGTACGCCGGGAAGCACTGATAGCCATAGCTGATCGTCTGGCCGTTTCCACAACTATCCACGCTGCCTGCAACGTTATTGAACTGGTTGAGATCGCGGAAGCGGAAGAGGTGGCGTCCCTGCGATCCCACGTATCCGATCTGGAGCGCAACCTTCTTTGCTATCTGCGATTCGATGTTGAGGTTGTAGGAGCCGTAGCGTGACGTCTTCAGATTCTGGTCCACGGTAAATACGCTGCTCGGCGTGTATCCGCCAAAAATCGGGGTGTTCTCGGAGATCGTCGGGATTACCGGCGATGCGAAGCCGATGCCGTTGAATGCCGGGCCGGCCTCCCCGGCATTGGTGTTATACGCTTGGTTGCCCACGAAAAAGTCCTGCGATGCTCCATCAAAGAAAATGCCGCCGCCTGCTCTTATGACCAGCTTGCCGTTGCCCAACAGATCGTTCGCCACGCTGAGGCGAGGCGCAAAGTTACCCCAGTCCTTCGGATAGAGCGACGTGGGAGCGCCGGCAGTTCCTATCGTTTCAAGTTCGCCGGTCTTTACATTGAAGATGCTGAATGCATTGTTCTTGGCGCCGATTACGCCGAAGTAATCCCAGCGCAAGCCATAATTGATGGTGATCTGCTTGCTCAGGCGCCAGGAATCCAGCACGTAGGCCCCGCTATTGTTCTCGTAGGAGTAGCGCGTGCCGTCCCCTTCGGCTGAACTGCCACCATCAATAGTGCCGGAGAGGAAATCATCGAGTCCGGTAAACACCGTCTGCGCGCCGGTATTCGGGTCCGTGAAGGTGTGGCCACTAAAGACCAGCTTGCCGCGATGTCCTGAGTTGATGAAACTGTTGATGAATGTCCGCCGCCACTCGTAACCAGCCTTGAAACTATGTCCCCCTTTGGTGAACGAAACATTTCCGAAAAGCTGATAGTTCGTATCGATGCGACCACGCGCGTCGCTGGCTGTTGAGCCGATTGGGCTGTACGCTCCAATGTCGATCGTCGGCAAACCAAGGTCACGCGTGCTGAAGTGAGGAGGCAGAGTGTTCAGGCCGAAGGCAGTGTTCGGGTTCAGGCCGCTGTCCTGCGGAATGAATTGCTGCAGGAAGCGGTTGTAACCTCCGCGAATCTCGAAGATCAGGTTCGACCTGGGAACAGAAGTATAAGAGAGAGAAACAATATTGACGTGCGTCGGAGTTATGGTGTTGAATCCCGGCGCGCTGCTGCCCGTATAGAGCATGCCTAACGGAAAACTCTGCATACCGTGACTGTAGAAATAGCGTCCGGTCAGTATGTCACCGGAGCTGAACAAATGCAGATGCTGATCTGCCTTGGCGATCACATTATCGCTGTTGTTTCTGAACGGCGTTGTGAAGGTCTCGTTGCCGTCCGTAGCAGGCAATGTTCCCCACGGTTTGCTGTCCAGCAGATTTTGAATCACCTTATTGATGGTCCCGCCCTGAGATTGATAAGCGTTGATATCTCCCAGGGTTGGCACTGTGCCCAACTGGGGCAAGCCACCATTTTCCCTCTGTCCTTCAAAGGCTACAAACCAGAAAGATTTGTCCTTCAGGATTGGACCGGAAACCGAACCGCCATACTGGTGGTTGGAGAACGAGTTCTTGGGCTGCGCATCGGTATTGAAGTAGTTGCGCGCGGCCATCGACCCATCGCGAAAGTATTCAAATGCGCTGCCATGGATCAGATTGGTGCCGCTCTTGGTTACGATGTTGACGGTCGCTCCTGCACTGCGTCCAAACTCCGCCTCAGGGCTGCCGGTCACTGGAATCTCTGCCAGCGCGTCAACGGGGAGAATAGTCGAAGGAGCACCCCACACACCCGCCTGGTTGATCGACGGAAGGTTGCGGTAGCCATCGTTCATATCGGTTCCATCGAGCAGATAGTTATTCGAGCGGCCGCGATTTCCGTTCAGGCTGAACAGGCCGTATGAACCGGCTGATTCGGTTGATCCGACGGGATCGCTGTTTGCGCCGGGAACTAGTTCCAACAGTTTCGTATAGTCGCGTCCGTTCACCGGCAGTTCTGCGGCCTCGTTGGCTTCGATCGTGCCTCCCATGGTGTTGGAAGCGGTCTCCACCAGTGGCACTTCAGCGTTCACCTCGATCATTTCAGAAACCGCTCCAGCAACAAGCCTGACGTTGGCACGCGTCGGCGATCCCACACTCACCGAAATCTGCGTCAACGTAGTGGTGCGGAAGCCGCTCTTCTCGACCGTTACGCTATAGATGCCGAGCGGCAGTTCCGAGGCCACATACTCACCTTGGTCGTTGGCGACAATTGTGCGCGACAAGCCATTGGACGGACTGAAGATCTTTACCTGCGCCCCGGTTACAGCCGCCTCGGTGCTGTCCATAATCGTGCCCTGGATGCTTCCCCGGAAGGTCTGCGCCATGGCAGCAGGTGCGCAGAGATAGGCTAGAAAAGAAAATAGAACAGTAATCGTGACTGAAAATGCAACCGAGCGGTTTTTCATGAGGCCGTACTCCTTAAAGTTTTCTGGTGAAATTGATGGAGACTTTGCGCAAGTGTAGCGAGCAAGTAATAAAGACCCTATAAGGAATCGTCCCTATTCTTGCTGGCAATCGCATATTTTTCTGAAACCCGGTTCGAAATTGCCGAATGATGGAGTGCGTATTTTGCAGACGGGGTCGAAGCGAGATTGGTAATGGGAAGCCGCCCAGGGTTGACCATCCTGTTCGTCTAAGGACTTCAAGCCGGGAATGTCACTTGGCGAGGCCCTTGCGCGAAGTGGAAGCCCTACGGCGCGCGGAACCAGGTGCGGAAGACCAGGCACTCTCCAAATTCTCGTCTGCGGAAAATAACACTCCACTGGCGCACACTGGGAAAACAGAAGAAACTTGAAGCCGTAAGAGAGCCATCCATGATCGGCAAACAGCTCGGTACTGACCACTAATCACTGTCCCCTGACCACTATCCAATCTGTCAGGTATCTGCCCGGTCCGTACCTTCCCCCCCTATTTACCGTGAATCCGTGAAACTATGAAAGCCGGTCTGCGCTCACCGCAATTCCGCCGCTCGGATCCACTCGGGTGAAAAATATGCCTGTAACCGGCGTCACAGCGCGGCATCTCTCGCTGCTCGTAGGCTCTTGAACTGAGTTGGGGAGGATTTCTCATGCACGGAATTGCAGCGGAAAATACCATCACTGTTCAGAATCTTTTGACCGCCTTTGAGGGCGAGTCGAACGCGCACGCCAAGTACACAGCCTTTGCCGTCAAGGCCGACACTGACGGTTTCAAAGGCGCCGCCAGCCTTTTTCGCGCCGCAGCGCGCGCCGAGCAGATTCACGCCGCCAACCACGCCCGCGTCATCAAGCAGTTGGGCGGCAATGCTACGTGCGTGATTCATCCGGTTGAGGTCAAAACCACCCTCGAAAACCTGAAGACCGCCCTGAACGGCGAAAAGTACGAGATCGACACTATGTATCCCGGCTTTCTGGAAGAGGCCACGGAGCGCAAGAACACAGCCGCCATCCGCACCTTCCATGGAGCTCTGGAAGCCGAGAAGACCCACGCACGGCTCTACGCCGAGGCCATTGCCCTGCTCGTTGCCGGAACCAAGGATTCCTGGATTGGCGAGGCCCGCGACTTCTACGTCTGCCCGGTCTGCGGCTACACCTCGGAGACCGAGGAGGAGCACGAGCGCTGCCCAGTCTGCAATTGTCCCTGGGAGAAGTTCGAGATTATCCGGTAAGAGCTGTTTATTAAACCAAAAAACATTAAGATTCGCGTGTGTCCCAACTCTCAAGACCGAGATTTGGGGCACACGTTTATGGTTTACTGTTCGTCGGCGTAGATCTTCACTTCCAGCGCGCCGCCCTCGACCTGACGGGCGCGAAACATGCCGGAAGTATTGAAGCTGAAGGCGGTTTGCCCGTCGGGAGTGATGGCGATGACGCCGCCGTCCCCGTGCAGCGCCTCCAATTCCTTGTGAATCACCTGGTCGGCTGCCTGCTGCAATCCCATGCCCTTGAAAGCAAACAGGTTGCAGATCTCCCGTGCCACGCCCAGACGGATGAAGTACTCGCCCGAGCCGGTGGCCGAGACGGCGCACGACTGATTGGATGCGTAGGTGCCCGCGCCGATGATCGGCGAGTCGCCCACACGGCCCGGCATCTTGCCCTGCAATCCGCCCGTCGAGGTTCCCGCTGCAATATTGCCTGCCCGGTCAAGCGCCACTACGCCCACCGTGCCATGCACGTGCGAATCAGCCGGCTCCTCAATCTGAGCCACTGGTTTGGCCGACCCCGGAGGCGGCGGCGGAGCACCGGCCGGACGCGGCGGCACGGGGCGGCCCTCCTTTTGCAAATGCTTGACCAGCGATTGCCAGCGCGCTTCAGTGAAGAAGAAGCTGGGGTCCACCTGCTCCAGGCCAATCTGCGCGGCAAATGCATCTGCCCCCGGGCCGATCAGCATTGCATACGGCGACTTCTCCATCACCGCCCGCGCCAGGCTGATGGGATGCCGCGTGCGCGTGACCCCGGCCACCGCGCCGGCCATCAGATTCGAGCCGTCCATGATGGCCGAGTCCAGTTCATTCTTGCCCTCGGAGGTGAAGACCGCGCCATGGCCTGCATTGAAGAGCGGATCGTCTTCGAGAACATGGATCGCGGCCTCGACGGCATCCAGCGCAGAGCCACCCCGGTCGAGTACCTTGGCCCCGGCCGCCTCAGCCTGGGCTAGTCCGGCGCGATAGTCCACGTCGCCCTTGGGTCCCAGCGCGCTCCGCTCGATCACGCCCGCGCCCCCATGCACCACGATGGCCCAGTGCCGGGCCGCCTGTCCGGCTTGTCCAGTTTGTCCAGCCGCCGACGAAGCTTGACCTACTGCGGCCAGCGCGGTTAATGCCAAAACTCCGGCAAACACACAACAAATCCTTTTCATATGCAATTTCTCCCGCTGAACTTCCCGCCGATAACTTTGCATCACTTCGCCGAGATCGTCAACTCCGCGAAAGTGGAAGCGCCATTCCAGCCCGGGACTGACTGAAAGGTAATTCGGGAAGCGCTGCGAATGGCTAACCAGATTCTCAAAGTAGCTGCCTGGAGAAAGCTCGGGCGTAATTTGGAAAGGACTGTCTCCGTGCGGCTCGTAGCCGTCGCGGAAACGCACAACGCCCAACCCGAAGTCCAGCAACGCCCGATCGTGAAAGCTCTGCTGGTCGCGCAAATACGGCAACTATGCAATGGACGTCTCCGGCCTGGAGACGGTTGTGTTATCGCGTGTTTCGTTGCAACACGCTGGCGATAATTTTAATCGTGATACGACTGAGCGCAAGGTCCACTTCAAGCAACTGGGCACGGAACTTGGAATCCAGATAGGAGTCTACTCGACCAGTGTTGAGTGCCAAGCCAAGGGCGGCAGCCCGGATCAGTGGCTAGCAGAACTCGATGTTCGCGAGTGGGGTTTGGTGATGGACGTGTTGAAGTTTGACCTGGCCTCCGCACAGCCCATGAAACTCGATCGCACGTTGTGGGCTGCTTTTACATCGTCAAAGCCCGGCACTAACGGGCCGTACTGTGGACTATCTTTGCTGCGGCGTTCTCAGTTATTCCGCGGATCTCTTCCTCCGGACTCCGACATCGTGAAATACTATTTGAAGTTCCTAGTACTTCGAAGTTGAAAACCGGCCTGTGATAGCCAATTGGTCCATCTAGGCCTGGATGTGGCCCGGTGAATCTGAAGCGGATGAAAAGATGAGAACTCTCGGAAAAATCTGTCTGGATCGTACAAACGGTGTCGCTCTCCAGGAGCAGATCGCGACGCAGATTATAGATCTAATTCAGCAGGATTTGCTGCGACCGCATGAAATGCTTCCTTCCACGCGTGAGCTCGCCACTCAGCTGAGAGTCTCGCGGAATACTGTGATCTACGCGTATGACCGCCTAGCCAGCAAGGGCTATGTCGAATCGCGCGCACGCTCAGGGCTGTTTGTATGCGCTTTGGGCAAGTTCCCGAAGCGCCCAGATGAAGCGAGTGCCGACCGCTGGAGCAAGACTCTTGATGCTGAGCCTGGATCCAGTTCGAGCGGGCTGCGATCACCCGCACCGTTTCGCCCCAGCCAGCCCGACGTCAGCCTGTTTCCCTTGCTGACGTGGAACCGCCTCCGTGGTCGCGCATTGCGCCAGTACGGCGAGGGTTTGCTTGGCTACCAAGCGAGCTGCATCTCCGGCTTGCCGGCCCTCCGCAAGAATCTTGCGCAGTATCTTCGGGCCAGTCGCGGCGTGCACTGCGACTGGAGGCAGATTGTGATTACTTCGGGATCACAGCAGGCCCTCTATCTGCTTGCCAATCTTCTGGTGCCCCGTTACGGTGACCGGGTCTATATGGAGGACCCTGGGTATATTGGGGCGCGGCTTGCGTGGCAGAGCGTGGATGCGAGAATCGTGCCTGGGGCACTGGACGAGCAAGGGCTGCAGCTGCCATCGAGCGCAATCAAAGGGCTGTCGCTTATTTACACAACACCCTCGCGGCAATTCCCGACAGGAGCATCGCTCTCACTGGCGCGCCGGTTAGCGCTTCTGGATTACGCGGCGCGCAACAAGGCATGGATCATTGAAGACGACTACGACTCGGAGTTCTACTATTCTTCCTCACCGATGCCAAGCCTTCAAAGCCTTGATATGCACAACCGTGTCATCTATCTGGGCACCTTCAGCAAAGTGGCGTTCCCAGCGCTTCGCATCGGCTATGTTGTCGTTCCTCCGGAGCTTTTTGACGGTTTTCGCGCCATGAAGCACCTCATCGACGATCACGGCCCGCTGATCGATCAAGCCACTCTAGCCATGTTCCTTGAATACGGCGCCTTTCACTCGCATTTACGGCGCTGCCGCAAGATTTACGCGGAGCGGCAGTCGTATTTTCTGGAGATATTTCGCAAGTCCGGGCTGCCGCTCGAGTTTCCTAACCGTGACGGCGGTATGAACCTGCTGGGATGGTTGCCTCCGGACGCAGATGATCGTGCTTGGTCGAAGCGGCTGTGCAGCGGCCGCCTGGACATCCCCTCGCTTTCGTCCTATTCACTGAAGTCGTGCGCTCCGGGGCTTGTATTCGGATTTACTGCGTTCACTCCGCAACGGATGAAGAGCGCGCTTGAGGAAGTCCTGCGTCTGGTGGGAAAGGGCATCTGACAGCTTATGAGCTGCCTTGATGGTCCATGCGCTGCGGGCGGTCGCGCTCGATGTAGCGGAAGAGGAAATACAGTGGCCATCCTACCAGGATCAGTCCTACTCCCAAAAGTGCTTGCCGGAAGTTGCTGACGAAGGTCATTACAGTGATCCCAACCGAAGCTGCAACGAAGAAGATGGGAGTCGCTGGATAGAGCGGGCAAAGATACGGCCGATTCAGTTTCGGACGCCGCCTGCGTAACAGAATGACGGCAGCAACTGAGAACCCGTAGAAGATCCACGATGTAAATACATAAGAAGTGAAGAGTTCCCGAAACGACCCGATCATAGTGAATACGATGGCCCATGCGCCCTGGGCAACAATCGCCACTACGGGTGCGTGCGTGCGACGGCTCACAAGCGCGAACTGACGGAAGAAGAGTCCATCTCGGGCCATGGCAAGGTTGATGCGAGGTGCGCCCAGGATTACGCCATTGAGGGCGCCAAGAATGGACACAATGATGAGGATGCTGATGAAGAGTCCAGCACGGAGCCCGAGAACCTGTTGCACGGCAATTGCAGCTACGCGGTCTGTCGCTCGAATCGCGTCGGGAGAAAGCACGGCATAGTAGGCCACATTCGCCAGCAGATATATGCCTGTCGTGAGCAGGGTGCCGATCAGAAGCGCACGGGGCAGCGTTCGGCCGGGATCGCGAATCTCTCCCGCCGTATAGGACACGATCTGCCAACCGTCATAGGCCCAGAGTACCGCCACGAGCGCTACCCCAAACGAAGTAACCTGCAGCGGATGGGTGGGGGAGAAAAAGTTGCTGCTCAGCAGGCGGATGGATCCTCGGATGTAGAGCGCCGTCACCATGAGGATAAGGCCGGCAACCTTCACCACGGTCAACGTGTTTTGGACGCATTTGCCCATGGCAATGCCCAGACAGTTGACGAGGGTGAAAAAGGCAATACAAAGTGTCTGCAACAGCTTCTGTTCGGCAGGAGATAGACCGAGTAGCGGGGCAGCATAGAAGCCGACGGCGGCAGCCATGGTTGCAATGCTTCCGGCATGGATAAGGCTCACCGCGGCCCAGCCGTAGATAAAGCCCACCACTGGTCCGTAGGCTTCCCTCAGGTAAACGTAGAGGCCGCCAGCGGCTGGGAATGCGGCGCCGAGCTCACTAAGTGAGAGCGCCCCGGCCAGACTCATAAGCCCGCCGAGAGTCCAGACAGCGATGACAGCGGCAACCGAGTGGACGTAACAGGCGATACTGCCGGCCATCAGAAAGATGCCGGATCCGATCATGGTCCCCATGACAATGGAGATCGAATCTCCGAGGCCAAGCTGCCGGACCGGGGTTCCAGTGTGTTGCGTCGCAGTTATCGGGGTCTCAATATCTATGTTCTCCTAGGAGGTCAGGATTCAACCCGGTCTTTGTTGTATTCAAATACAAGGCGTGAAAGCTCACGCTGATTGTTGTCTGGCGACTCTGCAAGCCGATGCCCGACAGCCATCGCGTCCTTTATCGGTTCGTCTTGGCCGAGCTTGAATTTTCCTTCGATTCGCTCGATGTCAAGCTCAAAGCCCTTGATGTACTTCAACCTACGCGTGATGTCATAAGGTGGAATCTCTGAGGTCTTCCATCCAGCGGGAAATTGCGATTCCATGCGTTCTGTCAGCACGTCAAGGGATCGACGCAGGGCTTCTTCGGTCTGGATGCGCACGCGGCCATAACAATGGACAGAGGTGTAGTAGTAAGTTGATGGCATATCCCGATTGGGATACCACGAAGGAGTAACATAACTCGATGGTCCCTGAAACACTGCCAACGTCGGCGCATTTGCTGAGCGCAATGCAAGTGCATGCTCATTGCCTTCGGCAATGTGTCCCACTAGCATTGGCCTTGCTCCGGAACGATCCAGAATGAGCGGGAGATTGGTCGCGTATGGTCCGTCATCGCCATTGTTGATCAGGATGGCCCAGCCATAGCTGTCAATGAACTTCCATAGCTCTTCTTCCGATCCTGGCTTCCAGCAATTGCGCACAAACATGGTTTTCCTCCAAGCAAAGGGTCGCTCTGCGTTTGCGCTATGTAAAGGTTCAAAAAAGAACCGTTCCATGGTACCAGACCGAATGTGCGATCGTGCCGAAAAAGTTGCGCAGGCAGTTTGCAAAGTAGTGTAGTATAAACTCGCATTTCCGTTTTCAATGATAATTGCGTCTTCCATGTCAATTGGTTTCGCAAAGGTCCCGATGGCAAGTTCGTCTGGCCGGGTTACAACGAGGATATGCGTGTGCTCAAGTGGATTGTCGACCATGTACGTGGCCTCGCCGGTGCTGAAGAGACTCCGATTGGCTGGATTCCGCGCTTCGATGACATCCACGGGGAGGGACTTGGCATCTCCCATGAACAGTTCAAAGAACTCCGGGCAGTTGATCACGAGGCATAGAAATACGAAGTTATGGGCCATAAAGAACTGTTTCTCTCCCTCTACAATCACCTTCCGCCAGAGGCGATCTATGAGCGCCAACTCTTCATTTGCTGATTGTGAACGCTCTCAGTCAAATCGGAATCAGCACTTTCGCCAAACTCTGTACAAAGATTTTTTGAAGCCTTTGCGTAGTAATTCAATTTGGCCGTCGGGAACAGACATTCTATTCA
>Ga0224531_1000687_pt1 | contig 16301 bp, 13 predicted proteins | sample CBST100metaG_FD_179876 | JGI IMG/M metagenome (GOLD analysis project Ga0224531, IMG submission 179876) | Peat soil microbial communities from Stordalen Mire, Sweden - C.B.S.T100 | ecosystem: Environmental > Terrestrial > Soil > Wetlands > Peat | place: Sweden: Norrbotten County, Stordalen Mire... | reverse complement strand
CCATGAGGCCAATCAATGCACGGTCGCGCAGACCGGGCAGGGAAGCGGTGTCGATGGAGTCAAGCAGCGTCCGCGTCTCCTCCGGGGTAAGCACCGGCGTCTTGCCCTTCTTCTGCGTGTGCTTCGGACCGCGCACGCTGTGCGCGGGATTCAACGGAATCACCTGGCCGACAACCATCCAATCGAAGAGCATCCGCAGAGCGGCCAGCCGCAGCTTCACGGTCGGCCGGGAATGCTCCCGGAGCTGGTCTTCGACGAAGGCCGCCACGTGGATCGGCTCGACCTGGGCCAGATCCTCGATGCCGACGCCGGCACAGAAGGCGGAGAACTGGCGGACAGCCTCAAGGTAGGCGCGGCGAGTATTTTTATTACGGATGTGGGAACTGAAGAAATCCCGCATCCGCTTCCTGGCCTGGGGCTGGGCCGTGAAGATGGAAGGCAGGGCAGGGAACTGGACCTGGATAGAAGTGCGCGTCATGGCTCGATTATACGCATGATAATGTCCTTTATCATGCGTATAATAATTATGGACCAAGACTTACCATTTGTGGACCAAATCCCGCGTGGGGGAAGCGAATTTGTGCAGGGCAAGTCTGCTGCCCCCCTCTACAAGCACGGGACAGGGCGCACCATTTATATTGTTTGTGCTTTCATTAATAGTGAAAACCTGGAGGAAGACGTGGAAGATCATCGTACGTATAGTAATTTTGCTCGCGCTATTCGTGTTGTCCTTCTGTTGGCATTGGTTGCTTTCTCCTGTGTTTTTTCCAACGCTCAGAACCGGAAACGGATTGTCATCATTGGCTTCGATGATCGAAGCGTCCAGACTCGATACCCGGGGGCTCAAGCCCAGAATACGGGAATTGGGCAGCGCATCACCGATGAGCTGATTTCTGCCCTCTCAGGGACTGGATCATTCGAAATCATTGACCAAGAACATCTCAATATCATTCTCTCGCAGCAGACGCAGGGATATGGGGACCGCTTTAGTACCGAAGGCGCGGCCAAGCTTGGCAGGCTGGCCAACGCAAATGTGCTCATTGTCGGTCGAGTCGACGCATTTTCCGCAAACGCTACGACCGAGAATCAGACGTCGATGTTCGGCTCAAAGGCTGTGCAGAATGGGATCGTAGAACTGCGTGCGACGGCCAGAATCATCCAAGTCGAAACGGGCACAATAATTCTAGCGCCGTCCGTCAGCAGTGAACAAAAAGCCGTTCTCGCACAGTCCACTTCTACCGCAGGTACGGCCCCTACTAGACTGGGCAGATTCTCATTGCCAGGCAGTTCGGGAAGTTCGCAAACTCAAAACGGTCAGACTACATTGCCAAAGTTAGTTGATCTGGCAGTCCATGATGTCGCAACTCAATTGTCTACAAAGATTTCCACGAGCGCCATTGCAATGCATGCGACTCCGGCTATTCCAAAGTTCGTCGGCATCGAGGATGGACTAATTGTTGTCAACAAGGGACAGAATGCTGGCATCAAGGTAGGAGATAAATTCAATGTCACCCGTCCTACGGATACTGGAATGAAAGATCCGGACACAGGACAAGCCATCATCCGCAAGAAGAAGCTATGCGTTCTATCTATTACCGTCGTAGAAGATACCATCTCGTCCGGCAAGTGTGACGGGGATGGAGTTCCACAGGCTGGCGACGAATTTGCGCCCCTTCTAAACCAGTAGGACAAATGTGATCAATCATGAGAAACTTTGCAGCCGCCTTTATTCTTGCTTGGTTTTGTGCTCTGGCCAGCGCACAACAGGTGACCATCTCCGTTGGCTCAGTAACTAAGTATTCTGGGATTGCGACGAATGAGCGAGACATCAAGGATCTAAAGGCTATCAATCAATACTTGAATACTCTTGAGTCGCAACTCGCCAAAGAGTTCGTAAGTCGTGGTGATATTGATTACCTCGACAGAACAAATACTGAGGCTATCTTCAACGAGTTGCATCTCTCTGAAAATTCATCCTTTAATGCGTCAAGTGGCGCGTTAAAGGGACTTCTTGGCAGACTTGATTTCTTGGTTGTAGTTGATTCCGCAGAGCCAACCATGGCCAGAGTTCGGCTCATCGACGTCGAATCGGGAGCAGTAAAAGCGATTGAAACCTGCAAGCGCAAGTCTTCTTTCTTGGGCATGACACAAGAAGGAGTTCCAGATTGCGTCGCACCATTTGTTACCCGCACGAGAGATGTAGCGCATGTGAAGATGACGGCAAAAGCCGAACGATTGCGACAGAAGGCAGCACAAGATCAACAGGCAAAGCAGAAATCTGCCGCCGCGCAAAAGGCTCTTCTGAAGGAGCAGCAAAAGGCAAGGGCACAAGCAAAAGCCCAAGCGCAGGAACAAGCAAAAGCCCTGGCACAGGCGCAGGCTGAACAAGCTGCACTGGACAATCAGATTTCAGCTCTTAGACCTGATTTTGATGACGCGGTCGCGCGGCTCTCTTCCACAAATGATTTCTGGAACAACCTCAGTAGGCAACTTGCATCCTCTGGGCAATCATTACGCTCGAATGTTCGAACTGCGCTGAATAGTGCAAATTCTGATGGCAATCGCTGCCAAGAATTTCTGTCGCAAAGTAAGGTCGATGAACTAAAAACATGCATTTCGAAGATTAATAGCGATTTGGACAAGCTGGACAAGTTCAAGTAGGGAGCATCTCACAAAAACAGTAAGGGAAGCACATGAAGAAAATCCTGATAGTAACTGGGGTATTTCTGATTGTTGTATGTGTAATCGTCTTCGTGACTTGGAGGCAGCAAAATACCGCAGCAAGCTGGCTTTGTTGGCACATGCTCTTGTCCTGGCCAGAGGGAATCACCGGCTGGGCCATCATCGCAACTCTTATCGTGATTGGCTGGCAGTCTTACGAGACGGCAAGATCGGCAGACATTGCCAACCGAACGCTCTTGTCCACTATGCGACCGAGGCTCATCGTTCGCCATATATCGATTCACAGAGGAACAATAATTTCGACCTTTGGAGTACCTGACGCTGATCCTTGGAGAATCGACTTCGATGTGGTGAATGTTGGACAGAGTACGGCACGTATTAAGCAACATAATTTCACAAGCGACCGGATCGAAGACGACATTCCTGACTTTGCTGTCGAGGAAAAATCAAGCGTCCCTTTGTCGTTAGAGCCTGGACAGAAAAGGACCATGTCTATTGAATTGAATCAGCAATTGAAGGAAATCTTACGACTTATCGGTCCAGATGGACTTACGCAAGGCTACCAGAATACAAATCGCCTCTATTTTTGGGGACATGCAAAGTATACCGATGGCCTCGGTATTGTCCGCAACATCGCCGTGTGTCGCCACTATGAGAACAAAATGGGACGCTTCATGCCGAGCACCGACCCTGATTTCGAGTATGCCGACTAGCTAACTGGTGTCCGTGGAGCAACGGAACAGCCCCGTTACTGGCACTTCAGGCACGACCACAGCAACGGGCACGGTCACCCTCACCGTGCAGTAGCCAACTACTTAACGGACTTTATTCCGTTTTCTGAAGCCTTTGGTGGATCTGATTATGACTCGAAGACGGCGAAAGTCCGCACAATATGATCTTGCCCCATTGATTGCACTTCTTGTCATACTTCTCGAACTAGCTGGAAAGCTAATCATTGGCGTTGCAAGATTATTGGCATGGTGGTTCCGCACGCTGCTCAGGCTCTTTCGGTGGCTATTTATTCGGACCACCGAAAAACCTGCGCCATTCTCAAATGGCGCACCCCCCGCAGAGACGGTGGGCAATGTAATCTATCGCGGTCTGAGCAAAGAGATGGCAGGTCCTATAGGAACAAGGGTCAAACGACTGTTGCAGGACAGTTGTAAGCGGACTCCTCTAACGGTTGCTCTCCCCGCCGAGGTCATAGAGTATATCCGTGCGGAATCGCTTAAAGGCAACAGGGCAGAGGCAATCGCAAAAGGTCTTACTGTCATGCTGCCCGATATGCCGCATGAGCAGCTTGTATCAATCTCTCGGACGATCATCGGGAAAGCAAGTACAGCTCTTGAGCGTGCGCGCTCTGAGGACATCGGCATTTACTGGTATGTCTGGGAAACCAGCAAGGATGCTAGAGTCCGTAAAAGTCACCGAAAGATGCACGGTGTCATTGTGCCGTGGAATAGTCCTCCCTCGCCGGAGGAGCTGATAGGCGAGGAAGAGACCGAAGGGAAGTACCACGCCGGGGAAGCTCTGGAGTGTCGTTGTCTTGGCCTTCCTCTGGTCTCCCTATCGGAAGTTAACTGGCCTCACCGTGTCTATCACAAAGGGCAGATTCAACGCATGACCAGAGTCGAGTTCAAACGGCTCTCTGGCATGACTTAGGCCCTCAACTTCTTGACTAGAGCCCCAAACCAATATCGAAGCTCTGCTCCTGCTGCGGCGCGATCTCTCGCTGCGGCGTGACTGCCTGCTCCGGTTTGTGCTCTGGCACATGGGCGCTCTCGTGTGAAACGTCATGCCCGAGCGCGGCGGGCAGCTTCTCGCGGTCGTTGGTGAAGATCTGCGCATCGTGCGCGCCGCGCGAAACGGAGACATAGGCCATGCGGTTGTTGAGAAGATCGCGCGCGCCCAGCTCCGTATCCACGTTGATGAGAACCCGCTCGGCGGTCTGCCCCTGGCTGGAATGGCTTGTGACCGCATAGCCGTGATCGAGATGTGGATGCTGGCGCGGGTCGAGCGAAACCTCGCGGCCGCCGTCCAGCTTGAGGCTCATCCGTCCGTCCCGGCCGATGCCATCGACGGTTCCCAGCTCGTGGTTGGCCACCTTTAGCTCGTTGGCCGGCGCGGTGAATTGGATGCGGTCGCCCACGGAAAATCCGCGCGGCTCCTCCCGGTAGACGGAGACGCCCCGCTGTCGGCGCGGATCGTAGCTCCGCTCCGTGCCGTCCCTCAGCTCCACCGTCAGCCGGTTGTTGGGCGCGTCGATCTCTTTCACCCGCGCATATTCGCCTTTTCCGATGCCGGTTTCCTTCGACGCCCGCGAGTAGCGCAGCACGTCGCCGGCATCGTAGCGCGCGGCCCAGGCGCGGTCCGCGCCGGTGAGGTCCTGGCGTGGAACCAGCGTTTGCACGCGATGTTCTTCCCTGCCGACAAGGCCCCGCCCCTGCAGCTCGGCGTGGATGGCCCGGTTGATCTCCGCGCGGGAGCGGTTGTCGGGCGAAACAACCAGCGTGCTCTCCGGCGATCGCGCGTACTCGCGGGCGATCGCCGTAACACGCTCGGCCGGGTCTTTCACCTCGTGAACGCGGCCCTGCCGCTCCAACCCCTGTACGGCTTTCCCCACTTCTCCATGCGCGAGCTGCTCGACCACCTGTTTCAGCTCCGGGTCTTTCTGGCGAACGATCTGCTCCAGCTTGACCGTCTTCATGCCCGCTTCCTGGAGCTGCGCGAAGGGCCGCCCGGCCTCGACCGCCTCGTGTTGCCGCCGGTCGCCGACCATCAGAACACGGTCGTTCGGATGAAGCCGGTTCATGAACTCGTGAATTTGCTTGGTGGAGGCGAGCGAGGATTCGTCGAGCACGTAAAGCCGCCGCGCCCCCGTGTCCGGCCCCGGCCGGCGCGCCAGTTCCTTTTGCAACGTGGAAGTATCAATGCCCGCCTCGGCCAGCTTTTGCGCCGCGCGGGACGTGGGCGCGAAACCCTCGACCTTGTACCCTTCCGCCTCCGCGCCTTCGCGGATCACGGCCAGCGTCGTCGTCTTGCCCGTACCGGCGAGACCGTCCAAACCGACGATTCTCTCACGCGAGAGGAATATCTCATCGACGGCCTGGCGCTGCCCGGCGTTCAGCTCCGAGTGGCGGTTCTCGGCGGCGATGCGCGCCTGGGGCGAAACCAGCATCGGGTCGCTGTAGCCGCGCCGGTTCCCCTCCTCGATGCGCGCGACGATTTCTCGCTCCATGCCGGCCATGGCGGCGGTCGTGTACCGCCGGCCGGCTCCGGCATGTTCGACCTGGCGGAATTCCCCGTCCTGCGCGCGGCGCTCGAACTCTTGCCGCACCTGGGTATGAGTCGTTTCGCCCATGCCGCGGTTGAGCGCCGCCTCCAGAATGTCGCGGCGGTCCTGCACAGCTCCGCGCTCGAAGAGATGATCGCGGGCATAGGTCACGGCCCGCTGCGCCGCCCCCATGCTGCGACTCATGTCGGGTTCATATGCGTGCCGCTGTCCGTGCTCGCGGGCCTGGACCACTACTTTGTCGGCCTGATGCCCGAACTGCGCGGCCAGCTCACGGTGCCGCGCTAAAACCTCCTCGGGCGAAAGTAGCTCCTTGCGGTCGCGCGTGCGGTGGGCCGCCACCTGGGCGGCTCCCGCGCCGTCGAGCCCCTGCTCGCGGAGATGGTCCTTGATCTGCTCCCGACGCGGGCTGGACGCCTCCAGATACTCTTTTGTATAGCCCTTGATCTCCGGCTGCCCGTGCTTGCCCCGCTCCAGCTCGTAACCCAACCCCTGCAACCGCATGGCCAGCTCCGCGCGGTAGACGCTGGTCGCGTAGTGCTGCGAAGCGAAGATTTCATGCGGCTGCAAGGCGCGGGCCTGGCCGTTCTCCCGCTCGGTGACGTTGAAGATGACCGCATGGGTGTGAAGCTGAGGCGCCGCGTAGCCCGCAACGGGCCGCGCGGTGTCGTGCTCGAAGGTCGCGGCGGCGAACTTCCCCGTCGTCTCCGGAGCATGAACGTTGCCGATGCGCGCCTGCGTGTACCGCTCCAACTCGGCCAGAGCGGTGCGCACGCTCTCCCGGTGGGCCACCCGAACGTTTTCGTCGCCCCCCACAAGGGCGGTGAGCGAAACCGACTTCGGCGCGGAAAAGGTCGCATCCCAACCCGCCCGGTGCTCGACGCTGGTCACTTCCCTGCCAAACTTGCCGTCGTAGGTTCGTTGGGGTTGATGCCGGATGAGCTGCTCCCCGGTCTCCGGGTGCTGGCCCTCGCTCAACCGGGCAAAGTGCTCGGAGCCGACTGCCCCCTCTAAGCCCCATTGCCGGGCGAGCTGCCCTTGCCACTCGCTGAAACCTTGCTGGTCGCGGCTCCAATAGTTCTGCTCTTTGGAGACAAACTCGCGCTCATGATAGCTCTGCGCCTGGCCTGCCGAAAGCGGTTTGGAAATGGTGAGCATGGATATTCCGCTCCTTGGATGCCGTCAGTCGATTCCCTTTGACTCATCCCACACGTAAGCCTTTTTGGGCTGGGCTGCGGACGGATCGGAGAACGGAAGCGCGGCCTGGGCCGGCTTCCGGGGTAGTTCCGCCGGAACCGCCAGCATCGACAGCGCGGGCCGGGGCGCGAGCGCCGGCATCCTGCGCTCGATGAACTCCGGCTGCCCGCCGCGTTTCTTAGCCAACTGGAAGCGAACCGGCACGACCTGGTTTTCCCGTTTGATGAACGCGCGCAACGGCTTCAGACCGGAGATTTCCGAAGCCATGATGAGCGGCTTGGTGGCGATCTCCATCGCATAGGATTTCTTGCCGGCTAACAATCCCATGCTGCGCGACTCCTTCAGCCGTTCGACCTCGATCTCGCCGATAGCCTCGGAAATCCACTTGGCCGCGCGCGGTTCGGAGGTCTTGAAAAAAACCTTGGTCGCAGGCTGCGAAAGCATCGCCTCGGCGTCCTGGCCGTAGCGCTTTTCGAGCTGGCTGCGCCCCTGAAACCCCAGCACGACCGGGTTCCCGTACTTGCGGTTTTCGGTGACGGCGGTGTGAAGCTGGGGCAGCTTGTGCAGGCTCGCCAGCTCGTCCAGAACGAACCAGACCGGGCGCGCGGCCGGGTCCGCGCAATAGCCCATCATGCGCAGGATGAACAGGTCCAACCAGACCGAATGGAGCGGCAAAATCTTCTCGCGGTAGGCCGGCTGCGAAGTCAGAAAAACCCAGCGCGTGCGGTCCTTGTACCACTCGGCCGTCGCGAAGGTTTTTCCCTTCGCCTCGTCCCACTCGGGCAGCAGCTCCAGACAGTCGGCCACCATATTCAAGCTCGAAAGAACACCCGCCCGCTGCGCCGGCGCGCCCGGATCAAGCAGGGCCGCCAGAGGCGTTCCCTTCACCATGCGCTCGATCCATTCCGGCTCAGCCATCCACTTCAAAATGTCCCTGGGCTGCGGCTTTTTCTTCAGCAGATGGGCCAGCACCCGGCGCGGGGCGTCGGTGAAAAACTCTTTTTCGTATTCCTTTTCCGGCAGGAACGCGGCGGCAATAGCCGTGGCCGTTTCCTCGCGCTCGATCTCGTCGCCCAGCCCCCAATACGGACACCGGACGTCAATCGGGTTCAAGATCAGATCGCCGCGCGCGGGCGAGTAGAACTCGCCTACAAAATCCATCGCCGGATCGTAGACGATGGCGGTTTCATTCCGCTCCTCGACCTGGCGAAGAATCTGCCGGATCGCCGAGGACTTGCCGCTGCCGGTGTCGCCCATCAGCAGAATGTGGCTCGACTCCAGCCGGCGCGGAACCCGGTAGCCGGGACCGAAGGGCAACCCGTCGAACGGCGGGCGCTCGAAGCAAAGCCGGAACCGGATTCCATCCTCCCGGGATGGCCGTTTCAGCCATGCCGGGAGGGTCAGCTCCGGGCCTTTGGTGCGCCGCCCGTGGCGCTCTTCGTAGCGGGATTGCCCTCTCCTTGAACTGAGAACTCCCAGCAGCACAAGCACCGCCGCGAAGCCCCAAAGAATCCCCCGGAAGACCTTTTCCGGGGAATCGATATTGACCCCAAAGCGAGCCAGCCAGATCGGAATGACCAGAAACACGGGAAGAACAAAAACAACGGCCAGGGGCAGAACGATCAGGAGCCAGAGAGGGCGGCGCGGGAACCGCAGTAGGCGGCTCACGGCCGGCCTCCGGTCTGGTTTGCCTCCGGGGCTCCCTGGGCGGAAAACTCCTCAAGCATCTTGCGCGCCGTCTGGAGTTTCCTGCGGTCGGCGGTGTCGCGAATTTTAAGAACGGTTTCGGGAAGCAGATCGACGCCGTCCCGCCTGGCCTCTGCCGTCGCGTGAAACAGAGTCAAAAGCATGTAGCGAGTGGCGGCGACTTCGGAAAGCAGCAGCTCGATGGGATCGGCCGGGCGCTGCCGCGCGGAGTTCAAAACCAGCTCGCGGAGCCATTCGGCCAAGCTCTTGCCGTCGCGCTCGGCGGCGGCCTCGACCTCGGCCAGCTCCTCGGGCGTGATCCGCGTGGCGATAGTTTTGGTGCGGAAGCCGGGCTTCGCCTCTTCGCTCGAAGGGGCGTCGGAACCGGCCGGAGAGAGCGTGCGGGAAGAATTCATGGGAAGCCCGCCTTGCCAAACAGATTGCTCCCGCAGACTCGAACAGTCAAGAACTAATTTTCTTCGTTTACGTTCAAGTCGTGCGGAATCAACACGTTTACGCGATAATGCGCGCCGCGTTTACACGCGCAGAGCCGGCTGGACCGGATGAATTCACCGAACGGATAAAGCATTGATTACAAACACGTTTTCATATGTAAACGCCGGGGCGCTTTTCGGTAGCGCCGCAGTTCCCATTTGGGGGTGATGTGTCAATCATTCTGCCGATGCGAAGCAGCGTAGTAGTGCAAGCCGGTCGGAACTGCAAAACTGGCGCACAGCTATGGCTTATTAGGGGAAGCTCACAGCGGAGGTTGCCCAATCACAGAACCCAGGTTTACTGGCCCGGCTTATCAATTCAGCCAGAGGGTAGATTTGCGCGAGCTTTCGTAGCGCCGCTCCGTATAGCCGGTAGTCCGGTTTGGTGCGGGGGAACACCACGTCAAGATATTCCTGCTTTGAGATCGGCGGTTGGTCGACAAACTGCCCCGCCGCAACGACAGCGAAACCCTCGTAAAACCATCGCGGCCCCATGCGCGCTTCGTCCCCGTCCAGCAGCGCGATATGAAGCGCATGAGCCATCTCATGGGTAAGTAGCTCTACGTAGTCCGTCCGCGATTTCACCGCTGGATTTGAGGTAATCGCCGCCTGTTCGCTACATGCATACAGCACATTTCCATCGACCACCGCCACGTATGAGAGTGGGAACTTCGTATCAGGGGGCAAGCCATCGATTGCGATCAGGCGTTGATCGAACATTGTTTTGCTACTGAAAATCTCGATGTGGCCGATTCGCAAAGCTTCCAGTCCGCTTTCGAGATGGTTTGTCGAGGCAAAGGAACGTAGGGCTTGTTGTGCCCGCACGATGTCTTCTCGAATGGCCTGGCGGTCTATCCCATCGCCGATCCACTTCACAGGAGGTTCACTGGCGACACCCCTGTTCTGTGCGGAACAAGCGCCACTGATTGCGGCGAGCAAGAGAACCGTGCCAATCGACACTCTGCGGAACCACCGAGTTGTTATGAAATGGCGAGTTTCTATCATCAATGTGAGCAAGACATGCAGGCGAAGGTCCTCCACCATGCGATACCCGCGCCCATGAATCAGCATAACCGCTATTCTTACCAGAATAGCGGTTATGCTTGATGCTGGACCGGCCCTCACTCCGGCCGGTTGGCTGGAGTGAGGGCGTCGAGGATCTGACAGGCGGTTTTCTGGACGATTTCAAGTGAAGCTATGAGGGTGTCCGCGTTGCCGTCGTAGAGGCCGATGTAATCGCTGGAGCTGGAACCGCAATCGAGCCCCAGCCCGGAGCAAACGGCGAAGGCAACGGCCTCGGCTTCGGTCTCTCGAACGGTCTTTGTGGTCCCGGTTCGACGGTCGTCTTTGTGCATGGATTCGTGCGCGTATTCGTGCGCCAAAGTGGCCAGAGTCTCGGCCTCCGAGTAACCGGGAGCGAGCAGGATTTTGCCTCCGTAACTGACGCCCAAAGCCGGCGCAATGCCTTCGGAAAACTCGACGGCAATTCCCTGCTTCTGGACGAACGCAAACAACGCGTTCAAGTGCTCGCTCGCGTCTCCCTGGACGCCGGGAGCGGAAGGAAGATTTTCGCCGTCTGTCTGCTCCAGATCGAAAACGGAAACGGTTCTGAATCCGTAAACGTGCGTTTGCTCTTTCCGTCCGTCTTCGGGCAGGTCATCGTCGGCTTTTTTCTTGCCGACGATGGGGGCGATAATCTTGATTCCCTTCTCCCCTTTGCGAACGTGGCGGCCAAGGGAAAGCCACGTCTTGAAGCCGCATACTTGGGACGCGGCCGGGCGCTGTTGGGCAATCAGCAAAACGTTGTTAAGGGAATACCGATGGAATCGGCCCATGACGCGGAGATAGTCGGCCATGGCCTCGCTTCTTCCCTGCCGGAGAGCATCGAGCAGCCTATCGGCGGCGGCGGCGACAATCTGCTGCGTAGAAGGCTTTTGCGTTTGGTACTGCGCTTGAAATGACATGTTTTTGTCCCCTTTGTTCGGAAACGCTCGAAGCGGTTCTTCACAAAAGCGCAGCGGACCGCGCAGAGAGTTCCGAAGAAAGGGGCAGAGCGAGGGAGGGTACGGCCGCTCGGACGGAGGTTGTCAGGCATTCGGCGTGACAGAACGCACGACCCTGGCGCGACGAATGCAGGACCCGAACGGACGGGGGAGCGCGCAAGCGCGGGCGGCCGGACCGGACTGAGCGGAAAAAGCCGCCGCAGGCCACCGCTGCTTTGGCAAGAATCTGGATTTTGGACGGCGATAGAGCGACGGATTCATAACCCGTAGTTCAATGGCAAAATGCCCTCAGACCGGATTTGGATAGGGAAAGGGTAGGCCGAACGTCTTCGGACTCGTTACCGGGGCTTTCTGTTTGATTCAGCACGGCTCTACACTCAGGCTCAAAGGCTGGATCAATCCCACCATCCACAGGAAGTTTTTTGTTTTTTGGCGGGGAGGGTGTGGGAGGGGCGCTCAACGCCCTCCCACCGTATGCGAGCGTAGCTCGCTGACCGCCCGTTAGGGCGCTCCTTTTTCTGCGTAGCGAAGCGAAGCAGCAGGGATGCTTCGGAATTGTCCACAGCTTCGGGGTGAGCAACTACTAAAAAATCTATTTATTTATCTATTTAAAAGGGGGGGCGTTTCACCGTACTAAAACAGCTAAAGGGGGGGGCGTTTCACCGTATGTAGGGGGGGCGTTTCACCGTGGAAAACTTTCAGAATCCAAGGGGTTTTCAACAAAGGGGGGCGTTTCACCGTATCCCTTTAGTCTTGCTGTTCACTGTGTTTTCTGAGGTACAGCAAGGCGGCTGGCATGAATAGCAAAGCCCCCCTTGGCCTTCGTGATGATGAGACCGGGGTACACCGTCGCAATCTTACGGAGCGCGGCGTTAGCTTCCTTTTTGAAGTCCTTGAGGTCGCCGTAGTCGGTGCCAAGCTGGCTGCGCAACTGCTCCCAGGAAATGAATTGCGGGGGCAGGTTCTTTTGCACAATGACGAAAGCGCGGTAAGAGATCAGCGCGTAAAGATCGAGGGCCAAGGGCGAACGTTTCAAGGCCCGAAGCGCCCGCATATCGACGGGGACGGGCGAAGCAATCACTGCGCTAAAGAACTTCTCGCCTAGCTGAATCCAGCTTTCCCAAAGTGCAGCCTGGTCGGGATGAGGGTGCCACCACAGTTCACCCTCTGGCGCTACCGCCATATCGCGCCATGCTTCGCCCGGTGCGCCCGATGGATCAGCTCCCGTCGCCTGGAAGCTGATGTGACACCGGAACAAGCGGCGCATTTGGTCTTTCAGGCGTTTGCTGTCGCTGCGCTTCCCTCCCCCAGTATTTGGGTTGAGACCAACGGCACGGACAAACTCGTTGAGGCTACGACCCAAAATAAGACGGCGGCTTTTCGTCCGCACTGCTTCGGTAATGGCCCAAAACAAAAGCAACCGGGGGATGGTTCCATACGGGTAGCCGATGGATTGGTCTTTGTCACCATCCCAGCCGGGCTGAATGAGCAGGGCGCTATTGCCAGTGCGCCGAATCCATCGTGGAGAGCTGTCGCCGGGGTCGCTGTGTGGAAGAGTGCAAAGAACAAGCTGACGTGCGATAAAGGCGCGTTCGGCTGCGTCCGGCTCCGCTTGAATGGCTAACGCGGCATCAACAAGTTCAAGCTGTGCGCGACTGGGGGGCTTGAATTTTTTGGCAAGTTTTTTTGCAAGGGGAATCTCTCCCGCTTTGACAAGTCCTTCCTCGCCGCGCTTCCCTGTCCTGCTTTTCACCATGTGCTCAGGCTCCCTGGGATATATTCCTATAGCAATATATTGCTATAGCCCTATGCTTCGCCGCTGTAGGGCTGCGGCTTGCCATACTTCGCACACAGATCGTTGATCGCCTCGCCTAGAAGCTGTTTGAGGTTTCTGCCAGTGTTCTTCGGCTCGGCCTGAACAAGCAAAAGGGCGCGGCGAACCTCCGGGGAAAAATGCCCGCCGATAAGCACGGTTGCCGGTGGGGTCTTGGACCTTCCAGCGGCCGGTGCGGGAGTGGAAACAACTGCGGGGGCTGTATGCCCTGCGGCGGCATTAAGCCCTGCGGCTAACGTGCTCTTCTTCATGGCGTCCCTCTTTCATGGCTATAGCAATATAGGAATATAGCTCGGCCATTTCCTGCGCGGCCTTCCCCTTCGCGTCCAGTTCGGCGGCGCTCTGGCCGATGTTCCCAGCATCACCATGCGCGGCGCGGGCAAAGATCACGACAGGGCAAACGGCAAAACCTTGAGCGGTCGCGGCCTCTTGGGTTTCAATGTGACGCTTCCCCTGTACCGGCGCACGATTGACCAATACGGCGGCGGGGGGATTGCCGGCTAGCGTCAACACGTCCTTGAGGCTCCCAAGCGTTTCAATGTCGTATAGCTGCGGCTGGATGGGCATTAAAACGAAGTCGGCTGCTTTGGCGGCGGCTATCAGTGCGTCCGTACTCTTGCCGGGAGTGTCGATGATGGCAAAGTCTGCGCCTCCCTTGGCGGCGGCTTCGAGTACCTGGCCCAACCGGGAAACCTGGCAGGAGACAACTGCTGGCGCTTCCTTGCCTCGCCGGTCGCTCCAATTTGCGGCGGTCGTCTGCGGGTCAAGGTCGATCACGGCAACAAAACGGCCAGCCAAACACGCTTCTACGGCTATCCCTAGCGCCGTTGTGGTCTTCCCGCTCCCGCCTTTTTGCCCAATGATCGCTAAAACGTGCATGGTGGCTCCCTCTACGGCTACACGGCTATAGGACTATAACCAGATACGACTATACGTAGAGCCACCCAATCTTGCAAGCAAGATTGGGTGGCCTGTTCCTAGACCAGAATCAGGCAAGACACGGGAACAGGAAAGGGACGTTCCACGCTGTCTGCGACAATATCCTTGTCATGGATATGGACTTCGCCACAATCCGCCGCACAACGATCATTGCGCTCTTTGCAGACGACGAGCTGGCCGGAATGCTGGCGCTCAAGGGCGGCAATGCCCTGAGCCTGGTCCACGGGATTACGAGCCGGACATCTGTGGACCTCGATTTTTCGATCTCTCAGGACTTTCCGGATTTTCCTCGCGCCAAGGAACGGATCTTCCACGTTCTGGAAGACCGCTTTGATTCGGCAGGGTACATCGTCCTCGACGCAAAACTCGTTCCCAAACCCCGAATCGATGGTGAAGACGCCAAACCGTGGTGGGGCGGCTACGAGCTGTCCTTCAAACTCATCAGCAAAGAGCGGTATGAACGGCTCCGCAACCGGCCGAACAAACTGAGCATCGAAGCCATGGAAACCGGCCCCCACAACCGGCGAGTCTTCACCGTAGACCTCAGCAAGTACGAATACACGCAGGGCAGGGAAGAACACGACCTGGACGATTACACCATCTACGTCTATACACCGGAAATGATTGTGATTGAAAAACTCCGCGCCATCTGCCAGCAGATGCCGGAGTACCCGCACATGGGCCGTGCCAGCGCTCGGGCGAGAGACTTCTTTGACATTTATGAGACCATCACCCGGCGCGCCATCGATCTGACCTCTCCCGAAAATATCGAGAAGCTTCATCACATCTTCGCGGCGAAGGATGTACCGCTATCACTATTGGCAAAGGTCCGTGATTCCCGTGAGTTCCACCGGCCAGACTGGGCCAGTGTTCAGGACTCGGTCACGGGAGAAAAGGTAGAGAGCTTTGATTTCTACTTCGATTTTGTACTCGGAGAAATCGAACGGTTAAAAGCCCTTGGGAAAATATAAGCGCCAGCCTGAATCGAACTCGCGGTCACGCAAGCCGTGAGCCAGATAGAAATCATGGTTCAAGCCCAGACTCCGGAGCCGCTCATACTGCTGCGGCGCATAGCCGGCCCGCTGCATATAGAAGCCAATTGCCTGATGGTAGGGATAGGCGTAGTCGAGCTTCTTGAGCGTCGCCAATAGAACGCTCGTGGACATGTCCGACTGCGCTCGGCGGTATGCTTCCAGTACCTGATAGACGCCGCCGGCATAGGCAGGCCGGACAGTAATGTCAATCAAGGTTCTCTCCAGCTTCGTAATCGGCAGCAGCTCTCGGCCATACGTGATGGTCCCAACCTCAAGCCGGCCGGTATTTTTGCCATGCAGCAAGACAACTTGAAAATTGTCATAGGTGAACAGGGCATTCGACCGCCTCTCAGGCTGGCGAAACGCATTATCAATGCCTTCCTGCTCTAATGTGCTCTCCCTACCGTACTGCTGGCTCTGTTCACGACTGACGCAAATCACACTAGGGAGCTGATCCGTAAGGCCATGGAGCAAAACAGCCGTTCCGTGGGACAAATATGCTCGCGATTCCAGAGTTGCGGCAACCGCATACGGTGAGGCATCGGCCCACACGTATCGCGTGACCGTTCGATGGGAATTCTCCTCCACCGGCACAATCGAAATCATGCGCATAGCTGTGGCTTCGAGCAAAAATCGCACAAATCTATCTACTGTGGTGTTTGCAGCCAACCGCCATTCGCCTGCTCGTTGAAGAAGAATGCCTGCTAAATCAGCATCGGTATAGGCGTTACGAGGAAGATTCTCAAAATATGCAATGATCTGCCCTCGTGCGGCTTGCAACTTTGATGGTCGCCCTCTTTTTGACATTTTCTTGAATATCCTCGACCTGTCGATGTATACATCGACAGGTTAACATGAAAATCTCTCCATGGCAACTCAACATCTTTATCTACAAAAAGATATTGCAAAGAACTCCTCTAATGTGATAGATATATATATCTATCACAAATACATATTTCAGAAAAATAAAACTAAGAAGTCGCCCCTTTCCCCTCAACTCAGATCAGATCAGTATTTTCTCGACCTCATCGAGGGAAATGTCGTCGCTGCGCCGATCATAGAGGCCCGTGGTGCGGGCCGACTCGTGGTTGGCCATCTGCTGGGCGATTTCGAGCTTGCCGCCGTTCTTGAGATAGGCGG
>Ga0224531_1000682_pt1 | contig 16370 bp, 13 predicted proteins | sample CBST100metaG_FD_179876 | JGI IMG/M metagenome (GOLD analysis project Ga0224531, IMG submission 179876) | Peat soil microbial communities from Stordalen Mire, Sweden - C.B.S.T100 | ecosystem: Environmental > Terrestrial > Soil > Wetlands > Peat | place: Sweden: Norrbotten County, Stordalen Mire... | reverse complement strand
AGAAACGCGTGGGAGTTGCCGCAGAGCGCGGTGACGGGCGGGCGGGCGCGCAGGAGGCCCCGGGGTGGTGGTGGACAAGCCTGCCGGGAGCGGTGCTGGCGACAGGGCTGTGGTTCCCGGCGACGCTGGTCTTCGGCTGGTACGTGACGCGGTTCACCAACTACTCGGAGGTGTACGGGCCGCTTGGCGCGGGCATCGCGCTTCTGTTCTGGCTGTACATCATCTCGCTGAGCGTTCTGGCCGGAGCAGAGTTCAACGTGCATTTCAATGCGCAGATGGAGGCGCACTTCGGCGGGGCGGGGACGCGGACCAGGACTGGGGCGACGAACTTCATGCGGCTGCATACCATCGGCGACCGCGGGGCGACGAGCGCCGGCAAGGTCACAAAGCCAGCCTGACAAGAACCAACGCGAACCGCAAACAGATCGGTGAGGACAGAACAAATGTCCTCGCCGATGTCTTTTGCAGTTGGATTCCGATTCCGCTCGACTGCACGTCCCGGTCTTGCGTCCCGGCCTAGCTCTCGAGTTGACGGAAGATGTCGTTCAGGTGAACGTGGATCGGAGTGCCAGCGACCTCCAGGCGTTCCGCTTCAACCCACTCCGATGCGGAACACATGCGACCGCTGCGCGTCTTGGGATCGACGATCCAGACCGTTTCGACGCCCATCTGCCGGTAGTCCTGACTGCGCTCCTGTAGGTCGGAGTAGCTGTCGTCGGGCGATAGAATTTCGACCACCAAAAGAGGCGGTTGGGTCAGAATATCCGGCTGCGGACCGGGCCGCAGCACCACGAGATCGGGAACGCGAACCCGCGTGGGCGAGACTTGCAGCCTCTGCTCTGTGCTGCCAATGACGTTCCAGTTCGATTCATTGTTGCCAAACCAGTGTGCCAGCAGCCACTGGATTCTTGCGTGTTCCCACTTGCCCACGTTTCGCTCCCGCACTTCGCCGTCGACGTACTCGCGGTCGGGCCGGAAGGTCGTCATGAGGTACTCGGAGACCGGGATTTGGATCGCGCTCACCATGGGCACCAGTTTACTCCGGGCCGGCGATTTCCAGCGGGAGATTCTTCGCAAAGCAACAGGAAATTCGTTCGCCACACTACAATCGGGGGATGGGACGCATACGGGTACTCTCCGACCAGGTGGCCAACCAGATTGCGGCCGGCGAGGTGGTGGAACGGCCTGCGTCGGTGGTCAAGGAGCTGCTTGAGAACTCGCTGGACGCGGGCGCGACGCGGATCCGCATCGAGGTGGAGGGCGGCGGGCGCAAGCTGATCCGCATTGTGGACGACGGGCAGGGCATGGTGCGCGACGACGCGCTGCTGGCCTTCGAGCGCCACGCCACATCCAAACTGCACAGCTCCGACGATTTGCTCTCGATCCGCACGCTGGGCTTTCGCGGCGAGGCGCTGCCGTCGATTGCCAGCGTCTCGCGGCTGACACTGGAGACGCGCGCGGCGGAAGAGGCGGCGGGGACAATGGTGGAGATTGCGGGCGGAAAGATTCTGCGCGTGGAGGACGCGGGGCTGCCGGTGGGAACGACCATCGCGGTGCGCGACCTGTTCTACAACACTCCGGCGCGGCGCAAATTTTTGAAGTCGGAGCAGACCGAGCTGGGGCACATTGCGGCGCTGGTGACGCACTACGCGCTGGCCCACCCGGAGCGGCACTTCGAGCTGCACACATCCACGCAGGCGCTGCTGATTGCGCCGTCGGTGGCGACGGCGGGCGACCGGCTCTTCCAGATCTTCGGGCGCGAGACGGCGGAGCTGATGCTGCCCACGGCGGCGGAGATCGACTTTGCGCACGCGGGGCTGCCGGAGCCTCCGCCGTGGAAGCGCGAGGCCGACTACGCGCCGGCTGAGCCGGGATTTCTGCGGCTCTCGGGGTTCGTCTCCAAGCCCGAGTTGCAGAAACTGAACCGCAACTCGGTGTATGTCTTCGTCAACCAGCGGCTGGTGCGCGACCACGTGGTGCTGCACGCGCTGGCTGAGGCCTATCGCAACATCATTCCGCCGACGTCGTTCCCGGTGGTGCTGCTGTTTCTGGAGATGCCGCCGCAGGAGGTGGACGTGAATGTGCATCCGGCGAAGACCGAGGTGCGCTTCCGCCAGTCGGGATTTGTACACGACTTCATCCGCGACTCGGTGCGCACGACGCTGATGACGGCGCGTCCGGCGGCCAGCTTCGCCACGGCCCTGGGCGAGGCGCATGGAGGGGTGGGGCTCTCGCAGGCCAGCTCGTCGCTGCTGCTGGACGTGAGTCCGATGCCGGGCGCGCCGGAGGATGTGGTCTTTTCGCCGCGCGAAGTCGTCGAGTCCGAGGGCGCACCGTCGGCAGACGATGTGGATTCATTTTTGCTGCGCGCGCCGATTGTGCCGCCGTCCGCGGGGCGGTTTGCGTTCAGCGACCACGGCATTGCGGTGGGATATGAGGCGGAGGAGAGCGCGGCGGGCGGAGGATCGTCATGTGGAGATGAAGGCGCGTACGTTGGAGGAGCAGACGCGAGTGGCGTGGACGCGACCGAGGCGGGTTCGACTTCAGGCGCGGATGGGACGCTGAACGCGCTGGGCACGCTGAAGCCGCTGGGGCAGTTGCGCGACTCGTTCATTCTGGCCGCGAACGACGAGGGGTTGTGGATCATCGACCAGCATGTGGCGCACGAGCGCGTGCTGTTCGAGAAGATCCTGCGCGCGCGCGAGGTGGAGCAGGTGCAGCGGCAGCGGCTGTTGATGCCTCTGCTGGTCGATCTGCTGCCGGCGCAGATGGTGTCGTTCGCCTCGATTGCGCGTGAGCTGGACCAAAACGGATTCGAGGCGGAGCCGTTTGGGCCGAGGACGCTGGCGATCAAGGCCGCGCCGGTGGGGTTGGAGGGACGTGAGCTGGAGCGGATGCTGGAGGAGGTTCTCGCCGTTCCCGAGCGCGAGCAGCAGCAGGAGAACGCGGAGACGCGGAGACGGCGGATCGCGGCGTCGATCGCCTGCCATGCGGCGATCAAGATCAATATGCCGCTGGAGCCGACAAAAATCGCATGGCTGCTGGCGGAGTTGGCCAAGACCGAGCATCCAATGAGTTGTCCGCATGGGAGACCCATTGCGCTGCGATATTCTCACAAGGACATACAGCGCGCCTTCCAACGCATTTAGAATGGAAGTTACTGCGATGGATTGAACGACCTCATTTTTCACGCAATCCGCACAACATCGCTCTTTGAAAATTGTCCGCAACCGGCCTGCACTTCGGCCCAGAACCCCAGGTATCTCTCCGACGCATACGCGAAGGATTGCTGCCGCGCCGCCTTTACACCAAAACGAGCGCCGCCCAGCAGGAAGGCAACAACCACTTTGACCACTCCGAGCAATCCGAGCAGCCCCGAAACAGTAAACCCAGCGATCCCGACCGCCGCGCAGCTTTCCGAGACGCGCCTGAAGCAGTGGCACCAACAGGGCGAGGCGCTGCTGACGATGGAGAACCTGCGCAGTTGGATCAATACGGCGGGGCTGGCCCTGTTTGTGCCGCGTCCGCAGATCGTCGCGCCCGCTCCATCGCTGGTGGAGGCGGTGCTGGGTGAGCCGGTTGCAACCCCCACAATCGAGCAGACCACGGAAGCACGCAGCCTGCTCGCGCGGCTGGTGGCGGAGGGGCTCGCCGTGCCGCTGAACCTGCTGGGCGCGGGCGCGGGGACGGTCCATGCGGGCGCACCCGGCGATACGCCGGACTTCGTCGCATCGACGGCGGTTTTTTCGTATGTCTTCACCCTGCGCGGCGACAAAGCGTGGAAGCAGCCGCCGGTGACATCGGGCGCGTTCAAGGTATCTCCGCTGGCGCTGGCGACGCATGAGGCGCTCTCGCAGCGCGGGCCGCTTTCGGCCTATGACCTGACCACCGAGGTCGGCAAGGAAGTCACCGAGGCGGCCGTTCTACGCGCCCTGGGCGAGCTTTGGACGCACCTGCGCGTGCTTCCGCTGGCCCAGGCAGGAGAGAATGCCACGCTGTGGGAGCTGACGAGCGCGCGATTCACCAAGCAGATCAAGGCGGGAGCGAACGCGGGGCAGCCGTCGGCGCTCTCCGCGCTGATCTCGCTCTACCTGGGCCAGGCGGTGGTTGCCAGCGAGGACGAGATTGAGAGCTTCCTGTCGCCGCTGGCCTCGCGCTCGCGCATTCGCGACGTGATCCACGCACTGCTCTCGGCGCGGCAACTGGAGACGGTGGCGGTGGAGGGACGCACCATGCTGCACGTCGCGGGAGAGCTGTCGGCGTTCCTTGCGCCGGAGGCAGCGGCTATCGAGGGTGAAGCGCAGGCGGCAGATGTTGTTGCGGGCGAGAGTGCGGCCGAAGTGGATGCAGCCGCAGACGCGGAGAGCGCAGTCGAAGGCGCGCCGCGGATTACGAAGTTCATTCCCAAGCCGCGCAAGATCGGCACCGGCTACCTGGCCAAGGCGAAGCCGTCGCAGTTTGGCGCGGGCGCAAAACCCGGTCCGTTTGAACGCGGCAGAAATCCGGGATTCGGCGCGAGGCCCGGATTCAAGGCTGGATTCAAGGCGCGCGCAGACGCGGGACCTGCGCCCGACCGTGAGCGGAGACCGTTCAGCAAGACCGCCGCTGGATTCGACAAAACGGCGGGCTTCAAAAAAACGGGTGGCTTCGACAAGCCGTGGGAGGAAGAGAAGCGGCGCAGGCTGGCGGCTGCGGCGCGGCCGTCGGAGGTTCCGGCGGAGTTCGACGGCTCGCAGGTCGATCTGGCCGCATCGGGAGAAGCCGCTCGACCGGTGCAGTCCCTTGAGCCACGCGTTGCCAAGCCGGGCTTCACCAAGCCACGCGAGTATAAACCGCGCGGCACGGAGAGCGATGCGCGCCCGCCGCGCAAGACGTTCAGCAAACCGGGAACCTTCGGGCGCAAGCGGGAGGGATCGGCGGCGCGGCCCGCGTTTGGCAGCCCACGCGCGCCGGGCTCCTATGCACCCCGTCCATCGGGCGGTACGGGCTTCAGCGGCAAGCCGCGATTCTCCAAATCCAGTTCCTATTCCAATTCCAATTCCAAAGGCAAGTTTGCCGGCAAACCATTCGCGGGCAAGCCGGGAGATGGCGGCGAACGAGGTTCCAGCACGGAGAGCGGCAAGCGCGTCTACAGGAAGTTCGATGCGCCGCGCGAACGCCCTGCTCGTCCGTTCTCCTCAGACCGTCCCGCACGTCCCTATTCCTCCGCGCGGCCTGCGCGCACAGCCCGCGCGGGGGGGGCTGGCGGATCTGCCGGAGAGTTTGCGCCGCGCAAGTTCGCAGGCAAGCCCTTCGGCAAGCCGGGCGCGTTTGCGGGCAAGAAGCCGTTCGGCAAGCCGGGCGCGGCGTTCCCCGGCAAGCCCAGCAGCACCTTTGCCAAATTTGCGGGCAACAAGAAGCCCTTCGGCAAGCGGGCGCCCGCACGCAAGTTCAAACCCGGAAAGGATGAGTCCGCCTGATGCGCCTCCAACCCAAGCCCACGGAAGTTGCCGTTCCCACGCACGACGAAGCACCCAGCGGCCCGCGCCGTCCTGTGATTGCCATCGACGGGCCGGCCGGCGCCGGAAAGAGCACGCTGGCGGCGCATCTGGCGCGTCGCTTCGGCTTCCTCAACATCGAAACCGGAGCGATGTATCGCGCGCTGGCGCTGAAGGCGATCGAAAGCGACTATTCATTCGATGAGGAGGCCCCGCTGCTGGCGCTGGCCGAGGCGACCCACATTACGCTGGAACCGCACCTGGATGGCAACCGCGTCCGGCTCGACGGCATGGACGTCTCGCAACGCATTCGCGATGCGGATGTCACCTCGGCGGCGTCGCAGGTCTCCATTCATCCCAACGTTCGCGCGTGGATGGTCCAGCAGCAGCGAGCGCTGGGGGCCAAGGGCGGCGTGGTGATGGAGGGGCGCGACATCGGGACGGCGGTCTTTCCCGACGCCGATGTCAAGATATTTCTGGACGCCGCGCCGGAGGTCCGCGGCAACCGGCGCTTCCGCCAGGCCGCTCCCATTGAGCAGACCACGGCGCGCCAGACCGAGTCTCGCCAGGCCCCGGCCGTGGAGACCGCCGAGCAGCAGCTCACGACCGAGCAGGCGATTGTGGAGGAGATGCGCGAGCGCGACCGCCGAGACCGCAACCGGGCCGAATCCCCGCTGCGCCCGGCCGCGGACGCGGTGATTCTGGACTCGACCGCCATGGGCCTGGAAGAGGTGCTGGCACGAGCGGAGGAGATCGTCCGCACCCGCCTGCCGCCGGCCTGACGCGGTCCTACCGAGGCCTTCCGTGAGGCATAGGAACTGGAGCGGTCATTGCTGGCAAGAGCTTTAACCGGTTGCTGAGCATTGCAAATAAAATAGTTACGAATTTTCTCGCATTATTTGTTGCAATCTGTGCTAATCTTCAATCATCGTTCGAATCAGATTGGTTTCAACGACGCTTGTATGATCTCGATCCCCGATTTGGATCTTGCGGCAAATTCATTTGTACTAAGGAAAGAAACAACATGGAACAGGGAACAGTGAAGTGGTTTAACGATGCCAAGGGGTTTGGCTTCATCAGCCGTCAGAACGGCGAGGACGTGTTTGTTCACTACTCGGCGATCAATTCGAACGGTTTCAAGAGCCTTCAAGAAGGACAGGCTGTCCAGTTCAACGTAGTCAAGGGGCCCAAGGGCTGGCAGGCGTCTGACGTTCAGCCTCTCTAGTCTGTTGTACGGACTCGAGTTCTTTAGCTGCATACTCTAGCTGTGTCAACGGCTACAACGAAGATTTGCGGGAGGGATGGCTGCGGCTGTCCCTTTTCGTCGTTTATCGTCAGCGAGTCAGCGAGATAGCGAGTTGGCGGCAGCTTCAGGGCTGGGATTGGTTTGGCGCGGAGCCAGTCGTGGCACTGCCGGGAACCTCGGCAACGCCGGGTAGAATCGTGGAACTGGTGCGGAACTTGCGGTAGTCGGATTCTACCGCGTGGATCTTGCCGCTGAAGCTGACGAAGATCAGCGCGCGGGCAGAGCCTTGTGCGTCGATGCGGGCGGGCAGCCAGACCTCGCCGTTGACCCTGGTCTGCTCGAAGGTGAAGCGCGTGTCTTTTTTGATGTCAACCAGCAGCCCCCCCTCCGATCTTGAATGCGTTGACGAAGTGCCCCTCCACGCGCGCCAGAACGCAGTCCTGCTCGTCCACCCATACGGTTCCGGCCAACTGGCGGATAAGGTTTTCCAACGGAATCCGTGTCTTGGCCCCGGGGTCGCCGGTGTAGTCGACGGCGATGGCGGGGCGGCCGTTCAACTGCTCGCGGCGCGGGTTGGTGAAGGCGCCCAGCTCCAGCAGACGCGAGACGGTGACCTCCTGGTTTCCGTTTGAGTCGGTCTCCTTGCCCTTTGCGTCGGCCTCCTCGCGCTTCTCATGGGCCTTCGCGGCCTCCTTGTCGATACGTTCATTCTCTTTCGCAATCTCCTCCGCGGTGAGGTCTTTGCCGTCTTTTTTGAGGACGCGGCGGACAGGGACGCCATCCACCCAGAAGTGGTCGGACTCGGTGACGGTGGTCTTTTTGACGCGGCCCTGGCCGTCCAGCTCCTGCTCGGTCGCGACCGAGTGGTAGAGGTAGTCCTTCTCGATGGCCTCGGCCTTGCGCTGGTTCTCTTCCACCTGGTGCATTAGGGTGGGAATATCGGGGAGGGGCTTCGCGGAAAGCGGCTCGCCGGCGAGGGGCTTGCTGGCGGGGACCTCCACTTCCCTGCTGGCCTGCGCCGCGGGTTGGGTTGCCGGTGAGGTTCTGCTGCCGGTCTGCGCGTGACCGGAGACGCAGATCGCCGCGCATCCCAACAGAAGCGGCATCGCCTTCCGAATTATCGAGACGCCCGCAGTCATCGGTTCATTCTAGAACTTCTGTTTGACTCCCCCGAGGGCGCTGCGCAAAGATGGGGATCGGGTCAGGCATCCCGTTAGGTGGCGTTCAAGTACGATAAATAGCCGGAGAGCGCGACCGAGTCCACGTTGTAGGATGAGACATCTAACGGATGACAGAGGGAACGGAATGGCCGGCAGCACACAGCTTGAACCACGCGCCGCGACGGCGGTTGCAGCTACGAATAATTCAGAACAGCGAGAGGCGGTCTTCGATGTCTTCCGGCGCTGGGGCTACATGCAATCGCGGCTCGATCCGCTGGGCCAATATCTTCCACCGGAGCCATTTCCGGTGGCCACGCCCACCGGCCCCGTCGCGGACGAGGCGCGCGCATTTTACAGCAGCACATTTGGCATCGAGTTCATGCACCTCCCAAGTCAGGCCCAGCGGCAGTGGCTGGCCGAGCAGGTGGAGCAGCCGGGCGGGCGGGCCGACCAGCCGCATGTGCTGACACAGTTGATCCGCGCGGACATCTTCGAGCAGGTGATCCAGTCGCGCTACCTGGGCACCAAGAGATTTTCTCTGGAAGGCCTGACCGCGCTGATTCCCTTCCTCGACGAGGTGTTGCGGGTGAGCTATCTGGCCGGAGTGACCAGGGCGCTGATTGCGATGAGCCATCGCGGGCGGCTGAACGTGATGACCAACATCGTCGGGCGCGCGCCCGCGGAGATCTTTGCCGAGTTCGAGGATGTGGACCCGCGCAGCGTGCTGGGCGGCGGCGACGTGAAGTACCACATCGGCGCGACCGGAGAGTACCATACCGAGGACGGCGGCGCGATCGGGCTGCACCTGGTCTCCAACCCGAGCCATCTGGAGGCGGTCGATCCGGTGGTGCTGGGGCGGGCGCGCGCGCGGCAGACGCGGCTTGGCGACGATGGGACGCAGCGAGTGCTGCCGATCATGGTCCACGGCGATGCGGCGTTCGCGGGCCAGGGCATTGTCGCAGAGAGCCTCGTCCTCGGCTCGCTGAACGGCTACGACGTTGGCGGGACGGTGCATGTGATCGTCAACAACCTGCTTGGATTTACCGCGCTGCCCGAGGAGGGAAACGCCTCACGCTACGCCAGCGACCTGGCCAAGCGGCTGCCAATTCCCATCTTCCATGTGAATGCGGAGGACCCCGACGCGGTGGTGCGCGTGGCGGCGATCGCAGCCAACTTCCGCCACCGCTTCCACAGCGATGTGCTGGTAGACCTCATCGGCTACCGGCGCCACGGCCACAGCGAGGTGGACGATCCGACGGTGACTCAGCCGCTGCGCTACGCGAAGATCAAGAGCCGGCCGTTCCTCTACCAGCTCTACGCCGAGCAGATGCGCGTCGATCCCACCGCCGAGGTCAAGCAGGTGCAGGAGGAGTTTCTGGCCGACCAGAAGACCGCGAGCCTTGCCAGGAAAAAGACGCGCCTGGCGCGGATGCCAGGCTACTGGAGCGCGTACAAGGGCGGCCCATTCCTGGCGGAGTACGACGTGCCGACGGGCCTCGCGCCGGAGCGCATCGCCGAGCTGTGCCAGCGCATGACGCGCGCGCCCGAGGGCTTCCACATTCATCCCAAGGTGAAGAAGCTCTACGAACAGCGCGTGCAGATGGGCGCGGGCGAAGTTCCCTTTGATTACGGCGCGGCAGAGCTTCTCGCCTTCGCTTCCCTGCTCGACGCGGGCACGCCGGTGCGGCTGAGCGGGCAGGATTCGCAGCGCGGGACATTCAGCCAGCGCCACGCCGTGCTGGTGGACATCGAGAACGAGCAGCGCTATTTTCCGCTGCAACATCTCGGCGCGAAGCAGGCCCGCTTCGAGGTCTACAACTCGATGCTGTCGGAGGCCGCGGTTCTGGGCTACGAGTACGGCTACTCGCGCGACTCGCCGGAGACGCTGGTGCTGTGGGAGGCGCAGTTTGGCGACTTCGCCAACGGCGCACAGATCGTCATCGACCAGTTCATCGCGGCGGGCGAGGCGAAGTGGAACCTCCTCTCCGGCCTGGTGCTGCTTTTGCCGCATGGCTACGAGGGCCAGGGCCCGGAGCACTCCAGCGCGCGCGTGGAGCGCTACCTACAGCTCGCGGCGGGCGACAACATTCAGATATGCCAGCCCTCGAACGCCGCGCAGTACTTCCATCTGCTGCGGCGGCAGGCGATGCGCGCGTGGCGCAAGCCGCTCATTGTCTTCACGCCCAAGAGCATGTTGCGCAATGCGGACGCGGCCTCGCCGATTGCGGAATTTTCCGCGCCGCATTATCTCAATGTGATTCCCGACAGCTCGGTGAAATCGCCCAGCCGCCTGCTGGTCTGCTCGGGCAAGATCGGCCACACTTTACGCGTGGAGCGCGAGCGGCGCAAGGACAGCTCGGTCGCAATTATCTTTCTCGAACAACTCTACCCGTGGCCCGAAGACGAGATGCAGGCCGCGCTCGACCAGCATCCACGCGCCAGCGAGATTGTGTGGGTGCAGGAGGAGCCAGCCAACATGGGCGCGCTGACTTATGTGTTGCCGCACCTGCGCCGCATGAGCGGGGACCGCGCCGTGCTTAGCGTCAAGCGCTCTGCCAGCGCCAGCCCTGCAACTGGCTCGGCCAAGGCGCACACTCTGGAGGAGAAGACGCTCGTAGACTTGGCCTTCGGCGCGTAGCAACGATCAATTCGTGTGGGCCGTTGCGCGGCGGGCAACGTATCCTATCCGGGGAGCGTTGCGATGAACGGTTATTTAATCTGCGGCATTCTGTGGTCGATCTGGGTCGTTGTGTGGATGCTCTGGGCGCTGCGGACCAAGAAGACGCAACAGCGTGAGGGCGCTGCGTCTCAGGTCCTGCGCCTCGCGCTTCTCGGCAGTGCAGTCTACCTGATCTTTTTTGCGGGGAATCTGCTTGGCTGGTGGCACGGCAGAGTGCTCCCCTATCATCCCTGGATGGGCTGGGCGGGCGTGGCGATCACGGTGCTGGGCTTTGCCATCACCATCTGGTCGCGCTTCCTTCTGGGCAGCAACTGGAGCAGCACCGTCACCATCAAGGTGGCCCACGAACTCATCCGCACCGGGCCGTACCGCTGGGTGCGCCATCCCATCTACAGCGGAAAGATTCTTGCGATGGTGGGCACGGCAATCGCGCTCGACCGATGGCGCGGCGTGGCCGCCGTCGTTCTGATATGGATCGCATTCACCATCAAGCGCCGCAAGGAAGAGCAGTTCATGCGCCAGACTTTCGGCGAGCAGTACACGGAGTACAGCAAGACCACCGGCGCGATCTTTCCTCTGCTGCTGCGGCGATAAGGCTGGCGAGAGAATGGGGCGCCCGGCTATTGGGCTCCCTTCACCTGCTCGGTGACCCAGTCGGTCCAGATAGCTTCGCCGATGGGACAGGCCAGCGGCGCGCCGTCGAGGACCGCGGCGACGAAATTCTCCGCCGCCGGGTAATGCACATTCGCATGAGGCGGGAGTTGCTCCTCGGTCAACCTGCCATCGCTCGCGAGCAGACGCAGCGTGGGTCCGTTGAGCGGGTCGAGGCTAATCTCTCCCTCGCTGCCGATGACGCGAAACTGGTCGCGTGGCATGCGCGAGTTCCAGCGCACGTCGATGACGGCGTGGATGCCGCCCGCGTACTCGACGAGCGCGGTGGCCGAGTCCTCCACCGCCAGCTCATGCACGGCGTTGGAGAGCAGCCCGGTGGCGCGCAGCGGACGGCCAAACAGAAAATTGCACGCGTCGATGCGGTGCGATCCAACGTCGTAGAGCGGCCCTCCGCCGGCGATGGCGGGGTCCTTCAGCCACGCTCGGTCGGGGCTCTCCAGCCAACCGTGGTAGTTTGCCTCCACCAATACCGGCTGGCCGATGGCGCTCTCCGCAATCAACTCCTTCGCGCGGACCAGCTTGGGATAGAGCCGCCGGTAGTAGGCAACGCCCAGCAGCCGTCCCGACTGGCGCGCGGCCTCGGCCATGGATTCAGCCTGGGCAAAGTTGAGCGCGACGGGCTTCTCGCAGAGCACATGCTTACCCGCGCGCAGGCTGGTAATAGTGTGTTCTGCATGCAGCGCGACCGGCGAGGCGACATAGACAGCGTCGATCGCAGGATCGCGCAGGGCGTCGCCAAGATCGGTGAAGACGAGCGCTCCGGGGTAGGCAGCAGCCTTGGCCGGCGAGCGCGTCAGCAGCGCGTAGAGGCGGCTTCGCGGCTGGGCGAGAACAGCGGGCAGAACGCGCTTGCGAGTGATGTCTCCGATTCCGATGACTAGCCAGTTGAGCATGGGTTTATTTTTCCTTAGACGGCGGCGAGGGGTTTGGTGAACGGCACGCGGGCGATGGTCCATCCCAACGCACGGTTTGCCTTCTCCAGCACCGCCTGAAAGCGTTTTGCGCGTTCCGCCACAGATGCCTCACGAACGTCTCTATCGTAGCGCGGTGACGAGGCTCTGCGCGGGAGAGATACACTCATAGGCATCGCTACCCATTCCAATCCGCGCATCTTTCTCTCCGCCGGCGAGGCCTCGGGCGACCACTACGGCGCGGGGATTATTGCGGCGCTGCGCGCGCGACTTGTCGGCGCGACTTTTACCGGACTGGGCGGCACAGCGATGGCCAACGCAGGACAGGAGCGCATCGTGCGCGCCGAGGATGTGGCGCACATGGGCTTCACCGAGGTGCTGCGCCACGCGCCGTACATCTACGCGCAGTATCGCAAGCTGGTGGCGTCGATCCAGCGCAATAGGCCGGACGTTGCGATCCTCATCGACTTTCCCGAGGTCAACTTTCGTCTCGCGCGCCATCTTAAGCGGCTGGGCGTTCCCGTGCTGTGGTTCGTCAGCCCGCAACTGTGGGCGTGGAAGCGCGGACGGCTACGGCTTGTGCGCCGATTCGTGGACCGCATGATGGTGATCTTCCCGTTCGAGGCCGCGTTCTATCGCGCGCGTGGAGTGGACGCAGAGTTTGTCGGCCATCCGCTGGCCGCGCTTCCGCTGCCGGCCATCACGAGCGAGGATTACGCCGCCGCGCATGGTCTCGACCCGGCAAAGCAATGGGTTGCGCTGTTGCCGGGAAGCCGCCAGAGCGAGATTCATCAGAACCTGCCGCAGATGCTACAGGCCGCGGCCAATCTGAATCTGGACCTGAATCTGGAGCAGAAGAGCAGTTGCCAGTTTCTGCTGCCGGTGGCATCGACCATCGACCTTGCGTGGATCAAAGATGAGATTGCCGCACACGAATCTGCCGTGAATAAGAGGCTGACCGGCTTTGCAGTACTGCCGCGGATCGTACTGGTGGACGACGCGCGGGCTGCCTTGTTCCACGCGCGCGCCTCGGTCGTCGCCAGTGGCACGGCGACCGTGCAGGCACTGACCATCGGCACGCCATTTGTCGTGGTCTACCGCGTCTCCGCGCTCACCTTTGCGCTGGCCAGGCGGATGATTCTCTACCCCGCAGAGATCCCCTCCGAGCCGGACGCTGACGGCCATCTGCCGGTCGCGATGGTCAATTTGATTGCGGGCAAACGCATCGTCCCCGAGCTGCTGAACCGGCGCTTCACGGCCGCCAACCTGATCGCCGCACTGCGCCCGCTGCTGGACGAGACGCAAGAACGCCGGGAGATGATCGCCGCACTCACGGAGGCCCGCGAAAGGCTGCTGCCCGCGCCTGGCAAAGACCCCATCCGCCGCGTCTCGGATGCCGTCGTCGAGCTGCTGCAATCCACCCCCATCGACGCGCTCCGAAGCGCCTCCAGCAGCGTCTAATCGGTAGCGTTCAGAATTGCCTCACCGTGCAGTACCATAAGCAATTAGAGGATGAACGCAACTTGAGGACACCCGCACGCATGACTCTTCGACCGCAATGCCGCCGACGAATCCAATCCTTCTTCCGCGCGCTCGCCGCCGCGATCCTCACCGTCTGCGCGCTCGCTCAACCAGCGAATGCCACGCCCGCGCGCGCGCAGTTGAATATTACCGGCTACGTTATCACCGCCGACCTCGATCCGACGACCGGCAGGCTGACGGCCACGGCAGACGTCAGCTTCACCGCGCTGGAAGACCTGACCACGGCGACCTTCGAGCTGAACAACGGCCTCAACATCACATCGCTTACAGACAACGGCGGCGCCGCGCTCAACTCCGAGCGGCTGGCCGCCAACTTCACCGTGCGCGTGACGCTGCCCGCGCCGCTGGCCAAAGGCTCCAGCAACACCTTCCACTTCGCGTATGCAGGCGTGCTGACCGGCTCCGACACCAGCCCGGTCGATGGCATTAAACTCGCCGCCATCGCCGACCCCATCAGCATGTTGCTCTACGCGGGCCGCTGGTTCCCGCTCTCGACGCCCGGACTGTTTACCGACCGCTTCACCAGTGAGATGCACATCCGCGTGCCCGCCGATTACACCGCCGTCGGCAGCGGGACGGCGACAAAGAAGACGCTGCCCGACGGGCGCAACGAGTTCAGCTTCGTATGGTCGAAGCCGGGATTTCCCGGAACCATCGTCGCGGGCAAGTTTCTGCCGCCGATCACCGCCTCCGGCATCAGCAACATCCACGTCTATGTCACGGAGAAGCGCAAGGACGGCGCGCCGGACTTTGCCGCGCTGGCCGGGCGCGAGTTCGAGTACATGACCAGCGTCTTCGGCCAGCCGGAGTCCGGCCGCATCAACATCGTCGAACTGCCGGAGGACGCCGTCAGTGCCGCGTGGGCGCCGGAGATGGCATGTATCGCGGGCAACCGCATCGTGGACCGCACGGCGGCCTCGCAGCGGCTGCTGAGCAATACGCTGGCGCACCAGTGGTGGGGGTCGGAGGTATCGCCCGCCACGCTGAACGACGCGTGGATCACCAACGGCATGAGCCGCTACGGCGAGCTGATGTACCTGGAGAATTCGGCGGGCAAGAACGCATTTCAGACAGCCATCGGCGATGTCTCCGCCGGAGCGCTGGCCTACGATACCGAGCCGCTGAGCACGCTTGGACGCCTCGATCCCTTCTCGCCACAGTTCCAGTCGATGACGCTGGAAAAAGGCGCGATGGTCTTCCACATGCTTCGCTGGGAGATGGGCGACGACGCATTCCAGAGCTTCCTGCGCGGCCTGCTCTCGCAATATACCGACAAGGGAATTCGCAGCTCCGATGTGGAGACGGTCGCCGAGGCGCAGGCGGTCCATAGCGCGAACAACGGGGATTCGCACCTCGAACTGACTTCGTTTTTCTCGCAGTGGATCGACAGCACCGGAGCGCCCGCCTTCGCCGACAAGTACTCCGTCTATCGCCTGGGCAGCAACAAGGGATTTCGCACGGTGGGGTCGATCGGCGAAGACCTCGACCTCTTCCGCATGCCGGTGGAGCTGCGCATCGAGACCGACGGCAAGACGGAGGACCGGCGCATCGACGTGGCGGGCAGCGACTCGCCCTACACCGTCGAGACATTCGGCCGCCCGCGGCGCATCACCATCGACCCGGAGAACTGGCTGCTGAAGAGCACGCCCGACCTCGCCATCCGCGTGGCCGTGCTGCGCGGCCAGCAGATGGTGGCGCAGGGCGACCTGATTGGCGCGCTCGCGGAGTATCAGAAGGCGCTGGACGAAAATAAATCCAGCTCGCTGGCCGCCTACCGCATCGCTGAGGTCTTCTTCATGCAGCGCAACTATCAGGCCTCCGCCAACAGCTTCCGCGACGCTCTGCGCGGCGACGGAGACCCGCGCTGGACAGAGGTATGGAGCCACATCCACCTGGGCTACATCTTTGACGTCACCGGGCAGAGGGAACGCGCCGTCAACGAGTACCGCCTGGCCGTGCAGACCAACGACAACACGCAGGGCGCCATCAACGAGGCGCGCGCGCGCATGGCAACCCCCTACAAACGCGAGCGCACCGACAACTAGAGCGGCTACGCATCGGGGATGGCCAGACAGAAATCGCTCTGCGGGTTTTTCCCTTTCATCTGCAAAAAATCCACAGCCATTCTCCCCCTCTACAACTTGCGCGGTATCCCATGGTGCGGAAGTGTTATGGTTCTATTCGATACTGGAGCGAATCATCGTTTCTGAAAGCGGCCAAGCCGTTGGCACGGAGTCTGCAATGGTTCCACTGCATCTCTCGCGTTGGTCTTGCCGGAAATAATACTGCTTCCCCGTCCGATTGCCTTGCGCCCGGACTGGGACAAAGGGGATTCCCTATGATCCGCTGGTCGCGAGCCCTGGAGCCCTCCATGGATTTGTGCAGCCTGCCATCGCCATACCGCATTCCGCAAAGTGTGGCCGGCATGGCATTCAACTTCAGCAAGATCGAGCTTTCAGCCCCCGCGGCGCAGCGCAATGTAGCCCGGCCGGCGGGGATCCAAGCGGATCCAGCAGCCTTCGCGCACGTCGAAACCCGCAGGTCTTGCTTCGAGATTCCCCAATGTTCGCTGGCCAGATAGATCTAGGCCGTATCGACATATAGATCGTATCTGCCGTTGTTATTTTGCTGTTGTTCTTGCCGTTGCCTGAAAAGGGCCAACGGCCCGTTCTATATTTAGCC
>Ga0224531_1000680_pt1 | contig 16414 bp, 14 predicted proteins | sample CBST100metaG_FD_179876 | JGI IMG/M metagenome (GOLD analysis project Ga0224531, IMG submission 179876) | Peat soil microbial communities from Stordalen Mire, Sweden - C.B.S.T100 | ecosystem: Environmental > Terrestrial > Soil > Wetlands > Peat | place: Sweden: Norrbotten County, Stordalen Mire... | reverse complement strand
CTACAAGCCGAACCGCCTCTTGCTTGAACTCAAGCGTGTAACGTCCCCGCGTTGCCTTCGTCATCTTCGCTTCCCTTTCGCATTAGAACAGTTTGCTAAGGGATACGTTTTGCCGGGGCAAGGTCAAACTGCTAGAAAGCTGGTATCTCATCTCCGAAGTTCATGCAAAAATTGGAAGACAAAAGCAGATCCTTCGACGCACCATCCCCAACCTCCACCCCAAAGAGCAAAGGCGCTCTTTGGGGACCCCGGAAAGCGCTTGGGGCCCCGTTCGCTCAGGATGACAGTTCATTTTCGATATGGACTTTAGGGACAGGATGCTAGGTCGCATTGCATTGGAGAAGGAGAGAGGCCCGGGGTTAAAGCCCCTTTTCTGCGAAACTCCTATTCAGGGGTCTGAAGCCCCCTGCTCCCTCCGAGGAAGGCATCCTAGCCCTCCGGCAAAGGCATCCGAATCCTCAGGTAAAGGACGCCGAAGCTTCCGATAAAAGCATCCGAAGCTTCCGAAGTAAGGTTTGCGAACAGGGATGCTCGCAGGGGGGCCTCATGCTTTCCCACCCTCGCCACAAAAACAAGAACGTGGCGAGGATGGGGCACCCAGTTGGTGCAGCAGGAAGCGACTAAAAACGCTAGGGTTTCATTGCTTTCAATTCAATCAGCGGCGAGCTGGCGGCTGAGGTCTGTCCGGCCATGTCGGCGATGCGCGCCTTGGAGAGGACGTCGAGCATGGCTTGCTGGGCCTGCATCCAGACGGGGTGCGCCGGGCACCATATCTCCCGGCTGCACGCCTTCTTGGAGATCAGGCAGATGTTCAGGAAAATTGGCCCGTCGATGGCCTCAACCACTTCGCGCATGGAGGACTGGCGGCCACGCGGCAAAATCTCAAAGCCGCCGGACTGGCCCCGTTGCGAACGGATCAGATTGGCGCGCGCAAGGGCCTGCAAGACCTTGGACAGGAAGCTCTCGGGTGCGTCCGTGGCCGCGGCCAGAGCGGGCAGCAGCGCACGCTCATGGGGCGGCAGCGTGACCAGGTGGACCATGACACGAACGCCGTAGTCGGCCGCCCGCGTCAGTTGCATCGACGAGTTGGATCTCTTCATAGGTAGTCCTGTCGAACAGATTCCGCCGGACCGATTGAGTGTTACGGACGCCGGAGAAGGGGCAGAGCGGCGAGGCCCCGAGTTCGGCTTTTGCGGCTCTGCTCTCGATGATCTTAACGGTCAGGAAACCGCGCGCTGGTGCTTGTCACATTACCATGTATCGCTCGTCACAGACCTGCATTTATTCAAGGCGCTATTTTTCTCCTTCCGAATGAATTTGGAGAGAATCAGTCCAAAATGAATTGCGACAAAATTCACTGCGCCTCAGGGCCGCACGCGGTATATTTTAGGACGCGGTCGAGCTGCCTTCTCTTCAGTGTTTCCCGCTTTGCCCAGAGAGTGAAAGGAACCTTCTAATCGTCATGTTTCCCTATCCCGCAGTTGATCCAATTCCGTTGCCAGCGCCGATATGGCTCATCAAGCTACTGCATATTGTGACGCTGTCGCTGCACTTTGTGGCCGTGGAAATGCTTCTTGGCGGACTGCTGCTGGCGGTTCTGCTGAGCCTGTTCCGCGGCTCGCCGTCGTCGCTGGTGGCCGCGAGGGCGCTGGCTCGCCGCATGACCGTGGTGATGACCTACGTGATCAATCTGGGCGTGCCGCCGCTGCTGTTTGCGCAGGTGCTGTATGGCCGGGCGCTTTACACGAGCAGCGTGCTGATGGGCCTGTATTGGATTTCGATCATCGGCATACTGACCTTGACCTACTGGCTGCTGTACCAGTTCACGGGACGGCTGGAGGCGGGCAAGTCGGCATGGCTGACGGGGCTGAGCGCATGGGTGCTGGCGGGCTTTATTGCGCGGCTGCTGTCAAGCAACATGACGCTGATGCTGCGCCCCGAGGTCTGGCAGCAGATGTACTCCGCTTCGGCCATGGGCGCTTACTTGCCCACGGGCGACCCGACGCTGACGCCGCGCTGGCTGCTGATGCTGGCGGGGGGCTTTTTGATCGGCGGGTTGTGGATGGTGTATTTGTCGGGCCGGAGCACTTTTACCGCAGAGGAAAAGCGCTTTGTGGCTGGCGTTGGCGGCAAGGTGGCGGCGCTGTTTGGCGTGATCTATTTGGCGGCTGGAGTGTGGGCGGCCAGTGTGCAGCCGGACGCGGTAAAGGCCGGGCTGAGCAGCCATTGGCTGTATCGCTTCAGCGGCTTTGCGGGATACGGCTGGCTGGCGCTGGTGGTGGTGGCGATTCTGTTGGCCGCGGTGGCCGGGTTCGGGAAGATTGTTTCTCCCTGGCTTAGCTGGGGCGCGGTGCTGGTGGCTGCGCTGACGGAGATCGCCTTCACCGTGTATCGCGACGGCGTGCGCGACCTGACGCTGCTGAGCAAGGGCTACGACGTGTGGGATCGCGCGGTGGCGACGAACTGGGGCGTAGTCGGGATCTTCCTGGTGCTGTTTGTGGCCGGCCTAGGCGTGATTGGATGGCTCGTGTCCGTTGTGGCGGGCGCAAAGAAAACGATGGAGGGCGCGGCTTAACGGCCCGCGGACAGACAACTATGACAGAACAGATCAACCTGGACAATATTGTTCCTGAACCGCAGGAGCCGGGCGAGAAGACGACGCGCCGCTTCTTTTTGGCGGCAGCAGGCGCGGCTGGTGTTTGCTATGCCGCGGCCCTGGCCTATCCCATCTACCGTTATCTGGCTTCGCCGGAAGAGATGGCGATGAACGCCACGGCTGTGACCGAGGTGACGCTGAAGGACGCGAACAAGCTGCCCTTGGGTTCGGTGCTGATGTTCAAGTTTGGCAGTGCGCCGGCGATGCTGATCCACCACCAGGACGGGCGCTGGATCTCAATGACGGCCGTCTGCACGCACTTGGGTTGCACGGTGCAATATGAGCCGCAGGCCGACCGCATCCACTGCGCCTGCCACGGCGGGGTCTACGACCCTTACACTGGCGCCAACGTCAGCGGACCGCCGCCGAAGCCGCTGAAGCTTTTCAAGGCAGTGGTTAACGACACCGGCGTAGAAGTTTCACGCGCGTAAGTGAACAAGCATTACAAACAAGGCGCAGTAACAACAAGCCGAAGTAACAGGGATTGCCGCATGACTTCGAAGACTATTGCAACTTCCGTTTACGATTGGGTCGATGAGCGCCTGGGACTCACCGAACTGGCCGCGTTTGCGCGCCACAAGACCGTTCCCGTACACTCCCAATCCTTCTGGTACTACTGGGGCGGCATCTCGCTGTTCCTGTTCCTGGTGCAGTGCTTCACAGGCGTGCTGCTGCTGGTCTACTATCGGCCGGGCGCGGAGGCGTTCGAGTCGGTTCGGCAGATCACGTTTGTGATGCACTTTGGATGGCTGATCCGCTCGGCTCATGCCTGGTCCGCCAACCTGATGATCTTCTCGATCGTGGTGCACATGTTCTCGGTCTTCTTTATGAAGGCCTATCGCAAGCCGCGCGAGCTGGGCTGGCTGAGCGGCATGGCGCTGCTGGGGATCGCGACGGTGTTTGGCTTCTCTGGCTACCTGCTGCCGATGGACGAGCTGAGTTACTTTGCCACCAAGGTGGGACTGGAGATTCCGGCGTCCATTCCGTGGATCGGCACGGCGATTGCCAACATGCTGCGCGGCGGTCCCGAAGTAAGTGAATTTACCGTGCAGCGCTTCTTTGCCCTGCATGTTGTGGTGCTCCCTGCACTTTTCCTTCCCCTTCTCGGTTTTCATCTTTGGCTCGTACAAAAACACGGCAATGCTGTTCCTCCGAGCGAGGAAGCCAAGCCGGCAAGCGAGCGCAAGAGCATGCCCTTCATGCCCAACTTCCTGCGCAAGGATTTGGCCATGTGGCTCATCTCGCTGAACATTCTGGCGCTGCTGGCGTCGGTGTTTCCGTGGAGCCTGGGCAAGCAGTATGACGCGCTGGCTCCTGCGCCGCTGGGCATTCATCCGGAGTGGTACTTCATGAGCCCCTTTGAAATGCTGAAGCTGCTGGGCAACATTCTGCCCGGCGCGATTGGCGAAATTGCGGGCATGTTGCTGGTGGGCGTGGCTCTGGTGCTGTGGCTGCTGATTCCCTTTTACGACTCCACCTCCGCATCGGGACGGCGCGGCCGCAACGCACACTACTTTGGACTGCTGGCGGTATTTGCACTGCTGACCACCACACTCATCGGTTACTGGACCATTCGGTAGGAACAGTTCCTAGCTTTTAGCTTCTAGCTGCTAGCTGAATTGAATACGTGACTCAGCACCAAAAGCTGAAGGCTGGGAGCTAGCAGCTAGAGGCTGTTTTTCGGAGAGCACATTATGAACTATCCATTCTGGGACATTCCCAATCTCGGCTCGGGCTGGGTGATCGGCATCATCGCCATCTTCCACGTCATGATTTCGCAGTTTGCCGTGGGCGGCGGCTTGTATCTGCCGCTGGCCGAGCGCAAGGCCCTGAACATGCCCGAGGGGCAACTGCGCACCGACTGGCTGAATCAGTTGGCCCGCCACTCCAAGTTCTTCCTGGTGCTCACTGCCGTCTTCGGCACCGTCTCGGGAGTGGGCATCTGGTTCGCCATCGGACTCACTCATCCCGAAGGCACTAGCACGCTGATTCATAACTTCGTATTTGGCTGGGCCATGGAGTGGGTCTTCTTCCTGGTCGAGCTGACTACCATCGCGGTCTACTACTCCACGTGGGGCAAGATCGACGCCAAGCTGCACCTCAAGGTGGGCTGGGTTTATGCAGGGGCATCGGTCGCGACGCTGATCATCATCAACGGCATTCTGTCGTTCATGCTGACGCCGGGCGACACCTGGATCGGCGTTGCCGGAACAGGCCACGAAGCCAGCAAGTTCTGGAACGCCTTCTTCAATCCCACGTACTGGCCGAGCCTGTTCCTGCGCAGTTGCGTATGCGCTTCGCTGGCCGGATTGTGGGCGCTGATCACCTCCAGCCGCATCGACGGCGACAAGCAGCCGGAGCTGAAGACCAGCATGGTGAAGTGGAGCGTGAAGTGGCTGGTGCCCTCGTTCGTTGCCATGCCGTTCCTGATGATCTGGTACTACATGATGGTTCCCGCCTCGCAGCAGGCGCTGCTCTCGCTGGGCATTGACACCATCAATGCTGGAACGTTTTCCGCCGTCACGCGCATGGCGCTGGTTATCATCTGCGCGTCGGCCACCATCATCTTCGTGGCTTACTTTTTGGCCTATCGCAACCCGCTGGACTTCAATCTCTCCCACGCCATGGCCGTGCTGCTACTGGCGCTGATCGCCACCGGCGCGGGCGAGTACTCCCGCGAGATGCTGCGCAAGCCCTACGTGATTGGCCGGTGGATGTATTCGAACGGCGTGCGCGTTCCTTCGGTCGCCCGCATCAATCAGGAAGGCTACCTGGCCCATTCCAATTGGGTATGGAACCAGTCGGCATCGAGTTACTCTCACGGCGAAGCGATCTTCCGCGGCGAGTGCGGATCGTGCCACACGCTGGGCGGTTATCGTCCGCTGAATACGCTGCTGGCAGGACGCGACCGCGCTAACATTGCCAGCTTCATCACCATGCTGCACGAGTACAAAGCGGACTCGCCTTATCGCCGCTTTATGCCGCCCATGGTGGGCACCAAGCAGGACATCGACGACTTGGCCAACTACCTCAACGCCCACGTCAACCCGCCCGTCCCCGGCGCGGCAAAGCCTGTGTTGAAAGCTGAAAAATAGCTCTGGTGATTCCCTGCACCCAAACGTCCAAGGCCCGCTGAAAAGCGGGCCTTGGACGTTATAGCTTCTGGTTCATCTCAGATGTATTGGGCAAGGACACGACTTCTTGGGCAAGATCTGAATTTACCTGGATTCTCTGATCTCAGCCATCACGGGTGTTACGATGGACGCGTCATGGTCAAACAGTCGTTGCGCATACTCTACGGTGTGCTTCTCTTGTGCATCGCAAGCCGGAATCCGATGGTGGCGCAAACAGCCCCTCCCTCCAATCAACCGCTTCAGATATATATCACTGCATCGGGAAAAGATGATTCTCCGCCAATTCCTACTCTGTCAAAATTGAAGGGCGCTATTGATAAACATGATGCCCAGCTAACTTCTCTGCGTGCAGCAAACGCGGACAAGATGCGGTTTGCATTGCTTGTTGACGCGAGCAATTCGGAAACCAATCAAGCCGCGTCGATAAGGGAAACGGCGGTTCAACTCTTCCAAGGTTTATTGGAACAGGGGAATGAAGGCTACTTGCTTGTCTTCAATGAGCAGGTATTTACTAGCAGCAAACCACTACAACTCTCAGAGGTGCGCCAAGCCCTTGAATCAGGAGTGCGCCAAGCCCATGAGTGTGTTAAGCCCTGCGGCGGATCGGCAATCAACGATGCGATTGCATTTGCCAGCCAGAAGATTCTAAACAAACTTGGAAATCCCGAGACTCCTCGTCGGGTAATCATCTTAATCAGTGATGGGGAAGATAATGCCAGCAAAATCAACCTCAGTGAAGCCCTAGAGATCGCCATCAGAGAAGGGGTTTCGATCTTCTCTTTGCAGACTGGGACCTCCGAGATGGGATCGTCAGAAGCACGTTTTGCCAAACGCTTTTTGGAGTTAGCCAGCCTCGATACTGGCGGGCAGTCCTTCCGGCCCAAGAGAGTGGAGGAGGGTGTATCGCTTTTGCTCGATGCGATTCATAAGCAGTGGGTTCTTGGCGTTGTGCCTTCTCAAGTACACGATCAGAAAATGCATGATCTCTCGGTCAAGAGTTCGGAGAAGAACGTCCAAATCTCAGCGCCTGGGCGGATTTTTCTCGAATAGAGTTTGATTTTGTGTAATCGATGGACCTGTGCCAAAAGCCTTATCGGCTATTCGAGATGCTACTCCGAATTGACTTTCTGGTCGAATAACCGGGGAGCCGGCAGTTACCATTGCATCAAGATTTGCACCCATCAATCCATCGCTGGAGGATCTGACCGATCAAGATTTAGGATTGCTCAAAATGGCCTTAACATAAACCCATGCACATGAAGCGCTATCAATGTTCCCTTTGGGGTCACACGGATGTTGGGGGCCGTGCAGGTGCGCGATGGATTTCGGCTGGGGAAGCTGTCGCGGCCACTCTGATCGCCTTGGGATACAGTGTTTGGCGGGTGCTGCCCAATTCCGTTGTTCTGCTCTGTGCGATGGGGTTGATTTCCTTCCGGTTGCGGGAGGGCAGTTGGACCGCCATAGGATTGGGCTGGCCCAAGTCCTGGACCCGCACGGCCCTCATGGCTGTTGCGGTGGCCGTCGTCCAGCAGGCTCTGGGGCAATTCGTTGTGGACCCGCTCACGCATCCGTTTTTGCACTATTCTGCGAGAGCGAATCCTCTGGACGACATGCACGGAAGCTCGATGGTGCTGCGCTGGCTTGGCATCATCTGGACCTACGCCGCCTTCGGAGAAGAGATTGGCTATCGCGGATATCTGTTGAACAGGGTCGCCGACCTTGGGGACCATTCGCGCACGGCTCTCGTTCTTGGTTTGCTCTGGTCGAGCACGATGTTCGGCTTCGCCCACTGGTATCAAGGCCCGGCTGGGGTAGTCTCCGCCAGCGTCAGCGGGATTGTGTTTGGAGGCGCATATCTTCTGTCGGGGAGAAATCTCTGGGTGGCAATTCTTGCACACGGTTCCAGTGATTCCTTGGCGGTGCTGGCTACGTGTCTTGGGCTCGCGGGCTAGGTCTCCGAGCAGAGGAAGAAGTTCCATTGAGTTCGTGCTTTCCCCGGTCTCAAAATCGAGACCGGGGGCACCCAGCACGAACTTCAACGATCTATTGCTTCTGCGAAGAACCCGCGCTCTGAACAGAGTTCACCTGTTCGACCGCGAAGACCACCAGCTTGTCGCATAGATTCTTGTGTAAGTCACGCTCCTTGAAGGCGCGCTGTCCGGCTTCGGTATTGAGCGAAACGCCGGTCAATTCGCGGCAGAGGATGGAGCCGTGAGCCGCGCGGAAGGCCTCGATCAGTTGCTGCGCACGCTCGTAGACGGCGTCCCGGCCGGCAACGGGATCGGTGGCCATGACTTCTCCGCCAGCCTCTCCGAGGGCCAGCAGCGCACCGGTGAGTGCGCCGCAAATCTCTCCCTGGCGCGCAATGCCGCCGCCAAAGGGTGCAGCCAGCGCCAGCCGCTGCGCCTCGCTAAGGCCTGTGTTCGTGGCGCAAGCGGCAAACACCGACTGGGCGCAGTTGTAGTTCTGAGAAAACAGTTCCAAAGCTCGCTGGGATCGATTGTTGTTCACAGGCTTGCTCTCCATTCTTTCGTTCTACTCCTCGCTAATCTCGTACGAGATGCCGAAGCGGCCGATCTGGATCAGGGCTTTTTCGTTGGGGGGCCAGATGCGTAGGCTCTCTACGCGGTTCGATCCGGCTATTCTATGCGCTTCGGTGGTGCCTACCAGAGCGCCCGTGGCGGCCCGGTTGAAGTGGACGCTGAGGGCGGATTCGCCGGCGCGGTCCCATCCGAAGACATACTCGCCCGGCTGCAGTTGCACGCCACCGATGCGCACCGGGGCCTGCACCACCAGGTAGTGCGAGTACTTGCCGTTGGCCGAGTAGCCGGCGGTGATGAGCACCACTCCGGCGATGTAGTGGCCACGGCTGTTGACGATGCCCGAGGCGGTGCGCATCTCGGTCTCAATGTGCTCGCGCTCCACGGGCGCGCGGGCGGGCAGCAGCGAAGCCAGTTCCCCATCGCTGGCCTGCCGCCACCCTCTTTCGCCCTGCGCCAGCGGACAAAGCAGCAGCAGAAACAGCGCGCACAAAATGGACTTCTTCATTGGATTCGGGGTCATTCCTTTGGCTTCCTCAGGGATTCGAGCGGAACAATGCCGCGTTGGATGGCGGCCGTGGCGGCCTGGGTGCGGTCGGTGACGCCCAGCTTGCCGAGCAGGCTGTTGATGTGGGTTTTGACCGTGGCTTCGGAGATGGCCAGCTCGGTGGCGATCTCCTTGTTGGCCTTGCCGCGGACGATCTGCTCGAGCACGTCGAACTCGCGCGGCGTCAGCTCCTCGGTGCCCATGCGCTCGGCCAGTTTTTCGGCAATGGCCGGAGGGATGTGCGACTTGCCGGCGTGAACTGCATGGATCGTCGCGATCAGCTCTTCCGAGGTCATGCCCTTGAGCAGATAGGCGCGCGCGCCGGCCTGCAGGGCGCGGTAGATGTCCTCGTCGCCGTCGTAGGTGGTGAGGACAATGAAGCGCGCGTTGGGCGTTTCCATGCGCAGGCGCTGGATGACGTCGACTCCGCCCATGCGCGGCAGGCGCAGGTCCATCAGCGTAATATCCGGCTGGCATTTGCGGAACTGGGTGATGGCCTCAACCCCGTCCGCGGCTTCGCCCACGACTTCGAGGCCGTCGACCACGTTCAGCAGCGCCACCAGCCCCTGCCGCACTACATGGTGGTCTTCCACAATCAGTACGCGAATCGATTCTTTGCTCACCGTTGCTCCCTCATTTGCTGCCTTGTTTGCTTACTCTTTATGTTCTCTGGGTGCGGGCGCTTGCAGACGGACACTGGTTCCCGCGCCGGGCTCGCTGGTTACTTCAAGCTTGCCGCCGATGGCCGCCGCGCGCTCGCGCATGCCGGTGAGGCCGTAGTGGCCTTGGGGCGACGCGGCCTCTGCACCGGCTTCAAATCCGCTGCCATCGTCGCGGACTTCAAGGGCGATGGTGTCGGGCCCGTACTCCAACTGGACATTGAGATTGGTGGCCCCGGCGTGCTTCTTCACATTATGGATGGCCTCCTGGACCACGCGCAGGATTTCCTGCTCCGTGCCGGGAGGCAGAGGACGGTAGGCGCCGTAGGTGCTGAAGTTGGACTCGACGCCGTGGCCGGCAGCGCCCTCGACAATGCGGCGTATCTTGACTGGCAGCGTGGTCTCGCCCGAATCTTGGGAGCGCAACGCCCAGATGGACTGGCGGGCATCGGCAAGGCCCTCGCGCACGGTGCCGCGGGCCAGGTCAAGATGCTTGGCGGCGGCTTCTATTTTGTGTTGGCGCAGCAGCTCGGCTAGCACTTCCAACTGCACGGAGATGCCTACATAGCCCTGGGCCAGGGTGTCGTGAATTTCGCGCGCAATGCGGCTGCGCTCACCCAGCACGGCTTTGAATTCGCTCTCGGCGACGCGCAAACGGCGCTTGAGGAAGAGCATGACAAGGGCGGCGGCGGCGAGCACCAGCAGGGCGTAGAACCAGAGTGTCTGGTAGAAATGCGGGCGCAGTTCGAAGGCCAGGGCCGCGCCTTCGGTGTTCCACAGGCCGTCGTTGTTGGCCGCCTGCACGCGGAAGATGTAGCGGCCGGGGCGAATGTTGGTGTAGTAGGCGGTGCGGCGCGTGCCGGCCTCGGTCCAGCCGCGATCGAAGCCCTCAAGCATGTAGCGGTAATGCACCTTTTGCGGCGCGGTAAAGCTCATGCCTGCGTAGTCGAACTGGAAATGCACATGCCCGGCGGGGATGCGCAGATAGGTTATGGGCGCATTTTTTGTGGGGAGATTTGCCGCGCCGAATGCCTGGGAAACATCGTCCACCGCGAAGCGCTCCAGAGCCACGGGCGGCGGGACGGCATTGACCGGGAAGTGGGCGGGATCGACCTCGACCAGACCTTTCGGCGTGGCAAACCAGAGGTGGCCGTCGCGCGAGCGCCACGCGGAAGGATGGCTGTTGGGGGCCATCTCGCGGCTGCGCAAGCCGTCGGCTGCTCCGAACTCAATCCAATGGGAGCAGCCGCCGTTCATGTCGCAGTCGCAGCGGGCAATTCCGTTGCCGGTGGCGAACCACAGGTGGCCGGAACCGTCTTCAAGAATGGCGCGGATGGTGGTTTTGGCAAGGCTTGCATTCGGACCGCCCTGCATGGCTGCGCCATGCAAGGCCGAGGTAAAGTGCTGGCCGTCCCACAGGTTCCAGCCGTGGTCCTGGGTGCCAATCAGCAGAGTGCCCATGGCGCGCGGCAGCAGGGCCGTGACCACGTTGCTGGAGAGGCCGTTGGCGGTGGTGTAATTGGCGATTTTGCCGTTGTGGAGGCGGGAGAGACCGGCCAGGGTGGCTATCCACAGGTCACCCTTGGAGTCGCGGGCCATGGCGCCGACCAGTTCGCTGCCCAGTCCATTGGCCTGGGTATAGGTCTCCATGTGCTCGCCGGGAACTCCGCCAGTCCAGTGGGTCAGTCCGCGCCGGGTGCCGATCCACAGCGAGCCGTCGGCGTCAGCCAGCAGGGAGCGGATGAAGTCGTCGGGGAGGCCGTCGGCAAAGGTGAAGGAAGCGATGGAGCTGTTGCGAATCCGGTTCAGACCGTCCGGCGTGCCTACCCACAGGTCGCCGTTGGGCGCGGCGGCCAGGGACAGAATTACGTCGCTGAGCAGGCCGTTGCGGACCGTGAGGGTCTTGATTGCGCCGGTGTTGCGGTGCAGGGCGTTGAGGCCGCCGCCGCTGGTTCCCACCCACAGCGTGCCGGCCTTGTCCTCGACCACGGTGGTTGCGCCGTCAAACGAGAGGCCTTCGCGCGCGCCCAGATTGCGGAAGCGCTGATCGCGCAGGATGTGCAGGCCGCCGGTCTCAGTACCGGCCCAGAGATTGCCCTCGCGATCTTCCATCAGCGTGAGCACGGAGGCAGAGGCCAGCGGATCGGTGACCGACAGCTTTTGCAGCTTGCCCTCGGCCCATCGCGCCAGCCCGGCGTTGGTACCGATCCACAGGCTGCCTTCGCGGTCCGCAAAGAGCGCTTGAATGCGAGTGCCGGGGAGATCCTTGCCGGCTGCGAAGCGCGCCACGACGAAATCCCCATGCACGATTTCGGCTGTTGCTTTGGTCGCCACGGCGACCCCGCCTTTGAAGGCCTGGATAAACTCGGCGGCCTCTTTGGGAAACGCGGGGACGAGTTGGTGCTGAAGCACGGGCGGCTGCCAGTGGCCGGCTGAGTAGCGAACCGCACTGTCCCGCGTCAGCAGCCACACCTCGCCTTGTCCGTCGGTGGTGACTGCGGTGATGGCGCTGGCGGGCAGGCCGGTCTTGGCGGTCGCATCCTCAAACCGGCCCTGGCCGTTGCGCCACGCGAGGCCCTGATCGGTCCACACCCAGAGCACGCCATTCGCAGCTTCAACCAGCGCACGAATGCCGGTGCCGGGCAGTCCGTTGGCTGTACTGAAGGGCGTGACCACGCCATCTTTCCAGCGGGCGAGGCCGTCACTGGTGCCAATCCAGAGGGAGCCGTCGCGCGTTTCTAGAAGGCAGCGAATGTCGTTGCCGGGCAGAGCTGGGCTGGAGTTTTGGTCGAAGATAGCAAAGCTGTTGCCGTCAAAGCGGACCAGGCCGACTTCGGTGCCCAGCCAGACAAATCCATTTTTGGTCTGGACCATGGCCTGCACGGTGTTTTGCGGAAGGCCGTTTTCCATCACCCAGGACTGGCGGCCATAGTTGGCCAGCGGGGTGGAAGGCTCTAGCGCAAATTCTGGCAGGGAGCTGGCCACGAGCAGCGCGGCGACAAGCCAGCGAGCGGTTCTTGCTGCTGCAACTTTCGAGTTGAAACGTGGCCTCTTCACAAGAGCGGACACTCGCTGCCTCGCCTAACTCCAACGCGGGTAAGGCTATTCACTTCTACAGTAATTCGCTGTCTGCAAATTGCGCTGGTCCAAGACTAACGCAGTCGCGCTGCGCCGTCTCAAGTTGTCCACCTATTGATGGATGCCAATCTCGCTCCAATGGGTCAAGACACCGCGGGGAGATGCCGATAGTCTCAGTATGTCTCCTGAACTGGCCTCCTAAAAGTTCAGTTTTCGGGTGGCGCCCCAACTCGCGGGGCTGCCACCCGATTTCTTTTTGTGGGCTGTTTTCCGCGAGGCTCCCAGCGCGTTCCGCTTCCAGCCAAGGACCATGCGGTTTCTTCCTTGCCAGTCGCACGCGGCTGCAACTATAAGTGCAGCTGTACAACTGCCAAGGCAGACGAGGGAAGAGATGATTACCCGCAGAGACTTGTTTGTTGCCCTGATCGCCGTTGCCGCCACAGCGGGCGCTTTCGCCGTGGCGGACCAGAAACCCGTCATGGGCTCCGCCGTTTTCGATTGGAACTCCGTGCCCGCCACGCCCAACGCCGTGGGCAGCGTGCGCCATTTCTTCCAGACGCCGACGGCCACCATGGAGCAGTTGGAGCTGCACGTGACCACGCTGAACCCTGGCCAGTCTCCGCATCCGCCGCATCGCCATCCCAACGAGGAGCTGCTCGTCATCCAGAAGGGCACGCTGGAAACCCTGTCGAACGGCGAGTGGAAGCGCGTGGGGCCTGGCTCAGTGATCTTCAACGGCTCGAATCAACTGCACGGGTTGAGGAATGTGGGCACCGAGCCGGCCGTCTACCACGTCATCAACTTCAAGACCGCGGCCACGCCGACGCCGCTGCCCTAGGGACACGATCAGCTGCGGGCGCAAGAGCGAAGCCCGCAAGCAGCGAACAAATGACGCGCATGTGCCGATACAACATCCTGCAACGTCACGAGTCCCTAGAGCCTGATGATCTATGATCATCAGGCTCTCAGCAAAAGAAGCAAGCGCTGGCCGTGCGCCAGCGCAATATCCATCGCGCCAGGCAATTCGAACCGCTTTCGAAAGACCCTGCAACCGACCGAACACCCCCGTGGAAAGCTAAATTGGATACGGAAAAACGGCGTTACCCTCGTTTCGAATGCACCGGCACTGGCGGCGTCCACATCGCCTCCAGCGAACCGCCTTCGTATTCCAAAATTCTGGATTTGAGCGTCGAAGGGTGCCTGATGGTGTTGCAACAGCCGCTGTCCATCCCCCAGGACTCGATGGTGGAGCTGACCTTTAATGTCAACTGCCTGCCCTTCCGGGTGCGGGCACTGGTAAAAGTAATTCGATCCGCCACGATGATCGGCTTTCAATTCCATCAAGTGAGCAAGCGGACACAAGGGTACCTTGCAGACCTGATTGAGGAACTCGCGGAGCCCCGTCCACGGAGAGCTGACGACACCAGAGTTCGCAGCTATAACGGACATTGACAGCCGCATGTCCGGCTATGTTTGCAACTGCCAGGTGAAGCGTCGGGCTATTTATTCCACCACAGCTTCAGGCTTGTCGGGCGCAGCCAGCGCGCGCAAGGCTTCCGCAGTCAGTTGGTCGGCGCGGCGCAGGCCGGGAAAGAGCGTTGCCCACGCTCCGGCAACGGCCAGCGCGCCCATGCCACCCAACACAGCAGCGCGAACAGCACCCCACCACTGCGCGGTCAGTCCGCTCTCAAACGAGCCCAGTTCGTTGGAAGCACCGATAAACAGCGAGTTGACGGCGCTGACCCGGCCGCGCATCTCTGGCGGCGTGGCCAGTTGCACCAGCGAACCGCGGATGACGACGCTGACGGCGTCTGCCGCGCCGGAGCAGGCCAAGGCTGCGAGCGAGAGCCACATGCTGCGCGACAGGCCGAAAAACACCGTGGCCACACCAAACATGGCTACGGCTACGAACAAGTGGCGGCCCGCGTGGCGGCCGATGGGGAAACGGGCTAGCAGCAGCGACATGATCACCGAACCCACGGCCGGAGCGGCCCGGAGCATACCCAAACCCATGGGACCGGCGTGCAGAATTTCATGGGCAAAGATGGGCATCAGCGCAACGGCTCCGCCCAGCAGCATCACGAACAGGTCCAGCGAGAGCGCTCCTATCAACATTGAGGATTGGCTCACATAGTGGAACCCGGCGAGGACCACTTTCCAGGACGTATCCTGCTTTTCCATGCGGCCCTGGCGGATGCGCAGGCTGGCCACCAGCAGCAGAAACCAGGCCAGCGCCGCCACATTGAAGGCGTAGACGATGCCCGCGCCTTCCAAGCCCCATCCGGGAAACAGCCGCGCCAGGGGCAGGGTGAAGAGCAGCCCGCCGATGGCCGGTCCGGTGACGTTGGCGAACTGGAAGATGGCTCCGCCCCAGGTGACGGCGTTGACGAAATGCTTCTCCGGCACGAGTTGCGGAATCAGCGAGGTGCCCGCAGGACCGGCAAAGGCGCGGCCCGTGCCGATGAGAAACAGCACGCAATAGATGGGAAAGACGCTCTGCGTCCCGCTGTAGGCCAAGGCCACCAGCACCATCGCGCAAGCCATCTGCACACCATAAAAGAGCAGCAAAACCCTTCGGCGGTCAAAGCGGTCAGCCACGTGTCCGGCAACCAGCAGGAAAAGCAGGCTGGGCAAAAACAGCGCCAAGCCGCTATAGCCGAGGTCGATGGGCCGGTGGGTGATGGAGTAGATATGCCAGGCCACGGCCACCGACTGGGCCTCTGCCCCCAGTACGGCAACGCCGCGCGCCATTTGGTACCGTCTGAAGTCGCGGAAGGCAAAAGCTTCCATGCCGCGCCGGGGAAGTTTGGGGGTAGGGTTCTGCATTTCTACTCTAAGGTTATCTTGTTTCCAGGAGCACGGGCAGGAAGCGGCCTCTGCAAGGACGCCATAGATTTCTCTTGTCAGGGAACACGGCGATACGTAATATGTCGTTCACGCCGCAGATTCAGCAGGCAAGCGGTGGCTGATTCAGCACAATCTGAACCGGGTAACCCCCTGACAACGGGAGCCTAACCATGCCTGACGCAACTGTGCCTTCCCCTGCGTTTGTTCCACCGCCAGCGTATTTTGCCGAAGCTCTGGCGGATGCCGAACGCCTGCTCAAATATGCCGCCGAATCCGGCATCAGCATCGACGACGCGACGCGCGATTCCGTCTTGCAGGCTCGCGCAGCCAGCAGCAGCGAATGGACAGAGCAAGCGGCTGCCAACCTGATCACGGCGCTCACCAAGCTCGCGGCGCTGGTCAAGCCGGTGACGGCGGCAAGCCTTGAGGCCTGCCAGAATGAAATCGTGCCCACCGTCCGGGGCTACCTCATCTCCGCCATCTGCCTGGCCGTGCTGATTGTTCCCTTTTCGGTGGCCAGTTTTTTGGCATCGGCCATCTCCACCACCATCCGCAGCGAAATTGCCACAGCGAACGATCTGGCGGTAAAGCTCGATGCGCAAACACGGGCTCCGCAAACGGCAGCCGCGACAGTAACCCCGACGCCCACGGTGATACCGGCAGCCGCGCCGAAAACAATCGCGGAGAAGAAAGCGCCCTTGGCCACCGAACTGCTGGAGGAAACAGGCCGGCGGCCGCATTCGCAATTCGTGCCCTGTTTTGTTCCCTCAGCCCCGACGCCGCCGACCCCGCTTCCGCAAGGCGTCAATCCGAGCGAGGTCATTACCGAACTCCAGCAGTACGCCTCCACCATCCGGTCCATCGATGCGCGCGCCCGGCAGTTGAACGTGCTGGTCTTCCGCATCGAGGGCGACCCCTGCGCCGGCATCCGCAACAAGCCCGCGGCGCTACAC
>Ga0224531_1000679_pt1 | contig 16436 bp, 14 predicted proteins | sample CBST100metaG_FD_179876 | JGI IMG/M metagenome (GOLD analysis project Ga0224531, IMG submission 179876) | Peat soil microbial communities from Stordalen Mire, Sweden - C.B.S.T100 | ecosystem: Environmental > Terrestrial > Soil > Wetlands > Peat | place: Sweden: Norrbotten County, Stordalen Mire... | reverse complement strand
TTACAATCGAATGAAGATGATACGTTTTTCAACCGCCGGTGAGTCTCACGGGGAGGCGCTGATTGCGCTGGTCTCCGGATTGCCGGCTGGTGTGCCCATCGATACCGATTTCATCAACCGCGAACTGTGGCGGCGTCAGCAGGGCTACGGCCGCGGCGGGCGCATGAAGATTGAAACCGACAAGGCCCACGTGCTCTCGGGCGTCCGTCACGGCAAGACCATTGGGACTCCAATTGCAATAGAGATCGCCAACCGCGACTGGAAAAACTGGGAAGAGAAGCTCCCCGTCGAGGCAGGCGATCCCGCGCGGCATCAGGCGGTGGCATCGCCGCGTCCCGGTCATGCGGATCTGGCCGGCGCCCTCAAGTACAACTTTCCTGACGCCCGCTACGTGCTGGAGCGCGCCTCGGCTCGCGAGTCCACCGCGCGCGTGGCCGCCGGAGCCCTGGCCAAGCTGATGCTGCGGACTCTCGGCATCGAGGTCGCCAGCCACGCGATCCGCGTGGGCCGCGTTGCGCTCGACCGCCCCGCAACGTGGGAAGAGATTGCCGCTCTTGCAGCCAGAGACGAGGTTGTCCTCGGCTGCGTAGATGCGGCGACCGAAGCCCGCATGAAGGAAGAGGTTGAAGAGGCGGCCCGCACCGGCGACACGGTCGGCGGCGTCTTCGAGGTGGTGGCGAATGGCGTCCCCGCCGGCTTGGGTACCTACGCCAACTGGGACGAGCGTCTCGATGGGCAACTCGCCGGGGCAGTGATGAGCGTGCAAGCCGTCAAAGCGGTTGAAATTGGCCGCGGCGTGGTGGCCGCCGAGTCCTTCGGCTCCCAGGTCCAGGACCCCATCCATTACACTGCCGAAGACACCGGCAAGCCTACCCGTTTTACCCGCCCGCGGAACAATGCAGGCGGCATCGAGGGCGGCGTCTCGAACGGCGAGGAGATTGTGGTGCGCGGCTACCTGAAGCCCATCTCCACCCTCCGCAAACCGCTTGATTCAGTGCGTTTTGATACCCGCGAGTCCACCCGCGCAAGCTACGAGCGCAGTGACATTTGCGTTGTACCGGCGGCTGGCGTGGTGGCTGAAGCCATGGTGGCGCTTACCATCGCCCGCCTGGCTCAGGAAAAATTCGGCGGAGATTCGGCTCTGGAATTGCAGCGAAATTTCCTGGGCTACATCCAACAGATACGGAGCTATTAGAAGACTGATGATTCTGAAGATTGTTAAATTTCCCGATCCGATCCTTTCGCGGCCCGGAGAGCCGGTCACTGAATTCAATGACGAGTTGCGCAAGCTGATTGCCAATATGTTCGAGACCACCTACGCCGAGCAGGGCGTCGGTCTGGCCGCGTCGCAGGTGGGCCTGTCCAAACGACTTACCACCATCGACTTGAGCATGGGCAAAGACCCCAAGCAAAGGCTGGTGCTCATCAACCCGGAAATCATCTCCAGCGATGGCCGGGTCTACGAAAATGAAGGCTGCCTGAGTTTTCCTGAGATCAACGAGAAGGTGGTGCGCGCGGCCAAAGTGCGCATCCGCGCTCAGGATGAGCGGGGCAAGTGGTACGAGATGGACGGCGAGGATCTGCTCGCGCGCTGCTTTCAGCATGAGATCGACCACGTGGACGGGATGTTGTTCATCTACCGCATGAGCGCCCTCAAGCGCGACCTGACCCTGCGCAAAATTCGCAAGTTGCAGCGTGCCGGCGAGTGGTAAACTCAGCCCCGGAGACGAAGATGAGACCCCTCAGGCTAATCTTCTGCGGGACTCCGCGCTTTGCCGTGCCCACGCTGGAGGCATTGTGTGCGGCGGGACATGAAATCGCGCTGGTCGTTTCGCAGCCCGACCGGCCCGCGGGCCGTGGCGGGCAACTCTCTGCCCCGCCTGTCAAGCAGGCCGCACTGGCCGCTGACCTCCCGGTCACACAGCCCGAGAAGATTCGCAACAACACAGAGTTTCGAGCTGAGATCGCGGCCATCGCCCCCGACGCCATCATCGTCGTCGCCTACGGGCGCCTCATTCCACCCTGGATGCTCGCGCAGCCCACGCTGGGATGCATCAACCTGCACGCCAGCCTGCTGCCGAAGTACCGCGGCGCCGCGCCCATCCAGTGGGCAGTGGCCATGGGAGACGCCTTCACCGGGAATACCACCATGCTGCTCGATGAGGGACTCGACACCGGCCCGATTCTGCTGCAACAGACACTGGCCATCGCTCCAGAACAGACCGCAGCGGATTTATTCGACGTGCTCGCCGGCGCCGGCGCGCCACTGGTGGTTGAAACCCTGACCGGCCTGGCCAATGGAACCATCAAGCCTCAGCCTCAAAATCACGCCGGAGCCACCTTTGCCCCGCTGCTCGACCGCAATGACGGTCGCATGGAATTTGCGGCGCGCACGGCGGCGGAACTCAAGAATCGCTGGCGTGGCTTTCAACCCTGGCCCGGCGCTTTCACGGCGCTCAACGGCAAAAAGCTGATTGTTCACCGCCTGGAAGTCGTGAACGCTTCCGCCTTTACGGCTTCAGCTTCCGCGCAGCCAGGCCAGATTCATATCGAAAACCATCGTCTTTTTGTTGCCTGTGCTGAAAACACATGGTTGGAACTGGTCGAAGTTCAGCTCGAAGGCAAAAAGCGCCTCGCGGCAGCCGAGTTCCTGCGCGGAATTTCACTCCCGGCCGAAGCAAGGCTCGGCTGAGCCCCATGGCCCAAATCTCCAAAGCTCGCAAGGCTGCCTTTCAGATTTTGATGGCCATTGAACGCGGCCAATCCCACTCCGACGACTTGTTGCGCGGCAAAGCCGTAAACGCGCTCCCGTCCCCCGACCGCAACTTGGCTACTGCCCTCGTCTTGGGCGTCCTGCGCTGGCAGATTCAGCTCGACCACCAGTTGCAGACTCTGCTCAAGCGGCCCAACGCCAAGCTCGATCCTGAAGATTTGATTGCCTTGCGTCTGGGCGCATTTCAGTTGCTGCACCTGGACCGCATTCCCGCCCGCGCGGCCATCGATGAGAGTGTTGAGCTTGCCCGGCAGTCAGGCCATCGCTTCGCCTCCCGCATGGTCAACGCCGTCCTCCGCAAAATGGCCAGGGCTCCGCAGATTGCCGAACATCTCGATTCGGAATCCGCCTCAGACTTGGCGCTCGCCCAGGCTCACCCCGTTTGCATGGTCGAGCGCTGGATCAACCACTACGGCCTTGATGCGGCGCGAGCCATCTGCCACCACGGCCAGAACCAGCCTGTGCTCGCGGTGCGCCTCGCCACTCCGGCCGCCGGAGCCGAACTTGCCGCGGAAGGCATCGGCCTCGAGCCCGGTGAATTGCTCACCGCCGCTCGCACCGTCGTCGCCGGCAACGTGACCGGCACAGAAGCCTTCAGTCAAGGCCGTGTGCGGCTCCAGGACGAGGGTTCGCAACTGGTGGCCGAGTTGGCCAGCGCAAATCTCGGGAAAGAAATGAAGAGCGTCCTCGATGCCTGCGCCGCTCCCGGCGGTAAGACGCTCATCCTGGCCGAACGCAACCCGCAGGCCCGCATCGTCGCCTGCGAATCCAGCGCGTCAAGACTGGAGCAATTGCAGAAACGGCTGGCGAGTCTCGGCGACCGGATCGAGTGCCGCCGGGCTGACGCATCCGCACTCACGGAAGACTCCGCCTTCGACCTTGCGCTGGCCGACGTGCCCTGCAGCGGCACCGGCACGCTGGGCCGCAACCCCGAGATTCGCCACCGCCTGCGCTTGGATGACCTGACTCGCCAGGCTGAACGCCAGCGCGCGATTTTGCTCGCCGCATTGCGCGCCGTCCGTCCCGGCGGGCGCGTCGTTTACTCCACTTGCTCGCTGGAGCCGGAAGAAAATGAGCAGGTGGTTGCCGCGGTACTCGCCACAACCCCGAACGCCCGCGTGGTTTCGCTCGAATCCAGAATCGAAGCGCTGCTCGGCGCAGGCATTCTTACGGAAAAAGGCGCAGAGCGTCTGCTCGCTTGCCTCACCCCCGAAGGCAACCTCCGCCTGCTGCCCGGCAGCTTTCATACTGACGGCTTCTTTATTTGCATGATCGAGCGGACCGCCTGAAAGGCACCGCTGTTCGGCTGACTCGCTATTTCGCCACTGTCAGCTTCACCGGCATATTCTGCTCCACGCGCGTGCCAGCCGGGGGTTGTTGCGCCATCACCGCGCCCGGCCTCACAGGAAGCGCAGGCATCGCGTTCCCCTTGCCAATGGAGCCGACCGGCACATTCACAAACTTTGCTGTGGACTGAATGCCCACCCGTGACAACTCCGCCTGCGCGGTCACCACCGGCAGACCGGTCAAGTCGGGCATGACAAAGCCGTCGGGCGCATCGTCACCCGAGGCGGCCACCAGCAGATTGATACTGGGCCGAGCGATGCCCTGGGCGTGAGCCGGCGGGTCTTGTGCCAGCACTGTTCCCTCGGCCGCATTAGGGTAATGCAGCCGCGCCGTCACGCCCAACTCCAAGCCCACGCGCCTTAGCCGTAGCGCCGCAACCGGCTCATCCAGACCCACGGTCTCCGGCACTTCCACCTTTTGCGGCCCCAGGCTCTCCGCCACGCGCACCCGCCACTCCCGCCGCACCACCGTTCCCGGCGCGGGCGACTGCGTAAGAATGTGTCCCGCGGCCACATCCCCCGAGTAATAGCGGTTGTCCACGTCGAGATCCAGCCTCAGCCCCGAGGTCTGGCTGCGCGCCTCCGCCACGGTCATTCCTTTGAGCGATGGAACCTGCACCTCAGCCCCATGAATGACGAAGTGCATGGTGGTGATCGCCGCCAGCAGCGCTACGGCCACCAGCACCATCACCAGCGACGCCACCTGGAAAAAATTAATGACCGGACGGGTTCTCATAACTCATGCTCTCCGTAACTCAGAAAATCCGCAACCAGCGTAAGGCGAACCAATCCTCGCCTTCACCGCAGATTATCCGTCACCGGCTCAGGATGGATGATCACGCGGTCAACCTCGGAGCACTCCAGCTTAAAGCGGTCCTCGAGTGCGGTGATGGCCACGTGAACTCGCTGCATCGTCAGATCGTCGGGCAGCGTGCAGTGGCAGGAAACATGAGTGTGCTCAGCCGAGTGGGCTACCAGAATCTCATGCACATCGATAATGTCCGGTAACTGCGCCGCTACCCGGTGCATCGCCTGCTCGATGCGGCGATCCGCTTCGACCCGCTCCTCTGGAGGCTCAATCGTCGCCGGCTCGCTCTCGATGTGCGTCAACACCCCATCGATCTCCGGGACCTCGCGCAGAATCTCTGCCTCCAGGGAGCAGACAAAGTTGTGCGCCTCAAGCAGCGGCAGCGTCTCGTCCAGTTCCAGGTGCTGCTCCACGCGTAGCCGCCCTTGTCGCGATTGCACGCTCAGTTCGTGCACGCTCACATTGTTGCGCGCTGCCACCGCCCGGACCCGGTCGAAGATGCTCTCTGCCCTCGCCTGCCGCGGAACCGTGTGGATCACCACGTCAGCCTCCGGCAGTGTGCGATGCACGGCATCAGTAGCCGAGCGCACCAGTTCCCCGGTGTGTTCGAAGGTGTAGCGCCGCGGCAAAGCCAGCGTCAGGTCGGCAAAGTAATTCGCTCCGGCCCGCCGCACCCGCGCCTGCTCCACGCCAAGCACACCTGGAACCTGGGTCACGTCTTCAATCAGCCGCTGCCGCGTCTCAACGGGAATCTCATCCAGCAATACGCTCACCGCCTCGCGGCCCAGCCGCAGCGTCAGGCGCAGAATCAGCAGCGAAACCACCACCGCCGCCAGTGGGTCCGCGTAGCGCAGCGCGCCAACGCCAAACTCCACGCCCGCCCAACTGGCGCCCAGCCCGCACAATACCGCCAGCGACGACCAGATGTCCGAGGCAAAGTGAAATGCGTCCGTTGCCAACGCCGACGAGCCAGTCCGCTCTGCCACCGCATGCAGCCGCCGTGACCGCCAGAAATCCACGCCGATCGATGTCACCACCACCAGCACCGGCCAAACGGAGTGGCGGACTTCCATGCGCTGGTGCAGAATCCGCTGAAGTGCCTCCCAGATAATCCACGCACTGGAAACTGCCATCAGAAGGACTTCTCCGAACGAGGAGAAGTTCTCAAACTTGCCGTGGCCGTAGGTATGGTCCTCGTCGGCCGGCTTGTCGCTTACTTGTACGGAGAAGAAGGTGAGCGTCGAGCCCACCATGTCCAGCCCGGAGTGGGCCGCGTCGGACAACACGCCCAGTGAGCCGGAGAGCAGCCCCGCCACCAGCTTCAGCACCGTCATCGCCGCGGCAGCCAGCATCGAGTGCAGCGCCACGCGCCGCTTCTCGGCGGAAAATCCAGCGACTTTGAAGGCTTCTGAAATCATCGCGCTCTTAGGCTACAGCGCCACGCATAGCCGTGTACAACCCTGCAATCCCAAACGTATACGGCTGCCACGCGCACTGCTCATAGCCGGTTGCACGCATCAACCCGAGCATCTCCATCGGCGGCGGAAATTTGCCCACCGAAGTTGGCAGATAGTTGTACGGCCCATCCTTGCCGCAAATCGCCCGCCCAATAGCCGGTAGCACGCCCCGGAAGTAGACCGCGTAGGCCTTGCCCACCAGCCCCCCCGGCTCACTGAACTCCAGAATCCCCAACTGCCCGCCCGGTTTCAGCACGCGATGGAACTCCCTGAGCCCGGCCTCGTAGTTGGCCAGATTGCGGAAGCCGAAAGCCGACACAATCAGGTCCATCGATTCCGATTTGAGCGGAAGATGCAGCGCGTCAGCCTCCAGCGGCACAGCATAAGCCTGACCCGGCACACGCGCACCCACTCCTGGCCCGCCGAACTTCCGTGCTCCGCGGCTCAGCATGGCGCGAGAAAAATCCGCCGCCAGCGTTGGCCTCGCACCCCTTGGCCGCCGCTTCAGCAGCGCCATGGTCATATCGCCCGTGCCGCAGCAGATGTCCAGCACCTCAGCATCGGGATTCGCCAGCACCGCACGGAACCGCAGCGCCGTCCGACCCCACCACAGCCGGTCCACATTGGCTGAGAGCACATGGTTCAGCAGGTCGTACCGGGGCGCAATCGAGTCGAACATCTGCCGCACAGCCAATGCCGCGCTAGCTTCGTCCTCCGCACCCGGCGGCTTTGCTCCGGTCGTGGTCATCAGGCGCTCCGCTCCTCTGTTTGCCGCAGCATATAGCCCACCGCGGCCTCCAGTTCGGTAGTCGTCACGTCTTCCACCACGCCTGCGTCGCCAATGCCCACCGGCAGCACGAAGCGCCTTACCCCGCCTAGGTTTTTCTTGTCGCCGCCCGTAGCCGCCACCACTTTGCTTACCCGCAGCTTCAGCGTAGGCAGCGGTCCATAGAGTGCGATCAAGTTCTGTAGCCGATCAAACTGCCTGCTGGAAATCGTTCCCCGCTGCCGTGCTATGTAAAGCGCGGCCACCATGCCCCAGCCCACCGCCTCGCCGTGCAGCAGCGTTTTGTAGCCGGTGGCTTGCTCCAGCGCGTGGCCCGCCGTATGCCCAAAGTTCAAAATCATGCGCAGCCCGCTCTCGCGCTCGTCCAGATGCACCACCCCGGCCTTCATCCGAATCGACGCCGCAATCACCTTCTCCAGCGCCTTCGGGTCGCGCCTCAGCACATCGCGAACGTGCTCTTCCATGAACCGCACCAGCGCCCGGTCGCGGATGATCCCCGCCTTCACGCTCTCCATCAGCCCGGCGCGCAGTTCGCGCTCCGGCAGCGTCCCCAGCGCGTCCATATCGGCAAAGACCGCCAGCGGATGATGGAAGCTGCCCACCAGGTTCTTGCCTTCAGGCAGGTTCACGCCCGTCTTGCCACCTACCGAGGAATCCACCTGCGCCAGAAAAGTCGTCGGAACCTGAACATACGGGATCCCACGCATGAAAATCGACGCCAAGAACCCGCCCACATCGCCCACAATCCCGCCGCCAAAGGCAATCAGCAAGCTCCCGCGATCACCGCCCGCCCGCGCCATCTGCCGCAGCAGCTTCTCCACGCTAGCCAGCGTCTTATGCTTCTCGCCCGGCTCCAGAAACAGCACAATCGGCGTCACGGCGAAAGAGCCCAGGAAGGTTTCGCCCCACAATCCCCAGATCGCCGCTGAAGTCAGCACAAAAACCCGTCGCGGCAGCCTGCCCGCAACCCGCTCAATCCGCGGCGCCAGCGAGCCAATCAACCCGCTCCCCGTCACCACGCCGTATTTCGCCGAAGGCGTCTCTACTCGTATCGTCTGCACTCTGCTTCCATCCTAAAGCACTTCCGGGCTGCAGTTTGGGGGCAAAAAAACGGCACCCCCAAAGAGGCGCCGTTAAATGGAAAACTTGGAGTGAATTCTGCTTCGCGAACTTCCGCCGAACAGCACCCACGAGGCCCAGAAGGCCGGAACCAAACAGAACAAAGCTGCCGGGTTCAAGCGTTGCGGCATTTGGAGTCGATCCGTCTGAAATAGAGCATTCAGCAAAGCGCCAAAATGCAAAGCGGCGAAGCCGTTAAGCCCCGCCGCTTCCTGTGCTATCCGCCGCCGTATTCAGCAGCGATCAGGTTACCTATGTCCACCGCCACCACCGGCATGTCCACCACCACCGCTGGCATGTCCACCACCACCACCGGCGTGTCCACCGCCGCCGTTGGCGTGTCCACCACCACCGTTGGCGTGTCCACCGCCGCCGCGTGCTGCCCCGCCGCGTGCCTGGCCGCCACCACCGCGTTGGCCGCCGCGTGCCTGGCCACCACCGCCGAAGCGGGCGCCCCCGCCGCCAGCATAATGACTGCGATTGGCCATGGCGCCGCCGCCGCCACGATAGCTTCCGCCACCACCGTTACTGAAGCGATGGCCGCCCCAGCCGTGGCCATAGCCCCAGCCAGCCCATGGGCCCATGCCCAGGAAGATTCCGTTGTAGAAGTATCCCGGCCCGTAAAAACCCATTGGCGCGCAGGCGTAGGGCTCATAGTCGTAATAGCCGTACGAGCAAACCGGTGGTACGCCGATGTCGACGACGATCTGCGCGCGAGCCGCTGGCGCCACGGCCAGGCCCGCAAGCAATGCTGTAGTTCCGAGTAGAGTCTTGAGTCCGCGCATATGTGACCCCTCCTTGAGGTGTCTACGGTTACCTGTGTTGCGTGGGATGCTCTGTGGCCGTTAAGAACGGCACGGCAACAGCAGCCACCATAAGGATTTGAACCTGCTTTTGAATCTCCCTCACAATATCGGGGGTGTCATCTACGATCCCTACGTTCTTGACTCTAGCCACAAGCAAAGCTCAAGTCTGAGCAATAAGAAGCACACTGCACGCGCTGCCGCCCAGCCTTCGCGCTCTCTTCCTCTCTCCTACTCTTGTCTCATTCCCAGCTCCCTGCCCCTGCCCCCTCAGTGATAGCCTGAAGTTTGATGTCAATGTCATCTCAAGTTGATTTTCTGGTGATGGGAGCGGGCGTGGCTGGGCTGCGCGCGGCCGTCGAGTTGGCACGCCACGGCGATGTTCTGGTAGTCACCAAGCAGTCTGTCGCCGAGTCCAACACCCACTATGCGCAGGGCGGAATCGCCGTGGCCATGGAGGGCGACCGGGACGTAGCGCTCCATCTGGAAGACACCATCAACGCCGGCGACGGGCTGGTTTACCATCCAGCGGCCCAGGTTCTCGTGGCCGAAGGGCCGGTGCGCGTGGCCGAGTTGATGGAGTGGGGAGCGAACTTCGATACCGAAGCCGGTGAGTTGCTCCGCACCCGCGAAGGTGCGCACTCTCTGCCTCGTATCCTGCACGCCAACGGTGACGCCACAGGAGCTGAGATCAGCCGCTCACTAGCGGCTTTTGCCCGCGTCCACAAACGCATCCGCTTTGCGGAGTGGACCACGGTCACCGCTCTCGTTGTCACCGACGGCCGGGTGATTGCCGCTGACCTGCTCGACCGGCATCACCACCTTCAACGGATCGGCGCACGCGCGGTGCTCGTCGCCGCCGGTGGTGCGGGCCAAACCTACTCAGACACCACCAATCCCACCGTGGCCACGGGCGACGGAATCGCCCTGGCCGGCCAAGCCGGCGCCGTCCTAGCCGATATGGAGTTTTATCAGTTTCACCCCACCGTGCTCTCGCTCGCCGGTGCGCCGCGCTTTCTGCTCTCCGAGGCCCTGCGCGGTGAGGGAGCCTACCTGCTCAACGACCGTGGTGAGCGATTCATGGAGCTCTATCACCCGCTGCTCGAACTCGCTCCCCGCGACGTGGTGGCCCGCGCTATCACCCGCGAGGGCACGGGGGCGGCTCCCGACGAAACCCGCGTCGTGCATCTCGATATGCGCCACGTAAAGAACATCGACCTGCACCGCCGCTTTCCCGGCATCAGCACCTTCCTTGCGCAATACTCACTTGACCTCGCCCGCGACCTCATCCCCGTTCGCCCAGCAGCGCATTACCTCATGGGCGGCATCCGAACCGATCTCTTCGGCCATACCACCCTGCCCGGCCTCTACGCTGCCGGAGAAGCCGCCTGCACCGGCGTCCACGGCGCCAACCGGCTAGCCTCGAACTCCCTGCTGGAAGGCCTTGTCTTCGGAGCGCGCGCGGCACAGTCCATGCTCGATGACGGCCTGTCTCTGGTGCCTGCCGCCGAAACTGAAATTGTCCCCGAGCCTCTCACCGCCCAGGAGGGAGCCCATCTGGAGGAGATCATTGCCAAGCTGCAAGCCTCCATGTGGGCCTACGCTGGCTTGTTGCGCGAGGAGTACGCGCTGCGCCAGGGCATTGCCGCCCAGGAAGCCTGCGCCGCGGCTCTGACGCGGCTTGCCAGAAAGGGTAAGGGCGGCCGCCGCTTGGCCGAGGCACAGGCCATGAGCCATGTGGCCCGCGCCATTCTGCACTCCGCCCTGGCCCGCACTGAAAGTCGCGGCGCCCACTTCCGCAACGACTTTCCCCACCGCAACGACCAGAACTTCCAGAAGCACTCGATCTACACTGGCCGTGAGCCGGTTACCTTCGAAACCTGGTAGTTTGAACAGACTCTTTCAAGACAAACAAATGCAGCGGAAGAGCTTGCCCTTCCGCTGCACAGAAATCCCTTGTTCTTGACGGCAAACTGGGTTGCCCGGCTAGGTTCTTAGGCCTTGATGGTCTCTTCGCCCTTGTGCCAGCCGCAAGGAGTCATTCCGCCGTTCTGCAAAGCGTCGAGAACGCGCAGAACCTCCTTCGGGTCGCGGCCCACATTGAGGTCGGTGACGTAAACGAAGCGAATCTTGTCCTCCGGGTCCACGATGAAGGTGGCGCGCTGCGCAACGCCAGCCATGGGGTCCAGAATGCCCAGCGCCCCGGTCAGTTCGCGCTTGATGTCGCTCAACATGGGGAAGGGCAGGTTCTTCAAAGAGGGCTGTTCATTGCGCCACGCCCAATGAACGAACTCCGAGTCGATGCTGCCGCCCAACACCTGTGCGCCGCGGCTGACAAACTCCGGGTTCAATTGCCCAAAGGCGGCAATCTCGGTGGGACAGACAAAAGTGAAATCCTTGGGCCAGAAGAAATAGACCTTCCACTTGCCAGCAAAGCTCTGGTCAGTAATCGGCTTGAAGGCATTCTTGAGGTCGAGATCGACCACGGCGGTCAGCTCAAAAGCGGGGAAACTTGCACCTACGGAAAGCATTCTTTGACTCCTCCGGAAAAGGTTGATGGGTTTGAACGAAGAGGCGGGGGGAACCAGCCTACGCTTGCGTGCCCACAGTGGGGCAGATAAATCACGCCGCTCGGCAGCATGATCTCTCTCATCAGAAAGGATGCGCGGAAGGGTGCGCGGGATTCTCTTCTCCAGCGCTAAATTCAGGAATGGACCTCAGAAACTGTTCTGATTCCTGCTTCTTCAGTTGGGCCGGCCGCCGGAGGTGGAGCGGCGGTGGAAGCGCTCATCGACCGGCTGGCGATCCTTGAAGCCCGAGTCGGCTGGATGCCAATAGTCAATGGCAGGCTCGCCCATGCGCCAGCAGAGGAGCACCACCTGGTCGTCGAGGCGGCAGGGGAAATCCAGCAGTCCGGCATCCAAATCCTTCACCTGCACGCCGATGGAGTCAATCTCAGCGATGCTCTCGCGGACGCGCTGCACGTGCGCCTCCATCTCCGCGCGGGAGTTGGCCACCTTGCTCACGTCCACGCTCATGCCGCCGGAGAAATAAATGCGCCTCGCCAGCCCGGAGAGACTCTTCTCGGCCTCCTCAGCCGACCGCTTGCCTTCGATGGCGCGCTTCAGCAGCGACTCCAGCACTGGGAGTAGAGATTGCGCTTCGTCGAGAGTGAAGGTCTTCATAGGAAAATGCTCTTGGGGAATAGGATAGCTCAGTTGTCAACCGGCAGCTATCGGTGAACAGTCTTCTAACCCTGCCTTCGGCTGACTGCTATTAGGACCTGTTAACACTACCTCAGACGGTGGCGACGGGCGCCAATTTTTCTCAGTTCGAGGCGTGAGGAGCGCACTGTAACTGGTTACTGAAGCGACGAGTAACGAAGAAATGGGGAAAATTGGCCCCGTCCCTTCGGGTTGCGGCGAAAATCCGCCCATACTTTGTTGTCGCCCTTGTGCTTGGAGCGACCAAACCCTGCGGGCTCCGCCTCGTCTGGGCGGATTCTCGCGCGCAACGCCATCCGCCCGAAGTAGTGTTAACAGGCCCTAGCTGTTCGCTGTCTCCAGCATCCGGTCCAGCGCGACTTTGGCCCAGCGCTTGATGCCGGGCTTGACTTGGATGCGGTTGACCACGCGGCCTTCGACCAGATTCTCCAAGACCCAGGCCAGATGCTGCGGGCTGATACGGAACATCGTCGTGCAAAGGCAGCCGGTATCGTCCAGGGTAATGACTCGCTTGCCTTCGGCGGCAAAGCGCTTGGCCATGCGGTTGACCAGGTGAATCTCAGTTCCTACGGCAAACATCTGGCCTGCGGGAGCCTGCTCCACCAGCGCGATCAGCCGCTCTGTGGAACCCAGAGCGTCGGCCTTCTGGCAGACTTCGAAGCGGCATTCGGGGTGAACAATCACCTTGATGCCGGGGTATTTAGCGCGTACCGCATCCACATGGCTGGGCAGAAAGCGTTGATGGACGGCGCAATGTCCCTTCCACAGAAGAATTCGGCTGGCCGCCAGCTTCTCCTTTATCTGGCCGCCCTGGCTTTGACCGATCTGGTTAGCCCAGGGGTCCCAGACCGTCATCTCGTCCAGTGGAATGCCCATTTCATAGCCGGTGTTGCGGCCCAGGTGCTGGTCGGGCAAAAAGAGGATGCGCTTGCCGCGCGCAAAAGCCCATTCGAAGGCGGCGCGAGCGTTGGACGAGGTGCAGACCAACCCGCCGCGCTCACCGCAGAAAGCCTTGATGGCCGCGGTCGAGTTCATGTAAGTCAATGGAATGATCTCGTCCGAAAGGCCGAGGCGCGCAAGCGCTTCCCAGCAGGCTTCAACTTGAGAAATTTCGGCCATATCGGCCATCGAGCAGCCGGCGTTCAGGTCCGGTAAAATCACTTGCTGCCCTGCGTGGCCCAGCACGTCAGCGCTTTCGGCCATGAAGTGCACGCCGCAGAAAACAATGAATTTTGTGTCGGTTTCAGCGGCGATTTTGGAGAGCTTGTAGCTGTCGCCAGTTGCGTCGGCGAACTGGATCACCTCGTCGCGCTGGTAGTGGTGGCCGAGGATGAGAGTTGTGGCGCCAAGTTTGGCGCGCGCCTTTGCAATGCGCTCATCCATCGTGTGGTCGGGAAGCGCCAGGTAGTTTTCAAGACTACAAGCACTGCCAGCCTCCGGCGAGGCTGCCGTTAGATCATCGAGAACCAGATTCACCGTATTCCGCCTTCAGTCCAGCTGACCCTTTTGGGGGATAGCGAACGGGGATGTTGAAAGCAATCCGCGACTTGCAGTCGATGCACTGGCATTCCTGAAGAATTGCCGGCTCTTGCCGCCAGCTACTTCAGAAAAGCCCCCATCCACGGGGTTGTTGCAAGCCATTTACAGTTGGATGCTGCCCTCTGCCGAAGGATTACAAGAAGAAATCCAGTCCGGCAAAAAGCTGCTTCTACTGAAAAATAGTGTAACGCAGGTGTAACAGTGGGCTCAAATGACTCGTAGCCCCACACTCAGCCGTTTGTGAGCGCACAGTGCGGAAAGGTATCATGAACCTTCATGGTGACGCCACCGACAATTCAAGTTGCCAGCTTCGGCATGTGGGATTCGCTGATCCTGATGGTGATGGCGCTGGTGGTCTTCGGACCGCGGCGGCTGCCGGAGATCGGCCGCCAGATTGGCAGGCTGCTGTACGAGGTTCGCAAGGCCTCCAACGACTTCAAGTTCCAGATGGAAGAGGAGTTGCGCAACGCCGAGGAAGCCGACCGGCGCAAGAAGGAAGATGAGCGGCTACTGGCGCTGACGCCTCCGGCGCAGACTGCGGGGACCATTGAAGCGAATGCCCAGCTCTCTGCAACCGTCTCTGGAACACCCGGAGAAAGTCCATACGCGGGTGAAGCCGTTTACCCTCCAGTGATTCCCGCCGCTCCTGAAATTCCTGCGGAAGAGGCGTATCCGCGTATTCTGCCGCCCTCCACCGGCGAGCCGGCGCCGGCGGAACGACCAGCCTCGGCAGGCCCGGGACTGATCGATCAGGACTTTACCCCTGGCTTTATTCCGGAAGAATCGATAGAGGTAGGCTCTTCGATGAATTCGGCCGCAAATCTCCTTGTTTCCCCAGCCTCTGAGGTCAGCCAAACAGACGGCCCGGCCCCACAGCATCCCAGCCCCGACCCGGAGCAGGCCCCCCATGGTTGATCCCGCGGAAGCAATCGGCAAGGCACGGGCCGCCGTGACCCAGCGCGCAGATCTACCCGGCATGAGCCTCATGGAACACCTGGACGAGCTGCGCAAGCGCATCGTCCGCTCGGCCATCTACCTGGCACTGGGCTTCTTCGCGGCCTGGGCCTTTCATGACCGGTTCGTCGGTTTCATTCAGGCGCCGCTGAACCATATTGGCAAGACGCTGGTCTTCACCCACCCCATGGACCCCTTGAACCTGGACTTGCAGGTTTCGCTGATCGGCGGAGCAATTCTGGCCTCTCCCTTCATCCTCTACCAGGTATGGATGTTCATTGCGCCGGGGCTCTACCAGAAGGAACGACGGTTTGTGATTCCTTTCATGGCGGCCACCGTGGGGCTGTTTCTGACCGGCGCGGGCTTCGGCTACTTCTATGTGCTGCCCAGCGCACTGAAGATTCTGATCGTGGACTTCGGCCACAACTTCACCTCCATGGTCACCATCGAGGAGTACTCCAGCTTTTTTCTCTCAATCATCCTCGGCCTTGGCATCAGTTTTGAGCTACCGATCCTCATCTTTTTCCTGGCGCTGTTTGGCATCGTCACTCCGCGTTTTTTGTGGAGAAATATCCGCTACGCAATTCTGGCGGTTTTTATCGTGGCGGCTTTCATCTGCCCCAGTCCGGACCCCTGGACCATGTGCATCTATGCCATTCCCATGCTGGCGCTTTATCTGTTGGGCATCGGCGTGGCCTGGTGGGTGCATCCTGCGCGCCGCAAAGCTAAGGAGGCCGCAAAGTGATCTTCTTTTCGCCCATGATGAATATTTCCGGAGAAATGCGGGTGCCCCAGATCCCGCCTTTGCGACCTGGAAAACCTCAACTCCTGATGGGTTTTGCGCTGGGGCTGCTTTTGCTCGCCCCTCTCGCCGCACCCGCCCAGGCGCATTTCAGCGGCGCCAAAGCCCTGGAGTACGCCCGCAAATTTGTCTCCATCGGCCCGCGCTGGCCCACCAGCCCCGGCCACGTCAAGGCGGAAGCCTTTCTGCGCAACCAGTTCCGCCGCGACCCGCTCGAAGAGGATGCCTTCACTGCCTCGACGCCCATCGGCTCTGTGCCCATGCGCAACTTCATCGTGCGCTTCCCCGGCAAGAAGGACGGGGCCATCGTGCTGGCCACTCACTACGAGACCAACTACTGGCTGCGGAACATCAACTTCGTCGGGGCCAACGACGGCGGCTCGACCACCGGTCTTCTGATGGCCATCGCCGACCAGTTACGCGAAGCAACAGTCCACGGTAAGAAGCTCGACGGTTACTCGGTCTGGCTGGTCTTCTTCGATGGCGAAGAGGCCATTCAGAATTGGTCCCGCTCCGACTCGACCTACGGCAGCCGCCATCTGGCCGCCAAATGGGGCCGCGACGGCACCTTGGGCCACGTGAAGGCCTTCATCCTGGCCGACATGATCGGCGACAAGGATCTCGACATTCAGCGCGAAACCCAATCCACGGGCTGGCTGGTGGCTCTGGTCGGGCAGGCAGCCAAAAAGTGCGGCTACGAGCGCTATTTCTTCAAGGTCGAGGAGCCGGTCGAGGACGATCACCTGCCCTTCGTCCAGCGCGGCGTGCCCTCCATCGACATCATCGACCTAAACTATGGCCCCAACAACAGCTACCACCACACC